>Ga0075163_10014664_pt1 | contig 10102 bp, 10 predicted proteins | sample JI1023141ADNA_FD_71478 | JGI IMG/M metagenome (GOLD analysis project Ga0075163, IMG submission 71478) | Wastewater effluent complex algal communities from Wisconsin, to seasonally profile nutrient transformation and Carbon sequestration -... | ecosystem: Engineered > WWTP > Effluent > Algae... | reverse complement strand
TCATCGACGCCGCTGCTGCCGAAATCGGTTTGCGATACCGTATTGATGGATTTCGATGCACTTCGTGAAGCGCAGAGCGGTCTGGGTACGGCGGCGGTCATCGTGATGGATGAGTCGACCGACGTGATCCGTGCAATTGCGCGCCTGTCGTTTTTCTACATGCATGAGAGCTGCGGTCAGTGTACGCCGTGCCGTGAGGGTACGGGCTGGTTGTGGCGGATTATGCAACGTATGGTGCGCGGTAATGCGACAGTCGAGGAGATCGACACGCTGCTGGAGCTGACCAAGGAAATTGAAGGTCATACGATTTGTGCGCATGGCGATGCCAGCGCATGGCCTATTCAGGGTCTGATCCGCCATTTCCGTCCGGAAATGGAACAGCGGATCATGCAATACAGGAAAATGGTGGCTTAAGCCGTGTCAGCGAATGCAGAAAAGTTTGGCTTGCTGAGCCTTATGAGTGTGGAGCTTCCTCCTGAATCCGAAGCGGCGAAAGCTGATATGGACAAGATGAATGCTGAACTCAAGGGGACGGGTTTCCGCACATACAGGGCAGCCTATGACTGGGGTTACCAGACATACGCGGATATTTTTGCTCGCGCCAAAGCGCGCAAGCGTTACGAAGATATTCAACAACCCTTCAAATCGGGCGATCTGGTCAAGGTTTTTAAAACAGTGAGCGCGGGCGATGTCTGCTGGGAAGGGACTGTCAGCCTTAATCGCAAGCGCTACCATCACGGCATACAGAAAGGCATGCGAACCGAGAAATGGGTAGGCATGTTTAATCAGCAACTTCCTGCCCGGATGGAGCGAGGGGGCAAGGTTATCTTCGGTGCGCTTGAGCCGTTTTGTGAAACAGGCACGGAAGGTGTTATCTGGTCTATATCTGAATATGGCAAGAGCGGTTATGACGGCTTGAATGTGCTGAAAGACGGCGACAAGCTGACGATATATAAAAACGTTCGTGACGGTGAAGTCGAATGGGAGGGCCGCGCCGATTTCGGCGATTATGGGCCAAAGAAATTGCAGTGGCATGAAGTTATGCGCGAAACAAAACACATGGACACGGGTATATGGCTGGGACTTTCCTTCCAGCGCCGCCCTGTTGTTGTTACTCCAGCTTAAGTTTGAAACAGAGAAAAGTACTATGCCTAAGTTAACGATTGATGGTGTCGAGATTGAAGTAGTCCCCGGGACAAGCATCCTGCAGGCGACGGAAATGCTGGGCGTGGAAGTTCCGCGTTTCTGCTATCACGACAAACTTTCTGTTCCGGCGAACTGTCGTATGTGTCTGGTCGAGGTTTCCCCGGGCCCGCCAAAGCCGCAGGCATCCTGCGCGCTGGCGTGTGCCGATGGCATGGTTGTGAAAACGAATTCCGAAATGGTGCACAAAGCCCGCAAAGGCGTCATGGAAATGATGCTGATCAACCACCCGCTGGATTGTCCGATTTGCGATCAGGGCGGCGAGTGCGATTTGCAGGATCAGGCTGTGGCTTATGGCTTTGACCGTTCGCGCTATCATGAAAGCAAGCGCGCCAAGGTCGATCCGGATATCGGTCCGCTGGTGAAGACCGTGATGACACGCTGCATTCAATGTACGCGGTGCGTTCGTTTTGCCGAGGAAGTGGCTGGGACACCGGATCTGGGTCTCGTCAATCGCGGTGAAGATGTCGAGATTACGACATTTGTCGATAAGGCGATCAATACCGAGCTTTCGGGCAATCTTGTTGATATTTGCCCTGTCGGCGCGCTGACCAACAAGCCGTATGCGTTTACGGCGCGTCCGTGGGAATTGCGCAAAACCGAAAGCATCGATGTGCATGATGCTGTCGGTTCCAATATTCGTATTGATGCCCGCGGTGGCGAGGTGATGCGCATCATCCCGCGCCTGAATGAAGATGTGAATGAAGAATGGATCAGTGACCGTACGCGTTACGCCCATGATGGGTTGAAGCGTCAGCGCCTTGATCGTCCTTATGTGCGCGATGCACAAACCGGAAAACTGAAACCGGCGACATGGGAAGAGGCGTTTGCCGTTGTCGCTGAAAAGATGCTGAGTGTCAAACAAGGGTGGAAGGCTGCTCTTGTCGGCGATCTGTGCGATGTTGAATCCATGGTGGCCCTGAAAGATTTGATGGGCACGCTTCACGAAACCAATATTGAATGTCGTACAGACGGCGCGTTTTATGATGCGTCAAGTCGTGCGGGCTATATCTTCAATTCGACGATTGCCGGGATTGAACAGGCAGACGTCATTCTGCTGGTCGGGACTAACTCACGCTGGGAAGCGGCGCTGATCAATGCCCGCATTCGCAAGACATGGTTGAGCAAGCGTGTAAAAGTCGGCGTGATCGGCGAGGCTGTCGATCTGACATATCCGTATAATCATGTGGGTACGACGCCGGAGCATCTTGAAGCTCTGATTAAAGGGCAAAGCGGTTTTGCCGAGGTGCTGAAGAATGCCAAAAACCCGATGATCATCGTCGGTATGGGTGCGTTCCAGCGTGAAGACGGCGAAATTATCCAAGGGCTGGCGCGTCAGTGCGCTGAAACCTTTAATATGGTTCGTGACGACTGGAACGGGTTTAATGTTCTGCATACGGCGGCTTCCCGCGTGGGGGCTCTGGATATCGGATTCACATCGAAAGACGGGTTTGATCTGAGTAAGATTGAATTTGTGTATCTGCTGGGTGCGGATGATTTTCCAATGGATTACATCAACCCGAATGCGTTTGTTGTCTATCAAGGCCACCACGGGGATGCCGGTGCCAACCGTGCCGACGTCATTCTGCCGGGCGCCGCCTATACCGAAAAGAATGGCCTGTATGTAAACACGGAGGGCCGTGTGCAGATGGGACGCAAGGCTGTTGAGGCACCGGGTGAAGCCCGTGAAGACTGGAAAATTCTTCGTGCCCTGTCAGCCTATATTCATCGCCAGTTGCCGTATGACGATTTGTTCCAGCTGCGTGAGCGTATCGCCCGCGAATGGCCGCATCTGCTCCAGATCGATCAGATCTCGCCGGCGCCGTGGGGTGCCTTCGGCAAGGCAGGTAAACCATCAAACGTGCCGCTTGTTTCGGCTGTGCCGAATTTCTATATGACGAATGTAATCTGCCGTGCGTCTGTGACAATGGCGGAATGCACACGTGTTTTTCTTCATGGTGCGGTAGCACAAGAATTGGCGGGGGCTGCTGAATAATGGAACTCGTAACTTCTTTCTTTATGGATAAGCTGGGTTTCCCTGATTGGCTGGCCCTCGGGGCGGCGACATCGGTGCAGATCGTAGCGTTTGTTCTGGTCGTGGCGACAAGTGTGGCGTTCGTCGTTTACGGCGAACGTAAAGTGCTGGGCGCCATGCAGCGCCGTCAGGGTCCGGCGATGGTTGGGCCGTTTGGCCTGTTCCAGTCGTTTGCCGACCTGTTCAAACTGATGGGTAAGGAAACGATTATCCCGTCACAGGCAAACCGCCCGGTATTTATACTGGCGCCGATCCTCATGCTGGTGATGGCCTTTATTGCGTGGGCCGTTATCCCGGTGAACGCGCAATGGGTCATCGCCGATATCAATGTCGGAATTCTGTACCTGTTCGCGATTTCATCGATGGGTGTTTACGGCGTGATCATGGCGGGCTGGGCTTCCAACTCGCGCTATGCGTTCCTTGGCGGCCTGCGCTCGGCATCGCAAATGGTGTCCTACGAAGTGTCGATGGGTCTGATTATTGTTTGCGTGCTGCTGGTGACAGGTTCACTAAACCTGACGGAAATCGTGACGGCTGATCGTCCTATATGGGTACAAATTCTGTTGCTGCCGATGCTGGTGGTTTTTCTGGTTTCGATTTTGGCCGAAACCAACCGGTCGCCATTCGACCTGCCGGAAGGTGAGTCTGAACTGTCGGGCGGCTTTATGGTCGAGTATTCCGGCGTCCTGTTTACGCTGTTCTTCCTGTCCGAATATGCCAACATGGTTCTGATGTCGGCAATGACGACGATCCTGTTCCTGGGGGGGTGGTTGCCACCGTTCGGGATCGAGGCTCTGGCCTTCGTTCCGGGCGTGATCTGGTTCGCGCTGAAAGTTTCTGCTGTTCTGTTCTTCTTTATCTGGGTTCGCGGCACGCTGCCGCGTTACCGGTATGACCAACTGATGCGTCTAGGCTGGAAGGTTTTCCTGCCGTTCACGTTGCTGTGGGTTCTGGTGGTTGCCGGTTCATTGCTGATGTTTAACGCACTGCCATGATGCCTGCAGAAAAAACAGATTTTGCGGTCAATGCGGAAGCGGTGACCGCAAGCCCGGCACCTGATTTGGCGGACGTTTTTAATATGTATGCGGCGATTGTTCGCCGTCGCATATCGGTCAGGGATTTTTTTACCAATCAGGGGCCGCGGTTCCGTCCGTTCTTTACAAGGACGATCCGTCATCGCCGTGCGGGGATTGGACGAAGCGCTTATCCGGCCTATCGTGGCGATAGATAAAACGACGCGTAATAGACTATAATTATAATAAGACCGTAACAGGGACCGGCTATGATTATTAAAATGCATCCATGCCTGCGAGAGCAGGCCAATCTGGCATTCAGCCGCTTCACGCGTAAGACGGCGGATTTGACCCAAATTAAGGATTTGTTTGCGGCAGCGGTGAAAAATCATCGCGGTATCGCGATTTCAGAGGCTTGCCACGGGCGTTATGCTTATCCGTTATTAATGGCTGATATGATGCCGATATGGGCTCAGAAGAATGTGGCACGTTTTTATACAGAGATGGTTCCGGCTTCGAAGCAGGCGTTGCTGGATAAGTGGCAAGACAGTGGCGATGACAAGGGGATTACCGATTATTTCGATGCCGAATTTGAAGGTTATTCCAAGAAGATGTGGGCGCATTACTGGCTGATGCTTCAGGCTGCTCATGAGAATGGTATCCGGGTGGTGGGTGTCGATAATCCTGAAATTCGATCAGGATATGGCCCTGCTGTGGATGCGCCATTCAAGACCATGCACTGGGAAGGAATTATCAGTAAGGACTTGAGAAACCTTGCTCCGGATCAGCGATATGTCGTTTATGGCGGAGAAAGCCATCTGGTTGATATGGGCGGTGCCTTGCGCGGCATTCATCAATACCTGGAAATTCCCCGTGTTTTGATGCGGGAAGGGCCATACACAATTGCCAGCCATCCGCTTGATAAAAAACCGTCATTCGAGGTCAGGATTCCTCAGGCCAGCCGTCAGGATCCCATTTCTAACCGGCGCGATGTGCGGAATAATCCAGTCAAATGGACCGTTTGATCTTTTAGAAATTTGTCAGTATTATCGGGCTCTTATTCAGTCTTGAGGCCATGTCTATGTCTGTTGCCCAGTTTGCCAATTCATTTCTGCTGACCGAAATCGTCAAGGGTATGTCCTTGACGTTCAAGTATATGTTCAAGCCGCGGGTGACGATTAACTATCCGTTCGAAAAGGGACCGATCAGCCCGCGCTTCCGTGGTGAGCATGCTTTGCGCCGTTATCCGAACGGGGAAGAGCGCTGTATCGCCTGCAAACTCTGCGAGGCTGTTTGCCCGGCGCAGGCCATCACGATTGAAGCCGAGCCGCGCGATGATGGCAGCCGCCGTACAACGCGTTATGATATCGATATGACGAAATGCATTTACTGCGGCTTGTGCCAAGAGGCTTGCCCTGTCGATGCGATTGTCGAGGGGCCGAATTTTGAATTCGCCACCGAAACCCGCGAGGAGCTGTACTATAACAAGGACAAGCTGCTGGCGAATGGTGATCGGTGGGAAGCGCAGATTGCTGCCAATCTGGCGGTAGAAGCGCCGTACAGATAATCGAGGGCTTTTTTATCCCGTATAAAAAGGTTATTCGCTGCTTCCCGACGAAAACCAGCTGAGGGGCAGATAATAATTCAGGCTCAGGACTTCTGTTCCGGGGTTGTGGTTGTCCAGACCGCCGTTAGAAATATGGGCGAGACCTCCTGACAGACGGCTGCCATTCTGGAAATTGTAGCCCAGTTCAAGCTGTGTACGCAGTTCGATGGTGTGACCGAGGTCTTTGCCATCACCATCGCTATAGAGACCAGCACCGAAGCTGGGGGTTAATGTCCATTCGGGAGACAAGGGTATATCCCCGTAAAGGCCGCCCAGCCCATAGACGCCGCCATCGCTGTTAATGTGACCGGCAATAAAAGGTTTTATCTTCCAAAAACAAGGCTCTCCAGCACGATATTCAACCCGGAAATCAGCGGCGGTATCGTCGCCGTCGAAAACGTCGAAGTAGCCGACGCCCAAACCCAGCATAGATTCATCGGCGTGCGCTGTAATAGGGAAAATAATAGCGGCCGCTGCCAGAGCGATGAATATCACATTTTTCATGATGAGGTCCTGCGGGAGGGATAGAATTCAAGCTCTTATTCTCCTCTTTTCATAGAAAAAATCAATAAGATAACTTCCTCATAAATCGGGATTTTTCTCCAAAACGGCGCTTGCGGAAGGGCACAGGACATATTAGAAAAAGTGCCAGGATTCTGTATCCCCGTATCCGCCGTTTCCGCTTTCGCGGGAAAGGCACTATTAAAGAAACAGACGTGTCATGTTCTCAGCGATTGCCTTTTATGTTTTTACCGCCGTTCTGGTCGTTAGCGCCCTGTTGGTGATTACGGCCCGCAACCCTGTCCATTCCGTCCTTTTTCTCATTCTTGCGTTTTTTAACGCGGCGGGGCTTTTCGTTCTGATGGGGGCTGAATTTATCGCGATGATCCTTGTGATCGTTTATGTCGGCGCGGTGGCGGTTCTGTTCCTGTTCGTTGTGATGATGCTGGATATCAGCTTTGCCGATCTGCGCAAGGGGGCGATGCAGTATGTGCCGCTGGGTCTTGTTTCGGGCGGCATCCTGTTGCTGGAGCTGATTTCAGTATTTGCCGCCTGGAAATTTTCGCCCGAGGTCGATAAGAATCTCGTGTCGCCGACACCGGATAACATCACGAATACCGAGGCACTGGGGCGCTTGATCTATACCGATTATGCGCTGGTGTTTCAGGCCGCTGGTCTGGTTCTGCTGGTGGCCATGATTGGCGCGATTGTCCTGACGCACAGATACCGTCCGGATGTACGCCGCCAGAAAGTGTCTGTGCAGAATGCCCGCCGTCCGGAGGATGTTCTCGAAATTCAAAAAGTATCGCCACGGTCGGGAGTATAAGTCCATGGAAATCGGCCTGTCCCACTATCTGTCTGTCGCCGCTATCCTGTTTACATTGGGTGTATTTGGCATTTTCCTGAATCGTAAAAACGTGATCGTCATCCTGATGTCGATCGAGTTGATGCTGCTGGCGGTCAATATCAACCTTGTTTCGTTCTCCACGCATCTGAACGATCTTGCAGGGCAGGTGTTCACGATGTTCGTGCTCACGGTGGCCGCTGCGGAAGCCGCCATCGGTCTGGCTATTCTTGTGATCTTCTTCCGTAATCGCGGCAGCATCGCCGTTGAAGACATTTCGTCCCTGAAAGGGTAAGTGCTTATGGAACTTCTTGCTGTATTTCCTTCGTTGATCGCTTTTGCCATTGCGTTCCTGTTCGGGAAGCAACTGGGGGACAGGGGATGCCAGTTCATCACCTGCGCAGCCGTGATCATCGCGGCCTTTACGTCCTGCGTTCTGTTCTTTGATGTCATTCTGGGGCAAAGCCCGCGCATGGTTCCCTTGGCGAGCTGGATTGTGTCCGGCGACTTTTCAGCGAACTGGGCACTGCGTATCGACCAACTGACGGTCGTCATGATGTGCGTGATCAATATCGTTTCTGCATGTGTTCACGTCTATTCCGTCGGATATATGAGCCATGACCCGGCAAAAGGCCGTTTCATGTCGTATCTGTCGCTGTTTACGTTTGCGATGCTGATGCTGGTGACGTCCGACAATCTGCTGCAGCTGTTCTTCGGCTGGGAAGGTGTCGGTCTGGCGTCTTATCTGTTGATTGGTTTCTGGAATCACAAACATTCTGCGAATGCGGCGGCAGTGAAGGCCTTTATTGTCAACCGCGTTGGTGACTTTGGTCTGGCACTGGGTACGATGGCGACATTCGCTGTGTTCGGGTCGATCACCTTCGGCGATATTTTTGAAAAAGCGCCGGAGCTGACGGAACTGACCTACAATTTCCTTGGCTTCAACGTTCATGCGCTGACGCTTATCTGCCTGCTGCTGTTCATGGGCGCGGTGGGGAAATCGGCGCAACTGGGTCTGCATACATGGCTGCCGGATGCGATGGAGGGGCCGACGCCTGTTTCCGCGCTCATTCACGCGGCAACCATGGTGACGGCTGGCGTCTTCCTCGTGGCACGCTTCTCGCCCGTGTTTGAATATGCGCCGACCGCGCTGATGGTTGTTACCTGTTTCGGTGCTGTCACTGCCTTTGTCGCGGCGACTATCGGTCTGACGCAGTTCGACATCAAGCGCGTAATCGCGTATTCAACGATGTCGCAACTGGGTTACATGTTCTTCGCGCTTGGCGTATCAGCCTATGGCGCGGCGATGTTCCACCTGATGACGCACGCGTTCTTCAAGGCGCTGCTGTTCCTTGGGGCCGGTTCTGTTATTCACGCGATGTCGGATGAGCAGGACATGCGCAAAATGGGCGGTATCTGGCGTCTGATTCCCACGACATACGGGTTGATGTGGATAGGATCGCTGGCACTGGCAGGGATTCCGTTCTTTGCCGGGTATTATTCAAAAGACATTATTCTGGAATCTGCGTTTGCCGACCATACATGGTTTGGCACCATGGCGTTCTGGCTGGGGATTGCGGCTGCCCTGATGACGGCATTCTATAGCTGGCGCCTGATCCTGATGACGTTCCATGGCAAACCGCGCGCGGATGAACATGTCATGGCGCATGTCCATGAATCGCCGTCGATCATGATTACGCCGCTGATCGTTCTGGCAACGGGTGCGTTGCTGGCAGGGTTCCTGTTCTATGAACCCTTTGTCGGAGGAGGCAAAGGTGGTGGTCATGAGACCGAAATCGTGAAAAACGAAGTCGAGATCGAACATGATGTTGAAGCGCCAGTGGCGGAAGAGCATGGCAAGGATCATGCTTCATTCGGTCGCGCAGAATTCTGGGGTGAGAGCCTGAAAGTCTTGCCGGAGAATGACACGCTGGAGGCCGCGCACCATGTTCCACAATGGGTGAAGTTGCTGCCGATCGGTATCGCCGCATTCGGTATCTTCCTCGCCTATGTCGTGTATATGTGGAAAGAGGGCGTTGCGGCCAAGATCGCGCGGATTTTCTCGCCGCTTCATACATTGTTCTACAACAAATGGTTCTTCGATGAACTGTACGACCGCATGTTTGTCCAGCGCGCGATGCGCTGGGGGCGGTTCTTCTGGAAGAAGGGTGATGCTGCCCTGATTGATGGATGGGGGCCGGATGGTATGTCCAGTCTCAGCCGTCGTGTCGGCATCCGTACCAGCTTGTTCCAGTCCGGTTATTTGTTCCACTATGCTTTTGTCATGATGCTGGGTTTGATTGGCCTGATTTCCTGGCTGATTTACCGCATGACGATCGGATTCTAAGAGAGTAAACATGATCGATTTTCCAATCCTTTCGCTGATGACGTTCCTGCCGCTGGTGGGCGCGTTGTTTATCATGATGATCCGGGGCGAGCCGGATGTGGTGGCCAAGAACGCACGATATGCCGCGCTGTATACTTCGGTTTTCACGTTTGCGCTGGCGTTTTACATGATGGTCCGGTTCAATCCGGAAAGTGCTGATTTCCAGTTTGTCGAGAAGAAGGTCTGGTTTGAGGCCTTGGGCATCGGCTATCACATGGGTGTCGATGGCATTTCCATGTTCTTTGTTGTCCTGTCAGCGTTCCTGACGCCCGTCTGCATTCTGGCAAGCTGGACCTCGATCGAGAAGCGGGTCAAGGAATATATGGTGGCGTTCCTGATCCTTGAAACATTCATGATCGGGACGTTCTGTGCGCTGGATACGGTTCTATTCTATGTATTCTTCGAAGCGGTCCTGATCCCGATGTTTATTATCATCGGCGTATGGGGCGGGGCGCGCCGCGTCTATTCGGCGTTCAAGTTCTTTCTGTATACGCTTCTGGGTTCGGTTCTGATG
>Ga0075163_10014663_pt1 | contig 10103 bp, 7 predicted proteins | sample JI1023141ADNA_FD_71478 | JGI IMG/M metagenome (GOLD analysis project Ga0075163, IMG submission 71478) | Wastewater effluent complex algal communities from Wisconsin, to seasonally profile nutrient transformation and Carbon sequestration -... | ecosystem: Engineered > WWTP > Effluent > Algae... | reverse complement strand
GTAAGGATCCTTGCTGTCCTGATAGGCCGAATAAAAGATGACGGGTAGGTTCGGGTAGCGGGCGCGGAGCCACTCGCAGACGGCAAAGCCGTCCATGCCGGCCATGCGCACATCGAGGATGATGGCGCAGATCTCCTCGTTCATGGCGCTCAGGGCCTCGCGGCCGCTGCTGCACAGGACCAGGTTGTAGCGGTCGCTGAACAGCCCCTCCAGCCCGCGGAGGATGTCGCGATCGTCGTCGACGGCGACGATCGTGGGGCGGTCGGCGCTGGCCTTGCGCGACTTGTCGCGGGGGGCGCCGCCGAGAAGCTCGTCTAGCTCGTCAAATGCCATTGGGCGAAGTGTATCTTAAGATACAATCTCCGCGTCGCAAGACGCGCCGAGGTGCTCGTAAAATCTAGTCCAAATCGAGGACGATGACGCAGGCGCCGCGCGGAAGCTCTTTGGCCGCTGCGGTCTCGCGCTCGCTGACGAGCTCGCCGTCGATGTTCATGACCGACCGGCGGGGGGCATCGTCCTGGGCGTCCGGCGCCGGCAGGGACCAGCCGCTCGAGGGCGCATGCAGGCTCAGGTGCAGGGGCTGTGGCTCGAATGGGACAATCCGCGGCGGTGTAAGCTCCGACATACGGGCACCTGGCTGCTTGCGGCTTGTCTGGCGTGCCATGCTTCCCCTCCCTTACTTTCGTTGAACTGTTTCGCCTGGTAGCCGCCTTACGCGATTTCACTGATCCGATGAAACGATCCAGCGAAGCGATCTGCGACCCCGGGCTCCCCTACACCGTGAGAAAAATTACCGTTCTAGATTACGATAACATTTTCTAATAATTTGACGCTACCCCCAAAGCGTGACAAGCGGCCCATTTCCCGTCGCCGCCCACGGTAGGGGCTGGCTCTGACCTCGACGCGAACTTGCATCGCTGCGCTGCCCCGGGTATGCAGGTAGTCCTATGCAGAAGACGTGGCGACCCGCGGTCGTGGTGCTGCTCAGCCTGATCGGCGCTGTGCTCTCGGCCTACCTGACCCTCATCCATCTGCGCTATCTGTCGACGGGGCAGCCCAGCGCGTGCAACTTCAACGAGACGCTCAACTGCGACGCGATCAACACGAGCTCGTGGTCCGAGGTGGGGGGCGTCCCGCTGTCGCACGTGGCGATGCTGTTCTATCTTCTGGCGGGGCTCTCGGCAGTGGTGGCGATGCGGCGCGAAGAGTGGCTGCGGCGGCTGCGCGGTCCGCTGCTGGTGGCGATACTGGCGGCGGCGGTGCTGTCGCTGGTGCTGGCCGGGGTGTCGGTGCAGCTCAAGGCGCTGTGTGTGTTCTGCGCCAGCCTGTACGTCGTGAACCTGGCGCTGCTGGTCACAATGGTGGCCGGCGGCGGGGCGCTGGCGGATCTGCGGCGGCTGCCGGCCGACGTGGGGGCGACCCTGCGGGCGCTGGCCAATCCCACAGCGCTGGTGCTGGTTGTCATGGCGCTGATCGGGGCGGGGATCGCGACCCATGCGATGCGGGGGGCGGTGACTTCGGCGCAGGAGCAGGCGACGGCGCGCAAGCAGGAAAAGCGCATCGATCTTTTCGACCCCACGGCCCCGGCGTTGGGTCCGGCGGATGCTGCGGTGACGCTGGTCGAGATCAGCGATTTTGAGTGCCCCTTCTGCCAGCGCGCCTCCGAGACCATCGCGGAGCTGCGCCGGCTCTATCCCGACAAGGTGCGCGTCGTGTTTCGCAACTTCCCGCTCGACAAGGCGTGCAATCCGCTGCTCAAGCGGCAGATCCACGAGAATGCCTGCGCGGCGGCGCGGGCTGCGATCTGCGCCGGCACGCAGGGCAAGTTCTGGCCGTATGCCGAGCGTCTCTTTGGCGGCGCCACCGAGCCCGCGGATCTGCCGGCGCACGCCAAGGAGCTGGGGCTGGACGAGGCCGCGTTTGCGAGCTGCCTGACTGCCCCCGCGACCACGGCCCGCATCGCGACCGACATCGATGCGTGCAGCAAGGCAGGGGTGAGCGCGGTGCCGGTCTTTCTGATCAACGGCCGCCGGCTCGCGGGCGCGCAGCCCATCGAAGCGTTCAAGACGCTCATCGACGAGGAGCTGCGGGCTCGACGGTGACGGCAGCGACCGTGACTTCACGACGCCACTGGTGCTATAGAGCCCGCTAGCGATGAACGCTCGTATTCCGTCCGGTACTCCCTCCTCCGCGGCCCAGCCCGCAGCCCAGTCGCCCCAGGTCGATGATCTGGGCGCGGCGGCGCGGCGCGGGCTCCTCTACATTCCGATGGCCAAGGCGTGGTTCCTGATCGCCGGCCTGGGCCTTCAGCTGATGCTGCCGCGCGTGCTGGGCAGCTCGGCGCTGTTCGGCGTGTGGACGCTGGTGCTGGCGTGGCTGTCGACGCCCAACAACGTGATGGTGACCGCGACGATCCAGGCGGTCTCGCACTTTGCCGCCACGGGGGCGGTCGAGTCGGCGAAGCGCACGGCCCTGCGCATGAACCTGCTGGTGGGCTGCGGGACCGCGCTCGGATTCTTCCTGCTGGCGCCGGCCATCGGCGCCTTCGAGCATGACGGCGAGCTGGTGCCGCACCTGCGCCTGGCGTCGATCATCGTGCTGCTCTACAGCTTCTACGCGGTGTTTGTGGGCGCGGCCAACGGCGCGCGCGAGTTCCACAAGCAGGCGGGCCTGGACATGACGTTTGCGACGCTGCGCGTGGGCCTAGTGCTGGTAGCGGCGTCAATCTGGCACGCGACGCTGCCGGCGGTGGGCGGCTTCGTGGTGGCGGCGGCACTGATCCTGATCCTGTCGGCGGTGTGGGTCGGGCTGCCGCGCCGGATGGATGGCGAGCTGGCGGTGCCGGTGAGCAAGATGCTGCGCTACATCGGCTGGCTGATTCTGTACCTGTCGGCGATCAACACGCTGATGTTCGTGGACGGCTGGTGGCTCAAGCGCCTGTGCACCGAGGCGGCGCTCGCGAGCGGCCTCACCGACGTCAAGCGCAGCGTCGATGCGCTGGTCGGGGTGTACGGCGCGGCGCAGACCGTGGCGCGGCTGCCCTATCAGCTGATCTTGGCCGGCGCGTTCGTGGTCTTCCCGCTGCTGTCGGTGCCGGCGCTACAGGCGGATCGGGCGCGGGCACGCGTGTACATCACGGCGACACTGCGCTACGCGACGGTGGCGATGCTGGGCATGGTGGTGGCGCTGGGCGTGCGCCCCGAGGCCACGGTGCGGCTGCTCTACCCGGCCGAGTACAGCACCGGGGCGGCCTCGCTGGCCATCCTGCTCACGGCCTATGCCTGCTTCTCGCTTTTGACCATCGTTGGGACGATCACCAACTCGCTGGGCTACACCACGGAGACCGCAGCGCTGGGCGTGCTGACGGCGATCGCGACCAGCTTGTCGGTGCGCATGTCGATCGGGCACGGTCTGGCGCTGGGCGAGCAGCCGCTGCGCGCGGCGGCGCTGGGTCTGCTCATGGGCATGGCCGGCGGTCTGGCGGTGAGCCTGATCTACCTGTACGGCCGGCTGCGCGCGACGCTGCCGCTCTGGTCGCTGCTGCGCATCGGCCTGGCGCTGGGCATCAGCCTGAGCCTGGGGCGGTTCTGGCCGGCGGCGGGCAGCGCGGGACTTCTGGGCAGCAAGATCGGCACGCTGCTGTCGAGCGGGGTGGCGCTGGCGATCTATCTCGCGGTGCTGCTGGTCTCGCGCGAGCTGTCGGTTGGCGAGCTCCTGTCCCTGCGCCGGCAGCGGCCGACGGACACGGGCAGCGCGGCTGCGGGGTGACAGGGCCTTAAAAATGCCTAAAAGCGCCCGTCCGCGATGGACAGACCCACGGTCAGGCCGCCGCCCAGATCCGTGCCCAGGCTGAGCTGCGGCGGGCCGCTGCGCACGGGGAGCTTGGCCTGGGCGCTCAGCGGTCGCGACTCGTGCCAGAAGTGGCGGTAGTGGTAGACGAGCAGGCTGGAGCCGATGAGGCCAGCGCCCAGCCCCGCGATCGTGGCGGGGACCGCGATGCGGGCGGTCTGGTTCCAGTCGCCGGTGATCGCGTAGCCGATGCCCATGCCCATGGCGCCCAGCCCGATGCCGCCGAGCGCGCCGCCCAGATCCACCAGCGAGACCTGCGCCCGCGAGAGCTCGCTGGCAAACGGCAGGCGCGACAGGGCGGCGCCGATGCCGATGCCGGCCATGGTGGTGCCGAGCATGAGCCAGCCGCCGTCGCCGCTGCGGTTGCTGGAGGGCTGGCCGTAAAATGCGGTCTCGGGCCGCGTGCTTATTAGATAGGACCAGCCGAGCGCGCCGATGAGCGAGCTCCACAGGGCGGTGCTGTTGAACAGGGACGCGGCGCCGGTCGAGGGCTGCACGAAGCGGTAGGCTGCGGTGCCCAGGGTGCCGCCCACCAGGCCGCCGCCCACCGCCAGCACATGCGGCAGCGGGCCGTTGGGCTGCGCGCCCAGGCCCAGACCAAAGCCGGCGAGCGTGCCCCAGGCGGCCGAGCCGATGAGCAGCTGCGCTTCATTGACCGGCATCTCCCAGCCGGCAAAGCCCGCGACGCTGGCCCCCAGCATGGCCGGCAGGGCGGCGGCGGCGAGGGGCTTGTAGATCTCCTGGCGCGGCAGGGTCTCGATCTCCTCGCCCAGAAACAGGCGCAGCACCATCAGGCCCAGGCCGGCGCCGGCGATGGCGCCGCCAATGAGCATGTCGATGCGCCCCGAGAGCTGGAGCGGGATGCGAAAGTGCAGCGTACCCGAGCCCGAGCCCGGCCCCGGCCCCGGCCCAGGCTTAATCTCGACGGGACGCAGCTGCGTGAGGTAGAAGCGCCGCTCCAGACGCAGGCGGTGGCTGCCGAGCGGGACCTCGCCCGAATAGGGGGTATCGCCGAGCATGCGATCGTCGAGGAACAGGCGGGCGCGCGGCTGCGAGTCGATCTGGATGCGGCGCGGGCGCGGGCGCAGCTGGCGCGAAAAGAGCAGCGCCTGGCCGACGTGGGCCTCGAAGTCGACCTGCTCGGGGAAGTAGCCGTCGCGCGTCATGTTCAGGCGGTAGCGTCCGGCCGGCAGCGTGAAGATGCACGGCGTCTCGCAGCGATCGCGGCCGCTGCTGGCGCCCGGCAGCGGAGCCGCCGCAGTGCCGTCTGCGGCTGGCAGCGGCGCGACGCTGGCGGTGACGGGGTCGGGCACCGCGCTGATCGACACGCGGGCCGGCAGGGAGCGCAGCCGGCGCAGCGAGCGCTCGGCCAGCAGGCGACGGGTCTGCTGCATGCGCGCGGCGGCCAGATCCGCGGGCAGCGGCTCGTCGTAGAAGCGCTGGAAGGCGGCGATGGCGGCGTCGTAGTCGAGCAGCCGCTCGCAGGCGAGCGCGAGGTTGTACAGGGTGCTCGGGTGCGGGAGCAGCCGGTAGGCCTCCTCGTAGCGCAGGCGGGCGGTCTCGAAATCGCCGGCCTGAAATGCCGCCAGCGCCTCCTGAAACGCCGCTGCTGCCCGCTCGCGTCCGCGCACCGGCGAAGCGGCGGCCGGCTTGGGTGCCGATGTCGATGCAGGTATCTGGGCTGGTGTGATGGCAGGCGGCGATGTCGGTGTGGATGCTCCCTGGGCTCCTATCGGAGGTGCCCAGGCGGTCAAGGCAGATAGCGCCGCTGAGGCGAGCGCGATGTGGAGGTTGCTGAGCATTCGGGGTGGCTTACCGTCCGAGCTCAGGGACCAAACAGAGGCAGACAAGAGCCCCTCGGCTCGGAGGATGCTGCGGGCGGAGCCTAGCGCGAATCGCCTCGGCTGTCATCGTGCGGCCATGGGGCGCCATGGGGGCTGGCCAGCGCACTGGTGACTTCGGAGTTTTCGGGGCGGTCGCCGTTTGAAAGTGATATGATGCCACGTGGTGTCTACCAGCGTGCCACGCGAGCGCGTGGGGCCATACCGCCTCGTGCGTCTCCTGGGTAAGGGAGGCATGGGGGCCGTCTATGAGGCCATCCAGGAGCCTATCGAGAGACGTGTGGCCATCAAGATCCTGCACGGACGCTACGCGCAGGAGCCTGAGATCGCTGCCCGTTTCTTCAACGAGGCGCGTGCGGTCAATATCGTCGACCACCCGGGCATCGTACAGATCTCCGACTACGGTCAGCTGCCGAGCGGCGTCGCCTATCTGGTCATGGAGTACCTCAAGGGCGAGACGCTGACGCAGCGCATGAAGCGCAGCGGCGGCAAGCTGCCTCAGCCCGAGGCCATGCGGCTGGGCCGGCAGCTGGCGTCTGCTCTCGCTGCGGCGCACGAAAAGGGCATCATCCATCGCGATCTCAAGCCCGACAACGTGATGCTCATCGTCGATCCGGATCCCGAGGCGATGGGGCGCGTGCGCGCCAAGCTGCTCGACTTCGGCATCGCCAAGGTTGCGGCCGAGGTGGGCAAGGACAGCGCGGCCAACACGGCGGCAGACGTGGTGATGGGTACACCCAAGTACATGTCGCCCGAGCAGTGTCGCGGTGCTGCGAATGTCGACGACAAGTCCGATGTCTACGCACTCGGCGTGATGATCTACGAGATGCTGGCCGGGCGCGTTCCGTTCCTGGGCCCGACGGGCGAGATCCTGGCCAAGCAGATCTACGAAGATCCGCCGCCGCTCGCCGAGCTGGCGCCGTGGGTCACGCCCGACGCTGCGGCCATGGTTCACCGGCTGCTCAACAAGAGCAAGGCCGAGCGGCCGACGATGCGGCAGGTGGCGAGCGACCTGGAGCGCATGACGGCGCACTTTCCGACGATGGCGCACGCCGTGGTGCTGCCGCCGGTGCAGGCGCCGCGGCCCGTCGAGGACGGCAAGACCGTCAACGATGAGGAGGAGGCGGATCGCACCAACCCCTCGATGTCCAAGGTCGAGGCGGTGCCGCCGCCGCCGGTGGAGCGCGACAGCAACTCGGGCATGCAGCCGCACTCGACGCTGGGCTTTTCCGTCGGGCAGAGCAGCCTGTCGATGCGGCGGCCGGCGAATCGCCTGCGGCGCTGGCTCGTCGGCGGTGGGGCGGCGCTGGTGGTGATGACGGCCATCCTGATGGCGGTGGCGCTGCGCCAGCACACCGGTCCGATCGTGCCGCGTCCGGCGGTGGTGAAGCCCGCTGAAAAGAAGACCTTCTGGCAGCTGTCGAGCATTCCCGGCGGCGCTGAAGTCACGCGCATCAGCGACGAGGTGGTCCTGGGCAACACCCCCTGCGGCGGCCAGGTCGAGTACAGCAACGAAGACATTCCGGTGCGGATCAGCCTGCCCGGTTATCAGGATCGCGTCGTCAGCCTGCACAGTGATCGATACACGGAAATCAAAGTCACCCTCGACCCGCTTCCGGCCGAGGAGCAGCCCAAGAACAATCCGCAGCTTCCCCCCAAGTCCAAGCGCCCACCTTTCTGGCGCGCTCTAACCTCAAAGACGGCGACTCCACCCAATGCTCGACCGAAAATTGTGGACTAGGAAGACCCTCCTTCTGTGCATCTCCACCGTGTGCGTGCTGATCTTTGCGGACGTTCACCTGGCTGCTGCCGGACCGATGGCTCCTGACGATGGCTGTCTGACCGATACCATCTGCCGCGCGCGCTACGATCAGGCGGTGCGGCTGTTCGAGGGCGGACGCTTCGAGACCGCGCTGCCGGAGTTTCAGGCCGCCTACGATCGGCGGCAGATGCCGTGGCTGCTCATCAACATCGGTCGCACGCTGCACCGGCTGGGACGCCCGCGCGAGGCGCTCGATTTTTACGAGCGCTACAAGCAGGCCGAGACCAAGCCCGACGCCGAGACGCAGGATCGACTGGAGAAGTACATCGCCCAGGCCAAGGCGCTGTCCGATTCCACGGTCGCACCGTCAAACCCGCCGCCGGCCACGCCCGGCGTAACCGCGCAGCCGTCCGGCAGCAAGGAGTCGACGCCGGTCTACAAGAAGTGGTGGTTCTGGACCGCCATCGGCGGCGGCGTTGCGCTGGTTGTCATCATCGGCGCGGCGGCCGGCGCAGCAGCAGCTCACGGACCGACCCAGATTCCCGGCGACGTGATGACGTACAAGCCGACATTTTGAAAAGGGGCAGTTCATGCGACCTATTACGCTTGGCTTGCTCTGCGGTGTGGGGCTCGGCCTTGTCAGCTGCGGCGGCGATCCCAACTCTTTTCTGATCAACCTCAACAACATTCCGGACAATACCCAGTCGGTGCAGGTCAGCGCCAAGCTCGGTGGCAAGGCGGCGCAGGAAACGCGGAGCATCACGAGCCCGCTCGATCGGTTTGGGGTTGCGCTGGATCAGGGCGCATCCGGACAGCTGGTGCTCGACATTCAGGCCATCGATCCCGATGGCTGCTCCAAGGCTTCGGGCACCGCAGCCTTCGATCTGCCCACGGGATTTCAAAGCTCGACCGTATCGCTGGCGCCGCTGAGCCCGCGCAAGTGCGGCGCGCTGCCCGCCTGCGCCGCCAACACCGTGTGCACGGTGCCCGGCAAGCCGCAGGGACTCACGAGCACGCTCCAGGCCTTCTGGGCGGTCTCCCCGCAGGACATCTGGGGCGTCGGCAACTCGGCCACCATCATCCACTACGACGGCACCAGCTGGAGCGTGGTCGCGCCTCCGATGGGATTCCAGTTCGACATCAACGGCATCTGGGGCAGCTCCGCGAACGATCTGTGGGCGGTGGGACAGGCCGGCTCGCTCTTGCACTATGACGGCAGCAAGTGGCGGGATCTGACGAGCAGCAGCCCCACCGGACAGACGCTGTTTGGAGTCTGGGGGCTCGGCTCCAAGGACATCTACGCCGCCGGCGACTCGCTCACCACGAGCTCGCAAGGCGCGGTGCTGCACTACAACGGCGCCTCGTGGAGCTCGATCTCGGACGCCGGAATTCCCACCGGCCGACTCAACGCGATCTGGGCGGACAACACCGGCTCCACGCTGGTCTATGTCTGCGGTGTGGGCGGCAACCTGGCGCGCTACAACGGCACCACCTGGGATCTCATCACCTCGGGCACAGCCGCCACGCTGCACGGCATCTGGGGCACCAGCGACCACACGGTCTTCGCGGTGGGCGACAACAGCAAGATCCTGCGCATCCGCTACTCCGAAGGAAGCGGGGCACAGTGGAACTCCATCAGCAACGTTCCCAGCGCCACCACGCTCTGGGCCGTGCGCGGCGACAGCGGCGGTGCGGTCTACGCAACCGGCAACAGCGGCGTGGTGCTGCGCTCCGACCCGCCCTATGACACCTTTGTTTCCCAGACCGGCAGCACCAGCTTCTCGCTGTTCGCGCTTACGCCAACCAGCACGGGTCTGGTCTGGCTGGGCGGGCTGAGCGGCTATCTCGGTTTCCTCGACAGCCGCCCATAAGTTAACGATGTTAACTTACCCGCACGAGCCGCGGTCGAAGACCTGGCAGGTGCCGCTGATGCACGTGGTTGGGGAGGCGCAGAGGTTGCTGTTGCTGCCGGCGCAGGCCTGGCCTTCGGTGGGCAGCATGGTGCAGACGCCGAACGCCGCCGAGCCCATGGTCTTGCAGAACGAGGCCGGCGGGCAGCCGACCACGCCATCGGTGGCCACACCGCACGACTCGCCGACCTTGGCGATGGTCAGCGGGTAGGGCTGACAGGTCAGCGTGTTGGCATCGCAGTACTGGAGCTGCGCATCGCTGCACTCGTAGGCCTGGCTGCACGCGCCGTTGAGCGCCGGCTGCTGGCAGGTCGCGTTCATGCACGCGAGGCTCGGCTGGCAGTAGAAGTCGGCGTCGCACGCCTCGCCCAGCGCCCGATACGGTGCGCACGTTCCCGCCGCGCACTGAAGGCCGTAGTCGCACAGGCCGTTGCTGGTGCAGGCCTCGTTGAGCTTGGGCAGCGGCGCGCAGGTGCCGCAGTCGTGCGAGGTTGCGCGGTTGCAAAACAGGCTCTGGCACTGGAAGGCGTCGGCGCAGCTGCCGCCGTTCGGACGGTTTCCCGCCGGCCGGCACGCGGCTGGATAGTTTCCCGACAGCACATCATCGCAGCTTGCCGCGCTGATGGCCTGGCTGCACGCGCTCGCTGCGGCCTGTGAGAAGTTGGAGTCGGGCGCCTTGCTGGAGAGCTCGCAGCTGCGCGCGGCCTGGGTCTGACAGATGTCGAAGTTGGGTCCGTAATA
>Ga0075163_10014662_pt1 | contig 10103 bp, 8 predicted proteins | sample JI1023141ADNA_FD_71478 | JGI IMG/M metagenome (GOLD analysis project Ga0075163, IMG submission 71478) | Wastewater effluent complex algal communities from Wisconsin, to seasonally profile nutrient transformation and Carbon sequestration -... | ecosystem: Engineered > WWTP > Effluent > Algae... | reverse complement strand
GTAAAAGAGCAAATTATAGATACTTTGATACCAAACAAACATTATTTCTTTTTTTCGCACACTACAAAAAAACAACCTTACAATGCTAAAATGCTAAGAGCCATAGTAGATAAAAAAATACAAATAACAGACTACGAGCAACTAAAAGATACTACAGGAAAAAGAGTAATAGCTTTTGGAAGATGGGCGGGAATAGTAGGCGCTCATAATGGTATTTTAACTTGGGGCAAAAGAACAGGTTTGTTTACTTTAAAACCAATGAATCAATGCAAAGACCTTAAAGAAGCTTCTTCGCATTATAAAAATATAAAGCTTGAAACCACCAAAATAGTTTTGACAGGTACTGGAAGAGTAGCCAACGGCTCTGCAGAAATTTTGGATATGATGGGTATCAAAAAAGTAAGTGCAAACGATTTTTTAACCAAAAGTTTTGAAGAAGCTGTTTATTGCCAATTAGAAACAGACGAAATGTTTAGAAAAGCAGCAGACGGTGGTTTTGACAACGAGTTTTATAAAGATCCATCACATTATGTATCAGTTTTTGAGCCATTTACTAAAGTGGCAGACGTTATGATAAATGGAATATATTGGGACAATAACGGACCAGCGTTTTTTACAAAGGAAGACATGAAAGCAGCAGATTTTAGCATAAAAGTAATAGCAGACATTACTTGCGATATTGCTCCAGAAGCATCGGTTCCTTCTACCTTAAAAGCAAGTACAATAGCAGACCCAATTTATGGTTATGATGTACAAAACGAAACAGTAGCTTTGCCGTTTCAAAAAGGCGTTGTAGATGTAATGGCTGTAGATAATTTACCAAACGAACTTCCAAGAGACGCATCCGAAGACTTTGGACGCCAGTTTCAAGAACACGTTTTAGAAGCTTTGATAAACGATAAAGAAAATATGATTTATAATGCTTCAATAACTACAAAAGAAGGAAAACTAAACAAACCATTTGAGTATTTGAGAGCTTATATTGGTTTATTATAATAAAGTTAAAATTAGAAAAAATGTACTCGTTTAAAAAAATAATGATTGCCGTAGATTTATCTGAAATGGATAAATATTTATTGACCTACATAAATGGATTGTGTCAACTAATTAAACCAACGAAAGTTTATATTTTAAACATTCAAAAAAACTTGGATTTAGATGCAGAAGAAAAAACATTGCTTGGCTATGCCAACAATTTGCCAGTAGATGAATATGTGCAAAGTAAAATAAACAGCAACTTAGAATCTTATTTTACTTATAAAAACCAAGTAGAAGTAGAAATAGAGGTAGTAGAAGGTAAGCCGGCAGAAGAAGTTTTGCGTTGGGCAGATATAAAAAAAACCGACCTTTTGGTTATGGGTAGAAAAGCCAGCTTAACAGGGCAGGGCATAATGCCACAAGAAATTGCTTCAAAAGTAAAGTGTTCTATACTTTTAGTACCAGAAAACGTTGCTAAATTTAGTCTTACCAACGTATTTGTACCCATAAATTTTAATGAAGAAACCAAACTAGCGCTAGAAGAAGCTTTGTATATACAAAAAGAAACTTCTCAAGTCTTAGATATAAACTGTCACTATGTATTTGAACTGCCGCTTGGGCACGAAAAATCTGGAAAAACAGACCAGGAGTTTGCAGATATCCTAAATATAAATGCTGCTAAAAAGTTTAAAAAATTAAAATTAGACTTAGGGTCAGAAGCGTCACAATTAGACTATTCAACAGAGCTTTTGAAAGATGGAAATATAGCTAAAGCATTGAATGTTAAAGCAATAGAACTAAAATCGGATTTAATAATAATGGGAGCAAAATGTAAAACATTGGCGGCTCAGCTTTTTTTAGGAAACACAACTAAAAAAATGATTATAAATGATTCGAGTATTCCACTTTTAATAATAAAAGAAAAAAACGAAACCTTTGGTTTTTGGGATTTTTTTAATAAGCTTTAATCAAAAATCAAATAAACAATTTAAACTTCTTTAAAAATTGGCATTCTAATTGTTTATACCTTTATAACTAAAACTTTCAAAAATGAAAAAGTTAATTTTATTACTAGTTCCAGTGTTTTTTTTGAGTGCGTGTAAAACCTTAATACCTTTTACCGATGAATTAAAAACACAAAATGACTGGAAAGAAGCAGAATTGAAACAAATTCAATTTTATTTATCTAATTCGATAACATTAAACAGACAACTTACCAATAGCTCTACAGCTATAGTTTCGGGAAAAATAAAAACTGTAGATGGTAAACAAGTAGAAGAAATAGTTATAAAAAAAGGAACGCCAGGCATACTTACCCAACAGCCAGACAACCAAAGAATGGCTATAAGTTTTGAAATAGATGATAGTCATTATTTAACCTTTGGCTCATACGAAAACAGAGGCGGAAGATACTATTTAATGCTACGAGAGTTTAAAAAAGACAAATACGCCAAAGTATCTTATGTAGAAAACGAATACTACATTTCGCCAGAATCTTTAAATGCCTTTTTACAAATAAACATAAAAAAAGTGTTGAAAGAAGATAGAAAACAACGTGTAGCAGGAGGTAGAAAACTCTAAGAAAACATCTTTTCGATTAAACAATAAAAGGCTTTATATCTATAAAGCCTTTTTTATTACGAAAAAATACGCTCTATATGTAGCATTCTTTGTTAGAAAGCTTATATTTGCGTCCCAAATCAAGTTTTGATTTCAAATATTATAAAATAAAAAACAATAAATGGCAGCAATAGGCACAATAAGAGATAAGTTTGGATGGTTGTTAATAGGTTTAATGATTGTATCTTTAATAGCATTTATACTAATGGGTTCTAACTCTAGCGGAAGCGGAAAAGGACAAGTAAAAGAAGATGTAGCATTAGTAGATGGCGAAGCACTAACCAACGTAGCATTTAGCGAAAGAGTAACCACAAACACAAATAACTACAGACAGCAAGCGCAAAACGCTACGCTTACAGATGAAGATATTAATGCTATTAGAAACACTACTTATAATCAAATGATTACTGAGTCGCTATTCAAAAAAATATATGCCAATACTGGTATAGCTGTTGGAAATGCAGAGTTTTTGGATATGACTACAGGTTCAAGAGTGCACCAAGGTATTGCAAACTCATTCAAAAATGAAGCAGGCGCGTTTGACCTAGAAGCATTCAACAACTTTGTAAGATCTTTAGATTTAGACAATCCAGGCGAAGAGCCAGGTTCTAAAAGAAAATCTTGGAATGCTTTTGAAGAAGCAATCATAAACGAAAGATTAACTAAAAAATATAACACCTTAGTAGAAAAAAGTTTAACCGTGCCAACTTTTATGGCAAAAGACCAATACGCAAGCGAAAAAGCACAAACTACTTTTGACTACGTAAAAGTTCCATATTCTACTATCGTAGATTCTACTTTAAATCTAAAAGATTCTGATCTTAAAGCTTTTATGGCAAAAAATGCAAAAAAATACGAAAGAGAAGCTTCTGTAGATTTAAAAATAGTAAGTTTTAACATAAAAGCTTCTGCAAACGATAAGTTGGAAGCAGAAAAATGGATGAAAACAAAAATGGATAAATGGAAAGAAGAAAAAAATGATTCTGCTTTCATTACACTTTATTCAGATGTACCATACGACGAAGCTTATTATGGAAAAGACGAGCTAGTGTCGAACTTCAAAGATTCTATTTTTAGTGCACCAGTTGGTACTATTTTGGGTTACCAAGATTTTGGTACTTCATTTTCTGCAGCTAAATTAGAAGATAGAAAAATGATACCAGACTCTCTAAGAGCTAGACATTTATTAATTTCTTTAGATAAAGTAAAAACTCAAGAAGAAGCAATGTTAGCTTTTGCTAAATACGACAGTTTGTTTACTTTAGTAGATTCTTTAGGGTTTAATTTAGCAGATTTAACTGCAGCAAATTCAGACGACCAATCAAATGCGGCTAAAGGTGGAGATTTGGAATGGGTAAAACCAGGACAAATGGTAAAACCATTTAACGACCTAATTTTCTTTGGTATGAAAGAAGGAGAAGTTAAAAAAGTAACAACACAATTTGGTTTACATATAGTAGAAGTGTATAAAGCTACACCTACAAAAACTGCTGTAAAAATAGCAACTTTAACTAAAAACATAGTTCCTAGTGTAAAAACACAAGAAAAAACTTATGCAGATGCAAGTATTTTTGCAGGAAACAACAATACGAAAGAAAAATTCTTAGCAACATCTGAAACCAACCAAATAAACGATGCCTTTGGAATAACAAAAGGAGACAATAATGTATCGGGTGTTATCGGAAATGCAAGAGCAGTAATTCAATGGGCGTTTAATGCAAAACCAGGAGAAGTTTCTACACCTTTTTCAATTGGAGATGGATACTATGTAGCACTTTTGGTAGATAAAAACGAAAAAGGATTGCCAAATATATCAGACAATAACAGATTGGCAATACAGTTGGCAGCAGCTAAAGCAAAAAAAGGAGAAATGTTGTCTACAAAACTTAAAGGTTCAGATTTGAACACATTAGCTAGTAGCAATGGTGTTGCTGTAGCTTCAGCACAAGGACTTTCTTTTGCCAATGTAAACATAGAAAACATGCCAGAACCAAAAGTGGTTGGTACAGCTTTAGGAATAAAAGAAGGAATAGTATCTGCTCCAATAGTAGGCGAAGAAGGTGTTTATGTAATTAAAGTAAAATCTAAAGTAGCAGCACCAGAAGATGCAGCAGCTATACAAGCGGCAAAAGAAAACATGAGAAATCAATTGAGAACATCAATTACCTCAAGATTGGAAGAATCTATAAGAAAAGCAGCTAATGTTGTTGATAATAGATTAGACTTTTTTTAAACTAATATTTTGACTGAAAAGCCACTCATAAATAAAGTAGCTCAAAAAGCTATCATACAAATAGACCCAGCGTCATTTATACCAAAAGCTACAGAGATTGTAGCTTTTGACGTTAAACCCTTTTTGTATAAAGAACTGATACTTAAAGAAAAAGAATACAGAGAAGCATTGGCTACTTTTGACTTTATCGATTTTGAAAAAAAGTATGTATATATATATTGTAGTAGCAATGCTATAATACCAATGTGGGCATATATGCTTTTAGCATCTTATTTAAATCCATTAGCTAAAGATATAGTATTTGCTAGCACGATATTTGCTGCGGAAGAAATGTTTTTGCTAAACGCATTAGAAAAAATAGATTTAGAAAAATATAAAAACAAACGAATAGTTGTAAAAGGTTGTGGTGAAAAGAAATTTTCTGCACAAGTTTACGTTAAACTAATAAGCATTTTGCAGCAAGAAACCAAAGCTATTTCATTTGGCGAAGCTTGCTCTATGGTACCAGTTTTTAAAAAATAAAACTATGAAAAAGAATATAAAAATTATAGGAGCCGTAATGGCTCTGGCAGTTGTATCTGTATATGCATACTACCAACCAGCTAAAGATCCAAGAAATAGCGAAAACCCAAAAAAAGCAAGTACAAGTATTTTGCCAGTAAAAGCAGAACCAGACCCAGAGTCTGTATCGCCGCAAAGAGTACATCCAGTTAGAATTGGGGGCAAAGTAACTTTTGCGGGAGAACTTGTTCCACTAAACGATGCAGATGTTAGAGAAAGGTTTGATAGGGAGCTTTTGGTAAATACTTTTTGGCAATCTAACACGCTTTTAAATTTTAAATTAGCAAACAAATATTTTGAAACCATTGATAGAATCTTGAAAGAAGAAGGTGTTCCTTCAGATTTTAAATATTTGGCAGTTGCCGAAAGTGGACTAAGAGACATTTCTTCACCTGCTGGAGCTGCTGGTATTTGGCAAATAATGAGTGCTACAGGAAAATCGTATGGTTTAGAAATTAATGATGAGGTAGATCAAAGATATGATTTAGAAAAATCTACTAGAGTAGCATGTAAGTATTTAAAAGAAGCAAAAGCAAAATTTGGTTCTTGGTCTTTGGCGGCTGCATCATACAATGCTGGTATGGGAAAAATACAGCAAAGACTTGATGAGCAAATGGTTACAAACTACTACGATTTGTATTTAAACTCAGAAACTGCAAGATATTTATATAGAATATTGTCTTACAAAATGATTTTCGAAAATCCAAAGAAATTTGGTTTGTATATAGAAGAAGAAGATTTGTATGTAGCTACACAATACGACGAAATAAATATTGGAGGGAGTATAGATGATTTAGCAGCTTTTGCAAAAGCCAATAATACAACCTACAAAATGATTAAAATTGAAAACCCTTGGCTTCGAGATAAAAAACTGACGGTAAAAGATGGTACAGTATATACTATAAAAATACCAAAAAATTATATAGACGCTGAATAAGTAAAAAATATAAGCATGAAAAATTTATCACTATTGATTATGGTAATAATTGGAGCGATTTTAACGAGCTGCACATTTACCGAAAAAATTTATATAGAAGAAAATGGAAGTGGTTTATATCAAGTAGATATGGATTTGTCTCAGATGCTTGCTTTTGCTGGAAGTTTGACTAAAAGTGAAGAAGGTAAAGATGACTCTGTCATAGAGAAAGCATTAGAGAAAACCGATACTACTTTTTATTTTGGTCAAATTTTAGAACAGAAAAAAGATAGCATAAGTAAATTGCCTTTAGAGCAAAGATTGATGTTGGAAAGCTTAAAAGATTCAAGGTTAAAAATGATTATTGATGAAAAAGAGTCAAAATTCATTGCCAACTTTTATACAGATTTTAAAGATATAAGCGAAGCAAAAGATATGCAAAATAAAGCTTCGAATGCTTTGGCGTTGGCTAGCAATAAAGAGGGTTTAGCTAGCAAAACTGTAGATGTTTCTTATGTTTATACAGATAAGATTTTTCAAAGAACAATTTCTACCGAAAAAAGAACAAAAAAAGAACAACAAGAATACGATAAAAATATAGAAGAAATGTCTATGTTTTTGATGGGTAGCACTTACAATTTAGAATACCATTTCCCAAAACCAATAAAAACGACCACAGCAAAAGATGCAACATTTTCAAGCGATAGAAAAACTATTTATTTATCTTTTTCAATGGACGAAATAATAAAAAATGAGTCACTCTTAAATTTTGAGGTTAAGTTTTAACTAATATGGCGAATGAAATTCTGGGTTTTGTATAAAAACAGAATCCGTTAAGGTTTTTAGAAAAGCAATCACATCTTTTTTGTCTTTATCTGAAAGTTGCACGCCACCTTGATGCGCATATTGCATTTTGGAATCTATATATTTAGAACTTTGAACGCCTTCGCTATAAAAATCTAAGACTTCTTCTAATGTTTCAAACCTACCATCATGCATATAGGGAGCCGTTAAAGCTATGTTTCTTAAAGAGGGAATCTTGAACTTTCCGATATCTTTTTCATTTTTTGAAAAACCAAACTTTCCTTTATCTGTCAAAGTATAATCACTATCTAAGCCGTTATTGGCAAATTTTCCATTTGTTCCTAAAGCATGTGCGTCTGTAATATGGCAGTGCAAACAGTCGCCCATGGATTGATCATTTACTATTATAAAACCATTGAGTTCAGCCGCTGTAAATTTGTCTTTTCCTTGTATTACCCTATCGTATTTCGATTGGTTAGAAATTAATGTTCGTTCAAACTGTGCAATAGCTTTAGCAATATGTGTGCTATCTATTTTTGAAACGCCAAATACTTTTTTGAATTCTTTTTGATACAAGTTGTTACCGTTTAGCCTTTTTGCAGCTTCTTTCCAGCTTAAATTCATTTCGTTGTGCGCCGCTACGGGAACAAATACTTGGTCTTCAATACTAGAAGATCTTCCATCCCAAAAAAATGATGAATACCAAGCCAAGTTAAACAAAGGCATTGTGTTTCGAGTCATTAAACTGCTATCAATACCTTGGCTAAAATTGACGTTATCTGCAAAAGCAAACTCTTGTTTGTGGCAACTAGCGCAAGACATACTATAATCTTGACTTAATATGGTGTCATAGAACAATAGTTTACCCAAATTAGCACCTTTAACCGTAATAGGGTTTTCCGTATTTTCTATTTTGTTAGGAAAACGAAAAAGTGCTTCGAAAATATAAGGACTTAACTTCTTAATAGGAGCAAAACTGAAAGATAAAAGAACTAAAGCAATAAAAAATACAATTCGTTTCATGAATTTATTTCTCAATGCTAAATTTCAAGGTTTCCGTTTTAACATTTGTTTTTACTCTTAGGAAGTAGTTTCCCGCTGGATAATTTTTAGTGTCTATAAAAAACTTTATAGGCAAAGTTTTAAATGTTTCGATCACTTGTCCATTCATATTTATTATGTCTAGTTTTTCTATAAACTGTGGTTCATCAGAGCGCAGAACATTTATAAATAGCTTATCTTTTGTAGGATTTGGATAGGCTACAATATAATCCTTTTGTTCTACCGTTTTTAAAGTGTGCGCCATCGTTGACATTACAACCATATTGTCAATCATCCAACCTTCTTTTTGATTGTCTATACCGTCAGAGATAGAACTAAACCTAATGTCCAAGGTTTCATATTGCGACAACCAACCATAATCATAACAAATCCATACATTTTTCCAAGTGCTATCTGTACCGGTAAAAACATACTCTCCATTATGTAGCGTATCTAAATTTTGTTCATCAAAACCATAAAAATTATAATTATAAGGACTATTCAAAGCATTTTCCCAAGTATTGCCACTGTCGGTGGAAAATTCGATCATTCCTCCATCGAATAAAGTGTCAAAATCTAGTTTTTGTTGCCAATGAATAGCAAATACAGAAGTAAAATCCCAATTTGAGGAGTACCTGTCTATGTGAATTTGAAAACTGGAGGTATCATTGTTTGGATAATAATTTATAGTATCGGTAACTAAAGCATTAGGAAAAGTAGCAGCAGTGTCAAAAATAATTTTCTGAGGTCTTCCTATTTGCCAGAGATTATTAGTGTCAGTTCCAAAGTCTATTTGTATAGAATTCCACTGTGCGGTATCTGCACCATCAAAATACTGGTAAAACTCTTGAGATTGAAGAAAGAAAGGAAACAAGACTAAAAGGGTAAATATTTTTTTCATAAGAATTTTATTTAGGTTGATATAAATATAATTAAAATAATTAACTTAAATAAGGTTTTACCTTAGAATGTATAAAAAATGACATATTTATGACAAACCGCTTAACTAAACACCTTCAATCCTTCTGAGCAGTTTTTACAAATGTCAATTGATTTTCGGTCTTTTAAAATTTGTGTTCTAAACTTATCGTACTTTTTATTAGACCAAATTTCGTCTAAACTATTGTCGTTCAAATTGCCCATACTGTAATCTGCATCTTTGTCGAAGCAGCATGGTGTTATTTGTCCGTCCCAAGTTACTACATTGCTGTGCCAGAGCTTCCAACATTGGTTTTTCATCTTGTTTTTTATAGCAAATTTTCCGTTGTCGAGTTTTTTGTATCGGCTATATTCCTCTATAGTTGGTATCAAATCCGAACCGTTTTCGTAGTCGTAAATTTGTGCTGTTTTCAAAGCTACTTCATCTACACCAAGTTGTTTTCCAAGCGCTTTTACTTCTTCAATTTGATGTTCGTTTGGTTTTACTACCAAAAACTGCATAATAATATGTGGCGTTTTCGATTTCAGTTCAGCTTTTGCTTTTACTAGATTTGAAATTCCAGCTTTTACTTTTTCTAACTTTCCGTTTATGCGGTATTGCTCATAAACTTCTTGTGTAGTGCCATCTACCGAAACCAAAATTCTATCTAAACCACTTTCTATGGTTTCTCTTGCTTTTCTTTCGGTCAAAAAATGTGCGTTGGTAGAAGTTACGGTGTAAATATTTCGTTTTTTAGCTTTCTGCACCATTTCCAAAAACTTTGGGTGCAAATAAGGTTCGCCTTGAAAGTAGAAATACAGATAAATTAAATTATCTGCCGATTCGTTCAAAAATTTATCGAAAAAAGCTACATCTATTTTGCCCGTAGGTCTAGAAAAAGACTTCAAGCCAGAAGGACATTCTGGGCAGCCCAAATTACACTCAGTAGTAGGTTCTATAGAAATGTTAAAAGGTTTTCCCCATTGTATCGGCTTGTTAAGTAAGCCGGAAATTTGAAACGAAGCATAAAC
>Ga0075163_10014661_pt1 | contig 10103 bp, 7 predicted proteins | sample JI1023141ADNA_FD_71478 | JGI IMG/M metagenome (GOLD analysis project Ga0075163, IMG submission 71478) | Wastewater effluent complex algal communities from Wisconsin, to seasonally profile nutrient transformation and Carbon sequestration -... | ecosystem: Engineered > WWTP > Effluent > Algae... | reverse complement strand
ACCTGAGTCGCAGCCAAGCCTATACCTGGCGCTTCGTACATGGTTTCGGCCATGTCGCTGGCGAGCTGTCGAATACTGTCATCGATTTTGACAACAGGTGCCGCCACTTTTTTAAGGCGGACATCGGGGAAACGCAGAATGGGTAGAAGGGCCATATGAAATCGGAAAAAAGCTTGCTCGCTTAGGTTATTACATGCAGAATCTCAAGCAGTTCCCGAGATTTGGAAACGGCTCTGCGCGTCTGATCAGACATAAATTTTCGCGCCGTGTTCCACCGGCATGTGAGGTTACGACTATGGTCCGCATTATATCCGCGCTCATCCTGGCCGTGACGGCCGTCTGCGCTTTTGCCGCTGAGCCCGTTCGACTGGTAGATAACCCGCCCGACCGCCACATTGTGGTGCCTGGCGACACCTTATGGGGAATTTCCGGCAAATTCCTCAAGGAACCTTGGCGCTGGCCGGAAGTCTGGCGCATGAATCGCGAGCAGATCAAAAATCCGCACCTTATTTATCCTGGCGACATCGTTTTGCTTGACGATTTCCGTGGCAGCCCACGCCTGCGTGTTGCCAAGCCGATGAAACTGCAACCCAAAGTTTACAGCACCGCCGTTCCCCAGGAAATCCCCAGCATTCCAATGAATGTGATTGGCCCCTTCCTTTCCAAACCATTGGTTATTGAACCAGGCCAATACGCCAACGCGCCACGCATTGTTGCGACACAGGAAGACCGCCTGTACATCGGCAACGACGATACCGGCTTCGTCAGCGGCATCTCCGATGCCAAAGTTATGGACTGGCACATCTACCGCCCGGGCAAGCCATTTATCGATCCAGACACACAGGAAGTTCTCGGCCACGAAGCCTACTTCCTGGGCGGTGCACGTCTGGTTCAGCCCGGCGAACCGGCGGTCGTTCGTGTGATACAGGCCAAGGAAGAGATTGGCCGAGGTGATCGGCTGATCCCGGCGCCGCCTGCCAATCTGATTTCCTACGCCCCGCACCGGCCGGATCAACCAGTCAACGGCAAAGTCATGTCGATTTATGGCGGGGTCGATGAAGGCGGCAAATACTCGATAGTCAGTATCAATCGCGGTAAAAATGCCGAACTCGAAATTGGTCACGTTCTTGCTCTTTTCCGTAACCGTGTTTCACAGGGTTTTGACGAGGATAATCGCCGGGTGAGCACCCCGATTCCCGAAGAGCGCTACGCTTTAGCTGTCGTCTTCCGCGTTTTCGACCGCGTCGCTTATGCCCTCGTCGTCGAAACATCCAAGCCTGTGATTGTTGGTGACGCCGCCCGCAATCCATGAGTTCAACAGTAGGCTTGGCCGCCTGGTTGCGACTGACCTTGATCCCCGGCATAGGCGGCGAGTCGCAGAGAAAGCTACTCGCCGCTTTCGGTTTACCCGAACATATTTTTGCTGCCGGGCGCCAGGCAACACGCGAAGTGATTGGCCAGCGTGCCGAACTCCTCTTTGATTTTGACCCATCCGAAGCCGTCGACCGCAGCATCACGTGGGCCAGCCAACCCGGACAGAGCATCCTGACCCTTGGCGATGAGGCCTACCCGCAATCCCTGCTTGAAATTGCTGACCCGCCCAATGTGCTATACGTGCGCGGCAATCCGGCCTTGTTGCAAAAGCGCGGGCTGGCCATGGTTGGCAGCCGCAATGCAACCCCCCAAGGATTGCAAACCGCCGAAAGTTTTGCGAAAGCACTTGCCGCCGAAGGCCTCTGCATCATCAGCGGTCTTGCCCTGGGGATCGATGCTGCCGCCCATCGCGGGGCGCTGGCCGCCGGCGGCGAAACCATCGCTGTCATCGGCACCGGAGCCGACCGCATGTATCCGGCACGCAACAAGGATCTGGCCCTGATCATTGCCGAGCGTGGCGCCATTGTTTCCGAGTTTCCGTTGGGTACTCCGGTCATGTCTGCCAATTTTCCACGGCGCAATCGCATCATCTCCGGCCTCTCGTGCGGCGTTTTGGTCGTCGAAGCCGCACCGGAAAGTGGCTCGCTGATCACGGCACGACTTGCCGGCGAGCAGGGACGCGAGGTTTTTGCCATTCCTGGTTCGATTCATTCACCAGTGGCACGTGGTTGCCACAGGCTGATCAAACAGGGCGCCAAGCTGGTCGAAACGGCAAGCGATGTCCTTGAGGAACTGGGGCATATGATCCCGCCTGATACGCTACTCGAATCACCATCTACACCAAGCGCAAGCCCTGTACTGACCGCCCTCGGCCACGATCCGTGCAGCCTCGATGAACTGCTTGAACGCACAGGCCTGAGCACTGACCAGCTACTGGGTGATTTGCTGACGCTTGAACTGTCAGGTCAGGTCTCCACCTTGCCCGGCAATCGCTTCCAGCGCCTCAACTAAATACCCCCATATATATAGACGGCTTGCCAAGCCGCGCGCCGGGCACTTATCATGCCCCGGCACCCATCAGGCAGAACCCATGACCAAAAAGCTAATCATCGCCGAGAAACCCTCCGTCGCCGCCGACATCGCCAAGGCGCTGGGAGGCTTTACCAAGCACGACGACTACTTCGAGAACGACACCCACGTCATCTCGTCCGCCGTCGGCCACTTGCTGGAACTATCCTGCCCTGAAGAATTTGAGGTCAAGCGCGGGAAATGGTCGTTCGCCCATCTGCCGGTGATTCCACCGCACTTTGCGCTGTCGCCCATCGAAAAGACCGAGTCCCGTCTCAAGGTGCTCAACAAGCTGATCAAACGCAAGGATGTCGATGGCCTGATCAATGCCTGTGACGCGGGGCGCGAAGGCGAGTTGATCTTCAATTACATCGCGCAACACAGTAAATCCGGCAAGCCGGTACAGCGCCTGTGGCTGCAATCGATGACCCAGGGTGCAATCCGCGACGGCTTCTCGCGCCTGCGCCCCGGTCGCGAGATGGAAGGCCTAGGCGATGCGGCCGTCTGCCGCTCCGAGTCCGACTGGCTGGTCGGCATCAATGGCACACGGGCGATGACCGCCTTCAACTCCAAAACCGGCGGTTTTCACCTGACCACCGTTGGCCGCGTCCAGACACCGACCCTGGCAATTGTCGTCGAGCGTGAAAAGCGCATTCGTGAATTCAAGTCACGCCCCTACTGGGAAGTTGAAGCCAGCTTTGCCGCCAAGGCCGGCGACTACAACGGCAAGTGGTTCGACGAAGCCTTCAAGGGCAAGAATGATGACGAGCACGCGCGCGCAGACCGTCTCTGGGAAGAAAAACGCGCAGATGCCATCCGCGCCGCCACAATAGGCAAACCCGGTATAGTTACCGAAGAATCCAAGCCGGAAACGCGCCTGTCGCCACTACTCTTCGATTTGACGAGCCTTCAGCGCGAAGCAAACGCTCGCTTCGGTTTTTCTGCAAAGACCACACTCGGTCTCGCCCAAGCTCTGTATGAAAAACACAAGGTTCTGACTTATCCACGAACCGACTCACGCTGCCTGCCGGAAGACTACCTGGCAACGGTCAAGGAAACACTGACCATTTTGACTGGCGAAGGGGCCGGCAAGGGCCATGACGAAGTGCTTCTCGCTCGCTATTCACCGTTCGCACACCAAATTCTGGCGCGCAATTGGGTCTTGCCGAACAAACGCATCTTCAACAATGCCAAGATCAGCGACCACTTTGCCATCATCCCGACACCACAGGCACCGAAAAGTCTGAATGAAATGGAACAGAAGCTTTACGACTTCGTCGTCAAACGCTTCCTCTCAGTTTTCTTCCCGGCCGCTGAATATCTGGTGACTACCCGTATCACCCGTGTCGAAGGCCAACCCTTCAAGACGGAAGGCAAAGTCCTGGTCAATCCAGGCTGGCTGGCCGTCCATGGCAAGGAAGCTCAGGAAGGCAGCGAGGGCAACCTGGTTGCGGTCAACGCTGGAGAAAAGGTAAAAACCGAAGACGTCATCGTCAAGGCCAACGACACCAAACCGCCACCACGCCACTCTGAAGCCACCCTGCTCTCCGCCATGGAAGGCGCCGGCAAGATGGTCGACGACGAGGAATTGAAAGCGGCGATGGCCGGCCGTGGTCTCGGTACGCCAGCGACGCGCGCCCAGATTATCGAGAATCTGATTGGCGAACAGTACATGGTGCGCGAAGGTCGCGAACTAACGCCGACGGCCAAAGCATTTTCTCTGATGACGCTGCTCAATGGCCTTGGTATCAACGAACTCACCCAGCCCGAACTGACCGGCGATTGGGAATGGAAACTTGGACGTATTGAGAAGGGTGAATTCACCCGCGCCGAGTTCATGCGCGAAATCGCCGAAATGACCCGGCACATGGTAGAGCGTGCAAAAACCTTCGACAGCGACACCATTCCTGGTGATTTTGGCGTGTTGACCGCACCTTGCCCACGCTGTGGTGGTGAAATTCGTGAAAATTACAAGAAATTCCAGTGTGGTGGCTGCGATTACTCGCTGTGGAAAATTGTCGCTGGCCGTCAGTTTGAGCCAGCAGAAATCGATACGCTAATCACCGAGAAGCAGATCGGGCCACTCACCGGCTTCCGCAACAAGATGGGCCGTACTTTTGCTGCAGCGATCAAGCTCAATGAGAAGATGGAACCAGAATTCGACTTTGGTCAGGACAAGGCCGACGAAGCCAATGCCGAGCCGGTTGATTTTTCCAGCCAGCAAACCTTGGGCAACTGCCCGAAGTGTGCGGCCAACGTCTACGATCACGGCTCGGTTTATGTCTGTGAAAAAGCGACGGGTCCAACCAAAACTTGTGACTTCCGCTCCGGCAAGATCATTCTGCAGCAACCGATTGAAGCAGCTCAGATGCAAAAGCTGCTGGCCGATGGTAAAACCGATCTGTTGAAGGAATTCGTTTCCAATCGAACCCGCCGCAAATTCTCGGCCTATCTGGTCGCCAAGGAAGGCAAGGTCAGCTTCGAATTCGAGAAAAAGGTACCGAAGAAACCTGCTGCAAAAAAGAAGGTTGAAGCCTGATCAAACGGCTGACGTTTCACGTGAAACGTCAGCCGTGGATTTAGCGCCTCGCCGTAGCACCCGCTAACTGACAAGATAGCAAGGCGGCCCGCACTGCATCGATTGCTTGCGGACGTGGAAACGTTACCCGCCAGACCAGGCCCACCGTACGTGACGGTTGCTTGCCGGAAAATGGCAGGACTTTCACCATAGGCTCTTTGTCGATCAAGGGGTCAGCAGCTGTACTCGGCATCACCGCCACCCCTGCCCCACTAGCCACCATGTAACGTATGGTTTCCAGCGAGCTGCCTTCCAGGGAATGCTCAAGGGCATCCGGCGCGCTCAGTCGCGGGCACGATTCCAGAACCTGATCGCGGAAACAATTCCCCTGCCCGAGCAGCAGGAGATTCTGACCAATAAGTTCATCGGCCGGCACGTCACTCCGCTTAACCCAGGGATGGGCAGCCGGCACTACGACACGGAAAGGCTCATCGTAGACCGGCTGGGCAACTAATCCAGGCTCGGCAAAAGGCAAAGCAATCACGATTACGTCAAGCTCGCCGGCTTTTAGCGCCGGAATCAAGTTCGCAGTAAAGTCTTCCTTTAAAAACAGTGGCATAGCCGGTGCATACTGGTGCAAAGCTGGAATCAGTTTGGGTAATAAATAGGGGGCAATGGTGTAAATAACCCCAACGCGCAGCGGACCACTCATCGGATCACCCGCCGAACCAGCGATCTCTTCTAGCTGAACAGCCTGTTCCAGAACACGTCTGGCCTGGGCAACGATACGTTCGCCCAATGCTGTAATCCGCACATCCGAGGCGGTCCGTTCAAACAAGGCTGCCCCCAGCTGGCCCTCCACTTTTTTCAGAGCGACCGACAAGGTAGGCTGACTGACATGACACTCTTCAGCCGCCTTGCCAAAATGACGCACTCTGGCAAGTGCGACGATGTAGCGCATTTCGGTCAGCGTCATGACAAATATCCGAGCTTTTCCAGGTCGACCGCAGTTAACCAGCGCCACTCGCCGGGTTTCAGATCATCCGGCAGCACAAGTTCGCCGACCGCTTCACGATGCAGCGCCTCAACCCGGTTGCCGGCCGCTGCCACCATGCGTTTGACCTGATGGTATTTGCCTTCAGTCACCGTAATCCGCAGCAGGTTTTCCCCGGCAATTTCGCAAGCAGCGGCGCTGATCAAACCGGGCTCGTCATTCAACAAGACGCCGGCCAGCAATTGATCGACCTGCCCCTGATCAACCGCATGCTTGGTCGTTGCCAGATAAACCTTGGGCACCTTGCGTTTGGCTGAGGAAAGTACATGGTTGAGTTGCCCATCATCGGTAATCAACAGCAGACCGGTGGTATCTTCATCAAGCCGGCCTATCGGTTGTACATCGCGTTCACGTAGTTGCACCGGAAGCAGGGACAAAACACTGGGATGGTGCAGCGGCTTGCGCGAACATTCGTAACCAGTCGGTTTATTGAGGATCAGGCTGGCGAATTCGGCATAGGGCCAATCGACCCCGTCAACCGTAAAAATCAGGCCATTTGTTTCGAGTTCCACGAAAGGATCGTCACAAATCTGACCGTTAATGGCAATCCGCTCTTGGCGAACGAGAGCCCGGCACGCCCGACGCGTGCCAAAGCCGTGTTTTTGTAGGAGTTTGTCTAGTTGCATGGCGAGAATGCTAACATTCGCCCATGAATTTCGAACATCTTCTCCAGATCAACGACCCGGAAAATCCGCTGATCGCCCCACTCAGCCGCCAGGAACTCTGGCAGGGATTGCTCCATCGCGTTGAAAATCCCGTACCGTTTTTACCCGGCCTCGAAACCTGCACCATCCTTGAACGACAGGCTAATCAACTGTTGCGTGAACTGGACTTCGGTCCGGCGGTAATTCAGGACCGGGTAACGCTGCATGACCTGAACTGGGTACGATTTGCCATCGTACCTTCGGATGTCCATGCCGGCGGCAGCCTGACCATCACCATAGAGGAACCCGAGCCGGGCTTCCTCTTTTTGCGTTTCGCCTACGAAACCACGCTGGCCAGCAATCCCAACTCGGAAGAGCGGGCCTACATCGAGTACGTCAAATCCGCCTATCACCAGTCGGACGTCGATTGCGTGCGGATCATCCGCACGCTGGCTGCTGACGGTCTGGCGCAGTAATCAGTTAACACCGAGGCTGGCGAGATAATCCTCGTAGCCGCCGAGATAATCGATCACCTTGCCGTCGTTTTTGACTTCAAAAACGCGGGTCGATAGCGACGATACAAATTCCCGGTCATGTGAGACGAAGACCAGCGTGCCGGGGAATTTCTCCAGTCCCGTATTCAGGGACTCGATGGATTCCATGTCGAGGTGGTTTGTCGGCTCGTCCATGATCAGGACGTTTGAGTGCAAGAGCATCAGCTTGCCGAACAGCATTCGACCCTGCTCCCCACCGGAAATCACGTTGACACCTTTCTTCACATCATCACCGGAGAAGAGCAAGCGGCCAAGCGTGCCGCGAATCAGGGTTTCGACATCGCCACCCTCGTAACCACCGGCGCGAACATATTCGGAAATCCAGTCAGTCAGACTGGTATCCGACTGGAACAGGGCTGAGTGATCCTGTGAGTAGTAGCCTGGTTTGGCCTTTTCCGCCCACTTGATGCTACCGAACTGCGGCTGAACTTCACCCATCAAGAGCTTGAGCAAAGTCGTCTTGCCGACGCCGTTTTCACCAATGATCGCGACGCGCTCGCCGGCATTGATCGTGAAGCTGAGGTTGTTGAATATCTTGCGCTCCGCACCTTCGTAGCTGAAGGAAACGTTCTCAACCTCAACCGCCTGGCGATGCAGCTTGGCCTTCTCGTCGTAATCAAAACGAATCCACGGATACTGACGGGAAGACGGCTTGACGTCTTCCGGCTTGAGTTTTTCGATCAATTTGACCCGGCTGGTTGCCTGCTTGGCCTTGGAGGCGTTGGCCGAGAAGCGACGAACAAAGGTCTGCAAGTCGGCAATCTGTTCCTTGGCCTTGGCGTTGGCTTTCGTCAGACGTTCGCGAGCCTGTTGCGAGGCTTCCATGAAGTCATCGTAGTTGCCGGCATAAGTCGTGATCTTGCCGTAATCCAGGTCAGCCATGTGGGTACAGACCTGATTCAGGAAGTGGCGATCGTGCGAGATGATGATCATCGTCGAGTCACGATTATTCAGCACCTCTTCCAGCCAGCGGATGGTGTTGATGTCGAGGTTGTTGGTCGGCTCGTCGAGCAGCAGAATATCCGGGTTGGCAAACAGTGCCTGACAGAGCAGCACGCGTAGTTTCCAGCCCGGGGCAACCTGGCTCATCGGGCCGTTATGCTGTTCGATAGGAATGCCGACGCCATGCAGCAATTCACCAGCGCGGGATTCGGCGGTATAGCCATCGTACTCGGCAAATTTCGACTCCAGCTCGGCAGCGTGCATGTAGTCGTCTTCGGTCGCTTCCGGATTGGCGTAGATCGCATCCTTTTCGCTCATGCAGGCCCACATTTCCTCGTGGCCCATCAGCACGACATCAAGAACGCGCATATCTTCGTAGGCAAACTGGTCCTGCCGCAGATAGGACATGCGCTCATGCTTCTCTTTCGAGACGTTGCCCGCCGACGGATCAAGTGCTCCGCACAGTATCTTCATGAAGGTCGATTTACCGGCGCCATTGGCACCAATCAGGCCGTAGCGGTAGCCTTCGCCAAATTTGACATTGACGTTTTCAAACAGGGGCTTAACCCCAAACTGCATGGTGATATTGGCAGCGACAAGCACGGCGATTCCGATCTATTGAATAGCGCAAAAACGAAGGGACGAATTTTACCTGCTTTGAACCGGTTGACCGTGAATCCAGACGCCAAATTTGTGCACTGCGGTGTAACATTCCAAACAACAATTACTCGCCTTTACGGCACTGAGACAGCTTATGGTTCCCCACCTCACTACCGCCCTCACCGGTCCCATCCTTGAACTCGAACGCAAGTTCCTCGAAAGCAGCACGCAAATCGAACACTGGCTACGCGGCCAGTGGCAGGAGTACTCGCCGCCTTTTTACTCGTCCTGCGACCTGCGCAATTCCGGTTTCAAGCTGGCGCCGGTTGATACCAACCTGTTTCCTGGCGGCTTCAATAACCTGAATTCAGCTTTCCTGCCGTTATGCGTGCAGGCCGCAATGGTCGCCATAGAAAAAATCTGCCCGGATGCACGCAATTTGCTGCTGATCCCGGAAAACCACACGCGCAACCAGTTCTATCTGCAAAATGTTGCGCAACTGGTCGCCATATTGCGCCAGACCGGCCTCAACATCCGCCTTGGCTCGATGTTGCCGGAAATCACCAAGCCAACACCCATCGAACTGCCCAATGGCCAAAGCCTGCTGCTCGAGCCACTGGTTCGCACCCAGTATCGTTTGGGCCTGGACGGCTTCGATCCCTGCGCCATTCTGCTCAATAACGACCTCTCGGCCGGCATTCCGGATATTCTCAAAGGCCTCAACGAGCAATTCGTTCTTCCGCCCTTGCACGCGGGTTGGGCGGTACGCCGCAAATCCAACCACTTTGCTGCCTACGATCAGGTCGCCAATGATTTCGCCAAGGAAATTGGCATCGATCCGTGGCGCATCAATCCGGCTTTCTCGGTCTGCCGCAGCATCAATTTCCACGAACGCCAAGGTGAAGAATGCCTGGCATCCAACGTCGCCGCCGTGCTCGACATCGTCAAGGAAAAGTACAAGGAATACGGCATTAACGAGACGCCCTACGTAGTCGTCAAAGCCGATGCCGGCACCTATGGCATGGGCGTCATGACGGTACGCGATGCCGACGAGGTAATCGCCTTGAACCGCAAGCAACGCAACAAGATGAGTGTCGGCAAGGAAGGTCTTGAAGTCAGCGAAGTGCTGATTCAGGAAGGCGTCCATACCTTCGAGACGCTGAACGACGCCGTGGCCGAACCGGTGATCTACATGATCGACCGCTACGTCGTTGGTGGCTTCTACCGCGTTCATACCGGGCGTGGCAAGGATGAAAACCTCAACGCTCCCGGCATGCACTTCGAGCCGCTGGCCTTCGATACCGGCTGTAATCTGCCCGACTATCGCTGTGGTAACCCGGACTCACCGC
>Ga0075163_10014660_pt1 | contig 10104 bp, 10 predicted proteins | sample JI1023141ADNA_FD_71478 | JGI IMG/M metagenome (GOLD analysis project Ga0075163, IMG submission 71478) | Wastewater effluent complex algal communities from Wisconsin, to seasonally profile nutrient transformation and Carbon sequestration -... | ecosystem: Engineered > WWTP > Effluent > Algae... | reverse complement strand
AGCCTGGCGTCGATCCGCGACAAGATCAACGCCGCCGGCGCTGGCGTCACCGCCAGCATCATCAACGACGCCAATGGGGCCCGCTTGTCCTTGCGCTCCACCGCAACCGGCGAGGAGAACGGGTTTCGCATCACCACGGCAGAGACTGTCGACGACAACAATGCGGCGACAGGGCTGTCGGCATTGGGCGTCGACGGCACGCTGACCTCGCCGATGGAACTCAACCAGGCCGCCGGCAATGCGATGGCCGAGATCAACGGCATCAGCGTCGAATCTGCCAACAACACCCTGACGAACGTGGCCGACGGCCTGACGCTGACGCTCGGCAAGGCCGAACTCAATGTCGCTACCGAGGTCGTCGTGGCGTCAGACACCGAGGCGGTCAAGACAGCCATCACCGATTTCGTCACCGCGTTCAATGCGCTGGCCACCTACATCAAGGACCAGACCAAGTACAACGAGGCCTCCAAGACCGGCGCGCCTCTGCAGGGCGACCGCACTGTCATCGGCTTCCAGTGGCAGCTGCGCGGGGTGATCAACCAGGGCAGCACGGCGTCCACCGAGTGGAGCCGCCTGTCCGAAGTGGGCATCGCGATGAAGGCGGATGGCACTTTGGGCATCAGCACCTCCGACCTCGATGATGCCCTGGAGAACCCGGACGAGTTGCGCAAGTTGCTGGCCACCGATGCCGAGGAAACCGCCAACTCGGGTTTCATGGATCGGTTCAAGGACCTGGGCAACAGCGTGCTGGACACCACCACCGGCAGCCTGGAGACACTGGAGCAGAGCCTGCAGGCCCGCGTCGAGCGCAACGACGACCGGCAGGCCCAGATGGAGGACCGGCTGGTCAGTACCGAGGCCCGGATCCGTGCCCAGTACCAGGCGCTGGACACATCGATGGCGCGCCTGAACGCGCTGTCCAACTATGTAACGCAGCAGATGGCCGCGCTCAGCAACAACAGCTGATTGCCGAGGCAGCATGAGCTTGAGGGAAAGGGCGCCGCGGGCGCCCTTTTTGTTGCCCGGCATTTGGCGCCCAGTTCAGCCCGCCGGTACCACTCAAGCCGGGCTGCAGCGAAGCCGATAAATCAGCAACGGTCGTCGCAACCATCACCCACCCCGATGTTCAGCACCCAACTCTCCACTGCATTTGGCCGCACCAGCGGCATGGCACAGGCCTACCGGAAGATCGGCATCGAGACCAGTGTGGACTCGGCCTCTCCGCACCAGCTCATCAGCCTGCTGTTCGATGGCTACATGGATGCGCTGACGCAGGCCCGTGGCGCGATGCGCCTGGGCCAGATCGAGGCCAAGGGCAAGGCCATCGGCCGCGCCGCGCGCATCATCGAAGAAGGGCTGAAGTCGTGCCTGAACCTCAGCGAGGGCGGCCAGCTTGCCCAGGATCTGCAGGCGCTCTACGACTACCTGACGACACGCCTGACGCTGGCCAACCTGCGAAACGACGAAGCCCTCGTCGACGAGTGCATGCGGCTGGTCGAACCGCTTCGCCAGGCCTGGCGTGACATTGGTCACCAGGTCAGCGCCCACAAGAACTGAAACCCGCTCCCGGACCCCCGATCATGAGCACCACTCTGTTGAATTTCTATGAGGCCATCGAGCGCGCCAGCGCCGACATGCTGGAGGCCGCCCGAGGCGGCCACTGGGACGAGGTCGTGAAGCTGGAGGGGGCCTGCGCTGTACTGATCTCGCAGCTCAAGCATGCGGCCAAGGAAAAGACACTTCAGGCCGAAGAGTCCAAGGTCAAGTCCCGCATCATGCAACGCATTCTGTTGAACGACGCCGAAATCCGCCACCTGGCCGAGCCATGGCTGGAAGACCTGGACCACCTGCTGACTGGCAAGTCCAAGACGCTGCACTGAGGCCATCGCCGCACCATGTACACCGACACCCAGCCTGCTGCCCTCGACGCCCTTGGAAACCCTGGCGCATTCGACGAGTTCAGGGTCAGCGACCCGGTCGAGCGCAAGGCTCTGCTGAAGTCGCTGATGGACCGTGGCGTCACCGTCAACCTCAGCGGCTCAGACGGTTCCGCCTTCGCCACCACCTTGTGGACCATCGATGCAGGGCAAGGCAAGATCGCCTTCACGGCCGATCTGATGGAGCCGTCGGTGCATCGCCTCGTCGAGGCCGACGAGGCCACCGCCGTGGGCTACCTCGACCAGATCAAGCTGCAGTTCGACGTGTCGGACCGCATGCTGGTGCATGGCCGCCAATCGTGCGTGCTGCAGGCCGCGCTTCCGCGCGAGATCTACCGCTTCCAGCGCCGCAATGCATACCGTGTGCGCACGCTGGAACGCAGCGCGCCGACCGCGTGCTTCCGCCATCCGCAGATCCCCGAGATGTCGCTCGAGCTTCGCGTCCTCGACGTGAGCGTCGGCGGCTGCGCGCTGTTCATGCCGGCCGATATGCCAGCGGTGGAACCCGGTGTGTGCATCAACGACACGGTGATCAAGCTGGACGCCGGCACCCTGCTGCGTGGCAGCCTCGTGGTCCATCACGTCACATCCATCCAGCCGCAGGCTCGCGGCGTGCGCCTGGGCTGCGAACTGCTGAACCTGTCGGCCGACGCCACGCGGCTTCTGCAGCGCTACATCGACCAGACGCAAAAGCGCCGGCGGATGATGAGTCTGGACTAGGGCCCCAGGGCCTAGGCGCTGCGGTTCAGGTGAGGCATTCCCTGCCCCTTGAACTCGGCCCCGAGAAAATCGCACAGCCGCGGCATGGCCTCAGGGTCGGCCACGTTGAGCAGCAGCAACTGCCCAGGCTTGTAACGGAAGTACTCCGTCACGTTCAGGGTGTGCATGATGTAGTGGCGGATGTAGAGCGCCGGATCGTAGAGTTGCTCGTCCGTGACGCCGTAGATCGCACGCTGTGCCCGGTAAAGCCAGCCCGGCTCGATGTAGGCGATCTGCTTGAGGTCGGCCGCCGTCGGCCGGCGGTCGCCGCAACGCATCAGCTTGCCATGGAACCGGACGAGCGACTCGTACCACTGCTCCGGGCTGTCACGGAGGGTGAGAATGAACCTGGAGCCCGGAAATGCCGCGTCCAACGCCTGGTAGGTGTAGGGCAGCGAGAACGGGATGTCCTGGCCGGCGTCGGCGCCGCGCGCCAGATCGATGATGCGGCTGAAGTCGCGCCGCATCCAGTCGCCAAACAGGCGCTCACCCTGATTCTGCACGGTGAAGGTGTAGCCCAGCGAGACAACGGCCTGCTCGATCGAGCAGGTGCCGGTCTTGTTGCGCCCGATGCAGAAGATCTTGCCGGTGTGCCTTGCCACGGCATCAGACCTGCATGTTCATGATGTCGGTGTAGGCCTGCACGAAGCGGTTGCGAACCGTCAATGCGGCCTGGAAGCCGATCTGGGCCTTCTGCATCGAGATCATGGTCTCTTCGAGGCTCACCGAGGAGTTGCCCAATTGCAGCTCGCGCTGCAGGCCCTCGGCCTCGCGCTGCTGGTCGCTCACCGACTTCAGCGCCTGTGCCATGGCGTTCTGGAAGCCGCTCTCCTTGACGGCGCCGGCGCCACCTGGCGCGAGTGGCGTGCCATCACGTGCCAGGCCTGCGCGGGCCACGGCCTGGGAGAAATCGAAGGGCTTGAGTTTCAGATCCATGGCTCACCGGTCCGGGAGAGCTTTGATAGGCGTGATCGTACGGGCCAACCCGCAGCGCGATGGCTGGAACTGCCGGGAGTTCGGCAGGCTTCTCGTTCCTTGGCGGGATTCAAGTCTGCCGAACAATGGCCGTGTACGACCTTCGATCCAGGCGCCGTGGTGCCTGGACGCTCCCGCAGATGCTCTCGCTGAAGGATTCCATGGAAGCCACCGTCGCGCCGATCCCCCTGGTTCCCGATCCAGCCGCCCAAGGCCTGGTGGGGCGCCTGGCTGCGCTGCCGGCCGCCGGCAAGATCAAGCTCGGTCTCGCAGTTGCCGCGCTGGTGGCCACCATCGTGGCCATGGCCATGTGGGCCAGCCAGGGCGATTGGCGCATCCTGTACGCCGGCCTTTCCGACAAGGAGGCCGGGGCCATCATCACCGAGCTGGGCACGATGAACGTTCCCTACAGCTACACCGAGGGTGGCGCGATCAAGGTGCCGGCTGACCGCCTGTACGACGTCAAGATGAAGTTGGCCGCCAAGGGCATGCCCAAGGAAACCGGGGCGGGCAATGAATTGCTGGATGTGAACCGCTTCGGCCAGACCGACCGGCAGGAGCGTCAGATCATGCAGCGCGCGCTGGAAGGCGAGCTGGTGCGCACCATCAACAAGCTGGACGGCGTCAAGGACGCCCGTGTTCATCTGGCGCTGCCCAACCAGAACGGGTTCTTCCGGGAACAGCAGAAGCCCAGCGCCAGCGTCATGCTGACGCTTCACGCTGGCCGCACGCTCGATCGCGCTCAGGCAGCGGGCATCGTGCACCTGGTTTCTTCGAGCGTGCCCGAGCTGTCTCCCAAGGCAATCAGTGTGCTGGATCAGCGCGGTGCGCTGCTTTCGGGACCGGAAGACGATGCGAGCAAGACCCTCAACGAGCAACAGTTGCAGTACGTGGCTCAGGTGGAGAAGGGCTACCTCGGGCGCGTGACCGAGCTTCTGGAGCCAGTGGTCGGCCGAGACAACCTGCGCGCCACCGTCACCGCCGAGGTCGATTTCACGCAGATCGAGTCGACCAGCGAGCAGTTCCGGCCCAACCAGGGCAACGAACCGGCCGCCGTGCGCAGCCAGTCCACCAGCGAGGCCAACACCCCGGGCGCCGCTACTCCGGCCGGAATCCCCGGCGCGACGAGCAACCAGCCGCCGGTGCCGGCCACCGCACCGATCAACGGCGCTTCGGCCCCGCTGCAGCCGGGTGGCACGGCGGGTGCCACCGGCAGCGCCGGGCGCAAGGAAGCGACGACCAACTACGAGGTGGACAAGACCGTGCAGATGAAGCGCAACGCCGTGGGCACGGTCAAGCGCCTGAATGCAGCCGTGGTGGTCAACCATCGCAGCAACGTCGACGCCAAAGGCAAGACCACGACCGCGCCGCTCTCGAACGAAGAGATCGAAAAGTTGACCGCATTGGTGCAGGAGGCCGTCGGTTTCAACAAGGAGCGCGGCGACTCGGTGAAGGTGATCAACGCGCCATTCAAGGTCGAAGCACTCGACAAGCCTGACAGCCTGCCGCTGTGGCAGCAACCCTGGGTGCTGGACATGGTGCGCGCCGGTGCGGTGCCCGCGGCGCTCGCCCTGGTGGCGTTGGGCCTCATCTTTGGCGTCGTCAAGCCGGCGCTCACAACCCACACGGTGGTGGCGCAGCCCGGCGCCGACGGCAAGGGGCAGCAGCTGAATGCCCTGGTGGACGACGCGCCGGCGCTTCCTGGCACCGATGGCACCAGCCTGCCGGCGCTCGAGGCGCCGCGCGAGAACAAGCAGCTCGAGACGGCACGCCAACTCGCCAAGGACAACCCCGCGGCCGTGGCCAACATCATGCGTGAGTGGGTCAACGGCGAAGTCGCCGCCTGATCGGAGTACAAGATGAGCGGCAAGGAAGACCAGGGCATCGAGAATGCGGCGATCCTGCTGATGTCCCTCGGCGAGGAAGAGGCAGCGCAGGTCTTCAAGCACCTGGGCCCGAAAGACGTGCAAAAGCTCGGCGAGACCATCGCCAAGTTGAAGGTGATTCCGCGCGAGCGCGTGGAGGCGGTGCTGGAGCGTTTCGCGCAGACGGCGGCCGAGCAGCACATCCTCGTTCCCGACACCGACGAATACGTCAAGGCCGTGCTGCGCAAGGCACTTGGCGACGACAAAGCCAACCTGCTGATCGACCGCATCCTGCAGGGCTCAGACATCTCCGGCATCGAGAGCCTGAAATGGATGGATCCGGGCTCGGTGGGCGAACTCCTGCGCAACGAGCACCCGCAGATCGTGGCCGCGATCCTCGTCCACCTGGATCACGACCAGAGCTCGTCCGTGCTCAAGAGCTTCACCGAACGCCAGCGCAACGAGGTGCTGATCAGAATCGCCACGCTGGACGGCATCCAGCCGGCCGCGCTGAAGGATCTCAACGAGGTGCTGAGCAAGGTGCTCGCCGGCGGCGACCGCCTGAAGAAGGCATCGCTCGGCGGCGTGAAGGCGGCTGCAGAGATCATCAACATGATGGGCAGTTCGGTCGAAACCTCGGCGCTGGACTACATCCGCGAGGCCGACGGCGACCTGGCCCAGCGCATCATGGACAACATGTTCACCTTCGAGGACATGAACAAGCTGGACGACAAGGGCTTCCAGGCCGTGCTGAAGGAAGTGCAGAGCGAGTCGCTGGTCATCGCGCTCAAGGGTGCGACGCCCGAGTTGCGCGAGAAGGTGTTCCGCAACATGTCCAGCCGTGCCGCCGAGACGCTGCGCGAGGACCTGGAGTCGCGCGGCCCCGTGCGCGTTTCCGAGGTCGAGGCCGAGCAGAAGGAACTGCTGAAGGTCGTCCGGCGCCTGGTCGACGAGGGCCAGATCGTGCTGGCCTCCGGAGGCGCCGATGACTTCCTCTAGGCCGAACAACGGCCCACGCCAAGTACCGCCACCGCCAGGTGGCGGAAAGCCGGCTGCCAGCTATGCGCGGTTCATCCCGCGAGAGGAACTGGCGGACTTTGCCGCATGGACGCCAGACGCCTTTGGCGACGATCTGGCACAGGCCACGGGGGCCGCCAGGCCCGCCTCGAAGAACACAGGCAAGCCGCCCTCAGAAGCTCCGCCCGCTGCGCCGCCGGAACCCACGGCCGAGCAATGGCTGGCCCGCGCGGAAGAAGCCCGCCAGCAGGGGTACGCGCAGGGTTACCGCGACGGCCTGGAGGCGCTGGAGGCCGCCAAGCGCCAGTTCGCGCAGCAGATCAGTGGGCAGATGGCCCAGATCGTGGCCGCGTTCGACGAACAGACGCAGGGTCTGGAATCACATTGGGCCGATGCCCTGGTGCAGACCGCCGTCATGCTCGCCCGCCAGGTGGTGCGCAGCGAGATCGCCCTGCGACAGGACTGCATCACGCAGGTCGCGCACGATGCTGTCAGCGCGTTGATCCTGTCCGCCCGCCACCTCCGGCTGCGCCTGAACCCGGCCGACCTGCCGCTGGTGGAGGCTGGCTGCGCCGATCTCCTGCGTGCCCGAACCGTCCTGCTTCAGGGCGACGCGACGATCGAGCGGGGTGGCTGCGTGCTCGAGTCCGATCTGGGCCAGGTGGACGCCCGCATCGAGACCCGCTGGGCCCACGCCGCAGCGGTGCTCGGCAGTGGCCAGGACTGGGCACCGGTGGCCGATGTCGAGGAGCCAGCTGAATGACAGCGCCGACCCGCGCCGAGCGGTGGCCCCGCTTCCTTCAGGACATGCGCGACTACGCGAGCCTGCCGCAACCGCTGGAGATGCAGGGCACGTTGGTGCGCGTCACCGGGCTGGTGCTGGAGGCGGCCGGTGTCAGGGCGCCTGTCGGTGCGGTCTGCGCCGTGGGCCTGCCGGGGGCGCCGTCTGTCACCGCGGAGGTGGTGGGTTTCAACGGTGACCGGGCCTACCTGATGCCCACGGGGGAAGTGCAGGGCCTGGCGAGCGGAGCCCGCGTGGTCCCGCTGCCGATCGCCCAGATCCCGCCGCGCTTCGGGGTCGAGAACCACCCTTGGCGCCGAACCGAAGACCGGGGCCTTCATCTGCCCATGGGCGACGGCCTTCTGGGCCGGGTTATCGATGCACATGGCAAGCCCATGGACCGCGGTGGCCCGATGCACGGGATGCACAACCAGCCGATGGTGCGCCGCCCGATCAACGCGATGGACCGCGACCCGATCCGCCAGCCGCTGGACACGGGGGTGCGTGCCATCAATGCGCTGCTGACCGTGGGGCGCGGTCAGCGCATCGGGCTGTTCGCCGGTACCGGTGTGGGCAAATCGGTGCTTCTGGGCATGATGGCGCGCTACACCGCTGCCGATGTCATCGTCGTCGGCCTGATCGGCGAACGTGGCCGCGAGGTGAAGGAATTCATTGAGGACATCCTGGGCGAAGAGGGATTGAAACGCTCGGTGGTGGTCGCCGCGCCGGCCGATGCGCCCCCTCTGGTGCGCATGCAGGGCGCCAGCTACGCCACGGCCATCGCCGAGCATTTCCGCGACCGTGGCCAGCACGTGCTGCTGCTGATGGATTCGCTGACCCGCTTCGCCATGGCGCAGCGCGAAATCGCCCTGGCCATCGGCGAGCCGCCGGCGACCAAGGGGTACCCGCCCAGCTGCTTTGCCAAGCTGCCGCAGTTGGTGGAGCGCTCGGGCAACGGGTTGAACGGTGTCGGGTCGATCACCGCCTTCTACACGGTGTTGACCGAGGGCGACGATCCCCAGGACCCGATCGCCGACGCCGCCCGCGGCATCCTGGACGGACACATCGTGCTCTCGCGGGAGCTGGCCGAGAGCGGGCACTTCCCGGCCATCGACGTGGAGAAATCCATTTCCCGTGTGATGACCTCCGTGGCCCCGCGCGAACACCTGGACGGCGCCCGCCGTGCTCGGCAGTGGTTGGCCAGGTTCAACCGGGCCCGCGACCTGATCCAACTGGGCGCCTACACCGCCGGCGCCGACCCGGAGCTGGACGCCGCCGTGCGCGTGAACCCTCGCCTCAACGCCTTGCTGCAACAAGACATGCACGAGCGTGCCCCGATGGATGCTTGCCGACGACAACTGCTGGCCCTCAACCCGGCCGCCAACTGACAAAGGTAGCTCATGGACCGCATGGCCTTGATGAACACCCTGCTGGATCGCGAGAAGACGAAGCGTGACGCCGCCATCGCCGAATGGCGCGAGGCCGAGCGGCAAGCCGAGGCCGCACGCGAGCAGGCGGATTCGCTGGTGTCGTACCGCGCCGAGTACCGCAAGCGTTGGGCGGCGCAGTTTGCGCAGCGGGCGCCGATCGAAATCGTGCGGTGTTACCAAGGCTTCGTCGAGCGCCTGGAACTGGCCATCGGTGCCCAGCACGGGGCTGCCCAGCAGGCGGCTGACCGGTTGGCCGCCGCCCGGGCGCGCCTGCACCATCGCGAGATCAAGGTCGCTACCGTGCAGCGCCTCATCGAGCGCCGCCTGCAGGCAGCTGCCCTGCGCGAGCAGCGCAGCGACCAGAAGGCCAGCGACGAAGCCGCCCAGCGCCTGGGTTGGGTCGCTCGCCAGCAGCTTGCCGCCGCGTGAACCCAGCTCAGGACACCGTATGACCAACTCTGCCCCCGCGCCGGCCCACGCCACGGCCCCTCGCGCTGCTCACCCCGCCCCCCGCACCGGCGCACCTGGCGGTGCAGGCGGCGCGTTTGCCCAGTGGCTGCAGCAGGCGGCCGACGAGAGCGGCACGCCGCCCACTGGTGCGCCCGAGGCCGACGACACCGACGCCGCGATGGACACCCGCGATGCCCGCTCTGCCGACAGGAAGCGCAACGAAGACCGCGATGCAGCCGCTGATGCGGTGCCAACTGCTCCGCAGCCAGACGCAACTCCGCCCACGCCGTCGCCGCCTCGCGACCTGCTCGGCGCGCTGCGCAGGGCCAACCTGCAGGCCGCAGCGAAGGCCCATGCGCGAGCGGAGGCCGGCCCAGGCGACGCCACTTCCGAGGCCGCCAGCCAGGCGGCTGATCGCGCCACCGCGAGGCCGGATCAATCCGGCGAAGGCGCCTGCTTTGCCGCTGACAGCGTGGCGATGGGCCCCCGGCTGGACGCGTTGCAGGTGAACCTGGCGCCGGCTCCGGCGGCGGCACCCGAGGGCGTTCTGCCCAGTTTGATTTCTGCGGGCGACGCACCGACGCTGCATGCACCCGCCCCCGCGCCCGCCGCATCGCCTCTGGCGCAGGCCAGCCTGGCGCCGCCGCCGGGCAGCCCGGCCTTCCCCGCGGCGCTGGGAGCCCAGCTTCAGACCTGGTTGCGCGATGGCGTCCAGTACGCCTCCCTGGAACTCAACCCGCGCGACATGGGGCCGATCGACGTGCGCATCGCCATGCGTGACGGCGTGACCCAGGTCGAGCTGGCGGCCGATGTCCAGGCGACCCGCGAGGCCCTGGCCGAGGCGCTGCCGGCGCTGGCCGATTCGCTCGGCGATGTCGGCCTGTCTCTGG
>Ga0075163_10014659_pt1 | contig 10104 bp, 5 predicted proteins | sample JI1023141ADNA_FD_71478 | JGI IMG/M metagenome (GOLD analysis project Ga0075163, IMG submission 71478) | Wastewater effluent complex algal communities from Wisconsin, to seasonally profile nutrient transformation and Carbon sequestration -... | ecosystem: Engineered > WWTP > Effluent > Algae... | reverse complement strand
TCATCAAAAAGAAACTCCGAAAGCGCTTTAGCAAGCTCCGTTTTTCCCACTCCTGTTGTGCCCAAAAATATAAACGAACCAATTGGTCTTTTCATATCTTGCAAACCAGAACGGCTTCTTCTCACCGCATCAGAAACAGCTTCAATTGCTTCTTTTTGTCCTACGACACGCTTAGCGATTTCTTCTTCAAGTTTCAATAGTTTTGAACGTTCGCCTTCTAGCATTTTGTTTACCGGAATTCCCGTCCATCTCGAAATTACATCTGCTATTTCTTCAGCATCAACTTCTTCTTTTATCATTTTAGAATCAGATTGAAGCGAAGTAAGTTCAATTTTGAAAGTTTCAATATTGGTTTCAAGTTCTTTTAGTTTTCCGTATCGTATTTCAGCTACTTTACCAAAATCGCCATTTCTTTCAGCTTTTTCAGCTTCATTTTTAGCATTTTCGATTTCTTGCTTTGCATTTTGAATTTTTTCAATTACTGCTTTTTCATCTTCCCATTTTGCTTTCAAATCATTTCTTCTTTCAGAAAGATTTGCTAAATCTTTAGAAAGAACATCCATTTTTTTGGTATCGTTTTCTCTTTTTATGGCTTCTCGCTCTATTTCTAGCTGCATGATTTTTCTATCAATTTCATCAAGCTCTTCGGGCTTAGAATTTATTTCCATTCTAAGTTTTGAAGCGGCTTCATCTATTAAATCTATAGCTTTATCTGGCAAAAATCTGTCAGTAATATATCGTTGCGAAAGTTCTACGGCTGCTATTATGGCTTCATCTTTTATTTGAACTTTATGATGGTTTTCATACTTTTCTTTTATTCCTCTCAAAATACTTATAGCATCTTCGTTGGTAGGCTCGTTTATCATTACTTTCTGAAAACGTCTTTCCAAAGCTTTATCTTTTTCAAAATATTTTTGATATTCGTCTAAAGTAGTTGCACCAACTGCTCTCAATTCTCCTCTTGCCAATGCAGGTTTCAAAATATTTGCTGCGTCCATAGCACCTTCGCCACCGCCAGCACCAACCAAAGTATGTATTTCGTCTATAAATAAAACAATGTTTCCTTCTGCGCTTGTAACCTCTTTTACAACTGCTTTCAATCTTTCTTCAAACTCTCCTTTATATTTTGCACCAGCTATCAAAGCGCCCATATCTAAAGAATAAATGATTTTATCTTTCAAATTATCTGGTACATCGCCATTTATAATTCTATGCGCTATACCTTCGGCTATTGCTGTTTTTCCAACACCAGGTTCACCTATCAAAATTGGATTGTTTTTGGTTCTTCTGGTCAAAATTTGAAGCACTCTTCGTATTTCTTCATCTCTTCCTATTACAGGGTCCAATTTATTATCTTTTGCCAATTGGTTTAAGTTTTTGGCATATTTGCTCAGTGCATTGTATTGGTCTTCAGCAGATTGTGAAGTCACATTTTCGCCTTTTCGCAAATCGTTTATAATATCGGTAAGTTCTTTTTTGTTAAAACCATTGTCTTTCAAAAGTTGTGACGCTTTTGAAGAACTGTCAATCAAGGCCAACAATAAATGTTCTATCGAAACATATTCGTCATTCATTTTAGTGGCAATGTTTAGCGCATTGTTCAAAATTTGAATTGTGCTTCTCGAAAATTGTAGCTGAATATCTCCACTTACTTTTGGGTTCGATTTTATGATAGCATCTAAAGCTTGCTCAAAAATGGGAATATTTACCCCAAACTTATTTAAAATGTGTGGCATCAAATTCTTTTCAGCTTTCATCATTCCTTTCAGCAAATGATCATTATTCACTTCACTGTTTTCATTAGAAATAGCCAATTGTTGTGCCTCTTGTAATGCTTGTTGCGACTTTACAGTCAATTTATTCATGTCCATATCTTCTTTCTAAATTTACTTTCCGCAATGTTACGGATTACTTTCTTATAGTCAAATATAAGTCCAATTTATTAAATCAGAAATAATGACATAAAAAATGAATATGAAATGACTTTTTGACAAGAGAATTATTTTTTAACAGACATTATTTCTTAAAAAATCTCTTTTTTATGTTAATACTATTTTTCTCCTTAAATTTACACCCAATGACAAAATTAAGCGAAAAACCAAACTCAAGAATTTCAAAACCAGAATGGTTAAAGATTCAATTACCATCAGGAACACAATCTTCTGATGTATTGAAAAATGTAAATGAACACAATTTGCATACTATTTGCCAAAGTGGAAACTGTCCAAACCAAGGCGAATGTTGGGGAGAAAAGACTGCAACCTTAATGATTTTGGGAAATGTGTGTACGCGTTCTTGTCAGTTTTGCAATGTAGAAACAGGAAAACCAGAAGCTGTAGATATTATGGAACCTTTGCGCGTAGCGGAATCTGTAAAACTAATGGGGTTGAAACACGCCGTTATAACTTCTGTAGATAGAGACGATTTGAAAGATGGCGGCTCAAAAGTTTGGGCGGCAACTATCAGAATGATAAGAAAACATAATCCTGGAACAACTATGGAAACTTTGATTCCAGATTTTCAAGGGAAATGGGAAAACTTGCAGTTAGTTATAGACGAAGCACCAGAAGTAGTTTCGCACAATTTAGAAACAGTAGAAAGATTAAGCCGAAAAGTACGTATTCAAGCGCAATACGATAGAAGTCTAGAAGTTTTAGAAAGATTGAAAAAAGGCGGCGTAAAAAGAACAAAGTCTGGCTTAATGCTTGGTTTGGGTGAAACGGAAGATGAAATTGTAGAAACAATGAAAAGACTTCGTGCAGTAGATTGCGATATTTTAACTTTGGGACAATATCTACAACCAACCAAAAAACATTTAGCCGTAGCAGAATATGTGCATCCAGACCAATTTAAAAAACTAAAAGAAATAGCTTTAGGTTTAGGTTTTAAATATGTAGAAAGCGGTCCGTTGGTAAGAAGTTCTTACCGTGCAGAAAAGCATGTTTTTAAACTGTAAATACAGTAATAAAATTTAATTTTGGACTAAAGACTAAAGACTAAAGACTATTGCCCAAACACTCTTTGCAGTAATTCTGTAACTCTGTGCGAAATATCTGAACGTATTTTCACTTCCTCTTCAGCTATTACATGAAACAAACCATCTAACGCTTTGTTTGTAGTATAAGCAGAAATATCGGTATCTACAGGACCAAAACTTAAACCAGCAATAGCCGCAGTTTGAACAATAATAGGATTGCTCGAATAAGTATTGTACTGCGTAGTTACTTGATTCCAAGCTACATCTGCACCTACTGTAGTCATAGCTTTTTCCACTTCCGGATAAAATGCATCATATAATTGAGTATTTGCATTTGCTCTTAAATATTGTGTAGCAGCATCTTGGTCACCATTCAAAATATTTAATGCATCTGTTATTGTTAAATTGGTAATAGCACTTATAAAAATATCTTTTGCTACTGGTGCTGCCTTTTCTGCTGCTTGGTTCATTTTTAGCTCCAAACCATCTAAAAGAGGTTGTCCTACAGTACTTACTCCTGGAAGTTGCAATATTTTTTGAATATTTTCTGCTTCTTCAGGAAAAATTATTTTTATAGCAGCATTGCCAAAGTATCCATTTGTTTTTGAAGTTTGAGCTACAGAAGTATCTGTACTAATTTTTAATGCTTCTTTTAAAGCCGCTGCTGTTTCATCTGAACCAACAAGATTTTCTAATTCTTCGCACGAAGCTAGGTTAAAAACAGTAATTAAAGCAAATATTCCAATCAATAATTTTTTCATAGTTTTCAAATTGTTAACGTAAAAATAATAGTTTTTAATTTATATAGTCTTAAATAGTTCGTAAATTTCGTTTTTAATATAAAATAAATGGATAAATCAAGAAGAAAATTTTTAGAATTTTTAGGATATACGGGAGTCGCTTTTACTGCAATGCCATTTTTAGAAGCTTGTAAAGTTGGAGAAGTAAACTATAAAGCAAAAGTTGGTTTTGAAGGTTTAAAATACGGAGAATTAATAGACGATGTAGTTTTAGCCGAAGGCTTTGAGTATAAAATATTGGCTTCTTTTGGCGATAAAATTTCTGAAAAAGATACTTTTGGTATGCACAATGATTATTTAAATTTTATGGTTTCAGAAAAAAATGAAAATGAAGGCATACTTTGGGTAAATCATGAGTATTTTGATTCTGTTTTGCTGCAAACTAATTTGGGCGAAAAAACTAAAGAAAAAGTTGATTTAGAACGTTATGTGGTTGGTGGAAGTATTGTAAAAATAAGTAAAGATGAAACCAATAAATGGAATATTGTAGAAAACGATGCCTTAAATAGAAGGTTAAACGGAAGTACAAAAATTCCTTTTTTGTGGGATGAAGAAATAGCAGGTGCAAAAGTTGCAGAAGGCACATTTCAAAACTGTTCTGGTGGTAGAACACCTTGGGGTACCATTTTAACTTGTGAAGAAAACTACGACTATATGTACGGCGAAGTTTTTTATGATGAAAACAATGTTGCTTCAAGAACACCTGGTGGGTATAGTTGGGAAAAATATTACAATAATTCGCCAGAACATTACGGTTGGGTAGTAGAAGTAAATATTCAAACTGGCGAAGCGCAAAAGTTGGTTGCACTTGGTAGATTTAAGCACGAATGTGCTACCGTTCATAGTTTGGAAGACGGAAGAGTAGTAATTTATTCTGGCGATGATGAAGCGGGACAGTTTATTTATAAATACATTTCTGATTCGCCAAGAGATTTAAAAAACGGAAAACTATATGCCGCCGATACTATAAATGGTAAATGGCTTTCATTAGATATTAATGAAAGTGAAGTGCTAAAAAAGAGGTTTAAAAACCAAACTGAAGTACAAATTAGAGTTCGTGAAGCTGCAAAATTAATGGGAGCAACGCCACAAAACAGACCAGAAGATATTGATATAGATCCAATAACAGGAAATGTATTGGTAGCACTTACTAATAATAAAGCAGTTGGAGATTTTCACGGTTCAATTTTAAAAATAGTTGAAGATTCTGCCGATAAAACAAGTTTAACTTTTAAAGCAGAAACTTATTTAGCAGGCGGCGAAAAAAATATGTTTTCAAGTCCAGACAATTTAGCTTTCGACCCAAAAGGTAATCTTTGGTTTACGACAGATGTTTCAGGTGCATCTTTAGGAGTGGGCGAGTATAAAAACTTTTTATCAAACGGATTGTACTTAGTACCAAGAACTGGCGAAAGGGCAGGTGAAGTTATTTTAATAGCAACAGCCCCAGTAGCAGCTGAATTTACCGGTCCATATTTTCATCCAAATGGGAAAACGCTTTTTTTAAGTGTACAACATCCTGGCGAAACTTCTTTAGATATAAATAATTTAACGAGTCATTGGCCACAAGGCAGAAATGCTATTCCTAAATCTTCGGTAATAACTATTTCTGGAGAATCTTTAGATAAATTGATGAAATAGATGGCAGAATTACAAAAATTAAGAATAGATAAATGGCTCTGGGCAATTAGGATTTTTAAATCAAGAACATTATCTACTAAAAGCTGCGAGCAAGGCAAAGTGAAAATAGATGATGTAAATGTAAAAGCATCATACAAACTACAAGTAGGTGAAACTGTTATAGTAAAAGTGGGTCAATTAAAAAAAACCTTAAAAGTTTTACAACTTATAGAAAAAAGAGTAGGCGCTGAAATAGCTGTAAGATGTTATGAAGACATTTCTCCAGAAGAAGATAAAATAGATTTTAGTCAAAATAAATCTGTCTTTTTACTTCCAGATGCATATAGACAAAAAGGAGACGGCAGACCAACTAAAAGAGATAGGAGAGATATTGAAAAGTATAAAAACTTGTAATTATCCACAAATGATTTTTATTGTAATTTAAATAGTAAGATAATATGTTTATTTTTGTTTGAAAATTAATAGTTAAAATTTAATTTGCAAACATTTCTATAATGAAAAAATACCTATTACTATTTATCCTTTTTCAATTTTTTATATTGAAATTAGATGCGCAATGCGTTTACCAAACTTATTTTCAAGAAGGCTTTGAGTATTCAACTGCGCTCTCAGGAATTATACCAGGTACATTATATCAAGGAACACCGCAAACTTTTTGTCCGCGTTCTGGTTCACGCTCATTTTATGCCAATTTTCAAAATGGATTTGTAGGAGAGTTTTACAACAAAAGTTTTGATGCTTGTCCAAATGCGCAAATGCGGTTTTCTTTTTGGACAAAAGATTGTTTTGGCTCTACCAATAATATTAACATGACTATACGTGACGCAAATGGTTTAATAATAAGCGGACCGCAAAACGTATTTAATCCACCTGGTGGTGGCTGGCAGCAAATAGTAACACCTGCATTTTTTTCAACTACAAGTACTATAACTATCAGTATGTCTACCGTTTTAGCTGGTGGTGGTGGAAACGATATGACTTTAGATGATTTCTTGTTTGAAATCTGTTCAGATCCAAATTATTTCAATACTACAAATGATGTTTTTGTGTGTAATACCATTCCATTAAACCTACATGATTCTTTAACACCAGCCAATTTAAGTTTGTTGGGTGTTTGGAGCGGCCCATCGCTACTTTCTAACGGTAGCGTTGGTACTTTTAATCAATTAAATCAAGCTGACGGTTTGTATGCTTACACTTTGAATGGTATAACAAATTGCCCTGATACTATAAATTTTGTAAACGTAAGTAGTTCAATTATTTTTGATACTATTAATGAATCTATTTGCTCAGGTCAAAACTATACTTTTACAGATGGAACTACTACAAACACAGCAGGATTTTATCAAGATAGCCTGCAAACCGCTCAAAACTGTGACAGTATTTTGACGATAAATCTTTCTATTTTACCTCCATTAACAAGAAACTTTAGTGCAACATTTTGTTCCAATCAAACTTATACACTTTCTGATGGAACAATATTAAATGCAACAGGTATTTATCAAGACACCTTGAATACTGCGCTTGGTTGTGATAGTATTCTAACTTTAAATTTAACCTTTGCACCTATTATTACGTCATCTATAAATGCTATAATTTGTTCAAATCAGCAATATACACGTCCCAATGGGCAAATTGTAAATACAGCTGGAACATATATCGATACCGTTCAAAATGCCGCAGGTTGCGATAGTAGTATTGCCGTAATTTTGACCGTAAACGCTACAACCAGTGCCGTTGTAAACGCTTCGATATGTTCAAATGCTACTTATACACTTCCAGATGGGCAAGTGGTTAATACTGCCGGAACTTATATTGACACCATAGTAAATAACAATAATTGTGATAGCGTTATCACAACCAATTTAAGTGTTTTAGCTACAACTTCTAGTAGCTTGTTAGATACTATCTGTAGTAATCAAAACTATGTGACACCAAGTGGAAAAATTATAAATGCCGCAGGGAATTATAGTGATACTATTTCAAATGCTTTGGGTTGTGATAGCATTATTAGCATTTCTTTAACGGTACATAATGCAACCGTTATTTCACAGCAACCTACAGATGTCATTATTTGTTCGGGCACTGATGCATTGTTTTATTTAGCAGCTTCGGGTGTAAATATTAGTATTCAATGGCAAGAAAATTCTGGTTTAGGATTTCAAAACATAGCTGGCGCTACAAATGATACGCTTACATTATTAAATGTAAATATAGCGAGCAATAATTTTATGTATCGTTGCCTTGTTAATAGTCAATGTGGTGTTACAAATTCTAATAGTGCTGAGTTAAGTTTTGCAGATAGTTTAGAAGTTATATCCGAGCCAAATGATGTTATTTTGTGTCCAGATGAAACTACTTTTAGTTTTGAGTTAGATTTTGTAGCTCAAAACGTAACCAACTACCAATGGCAAATAAATGATGGTTCAGGTTTTCAAAATTTGAGCAATGCAGGAAATATTCTTGGCGCAAATTCTAATAAATTGATAGTTTCTGTACCTTATACCAACGTTGACGGAGCTAAATTTAGAGTACTTTATGGCGATGCTTGTGGCAATAATGAAATTTCTTCAGAATATTTATTTCAATTGAAATATCCAGATGCTGTTATTCCATCAAAAGATTTTGAGTTTTGTGAAAATGATGACCGCATTATAGAAGTTAATTATAATGCAACCGAATATACTTGGAATGATGCCGCAAATACCACAGGTAGATTTTTTACACCAAATGAAACAGGAAATTATGTAGTTACTTTCAGACAAAATTCAAGCACATGTTTGGCTAAGGACACTATTTATGTTTTTATAGAAGATTGCTTGTCAAAATGTAAAGTTTCAGTTCCAACTGGTTTTACTCCAAACCAAGATAATGTGAATGATATTTTAAAACCTATCATCACTTGCGACTTAAGTTTTTACGAATTTATTATAGTAAATAGATGGGGCGAAACCGTTTTTAAAACAAATAATGTAAAAAATGGGTGGAATGGAATGTATAAAAATCAATTTTGTTTAAATGGTGTTTATATTTGGAGTGTAAAGTATAATTTGAAAGGACAAAATAACATCCAAACAAATAAAGGTTCATTTACTTTAATTCGTTAATAGTAAAATGTTTATTTGAAAATGATGTAACAATAAATGAATTAAACTCGTAAAAAAAAAGTTCATTTGAAGCAATTAAAGAATTGAAATTATTAGAGAGTTGAATAAAAAGTAGTATGAAAGAAAAATTATTTTTATTTTTATTTTTATTTTTATTAGGATTTGTTTCTGCTTTTACCCAAAACCATTTAGAATTACAAAAAGTGGTAGCTTCTGATAGAGTAGGAGACGTATGGTTTGGGTACGATGTAGCAATAGATGGCAATTGGGCTGTAGTTGGCGCACCTTTTGAAAATCGAGATCAAAATGGTCTCAATGACTTAAGTTATGCTGTTGGAGCTGCTTACCTTTATAATTATAATGGAACTTTTTGGGTACAAACTCAAAAAATTGTTGCTTCTGATAGAGATATGATAGATCAGTTTGGACTCTCTATAGATATTTCGGGCAATTATATTGCAGTAGGAGCAAATGGTGAAAATAATGCACAAGGTGCTGTATATATTTATGAGAATATAGCAGGTACTTGGTCTCAAATGCAAAAAATAACAGCTACAGATGGTTCATTAGGAGATAATTTTGGTATTTCTGTTGGTATAAAAGGTACAAGACTCATTGTGGGTGCATATCTAGAAGAAGAAAATGCAAGTGGAGGCGCCACTTTAACTGGTGCTGGTTCTGCTTATATTTTTGATTTAGTGGCTGGTACTTGGGTACAAGCTCAAAAAATAGTAGCATCAGATAGAGAATCTGATGATGAATTTGGTTACAGTGTAGATATAGATGGAATTTATGCTATTGTTGGCGCTCATTATGAAGACCATAATGCTACTGGTGCGTCTGCTTTAGCTAATGCCGGTTCTGCTTATATTTTTAAAAATACAGCAGGTGTTTGGGCGCAGCAAAATAAAATTGTGGCGTCAGACAGAAGCGCTAATTCTGAATTTGGAATTTCTGTAAAAATTGATGGAATTAGAACTTTTGTAGGAGCGTATCACGATGATTTGAATGCTACAGGTACAGGTTTTGTAAGTAATGCTGGTTCTGTTTATAATTTCAATTTGTTTGGCGCTACTTGGATGCAAAATCAAAAAATTGTTGCCGGTGACAGACACAATACAGCAGGTTTTGGTTTTGATATGGATGTAGATGGTGACTATTTAGTCGTTGGTGCGCAAACCGAATACTACGATGAAAATGCAGTGAGTCCGTTAACTAACGCAGGTGCTGTTTATGTTTTTAAAGTAGCTTCTTCTGCCTTATGGTCTCAAGTACAAAAAATAGATGCTTCTGATAGAGAAATTGGTGATTATTTTGGAAATAGTGTTGGAATAACAGACACAATTATTATAGTTGGAGCGCCATATGAAGACGAAGATCAAAATGTAGCAAATTCATTAACAGATGCAGGAAGTGCATACTTTTACAAACCGCCACCTATTCCTACAATAAATATTTCAGGAGTTATAAATAAATATGCAGCAGTTCCAATTGTAGATTTGTGTACTAATAAACTAACAGTAGATGATGCTACAGATTTTTCGGTGAATGACACCGTTTTAATTATTCAAATGAAAGG
>Ga0075163_10014657_pt1 | contig 10105 bp, 7 predicted proteins | sample JI1023141ADNA_FD_71478 | JGI IMG/M metagenome (GOLD analysis project Ga0075163, IMG submission 71478) | Wastewater effluent complex algal communities from Wisconsin, to seasonally profile nutrient transformation and Carbon sequestration -... | ecosystem: Engineered > WWTP > Effluent > Algae... | reverse complement strand
CGCGCCACCGTCGGGGACCAGCCAGAGCTGGTAGTCCTTGTCGGCGATCGCCGGCAGCTCGAACGCGACCACGACCCAGCGGCGGCTGCCGGGATCGAGCAGCACGCGGGCCCGGCCGGCGTGCTCGCCGTGGAAGGTCGCGACCTGCAGCTCGGGCGCCCGCACCGGCGCCAGCGCGAGGTCGGCGCCGCGCAGCCGCTCGTCGAGCTGCTCGACCTGGGCGCGGGCGGAGCGGAGCTCGTCGCCGGCGATCACCGCCGCTCGATCGGCGGCCCGCGCCATCCGTCGCCAGCGATCGCGATCGTCGACGGTGCGGAGGGCGACGATCAGCGCGGCGGCGGCCGCCAGCACGCCGGCGCCGCCCAGGGCCAGGCCGAGCGTCGGTCGTCGCCGCCGCGCCCGCGGCGGTGGCGTCGCTGCCGCCGCCATCAAGCGCCGCCACGCCGCCGGCGACGGCACCACCGGCGGCGGCGCGTAGCCCAGCATCGCGGCGGCGTCGCGCAGCGCGGTCAGCTCGGCGCCGTCGACGTCGGCCTGCTCCTCGAGCGAGAGCTCGAAGCCGAGGCCGATCGCCGCGAGCGCGGCCGCGTGGTCGGGCTGGTGCGGGGTCATGTCCGGCGCGCGGGCGAGGGTCGATCCATGGAGGGACTCGATCGGCGTACGCGTGACCCACGCTCGCGGATCGCGACGATCGGCGCGGACGACGAAATCCCTGCGCTGCCAAGGCCGGACCGCGCCGGCGCCGACGCCGATGATCCGCGGGCGCCGGCCCGGCGTACCTGCTCCCGTGCCCGCCATCGATCGCCACGTCGCCAGCTCGCAGCGCCTGATCTTCGACGATCTCGACTGGGACGCCGCCCGCGCGGTCGGGCTCACCGACGACGAGCGGGCGATGCTCGAGTTCTTCACCGACATCGAGAGCCAGACCGTCTTCTACATGCTCGAGGTCGCCAAGCTCGGCGTCGCCCGCCAGGCCGATCTGATGACCTTCCTGACCCTGTGGAACTACGAGGAGCACTTCCACTCGGTCGCGCTGTCGCGGCTGCTGCGGGAGTGCGGCGGCAGCGATCGAGCGGCGATGGCGCGGGCGTGCGAGCTGCGGGCGCGGGTGCGGTGGAAGGCCAAGCTCGAGGACGCGGCGCAGGTGACGCTGGCCCGGCTGGCGCCGCGCGCGTTCCTCGCCCTGTGGATGACCTGGGGCGCGTCGCAGGAGCTGCTCACCACCCGCGCCTACGAGGCGCTCGGCCGATCGACGGCCAACCCGGTGCTGGCCGAGCTGTGCCGGCGGATCGCCAAGCAGGAGCGGCGCCACTTCGCCTACTACTACCAGAGCGCGCGCGAGCGGCTGGCGGCGTCGAGCGGCGGCCGCCGGCTGGTCCGCTTCGTCCTCGAGCGGAGCTGGAGCCCGGTCGGCTCCGGGGTCAAGACCACCGCCGACCACGTCGATCTGGTGACGCGGATGTTCAAGGGCGACCGGCTGGCCGCGGTCATGGCCGACCTCGACCACCGGCTCGGCGAGCTGCCCGGCCTGGCCGGCGTCGCGCCCGGCCTGACCTGGACCGCGCGGATCCGCCGCTTCCTGCCGGGACCGCCGGCGCTGGCGCCGGCCTGACCGGCGCTCGCGAGCGTCAGGCCAGCGCGGCCCGCAGATCGTCGATCAGCTCGGCCGGATCCTCGAGGCCGATCGACAGCCGCAGCAGATCGTGTGGCACCGGCGAGTCGGGCGGCTCGACCGAGGCGCGGTGCTCGATCAGCGACTCGACGCCGCCGAGCGAGGTCGCGCGGGCGAACAGCCGCAGCCGGCCCGACATCGCCAGCGCCGCCGCCGCGCCGCCGCGGACCTGGATCGACAGCATGCCGCCGAAGCCGCCCGCCATCTGCCGGCAGGCCACCGCGTGGCCGGCGTGGCCGGGCAGCCCCGGGTACAGGACCGCCGCGATCGCCGGGTGGCCCTCGAGGGCGTGGGCGATCGCCAGCGCCGACGCGCTCTGTCGACGGACCCGGACCGCCAGCGTCCGCATGCCGCGGTGGAGCAGCCAGGCCTCGAACGGCCCGAGGATCGCGCCGGCGTCGTGGCGGTGGGCGCACAGCCGGGCCCAGGCCGGATCGCGGCGGGCGGTGCACAGCGCGCCGGCGACGACGTCGGAGTGACCGTTGAGGTACTTGGTCGCCGCGTGCATGACCAGGTCGGCGCCGAGCGCGAGCGGCCGGGTGTGGACCGGCGTCGCCGCGGTCGAGTCGACGCACAGCCGGGCGCCGGCGGCGTGCGCGACCGCGGCCGCGTCGGCGATGTCGACGACGTCCCAGGTCGGGTTGGCCGGGGTCTCGAGCCAGATCAGCCGGGTCGCGCCCGGCCGGACCGCGGCCGCGACCGCGCCGGCGACGTGGGCGTCGACCAGCGACAGGTCGAGGCGCCAGCGGGCGCAGAACTCGATCAGCCACGAGCGCAGGCCCCAGTACATGGTCCGCTGCGCGATCACGTGATCGCCGGGGGCGAGGGTCTGGAACACCGCGGTCGCGGCCGCCATCCCCGACGCGAACAGGAGCGACGCGGCGCCGCCCTCGAGCGCGGTGAGCAGCGCCTCGGCCGGCTCGCCGGTCGGGTTCTGATCGCGGCCGTACATCCGCGGGCTCGGCAGCCGCTGCGCGCGATCGCGGGCGAAGGTGGTGGCGGTGACGATCGGCGGCGCGATCGCGCCGGTGTCGGCCGCCGGCTCGAACGCGCCGTGGGCGAGCAGGGTGTCGATCGAGGTGGTGGGCGAGGGCGCGGCGAGCGCGTCGTTGCCGCCGTGATCGTCGCCGCCGACGGCGCTCATCGGGTCGGCGCCGCGGGCTTGGTGGGCACCGCCGCCGCTGCGCGCGCGCCGGTGCGGTCGCCCTTGCCGGCGCCGCCGTGGCTGCCGGTGCCCGGGCCGGGACCGGCGCCGTGGACCCGGCCGCCCGGCGTCAGCGCGCCGGTGACCGAGCCCGAGCCCGAGCCCGAACCCGTGACCGAACCCGAGCCCGAGCCCGAACCCGAGCCCGAACCCGAGCCCGAACCCGACCCCGCCGGGTCGCCGGCCGGCGCGGTCGCCGACGGGAAGACGGTGGCCAGGTCCTGCTCGACGCGATCGGCGGCCAGGGCCGGCACCCGGGCGGGCACGCGGGTCACCTCGGTGAGCAGGTAGTACTCGACCGGGCCGGCGTCGCCGTCGGTGGGCGACGGCTCGCCGGCGTCGGCGGGCCGCGGGCGCTTCATCAGCTTGATCGTGCCGAGCTGCTTGCCCTTGCCGTCGCGGTAGGTGAGCGCCACCAGCGGCGTGAGGCTGGCGACGTCGACCTTGCTGTCGAACTTGGTCGGCCGCAGCTTCTCCAGCTTGTCGATGAAGTTGGCGGCGGTCTGGTCGGCGGTGGTGCCGGTGCCCCAGGTCTCGATCATGACGTCGGGCTTGGCCGCGGTCGGGTTGGCGTGGGGATCGCCGCCGGCGTCGGCCGGCTTCTTGACCTTGATCCGGTCGACCGCCTTGGTCTTGCCGATCGCCGCGATCTCGATCTGGCGGGCCTCCTTGGCGTCGAAGCTGCGGAGGTCGAGCGGCTTGAGCGAGTTCTCGCCGCCCTCGAGCGGCGTGACCACGGTGCGCGACACCACGAACACCTTGCTGGTGTCGATGTCCATCACGTAGCGGTCGCTGCCGCTGAACACCGAGCCGCCCAGCACCAGCGTCTTCGAGCCGTCGCCGAACACGACCGCGACGGTCTTGCTGGTGTCCTCGAGGCCGTAGTCCTTCTTGACGTCGTCCTTGATGGTGCCGACCACCTTGACCGCCCGCATCCGGGCCAGGTCGGCGATCAGCTTGGTCGCGGTGTCGCCGACCGGGAACTCACGGACGTCGGTGCTGACCACCTCGTCGCCCGGCTCGGGCGGCGGCGCGTTCGGATCGGTCGGCGGCGGCGCCGGCGGGCGCCGGCGGGTGGTGCGGGTCTCGGTGCCCCACCAGTACGCGGCCGCGCCGTCGCCGCGGCGCTCGAGCCGCAGCGTCCGGTCGGTCGACTGCAGCTCGACCGTCTTGAGGTCGGCGACCGGCCGGTTCCACATCACGACCTCGCCCGCGGTCGGCTTGGCCGACTTGTCGCGGGTCCAGGTCTGGTAGCCGTAGATCAGCATCACGGCGAGCAGCCCGCCGTGGACGATGACGCCCTTCATGACTGCTTCTCCTTGCGGCCGCGCGCCCGCGTCCGGGTCGAGAACAAGAGGCCCAGCACCAGCACCAGCATCGGCGCGACCACGGTGGTGGCGACGAACCAGCCGGCCTGCTCGCGGGCGGTCTGCTTGATCTCCTTCTCCTTCTCGTTGTTGATCTGGCCGGAGTAGATCTCCTCGCCGCCCAGCCAGCGGACCGCGTCGACCACCAGCGGGCCGCCGTTGGGCTCGGGCAGGCCGCTGCGGCTGAGGGTCTCGCCGTCGGCGAACAGATCCTGATCGCTGAACACCAGGGCGCGGAAGCCCTCGGCCTCGGTGCCGTCGGGCTTCTTGCCCTTGGGGCCCTCGAGCGCGGCGCCGATGTTGTAGCGGTCGCGCTTCTCGAGCCCGTCCTTGAAGGTGTTGTCACCATCGAGGTCGAGCCACGAGCCGCCCATGGTCCGCAGCACGTAGGTCCGCTTGGTGGCCTCGCCGCCGGCGGCGAACGGCCGGTCGAGCAGGGCGCCGGCGGTCTCGAGCAGGATGCCCTGGTTGGCCGCCAGCCGCGACAGGTTGGTGGTCGACGGGTGCGACGAGAAGCCGTTGGTGATGACCAGGTTGCGATCCGACGCGTCGCCGCGCCGGGGCACGTAGACCTTGTCGTCGGCGATCAGGTGGCGGTCGAGGCCGACGCCGAGCTTGCCCTCGAGGGCGCCGAGCTCGAAGTCGCCCTGGGGATCGATCGCGATCAACAGGTGGCCGCCGCGGTCGAGGTAGCGGCCGAGCGACGCCAGCTCGGCCGGGTCGAACGCCGTGCGCGGGCCGAGCACCATCACCGCCGCCGCGTCGTCGGGCACCTCGCTGGCCAGGCCGTTCATCAGGCCGAGGTTCTGGCCGTCGTAGTTGAGCGCGGTCAGCACCGCCCGCAGCACGGTCGCCTTGCCGTCGGGCATCCGGCCGCGCAGGTACTCGGGCAGCGAGTCGGGGTCGTTGATCTCGCCGTGGCCGACGGTCAGGTACAGCTTGCGCTTCTCCCGCACCAGCGTCATCAGCTGGGCGTTGACCGTCTCGTCGAGGACGCGGAGCTTGCCGGTCGGCCGGCGCTGGTTGGTGATGTTGGTGTCGAGGTCGAACTTGGCCGACTTGTCCTTGCCGGCGGCGGCGTCGGCCGCGGCCCGGACCAGGACCACGGTGCCGTCCTTCTGCACGCTGTACTTGGCCGCCATCGGCGCCGCGACCATCCGGTCGACCCACTCGATGTCGACCTTGCTGGTCTGGCGGGCGAGGTCGCGGAAGTAGTTCTCGACCTCGATGCCGACCTCGTTGCCCTCGGGGAAGAACAGCAGCACCTTGAGCGGGCCGCTCATGGTCTCGACGATCTTCTTGGTCGAGCTGCCCGGCGACGAGGTGCGGAAGTAGGACAGGTCCTTGCGGACGCTCTTCTCCTTGGCGACGTTGCAGGTGACCATCATCAGGGCGGCGGCGAGCGCGATGGTCAGGCCGGCCTGGCCCATCTCGCGCACCCGCCGGACCTCGACCGCGTCGTCCTCGGCGTCGGACCGCCACTCGCCGACGGTCAGCTCCATCAGCACCGCCGGGATCACCGAGCACAGCGCGACCAGCACCGCGGCGATGGTCAGGACGACGTCGTACTTGCGAGCGCCGACCGCCGACAGGTGATCCATGCCGATCAGCCCGGCGCCGGTCTTGGTGGTGAGGAAGAACAGGACGCCGGCGACGGCCAGGCCGAGGTAGCAGGCCAAGAGCGTGCCCTCGGCCTTGCGCTGGGCGCCCTTGCTCTGGATCCAGCGCCAGACCTGGAAGCCGGTGCCGACCACGACGGCGAGCACCGCGCCCCAGGTCAGGAGCTTGGCGGCCAGCGGGTAGAGGTAGGCGCCGGTCTTGGGGTCGCGCAGGAACCGGCGGGCGATGACCAGCGCGCCGAGCGCGGCCGGCAGGGTGATGCGAGAGATCAGGCGCGGGGCCTTGGTCATTGCCATCGCTTCGCCTCCAGCGTCTTCACCGACAGGAGCAGGAAGAAGTAGGTCATCGCCAGGTAGTAGACGAGGTCCTTGAGATCGAAGATCCCGCGCATGAACCCGCCCTGGAAGTGCAGCCACCAGATGTCGAGCTCGGCGAACACCGTCTTCATCGGCGCGTCGAGCAGCCGGCTGAGCTGGTAGAAGATCGCGAACAGGCCGGCGATCGCGGCCCCGACCACCGCCGCGATCAGCGGCTGGCGGGCCAGGCTCGACGCGAACAGGCCGATCGCCAGCGACGTGCCGCCGAGCAGGAACAGGCCGAGGTAGCCGACCGCGATCTGGCCGCGGGTGATCTTGCCCTCGCTCTTGATGAGCAGCGGGATGTACAGCGACAGCAGGAGGATGATGGCGAGGAAGGCCAGCGCGGCGAGGAACTTGCCGGCGATGACCTGGGTCTCGCGCACCGGCGAGGTGTTGAGCAGCATCAAGGCGCCGCTCTGCCGCTCGTCGGAGATCAGGCGGATCGACAGGATGACCCCGGCGATCACGACGACGATCGACGACCACATGAAGAAGTTCGACAGCATGTCGCCAGCCAGCGTGTTGCGGGCGGCGAACACCTGGAACAGGATGCCCTGCAGGAGCAGGGTCACCGCGGCGATGATCCAGCCGACCGGCGAGCGGAGGTAGGCGCCCAGCTCGCGGCGGAAGATGGTGATGGTGGCCATTACGCAGCCTCCGCGCGGGGCGCCTGGACCAGGCGCAGGAAGGTGTCCTCGAGCTCCGAGGTGGCGTAGTCGAGCTTGAGCAGGTCGAGCCCGGCCTGGACAACCGCCCGGCTGATCTCGGCCCGCAGGTCGCGGGTGCAGGCGATCGACAGCGCCCAGCCGTCGCCGCGGGCGAGCGGCGCGTCGACCGCGGTCACGCCGTCGATCCGCTGGAGGACGGCGACGATCTTGTCCTTGGGGTCGGCCTCGCCGTCGCGGTAGGGCTCGGCCTTGCCGGCCGGGACCCGCACCGTCAGCGACACGCTGCGGACGTCGCCCTCGTGGGCCGACAGCTCGGCCTCGGTGCCGGCGCCGAGGATGCGGCCCTCGCCGAACACCAGCAGCCGGTCGCAGGTCTGGCTGACCTCCGACAGGATGTGGCTCGAGATCAGCACGGTGTGCTTGTCCTTGAGCTGGTAGATGAGCTTGCGCATCTCGACGATCTGGCGCGGGTCGAGGCCGCGGGTCGGCTCGTCGAGGATGACCAGCGCCGGCCGGTGGACGATCGCCTGGGCGACGCCGACCCGCTGGCGGTAGCCGTGCGACAGGGTGCCGATCGGCTGGTGGGCGACGTCGACCAGGTCGGTCGCCTCGAGCGAGGCGCCGACCCGGGCGGTGCGCTCGCTCTTGCCGACCTGGCGGAGCTCGGCGGCGAACCGGAGGTAGTCGGTCACCGTCATCTCGGGGTAGAGCGGCGGCGTCTCGGGCAGGAAGCCGATCCGCTTGCGGACCTCGTGCGGGTCGGTCAGGGCGTCGATGCCGCTGATCGACACCGCGCCGGCCGACGGCCGCAGGTCGGTGGCGAGGATGCGGAGCACCGTCGTCTTGCCGGCGCCGTTGAGGCCGAGGAAGCCGACCGTCTCGCCCTCCTCGATCTCGAAGGCGACCGGGCCGAGCGCCCGCTTGCCTCCGTAATACTTGGACAGACTCTTGACCTGGATCATCGAGCTACACCTCGCGGCCGGAGGGCCGAGGTAGCGGAAACCTGGCGTGTTTTCGTTCGGTACCGGGACCGTGTCAAGCCGACCGGGTCCACGCGCCGCCCAACCGCCGCCGCGCGTGTGGCATTCCCACGCCGCGCGCGCGGTCGTCACGGCGGTCACGCAGGGTGGCAAGCCCCTGCGCGTACAGTGGCGGGCATGCGGGTCGTCGCCGTCGCCTTTCTCGCCGTCCTCTCCCTCGCGCCGTCCGGCGCACGCGCCGATGAGGCCGCGCCCGGCTCGCCGCCGGTGCCCGACGCCGGGCTCGACGGCCCGCGGGTGGCGGTGCCGTCGGGCCGGCTGTTCTTCGCCGACACCGCGGTGCTCGGCCCGACTGGCCAGACCAACCTGTCGTGGCGCCTGCTCGAGGTCCAGGTCCGGCGCGCGCTCCACCCGGTGGTCGAGGTGGCCGGCAGCGCGCTGTTCTCGCCCGGCTCCCACGGTGATGTCGGGGCCTGGGCCCAGGGCAAGCTGGGGGTGGTGCGGACGTCGCGGCTGGCGGTCGCCGCCCTCGCCGGCGGCGGGATCAGCCCGCGGACGTCGCACAAGACCTTCGCGGTCGGCGGCCTGCTGGTGTCCGGCTGCGTCGACGGCCCGCGCTGCCTGCTGTTCGTCAACGCCACCGCCCACCTGGTCCGGCAGGGCGGCTACACCCAGCCGCTGGTGCTCGGCGGCGGCTTCGTCCTCGGCCACGGCTCGGGCCTGGTGGTCGAGTACCAGCGGGCTGGCGAGCTGCCCGAGCCATGGCCCGAGTCGGCGCCGGCGACCGCCATCTACCTCGGCGGCCGCTATCGCGGGCCGCGCGTCCAGGTCGACCTCGGCGTCGCCGCCTTCATCCCGCGCGGCAGCTGTCCCGAGGGCGACCCGTTGTGCGACGACCCCGAGGGCCTGCCGCCGCTGCCGATGCTGGCCGTGTCCGGCGCGCTGTAGCCGGGGCCGCCATCGGTCGTGCGGCTCGCGGGTGGCCTGGCCTGCCCGTGATCCTGCGCGTGCCCGCCGTCGCTGGAAACGTGACACCTGTACATCGGTTCAGTATGCTGCGGCGGTGAAGCCGCGCGCCGTCTCCAACCCGCTCGTCCGTTTCCGCGACGTCGCCGTCAGCTACGACGAGGGCGAGGGCCCGCCGCCGGCCAAGGTCACGCTGCTCGAGGACGGGTCGCGCTCGATCCTGAGCCGCAACGACTCGCCCGACCTCGGCTTCCGCTGGAGCGCCAACCCCTACCGCGGCTGCCTCCACGCCTGCGCCTACTGCCTGGATCCGGCGACCCCGATCCTGCTCGCCGACGGCCGGACGCGTCCGATCGCCGAGCTCGGCGTGGGCGACGAGATCATGGGCACGGAGCTGCGTGGTCGTTACCGGTACTACACGCGCACCCGCGTGCTCGCGCACTGGCGGACCCGCAAGCCGGCCTTCCGCCTGACGCTCGCCGACGGCACCGAGCTGATCGCGAGCGGCGACCACCGCTTCCTCACCGACCGCGGTTGGAAGTACGTCCAGCCCGCCGTCGCACCTGCGCAGCGCCCGCATCTGACCACTGACGACGTGCTGGTCGGCGGCGGCGCCGCGGCGGCGGCGGTCGCGGCCAGCCTCGACGGCGCGGCGGTGAAGCACGGGGGCGACCTGCGGGTGGTCGCGATCGAGCCGGTCGGGGAGCGCGACCTGGTCGACATCACGACCGGGACCGAGGACTTCGTCGCCAACGGCGTCATCAGCCACAACTGCTACGCCCGGCCGACCCACGAGTATCTCGACATGGGGGCGGGGACCGACTTCGATACCAAGATCGTGGTCAAGCGCGAGGCGCCGGCACTGCTGCGGGCGGCGTTCGACAAGCCGAGCTGGCAGGGCGAGCTGGTGATGTTCTCGGGCGTGACCGACTGCTACCAGGCGATCGAGAAGGAGCTCGAGCTGACCCGGCGCTGCCTCGAGGTCTGCCTCGCGTATCGCAACCCGGTCAGCGTGATCTCGAAGAGCGCGCTGGTCGAGCGCGACATCGACCTGTTCCAGGACCTGGCCCGCGAGGCCCGGTTCCACATCGCGGTGTCGCTGGCGTTCACCGACAACGACATGTCGCGCGCGCTCGAGCCATGGGCGGCGTCGCCCGACCGCCGCTTCAAGGTGATCGAGACGCTGGCCCGGGCCGGCATCGCGGTCAGCGTGATGATCGCGCCGGTCATCCCGGGCGTGAACGACAGCCAGATGGTCGGCGTGCTCGA
>Ga0075163_10014656_pt1 | contig 10106 bp, 10 predicted proteins | sample JI1023141ADNA_FD_71478 | JGI IMG/M metagenome (GOLD analysis project Ga0075163, IMG submission 71478) | Wastewater effluent complex algal communities from Wisconsin, to seasonally profile nutrient transformation and Carbon sequestration -... | ecosystem: Engineered > WWTP > Effluent > Algae... | reverse complement strand
ATCGCCTGTTCGATCGACATTGCCATATCACTCCCCTCCAAAGGTCCGGTTGTACTCGCCCACCATTACGTCAACGGCGTCGTTCATGAAGCCCACCAACTTCGCGTACGTCACTGACCCCGTGTCGCCAAGCGCTTCGATCTTCGCAACACCTGCCGCCGATACGTGCTGACGGAGCCACTGCATGTGCTCTCTCCGCACCGGCGTTTGCCCGATCACCGAGCCGGCGAACCGCGGTCGAGCGAACGCAAGCGGGCCTTGGCCATACATCCACAGAAAACCCATCACGCAGCTCGACGAAAGAATCGCCATGACGCCCGTCCCTGGCCTAGCGAACTCCAGCAGCACCGCCGCCAGTCCGCTTCCCGCGCCCCAATACAGCAGCTCGATCCATCGTTCCCGATTGTATGCGGCCACCTGAGCGACATACGGACCAGCGACAGCGTTGAAGAACGCAACGTACTTCAACACATCGGTTCCAGTCGGGTCCGGCGGCAGAACCACGTCGCCTAACAAGTGCTCGGCGTTCTGGAACTGCCAGCGCTCAATTGCTTGTGTCACAGCTGCGCTCCTTACTGCGCCGCCGTCACGCTGGTGCTCGGGCCGAACGCCAGTGCCGTCACCGCACCGCCCGCGTTGTCCGCCACCACCGCCGCCAGCCCCTTGCCCTTGCGCATGACCAGGCCACGTACGCCCGAATCACGTTCCACCCACGCCGCACCCGCAAACGCGCCCAGCTCGTACACCACAAGCTCGCCCACCTGGTCAGCTGCATTCCACTTCACGGCCATCCGACGTTCCGCGGTTGGATCGGCGCCGTCCTGCAGCATCGAGGCAAAGCCGTCAACGCAACCCGTGTCCGCGCAAAAGACCTCGAACAGCTGGTTGCCACGCTTGGCTTCAACGAAGGCGCGAAGATGCTGGTCCTGGCGAACCGCGAGCGCGCTTGGAACGCTCGGCTTCGTCTGCGTCGCACTGGCCGGCGACCAAGGCAGCAGCTCCACCTTGCCCAGCGAAGCATCAATGGCGTTTTCAGCCATCGTGTGCACGCGAAACGCTGCACCCGCCAGCGTCGGGCCCGCACGAAGCTCGAACGCCGTGATAACGCCGGTCGGTTCGGTCATGTAGATCAACGCGCTCGACATCACAACGATTTCGATTTCGCCTGCATCGGTGTACTCAAGCGGCACGGGACCGGTCACGCAGCCCCAGCCGTAACACGCCCCCCGCCGAACGGACTTCAAAACAGTGCTCATCGTCGCAACAGACTCGCCCACGATCACGCCAGACGCCGCACCTGGCACCAGCTCGCCGGAGAACTTGAACCACTCCGAGTCGCCCGGGAAAGAAAGGCCGTTCAGCGTCGCCTCGATCTGGTGGCCGTCCCGCTCAATCACCAAGGTCTGCCACAGACCAGGCATCCGCGACTGATGCACCGCCGTCTCCGGCACCAGCTCGTCGACCAGGCCATCGCCGCCATCTTGCGCCACAGCTGAAAAGCCCACCAGCGCCAGCACCATCGCCCAAAGAATCTTCATTGTCGTCTCCAAACCTTTCGTGTACAGTTATTGGTACTTTGATTATGGTACGGCTTTTGGTACGCTTTACAAGCGGTTTGACCCCGCCGTCCCGGGGTGTTTCACAATGGTTCACAAACGGTCGTTTGTGGGACGCCTACCAGACACTTGTATGGTGTAGAAACCGATCCGCTGGGCGGTTAGGCATAAAAGGGCGCGGATGACGGCATTTGGCTTATCCCCCGGCAGCCGCACACCAAGTTCGCTCGCGGGCAGCTTGGCCCAGGAATCGCCCTTCCAACCGTCACGATTTGCCGTCGCAGCCGTGACGTTTTTTGGCTTACTGCTGATCGGCGCTCGCGGGACCGATCAGCTCGGGTGTTAGCCTATAGGCGATGAGCATCCGACCGACTTCGGGGAATGGCTGTGCTTTCGTTGCCTCGTGACTTCAACCCACTGAACGAAGACATCGTGTTTGCATTTCTGGACGATGAGTTCGACAGCGCTTTGCCGCCCTGGCAGAAGAAATATGTTCGCTGGGCCAGACCCATGCCGGCAGCGGATGTGTTGGCCTCTGCAGACCGGGAGCTTGATGTTGAAACACCACGCAGGTGGGAGGCGCGCTATGGCTGCATGCTGCCGAGTGACGCGTTCCATCACTGCTACGCGGACACGTTGGTGGCAACGGCTATTCCATACGACGGCCCGACGCAGCTCGGGCCGGCAGAGCAGCAGTTGATCTTTCTCGAAGGCCGCCGTCTTAGCGTCGCGATGCTGTACGTGATGATCGAGGGGTTGGGCTGGCGGCCGGGCGGGTTCTGGCAAACGCAAGTGTGGCCAGCCCGGGAAACACTGCTTACTGCGTTGGACGTGTGGAAGGACGAAGATCCGTGTGGTTCGTTGGAAATAGCTCTTTCGATGTATACCGCAGGGTGTGGCACTGGCGAGAAAGTGGTTCGGGAGCGGGTCTGGCAGCTCGTTGACGAGTTGACCCAGCAGCGGTGAGCCGGCCGCGGGCTACGGCTTACGCTGCGCTGGTCACAGCCACACCACTGTGGTCGTCAGCGTGGCGCTGAGAGATTCGGCTGGGTGGGTGGAGAAACGCCGCGCGACGCAATAACAATGACCGAATCGGAAGGTGTGAAATGACAAAACGCAACGATGACAATTGCTGCAGCATGGGCACGAGGCTGGCCACCGCCGTCCTGCTGGCCGTGGTGACGCTGGTGGTTGGCTGTGCCGGCGATAGCGGCAGCGCCACCGACCCACGGCTTGCGAAGCCCGGCAACTACGTCGTCGTGGGGCCTGGCGCTGCGTGTGAGCTTCGCGCAGTGCCCGATGATGGCTCGGCCGCGGTCGTGGTTCCGCTGCTTGCCTGCAAGCCCGCAGCTGCCGGGCAGTCGATCAGCTTGGGCTTCACCGCTCACTCCGCGTCCTGCGGCGTGTTGACGTTCTCCGGCACGCCATTGGGCGTGCCGTCCGCATTGCTGGGTCAGGATGCTGGTCTGCTGGTCTGCGATCGCTGCGGCACGGCCGCGCTCGCGATGGACGGCTGTCAGCTGCGCGGCGTGAAGTTCGCGCATGCATGGAGCGTTGTGACGCTGGACGACGCATGAATCAGGCGGCAGGACGCCGGCTGCGAAAACCGCTCGCATTGATCAGTGGCACCGATAGGCGATGATCAGCTGGCTGCTGGTGATCAAACCTGAGGAAGGGCCGCTTGCGCCCAAAAGCGGCCGATCGCCCGGCTTCGGAAGGCCGCTGACCGAGGTCAGCAGTTGCCGGAATCCCAATTCCAGTCATTGAATGAGTTCATTCGGCGCTGCGCCTGAAAGCGCTCTTGTCGACCAACATCTTAGGTGCGATAGCAGTCGCCGTTTCTGCAGTTCGCGTTGCAGCTGACTAGGCTGGCACGCTTCGCCGGCCTTGTCGGAAACAAGCTGCTCGCAACGATCTGATGACTCGGTTCTGCCGGTACAGGGTTAGCGACAGCGGGCACAACGGGAATGCTCTGGCCGGGCTCCCCAGATCGATGGATCGGATCGCAGCGATGGTATCTCTCCCTCAGGGTGCGGGCATCACGAGAGCGCGAAGGTTGGCGACGATCCGGTGCGACATCGCCTCGGCGGTCTCACCGCGAAGCGTGGCCAGATCCGCGACGGTCTGCGCGACGGCCGACGGCCGAACCGGTTGGCCGGCGGCTTCGACGAAGGGACCGTCGGTCTCGGTGAGCAGCCGATCTAAGGGCAGGCCGGCGACGAGCTGCCGGTGCTTGGGCGAGCGGAGCATCTCCGAATTGATCGAGAAGTAGCAACCACGTTCGGAGGCCCTTCGCGCCTCCGTGGCGGTTCCGGTAAACCAGTGCAGGATGACGCGCCCCCGATCAGGCGGCAGGGCGCGCTCGAGATGGCCGAGGACCTTGCCGACTGCCCGGACGCTATGTATCGTCAGGATCTTGTCGCCCTGCTCGGCGCAGGCGGCGAGCACGCGCGCGAACACGCGCTCCTGGGCTTCGAAACTCCGATAGAAGCGGGGTCCGGCGTCGAGCCCGACCTCGCCGACATATCGTGCTTCGGGCAGGTACCGCTCGAACAGCGGCAGCTCGGCCTCGCGCTCGGAGACCAGCTGCGGGTGCAGGCCGAGCGCGACCCGAACATGGGTCGAGGTCTTTGCGAGATCACGGTTGCGCGGCCAAGCCTTCGGAGTCGTGGTCACCGCGAGCGTCGCCACGCCCTCGCGGTCACATTCTCGGATAAGCGCGGCGTGGTCCGGATATAGGTCGAGATGACAATGGAAGTCGACTAGGCGCGGCCGCGCCCCTTGGGTGGGCGTCATCGCGGCCGGGCCCGCACGCCCTTCAGCAGCCGACCGACCTCCTGTAGCCCGTCGACATAGACCTCCTCATAGGCGGCGAGATCGTCGGGGTGATCGGTCAGCGGGCCGGGCCGGTGGATGTCGAGCTTCGCGCGGGCTGGCTTTTTGGCGAGTCGCGACAGGGCCATTTGGAAGCCTCGCACATGGGCCCCCTCCGCCTTAGCGCTGTCGAGGACCTTCGCGCGCAGATCCTGGATTTGGTACAGAGTGTCATCGGCGCCGAAGCCCTCCAGCATCGCGGCGCGGCGGATGAGGCAGGGCACACAGTGACCGCAATGCTTGGGCTGACGGGCGTTCTCATCTTTGGCCCAGCGGGCCTTAGCCGGCGAGGAGCATGACATCGTGTGTCGCGCTTCCTTTTGGAGGAACGCCTTGTCGGCGCAGCCCTTCGCCATCCCGCCCTTGGTCTGGAAGCGGTAGCGGTTCTCAAGCCGGATCGGCAGGCCAAGACCGGCCAGGATGTCTTCGAACCGCGCCATATAAAAGGGGTGCGTCGTGCGCGTGCTGAGCGCGCCGAGCCGTGTGGGATCGAGCGGGACGTTCAGCGAGATCAACCCGTTCTCCGGAACGTGGATGATCATGTCACCGCCGAGCGCGTCGGCGGTCATGGCGGCGAGCGCGAAAAACATGAATGAGCGGCCCCGCAGCGTATTCTCGCCCGCCGAGCCCTCGACGAGGTCGTTCGGGAAGCCGACCCGGGCGCGCAGGTGGTGGAAGCGCTGTTTGGGGAAACGCTTTGCGATGACCTCAGCGCAATAGGTCTGGTGGGTGCTGGTGATCCCGTCCCAGTAATGGCTGACGAGCATCGGGGTCTTGTCGCCCGCGAGCAGATCGATCGCGCCGATGAAGCTGTCGAGGCCGCCCGAGAAGAGGCAGACCGAGTCTGCGGTGGCTGTCCGGAGCGTGGTCGGGGCTGACGCGAGGGCTGCGAGCCCTTTGGGTCGCGCCCGGAATCGAACGCCCCAGCGATCGCCTGTCAGGAAGTTGAGAGTCGTGACGATCAGCGGCGCAAGGCCCTCCCAAAGCTTCGGCTCTGCGACGGGGAGCCAGAGGTCGATCTCGCGCGTCCAGCTGTTCTGGGACTCGCTCGATCGGGAGATTCGGGTGTCCGCCGCCGTCAGCGCCGCAGCGAGGAGAGCCAGATCGACCGTCCGCTCCGACGGGCGGAGGCCGAGTTCGGAGAGCTGGTCAAGCGCTTGGCCCAGCCCATAGCAGAGGCGGTGATCGCCGTCGAGGAACGAGACCTCGGTGAGCTTGCTGTCGGACCGCGAAGCTTTGATGGTCGCGGCATCGCCGACGCCGAGGCGGCAGACGAGGCTGTGATGGTTCATTTCTCGGCCTCCCCGGCGGCGGCCACGAGCTCGAAGGCCGCCTCGTAGATCTCGTTGACCACGCGCTCGACGTCACGATCGCCCAGCCGTTCGATACCGTCCAGGCGGCCAGAGAGTTCGCTCTGGGTACAGCCGGTGACGAAGTCGTGGAGCTGCTGCTGCGCCGCTTCGACGGTCGCGACGTCTGCCGACAGCGTCACGCCGCGGGTGCCGAGATCGGCCATGACGCGGCCTTCGATTGAGCGGACGATGAAGTCGAGGAAGAACTCTTGCAGCTGATCGGGCGTCATCGCGTCGAAGTCGCCGACGCCGGCCTCGGCGAGATCACCGATCGTCTCGAGCATGGCCTGGCGCGCAATCGCCTCGTCGACCGCGCCGCCGGGCGGGCAAACGAACTCGAGGATGGCGAGAAAGACCTCGGCAGCGGGGCGGCCAGTAAGGTCCGGCAGGTTGAGCTGGCGCAGCGTCTCGGCGGCGCCCAGGCGCTGGACGTCGCGGACGACGCGGAGTAGACGCGCACCCGACGCTCGTGAAGCACCCATGCGGCGGGCGGCGCGCGCGGCACCGCCGGTCCCGCTGCGCACGTAGCTCGACATCGCGCTGCCGAGCGCGCTGCGGCTGCCTGTCTTGGCGAAACGGGAGAAGGCACTCCGGCTGCCTTGGAAGGAGCCCGCACCGGAGGTGTCCGGTCGCAGCGGCGTTCGGGACGGTGGGGGCGGCGCCTGACCAGGTCCCGGCTGGGGCGCTTCGCCTCCCGCCGGCGGCGCCGGCGCAGGTCCGGGCGCGACGCCGAGCGACGGGTCGTCGACCCAAGATGGGACGAGTCCCGAACGCGCCCCGCCATAACCCTTCGACGTCCCCATACCCTCAGCTCCGCCTCAGCTTGGCAACGGCCTTCGACGCGGCCTGGAGGACGGCGTTCTCCGACTGCTCCGCCCAGCCGGCGACGACTTGCGCGAACTCCTCTTTGGCGGTCGTTTCGGTGAAGGCCGTCCCCCAGTTCGACACCGCCCAAGCCCCGAGCTTGGCAACCGACAGCTCACGCAGGAACTCGAGCAGTCGCCGCTGGAGCGCGGGATGCGCTTTGACCACGACCACGAGGCCCTGAACGCCGTCCGGTAGCTTGGTGAAGTTGTCCTCCTGTAGGATCCGGCCGCGGATCGCTTCGAAGACCTCCTCCGGTTCCGGGCCAGTGAGCTTTCCGACCTCTGCCGCGGCGCCGCGGGCCATCATGCGCGGCCCCATCAACCGATCGACGAGGCCCTCGAGGTGGCTCGCAGCTACGAGCCCGCCGAGCGCGCCACGCTTGTCTCGGGTGACGAAGACATACGGGCGAAGGTCGATGTCCTTCAGTAGCGGATCGATCACCGCCCATCCCTTGATCCAGTCGTTCTTGGCCCACTCCTCGGCCTCGGAGGGTAGGGCAGGTCGCCTGGCGGCTGTGGGCTTCTTGGCTTCTCTCGTTGTCGGCTTCGTATCGTCATCATCGTCCGAAACCGCTGGCGCGCGGACGTGATCCTCGAACCGGCCCAGCGCATCGACCTTGCCGTCCGGGTCGGCGGCCGCGAGCCTGGCGATCTGCTCGTAGAAGTCTGGATAGAAGCGCTCTGCCAACATGATCTTGGCGAGCACGGGACGCTGGACGTCGCCGCCGAAGCCGCGCTCCTCGGCGATGGCGTGGCGCAACATCAGCGAGTTGAGGAAGCGCTTAACCTGCCGCGGATTGCCCCGCGTGCCCTCGCTTAGGATCTTCGTCACATGCGCAGCGAGTGTGAGGGCCTGGCCGACCTCGGCCGGCACAGTCCCGCCCATCGCTATCTCCACGGTTTTTCGGTCAAGCCCTCGGCTCTTCCAGGGTCGGCGCATGTCTTCCCGCGCCGCGGCGAGGAGTTTCGCGAACCTGGCATCGGTTCGGCCCAAGGCGTTCTCGGCGAGAAGCAGCGCGACATAGACCCGCGTCTCGGCGACGCCGAGCGCCGGGATGCGGAACGGGACCTGGATGAGCTTCTCGAGATAGTTGCGCGCGTAGCTGAGCGGACCGGAGCTCCGCGGCAGGTCGGGAAAGTGTTCGCGCACCGCATATTCGATCATCAGCTCGTCGGCGCCGACGATGAAGGCCGTACGCTCGACGAATAGGAAGAGCCGAATCGCTTCGAGGGTGGCGATCGCCGTCTTCGGTAGGCAGCGGTCTAGATCGTCGACGATAACCACCAACTGGTCGATGTCGGCAGCGTCGAGCAGCTCCTTAAACTCCTTGCGGAAGGCATGGATGTGCTCGGGCAGATGGTCGCTCTCTTCGGGAGCGTCCTTGACGAACTCGCCGGCCTTTTCGACCACGCCCTTCAGGTCTTTGAGGGAGATGTGGTCCTGAGGCTTGGCGAGAATCGACGTCGCAAGGCCGTAGAGATCCTTCATCTGATCGAAAGTCGGGATGCCGGTCGCGGCAGTGAACGCGAACCCGCCGGCCTTGCGGGCGATCTTGAGCCAGTCGACCCGCTTCAAGACCTTCTTCGCCGCTTCGGCGACCTTCGTCGAGTTGGGACGAGCGCGACGCAGTTCATCGACGATGGTCTCGATGACGATGGTCTTCGCGTCTTCGAAACCCTCGAACGTCCAGCCGTTGAACCAAAGACAGAGGACGCGATCGTTCCCGGCGAAGGCGGCTTCGGTCATCTTCAAGACGCTGGACTTGCCTGCACCCCAGTCGCCGTGCACGCCGATCGTGATCGGTACGTCGGGCGTCTGCCGGATCAGCCTGACGACGGTCTTGGCTATGGCCTCGTAGTAGAGGAGGTCGGTCGCCGTCTCATGGTCATTAAGAAACATACTTTCTTCCTTCCGGCCGCTTGGCGCGGCTCGACTCGTTAGGCGCAACCTTTCCGCCTGCCGCGCAATCGTATAGCGAGCGGCCGGTGCGTGGGACAGAGCGAGAGTATGAAGGGCAAAACGCCGGCACCCGTGGACCGACTGTGTTGCCGATGGACGAGGGTGTTCCATCGGCGAGCACTGACGACCTGGAGAATGCGCTTGACGAGGCGCGCGCCCGCGATCGTTTGGGTGCCGCGCAAATACTTGGCGACGATGTGTTGAGCGCCAACCAACTCGCCGCGCTACTTGGCACCAGCCGCTTCTATTTTTCGGGCGATGTGAGCACGTAGGCCAGCATGTGTCATGCCTGATCCGCCGCCTGACGACTGGCCGCACCAGAGTCCTGCTGCCGAGTAATTGCAGTGCTAATTTTTGTCGACCGCATGCTGCAGCGAACAATCGGGTGCCGCGGGCCGTTTGTTGATCGAGCCGCTCGCGACGAAACGTTGGCGCCGGCAGAACTGCCTCTCGATGTCGATCATGCGCACACGTAGACCGACTGGGCTCCAGGAGAAGGGTCGCATGCGTGCAGAGGCACGCACCGCCTTCCTTTCATCAATCCTTGATCGGTCTTGCCAGCAGGCTGAGGGGGCAGCTGCCGCACAAAGGGGGATCGCCCGAAGCGCAGGAGCAGACGCTGTACAACTTGATTCATTAGTCCCGGCCAAGGAGCCCTCAACCTTGAGACGGTCGCGAACGACTCCTTTGGGTCGGTAGCAGCCGATCACCATCGGCGGGGCGATCATTGCCGACCGGAACCGTGATGCGAATCGATCCGCGCGCGCAGCCGGCCGCGCAACTATCTCGGATCGAAGGCGGCCAGCGGCGTCTTCAAGGCCATCATTGCGCAGATGCCGCCACACGAGACGTACATCGAGACGCATGTGGGGAGCGGCATCGTCCTGCGTGAAAAACCGACGTGCGAGCGGTCGATCGCCATCGACCTCGATGCGTCTGTGTTCGAGCGATTCGGCAAAGCGTTCGCGAAAGCAAACGCGGAGTGTCACGTCGGCGACGCGGTGGCCTTTCTCGAAGCGTTCGACTTCGCGAGCGCGGGCCGGGTGTTGATCTACGCCGATCCGCCCTACCTCGCACCGACACGCACGTCCAAGCATCCGCGCGATCGCTACCGACACGAGTACACCGACGCCGACCACGTGCGGCTCCTGGCGGTGCTGGCAAGGGTGCCCGCCTCGGTCATTCTCTCGGGCTATGACGCCGCCAGCGCGGCCACACCGCGCCGGCCCGCTTGTCGACTTAGACGAGGATTAGCCCGAGCTGCTTCGGCTCGGTGGGCGCCGCCGGTGCCGGCGTCTTCGTCACAGCGTAGTCACGCAGCCGGCGCGTCCAGCCGCCGCGCACGTGGGCGGCGGTGAACCAACGCGACCGGACTTCGAGCGTCAGCGAATTGCCGATCGTCACGCAGGCCGGAATATCCAGCAACGAGAGCTGGACGTACGCCATGTGTGCAGCCTGGGCCTCGATGTCGACGCCGCTCACATGCAGGTGCCGCCGC
>Ga0075163_10014655_pt1 | contig 10106 bp, 5 predicted proteins | sample JI1023141ADNA_FD_71478 | JGI IMG/M metagenome (GOLD analysis project Ga0075163, IMG submission 71478) | Wastewater effluent complex algal communities from Wisconsin, to seasonally profile nutrient transformation and Carbon sequestration -... | ecosystem: Engineered > WWTP > Effluent > Algae... | reverse complement strand
GGTGGATCTTGTTGTGCGTTGTCTTGTGGGTGGCCGAATAGCGCAACACCATCAGCGCCTTGAATTCCTCCAAGGACTTCAGAGTTGCTGCACCTTCCATTTTTTGCGGCTCGTCCAGGATCAGGATCGGCCGGTTGGCGCTGATCACATCAATCGGGCGGCGAGACTGAAAGTCGTCCAGCACATCGTAGATACGCCGGTTGTCCGCGCCTCGTGCGGCGAAAGCTTGCACGTTGATCACCATCACGTTGATACCCGCGTCCGACGAAAAGCTCTCCAGGTGGTGCAGCTGTTTGGAGTTGTAGATGAAGAAGCGCGCCTTCTTGTGGTACGTCTCCAGAAAGTGCTCGGCCGTGATCTCCAGCGACTTGGCCACGCCCTCACGGATGGCAATGCTGGGCACAACGATGATGAATTTGCTCCAGCCGTACTGCTTGTTCAGCTCGAAGATGGTCTTGATGTAGCAATACGTCTTGCCCGTGCCGGTTTCCATCTCGATATCGAGATTGACCCTGCTGACCTTGGTCTTCACCAGTTCGGATGACTGGGGCAAGTTCTGTTGATGCTGAACTTGGGTGATGTTGTCATGCAGCGCGATATCGCTCAGTTTCAGGTCTGCGTTCTTGAACCCGCTCTCCGCAAACAGATCCTCGATGCCTTTCTTGGCCTTACCCGGATCGATGCGATAGCTGATGGCCTCCGCCGTTGCAGGCGGTTGCCCCTTGAAGCAGTCGACGACGGCTTGCACCGCCGCTGTCTGATAAGCCTGCGTTTTGAATTTGAGTTTCATCGTCCGCCCCTCAGATGCATTTCACTTCGGTGGCGGGCGACATGAGCTTGAAAATCTGCTCGACGTTGATTTTGACCGCACTGTCTTTGTAGCCTGCGTCGCGGAACACCACACGCAGCGGCTGCTGCTTGGCCAGTTCCTTCACAAAGGCTTCGTCGATGCTGCCGCTGGCGTCGAAGCAAGCGGCAAGGGCATTGTCATCGACAAAGAACACGTCCTTGCCTTGGATGGACTGTTTGGTAATGGGTAGTGCCAGATCGACGCCCCAATCCAGCATCACTTGGAACAGCAGGTCTTCGGGGGTGCGGTCGGCCTTGATGTTGTCGACGAACAGGTCGAACTTGGCCTTGTCGAGCGCATCGGGCACGTAGTAAATGTCGGCCATGTTGGATGTGTCGATCTTGAGGACTCGGAAACCAACGTCCAGCTGTCTTCCTTCACCGATCTGTTTGCCCGCACGCCGAATGCGCTCCTTACCAATATCAGCAATTGTTTTATATCCGGCCTTGGACGCCTCAGAATCAACGGTGCAAGGTTCGGGAAGTTGCACCATGATGAAACGGCGATCACCACCATCTTCTGCATTGAGTCGCAAAACTGCATCGGCTGTTGATGCTGATCCAGCAAAAAAATCTAGAATGATGTCTTTTCTTCCTGCGCCCTGATCCACTATCTTCTTCATTAGGTCGACAGGCTTTCGATAGAGGAATAGTTTCGATCCCATCATGTTGTCGACTTGCTTTTCAGAGGTGTCCTGAGCATGGAATAGCCCCAGGTGTGACTTCACAGGCATGTTGGGATTGCCGAACTCAAGTAGGAATTCTTTTTGTTTTGGAAGTCCGTCCTCTCCTTTTGGAAAAATAATTCGATCTTCTTCGATCATTCTTTGAAGCGTCTCCTTCGAGAATGCCCAGTAATTGTCGAAAGAATTTCCATTCTTGGGGTCCGTTATCGTGAACTTGGATGTAGGTTTTTCAACGGTGCTTTTAATGTTTGATAGGCGCCAGGGGCCACGAGAATCGTTATCGGGATTTGAAAACGTGTCCTCGGTTCTTTTCTCTCCGGTCAACTTTGCATTCTGATTTCGTGAGTAACAGAGAATGTACTCATGGATATTGACCACCATATTGCTAGGTGGCACCCCTTTCGCTGAGTTTTTCTTATGCCATATCAGAGTTTCAATGAAGTTCTCCTCGCCGAAAACCTCATTGCATATCTTCTTAAGATTGTCTAACTCGGTGTTGTCTATGCTGATAAAGATCAGGCCATCTTCTCTAAGCAAAGTACGAGCAAGTCGAAGTCGTGGGTACAACATGCTTAACCAGTCTGAATGGAACCGACCATTCGCTGCCGTATTAGCAACCAGCCTGTTACCGTGCTCATCCTTTTGATTTGATCGGCGCAAAAACTCTTCGGTACCTTCAGCAAAATCATCCTCGTAAATAAAGTCATTACCCGTGTTGTACGGTGGGTCGATGTAGATCATCTTGATCTTGCCAAGGTAGGTTTCCTGTAGCAATTTGAGGGCATCGAGGTTGTCGCCTTCGATGAACAGGTTCTTCGTGGTTTCGAAGTTAACGCTTTCATCAAACACCTCACCCTTCTCATTCTTCCGAGTACGGACAGGGCGCAGCGTCTTGGCAATCGGTGCATTGGCCGTCAACAGCGCCTCGCGCTTTCCCGGCCAGTTCAGGTGGTAGCGTTCCTGTGGCCCTTCGACAATCGACTCAGAAAGCTCTTGCCGTAGCTGGTCAAAATCCACCGCCAGCTTCACTCTGCCGTCTTCGCCCTTGGCCTCGGTAACGCAGCCCGGAAACAGATCGCGAATGCGGGCGATGTTGTCCTGCGTGAGATTCGGTGAGTGCATTTTTAGTTTTTCCATGTTCTTTTCCTCTGGTCGCCAGTGTTTAGCGGCTCACAATTCAAATTCGTGCTGGACTGTTCAGTCGCCCGGCTGCCAGTTCTGGCAAAAGTGCGGGCGCAGACTCTCGATGGCGGATGGCAAGGTGCCCTGGCAAGTCACGCCCAAGTAGGTGGCCGCGCGGGTGGTGCCGACGTACAGGTATTTGTCGAACAGCGCCGGGTGCAGCGTGGCGAGCTGGTCAATGCCGACAAAGAATACCGCCTCAAATTCCAGGCCCTTGATGTGCTGGATGTCGAACACGCGCACGTTGCTTTCCTGCCCCACAGCCTGGCCCTCTCTGCAGGCGATGACCTGGATGTTGTGCTCCGCCAGGGCGGCGTTTAGCGCGTCGGCCACCGGAGCAACGTCGTCCTCGGTGTTCACAAAAATGGCAGTGGATGGCAACTGACCGACAAAGCGCTCAATCTCGCGGATGCGATCCGCCAGCCAAGCAACCGTGACTTCTGTGCTGGTGACGTGTTCCAGCAGAGCTGGCGCGACACCCACACTGTCCATATGCGCAGGCAAGCTGGCGTCTTGCTCGGTACCACCGACGGCGCGGATCATGGCGCGGGCCAGATCGTTCAGTTGCTTGCTCTGCCGGTAGGAGACTGTGATCTCCTTGATGTCGAAATCGGAGAAGACCCACTTCAAGTCGTCGGCGGAGCGTGCGCCCCAGGTGGTCAGGCGCTGATTGAAGTCGCCACAGGCAAAGAACGAGCGCAGTCGCGGATGCGCCAGCGCCGCCATGCTCGCAAGCTGGATGGGCGAGAAGTCGGTTGCTTCATCCACCAGGATCTGGTTGCGGTAATGCCCGAGGATGGGCTGGAGCGATGACCAGGCGGGGCTATCGATGTCGCGCAGTACGTTAGGCCGACTGATCAGGTCGCCTGCGGCGCGCAAGATCGTGAGCAATACGATATCCAACTCCAGCGGGTGGATGTCGCGTGCCTCAAAGCCTTCATGGCGATACCAGGTGTTTGCCGGTTGACGTTCGCGCCTGAACGCGCGGTAGCGCTTCGGGATGCCGTCGAGGTAGCGCTTGACCGGATTGACGAAGCGGCGGGCACTGGCCTGCACCAGAAGGCTAGCGCCCGCCTCGGCGCGATCCCCCTCCGTTAGTCCACGATCCCCTAGCCACTCAATAATTTTGCCGTTGCGAGATGCCTTGCTTACTGTGCGCTTGGATGCGGCCGCCCGGGCTTGAGCACGCACAGCTTGCATATAGGCATTGAGCGCAGCGGCACGGCCTGTGCGGGGTGCCGTGGCATCTTCTTCCTCATCGGCATCGGGGTCGTCTTGGTCGTCCGCATCCGCGGTTTGTGCTTGCTGCAGGCTGTCGATCAGGCGGGCCAACTCATCCAGAAAAGCCCGGTTGCGATTGAGCTGCAGGTTGAGTGCAGCCTTGATCCTGGCGTCGGAGCCTTCCTTCAGACTGCTGACGAGTGCCTGTACTTTGGCAACTTCTGCAGCCAGCGAGCCGAACATGGAAACCAGTGCGCCATCGGCCGCCCGCGACAAGATGTCTTGCAGGCGTGCGCCTAGAATCAGGACCTCGGGAGTTTTGGCATCGTGGAGCTGGGTTGCGGCATCATGCAGTTCGTGCACATAGGCCTTGCGCTGCCATGCATCGAAGTCGTCAAACCATTGAATGGGTCGCTCTAGTGCCGCCTCGCTCAAGCTGGCCAATCCATCCTTCAGGACAAAGGTGCCACCACCGGAGGCCGTTCTGAGGACGCCAAATGCATTTCGGGCCAGTTCGCGTCGATAGTCCTGCCACGTTCTGATGCGCAGATCCGAGGCGGGAACACCTTCACGCGCAAAAGCCTCCTTGAGGTACTGCTTCAGCAATTCCGTAGGTGTGAACATCAGCCAGCTGTTGGCGTGTGACATGCTTTGGGCTGAAGCGAGTGTTTCAACCAGACGTTGTTCGCCTTCTTCGAGGAAGGTAGTGTCGAGTTTTTGGCCCAGGCGGCGAATCAGGGTTGTTGTTTTGCCTGTACCGGGTGGCCCCAGGATCAACAGGCGCTTGTCGAGAGGAAGGCGGAAAATCTCGTCCTGGTATTGATCAAGGATCGGCTGATCCCGCAATCCCATCTTGGTGATAACGCTGCGACGAACTCCGTCGATGATGTTGGCCTTGACAGTCTCCTCGGCCAGCAATTGGCTCAGAATATCTTCGGTGACTTCTTCCCCCGCAACCTCGGTCAGCAGCGCGCGCAGCGACTCAATGGTGAAAGGCCCGAAATGTTCGGCTTCAACGACGGTGTCGCGAGAATCCCACCCGTCGGCAAGCGCATTGGGCCGAAGCTGGGCTCGCTCAAGAACCTCAACGACGGTTCCATTGGGAAGCGTGAACTCTGCACCAATTGCCAATGAGGCCAATCGTCCAACAGGCGCGCGGTAGCTAGCCAAATTGGGAAAGCCCGATACCGGCGTAGTGCGGCAGATGTAGTAGGTTTTCTCTTCTCCCTCTTCATCGACCACCACAACGCGAGCGATGGCAGGCTCCGTTACCAATTTCTGGTAGCTTTCGCGGTTCTCCTGGCTGATCCTATCCAGACTTTGGATGACTGAACTGGACGTCATCGTGTTGATGCTTGCTAAGGCATCGGAACTAAGAGGCTGCCCATCATGCAGCTTGCTCTTGGCAGTTTCTGCGATGCTTTCGAGTCGTGCTAACGCTTCGCCAGCGACCTGCTCAATGTGTCTCCTCGATTCGTCATTCAGGCTCTGCGTCATGCCCCCTCCCTCCCGGTCAATTCTTCAAGTTCGTTTTTGAGCTGCCGCAAGTGCGCGTTGATCTCTACCTTGCGGTTGAATTGTCTTTCTTTGGCAAGTTTGCTTGCGGCTTTCTCGACCTCACGCTGCTTAGCCGCAACCAATTCGACGCGGGTGACCAAGTCAGGGAGGCTCTCTTGCATGCGCGCTGGTATGGGAATCAGGCGGTGAAGCACCTGCTCGTACAAGCCCCCCAAGTTGACTGCCAAGGGCATGGCGGCGCGTTCGATTTCGCTCGGCAACCACGCCGTTGCAAAGTAGTCACTTAACACCCAACGGCTGGCGTCTGACTCGTTCGGGCGCTTATACGCTGCAATCACCTGTTTTCGGCCATCAAAGCTCAACTCGAAAATGATGGGAAACTGCACCGCGCCATCAATGCAGCGCAAGACGTCCAGATTCAGCTCTGCCGACTTGAGCTGGATCGAGAAAATCTGAAGCTCTGGCACTCCCGGCTTGGCGGGCAGGTTGATCGTTTCCGGTGCCAACTTGTATTGCCAGACGATCTGCTCCACCTGCTCGACGAACAAGTCCTTCAGCCTCGTATTGGCACTGCTGTTTTCGTAGATTTTGTTCTTTGGCAGGGTGCGGCCAAAAGCGGCCTGCTTCGGGTAGTTGATGAACGCGGCGTTCGACTCGAATCGGGCGGGCAAACTCATCCGGCCTCCTGAATCACGAGGAAGGTGATTAGCTCGAAGTCGTCCAGCCCGGCGATGGTATTGACCAGGGCGGTGGTCTTGCCGCCGCTGAACAGGCTGTCCAGATCCTTCTCTTCCTTCACCTCAATCATTGATCGGATGGTCTTACCCAGCAGGTCGGAGTAAACCTGCATCTTGCGACCGTCGGCTGTTTCTTTATTGAAGAGGCGGCAGGCATTCGGAATGGGCTGGGCTTGCCCCTTGCAACAACTGCGCACCAGATCCAGCAAACGCTTGACCTCGGTGTGATCGTGTATGACCTCACCGTCGCGGTTGATATAGACGAGGTAGTACGGATGCAGCCGGTTGTGCTGGCTGACGTTGACGCTCGGATTGCGGTTACGCAGGGTGAAGATCACGCCAGGGCGCAGGCCCAGCTCCGGCTTGGCAGACACCACGGCATGCATCCCGCTTGGAACATTTCCCAGCTCGCCATTGGCCTTCACATAGTTGAGCAAGTCCATGCGGAAGTCATTAAGCCCGAGGTCAGTGATCGATACGCCGGTCTTCAGGTCTTCCAGCTCGATCACTTCCTCTTGCAGACGACGCAGTTGCTCCTTGCGGTAGGACACGTCGTTGGCTTGGGCGCTCAGCACGTTGTCGTCACCGGTAGCCGTGACGTCGGCAATCATCATCCGGCTCTCAACCCGCTCCTTGAGGTTGATGTACTCATCCAGCGAGATGTCTGGCCAATAGTTGACCAGCTGGATGCTGCTGTTAGGCGAGCCGATGCGATCCACGCGACCGAAGCGCTGGATGATGCGCACTGGGTTCCAATGGATGTCGTAGTTGATGAGGTAGTCGCAGTCCTGCAGGTTCTGGCCTTCGGAAATGCAGTCGGTGCCAATCATCAAGTCAATCTCTGCCGGTTCGTTCGGCAGCACGACGGCCTTCTCCTTGGAGCGAGGGGAGAAGAGGGTTAGCAATTCCTGGAAGTCGTAGCTCTTCTTGAGCGTGGACTTCGGCGCACCCTTGCCGGTGACTTTGGCGCTGTGCAGGGCCAGTGTGGCCAGCAACTCGGGTGCCAAATTGGCATACAGATAGTCAGCGGTGTCGGCAAAGGCGGTGAAGATCAACACCTTCTTGTTACCTGGATTCAGCGGTGCGCCAATTTTTTCGAGAACCAGTGCCTTGAGGTGCTGCAGCTTGGCATCATCGGCAGGCGTGATCTTGTACATCGACGCCAGCAAGGCATCAATGATTTCCAGATCGACTTTCAGCTCGTGTTCCCACGAGGGCAAGTCCATATCGGCGAGGCTGATCTTGACCTTGCCGCCGATCTCACTGTCGCCAATGGTGGGCAGATCGTCGTCGTCCGCGTCGAGGTTTTCCAGCTGGTCGGTCAGGTCATCGATGCTAGCGACGTTGCCGGTCTGATTGAAGGTGCTGATCTTGGCCAGCGTATTCGTGTGGTTCGCGCGCAGGGACTGGAGCGTCAAGCGGAAGGATTGAATCGAGCTTTCGAGGCGCTTGAGCAGGTTGGTCGTCATCAACGCCTGCAGGCTCTTTTCGCGGTCGGCTTGCTTGAGCTTCCCTTTGCCGCCTGACACCTGGGTGTCGTACATCTCCTCGTATTTCTTGAGCCGACTCGGCAGGATGTAGCTGATCGGGGCGTACACGGCGAGCTTGAGCAGGGATAGTTGCTCGAAGATCTCGTTGAAGTTCATCACATCCATGCGCTGCGTGAGCGGGCTGCGGAACGACAAGGGTTTGCGGCGTTCGGGGAATTGGCCGATGTCCTTGGTATCGTAGAAGGTCTGGATGTGCTTGCGCGAGCGTGCGATGGTGACGCTATCGAGCAATTCGAAGAAGTCGAAGTCCAACGAATCCAGGATGGCCCGCGCTGTGCGCTCTTCAGGTGGAAGCTTTGCCCATGCGTTGAAGCTGGCCTGCGCACCACGAAAGATGTCCTCTACCGTCTTGCCGGTGCGCAGCTTCTTGCTGAGGTTTTCGGAGTCGCCCTCGTAGGCTAGTGCCAGTTGGTTGCGCAGATCATTGAAGCGGTTGTTCACCGGGGTGGCTGAAAGCATCAGCACCTTGGTTTTCACGCCCTCCTTGATGACCTTGTTCATCAGCTTCTGGTAGCGGGTTTCCTTGTCCTTGTAGGCGTCGTTGTTGCGGAAGTTGTGCGACTCGTCGATGACGACGAGGTCGTAGTTGCCCCAGTTGATGCGGTTTAGCGGGGTGCCAAACGACTCGCCGCTGGTGCGACTGAGATCCGTGTGGCAGAGCACATCGTAGTTGAACCGATCGCGGGCAAAAATGTTGGTCTTGAGGTTGCGGTTGTAGTTGAGCCAGTTGTCTGCCAGCTTCTTGGGGCAGAGAACCAGAACGGAACGGTTCCGCAGCTCGTAATACTTGACCACTGCCAGCGCGGTGAAGGTCTTGCCCAAGCCCACACTGTCGGCCAGGATGCAGCCGCTATAGGTCTCCAGCTTGTTGATGATGCCGGTGGCCGCGTCCTTCTGGTAGTTAAAGAGCTTCTGCCAGATCAACGTGTCCTGATAGCCGGTGCGATCGTTGGGCAGCACGTCTTCATCGATGTCGTCCAGGAACTCGCTGAAGATGTTGTAGAGCATCAGGAAATAGATGCTCTCTGGGGAGTTTTCTTGGTAGACCGAGGCGATGTGCTCGCAGATTTGTTGCGTCACATCTTCCAGCTTTTCGGGGTCAATCCAAATCTGGTCGAACAAGCTGAGGTAGGTTGCCGCAAAGGTCGGCTCGTTCATCTTGTTGACGAGGTTCGAGACGGCATTGCCTTGCTGGTAGCCCAGGTCAACCGCCGTAAAACCATGCAGCGGCATGTAGGCGGTGTCGCCCGTCTCACCGCTTCGAGCCTGCACGCATGCAAATTGCTGCATGGGGGCCTTCGTCCTGTTGCTCTTAAAACGGGCCTTGCGACGCATCCAGTCAGCGCATTCTTTGGCAATCGCGCGCTGGGTCAGTTTGTTACGCAACTGGATTTCAAACTCACTACCGTACAGGCTGCGCTCACGTTCCACCTTGGGGATGTGGAACTCCCGGCGCTCCTTGCGGATTTTGTCGGTGACTTCATTGGCCACGAAGGTTGGCGACGTGAAAATGAAATTCAATTCCTCGATCTTCTCCAACTCCGTCTTCAGGGCCTCGAAGGCGTACATCGAAAAGCAGGAAGCTGCGATTTTCAATCGCGCGCCCGACTTGAGGGTTTGCTTCAGGTCTTCACCGAGAAGACGACTGATGTTGTCAATGAGTTCCATCGCGTCCCTTTTTCTTCTTCGCACCTTCTGTTGGATGCACGTCCGCCTTCAGGCCATGCTCTTGCGCATAGTTCAAGATCAGCACTTCCATCATCGAAGCAATGGAGCGGTGTTCTTGTTCGGCAGCCTTCCGCAGTAACTGCTTGACGTCTGCCGAGGTGCGGATGGAGACGGTTTCGTCCTTTGGGCGCTTCATGACGAAGTCCTAGGTAAATTGACCTGCAAATGTACTGCGTTTTGCTTTGGCTAGCCATCCCGAACAGCCTCCTTGCCCTGCGATGGGGCAAGGGGGCTTAGGCAGCCTTAAAGTCGGATGGGGCAGCATGCTGGGAATGCTCGTGTCAGATGGCTGGTCACGACAAGGCCGATACCGTAACCACTCTGCTGAGCGTTACGGACAGGTCCCTTCGAGGTGATGTGATGCTGACGCAAGCAGCACAGAACCACATAGAGTTGCCAGGCACCAACGGAGCAATGCGCCGCCGCTGACCTCAACATCGCTATCGACAAGTTACGTGGCGCATGAGTGCTTTGATCTAGCCCCGCAATTTGTGGGGGCCATTGTGGGGGCCATTTTTTGATCAAACGCTGAAAAGCACTTAGGCCACTCCGAAGAGTGGCCTAAGTGCTTGTTTCTTTTGGTCGGGGCGGCGGGATTCGAACTCGCGACCCCTTGCACCCCATGCAAGTGCGCT
>Ga0075163_10014654_pt1 | contig 10106 bp, 9 predicted proteins | sample JI1023141ADNA_FD_71478 | JGI IMG/M metagenome (GOLD analysis project Ga0075163, IMG submission 71478) | Wastewater effluent complex algal communities from Wisconsin, to seasonally profile nutrient transformation and Carbon sequestration -... | ecosystem: Engineered > WWTP > Effluent > Algae... | reverse complement strand
GACGCCGGGCTGAAGATCCGCACGCTGCACCTGCCCGACATCTTCCAGGACCAGGATACGCCCGAGCGGATGTATGAGCAGGCCGGGCTCGACGCTCACTCGATCGCGGCGACCGCGATCAAGGCGCTGGGCCGCGGCGATGCTGCGGCGCTGAAACTGATCGCGGGCTGATGCGGGCGTTCTAGAGTTCTTTCACCATGAAGACGAGGTCGAGACGCCTGCCGAACTTGCGGCCGACGCCTTTGAGGCATCCCTGACGCTCGAAGCCATGTCGTTCGTGAAGCGCGATGGATGCGGCGTTGCTGCTGTCGATGCCGCCGACCATTGCGGCGAGGTTGCGCTGACGGGCTTCTTCGATCAGTCGGGTAAGCAACGCGTTGCCGACGCCGCGGCGCTGGGCAGCGGGGGCGACGTAGACCGAGTGCTCGACCGTTTTCACGTAGCCGGGAAAATCGCGGAAAACGCCGAAGCTGCCATAGCCGAGCACGTTTGCTGGAGTGGCGGGGTCGACGGCGACGAGCACGGGGAAGCCTGCGCCGGTGCGGGCGGCGAGCCAGGCGCGGCGCTGATCGAGCGTGGTCTCGGTCTCTGACCAGATCGAGAAGGTGTCGCGAACGGCCTGGTTGAAAATGGCGACGACGCCAGGCAGATGCTGGTCGGAAGCGCGGACGATTGTGGCTGGTTGCTGGCTCATGCGCCTGGTCTCCCGCGATGCCGCACTGCGGCGCCGCTCATCAGACAGTTTTGTCGCAAGGATCGGGGCGGGGCTAGCGTTTCCTTGCCGGAAATGGGCCTAGCCGGGCGACGGCTCGTATGCGAATTGTCGTTTAAACAGATACTGTTGGTTCGAAAACACTGGGCCCGATAACGCGGCCCTCCAAGGGAGCGAACGCGATGGCTGATCAGGCCCCCGCATTTCCACGTATGTCGATTGCGCAGGCAAACGCCGCGCTGACGGCGCCGGGCGCGAAGTTCGAGCTGGAAGAAAAGGTGATCAACGGGATCAAGCTGCGGGCCTACAGGAATGCGCCGCAAACGATCCGTGATCTGATGCTGAATTCGATCAACTGGGAGCAGCGGGAGTTCCTGGTGTTCCAGGACGAGCGTGTGACATTTGCCGCGCACTACAACGCCGTGGCGCTGCTGGCGACGAAGCTGCGGGACGAGTTCGAAGTGAAGAAAGGCGACCGGGTCGCCATCATCATGCGCAACTATCCGCAATGGCCGGTGGCGTTCTTTGCGGCGCTGAGCCTTGGCGCGATTGCGACGCCGATGAACTCATGGTGGACCGGCGAGGAGCTGGAATACGGGCTGTCGGATTCGGGCGCGAAGGTCGCGATCGTCGATTCCGAAAAGCTGGAGCGTATCCGCGAGCACCTGCCGAAGCTGACGGCGCTGCAGCATATCCTGGTGGCCCGCTGGTCGGAGGAAGAGGCGGATTCACGCATCACATCGCTCGACGACCTGATCGGCGAGGCGAAGGCGTGGGCGAAACTGCCCGCCACGCCAATGCCGGAGGCGGATGTTGTGGCCGATGACGATGCGACAATCATGTATACCTCGGGCACCACGGGCAAGCCCAAGGGCGCGCTGGCGACCCATCGCGCCTGCGTATCGAACATCTTCAACGGTCTGGCCTGCCAGGCGCGCGGGCTGATCCGCAATGGCGAGGCGGTGCCGGTGCGCGATCCGAAGGTGGATCCGCCGCGCATTCCGCTGCTGGCGATTCCGTTCTTCCACGCCACAGGCGCATTCGCCAACCTGCTGCCGGCGATCATGAACGCCGACAAGATCGTGACGATGTACAAATGGGATGCGGGTGAGGCGCTGCAGATCATCCAGGACGAGAAGATCAGCGTGATCGGCGGCGTGCCGGCGATTGCCTGGCAGGTTCTGGAGCACCCTGACCGCGAGAAGTATGACCTGTCGTCCATCCTCGCCGTATCATACGGCGGCGCGCCGTCGGCGCCGGAGCTGGTCGCCACGATCAAGCGCGCCTTCCCGACCGGTCACGCCAGCAATGGCTGGGGGATGACCGAGACGTGCGCCACGTCGTGTGTAAACTTCGGCAAGGATTACGAAGTGCGGCCTGACAGCTGCGGCGCGGCCGCGCCGTCGATGGACTTCAAGATCGTGGGCGCGAACGGCGAGACGCTGGGCGTGAACGAGGTTGGTGAGCTGTGGGCCAAGGGGCCGAACATCACCAAGCTGTACTGGAACAAGCCGGAAGCCACCGCCAAGACGTTCATCGATGGCTGGGTCGTGACCGGAGATATCGGCCGGATCGACGAGGAAGGATTCCTCTTCCTGCTCGACCGCGCCAAGGACATGCTGATCCGCGGCGGCGAGAACATCTACTGCATCGAGGTCGAGAGCGCTCTGTACGACCATCCGTCGATCATGGACGCAGCGATTGTCGGAATTCCGCACAAGGTGCTGGGCGAGGAAGTTGGCGCAGTCGTGCAGCTGAAGCCTGATACGACGGCGACGGCGGACGAGCTGAAGCGGTTCGTGTCGGCCAAGCTGGCGGCGTTCAAGGTGCCGGTCGAGATCATCATCCAGAACGAGCCGCTGCCGCGCAACGCCAACGGCAAGATCCTGAAAAACGAGCTGCGCGCACGGTTCACGCCGCGGGGATAGCAGCGGCGGGCTGGCCGGGAACCCCGTTCACCAACAGACGTTAGTCGGTTGGTACATGAACGAGGGACAACGCCATGAGCCGTTCTCTGCTGTGGTCGACCGCTGTTTTCATCGTCTTCGCTTTCGCGACGCTGATGGTGTTCTTCTGGATCCGCGAAGGGTCGCTGGAAGAGGCCGGCGCATCGCTGGATCGCACGCTTAACCGTGCGGGCGGACAGATTGTGCAGACCACGGACGAGGTCGTGACTTCCACATCGACCGCCGTCGAGAAAGCCACCGACGGCGACGACCGGACCTGATCAGGCAAAGGGAGGCTTCACATGCGCACCATTGGAATTGTCATCGCCGTCTTCGCCATCGGGTTTCTCGGCGTGATGGGCTATTACTACTCGCGCGACGGATCCTTCGCGGAGGCCGGCGCCGAGATGGACAAGAACTTCAAGGCCGTCGATCGCACGACAGAACCGCTGCAGAAAGAACTCGGTGACATCGGCGATGCGACCAAGAATACGGTCGACCGCGCCACTGATGGCGACGACAGGACCTGATCTATCGACTTGATTGGCGGACAGTGGCCGGGCTTCGTCCCGGCCATTTCTCTTTGCGGATCAGATCCAGCGCCTGATCTTGAGATAGATCAGCAGCGCCACCCCCAGAACGGCCGTGATGCCGACCACAGTGAAGAAAGCGGCGGGATGGGTAGCGAAGGGTATGCCGGCGACGTTCATGCCCAGCAGGCCCGTCACGAATGTGAGCGGCAGGAAGAAAGCGGAAATCACCGAAAGCGCAAGCAGGCGGCCGCTGAGCTGTTCCTGGCGCTGGCCTTCGACCTGATCCTGGAGGACGGCGGCGCGGTCGCGGATCGAATCCAGTTCTTCGGCGATGCGCGTGATGCGCTCAGCGGTTTCCCGCAGGTGGATGGCGTGGTCGGCGTCGAACAGCGTGCGGCCTTCGCGCTGGAGCTGGGACATCGCTTCGCGCTGCGGGAAGATGTAGCGGCGCAGCAACAGGATGGTGCGGCGGAATTCGGCCAGGGCTGCAGCGGGGAGTTTGCCCCTGCCTGAAAGCAGAGCCTCCTCGAATTCGTCGGCCTCTTCCTTCAGCTGTTCGACGACCGGCTCGATGTTATCGACAAGACGCTCGGCGATCGCCACCAGAAGGTCGCCCGGGGACGTCACGTCGTAGCCTGCCGCCACCTCCACGCGCACCTCATGGATGGCCTTGACGGGATAGGACCGCATCGAGATGACCAGATTGTTGGTCGCCCAGATGCGGACCGAGATCATGTCCTCGGGTTCGGCGCCGGGATTGTGGTTGATGCCGCGAAGGTTGAGCAGGAGACCGTTCTCGTGCGCGACGCAGCGCGGCCGGGTTTCGTTCTGCAACAGGGCCGTGATGGCGGTTTCATCAAGACCGCTTGAGGTCTCCAGCCACTCGCGCGTTTCTTCTGCGAGACGGTTGAAGTGGAGCCAGCGCCAGCCGGTTTCGGGGCATGCAGCCGTCGGCTTTATCTTCTGCCAGTCGACTTTTTGAACCACGCCCTCGGATGGAAATTCGAAGCCAAATATGAACGCCTCGGCGCCGGGCTCGGAATGATCATTCCGCTCGATCGGAGAAATCGGCATGCGCGGCACCGGGCTCGGCGCTGGGCCGATCTGAAGGCAGAAACACTCCCCCGCCTTCTAGCCGTGCCGCGGCAGGCTGCAAAGCCCGGTCAGCGTTTCACCACGGAACAGGCGACGCGATCTCCGGCGCCGCCGATTGGCTGGCTGAGATGGTCGTCAGCACGGGCATGGACGACCAGGGCGGACCCATCAGCATCCTGCAGCTCTGAAAGGGTGGTGAAGGACGAGAACAGCTCCACCGCGGCCGAGCCATCGCCGGCGACCGAGATGTTGGGGAGATCGCCATTCTCGGGCCCGTAGGGATAAAGCAGACCGTGCTTGTCTGTGTTCTTGTGGACGTGGCCCCCTGACGACTTGAAGCTGTCCGTGTCGACGCAGGCGCCGACCTCATGGAAGTGGGCGCCGTGCCAGCCGGGGGTGAGGCCGCCCGCGTCGATCATGATGCGGATCAGGATGCCATGAGACGAGGCGGTGAGGTTCACCGTGCCGACGGCTGCGCCGGATGCGGAGATGACGGGGGATGAAATCGGCGGCGTGCCGGAGGGGATGTCGGCGGTTTTCGGCGGTTCCTGCTCGGAGGTGGCGCAGGCGCCAAGGGCAAGGAGCGTGGCGAGGGTCAACGCAAATCGCATGGGGTCGTCTTTCTCTCGGGCTTGCCGCAGCAGGGGTCTGACATCTAAAGGGCGGCAGGCGGCTCATTGTTCCCGAGCGCCGGGCTTTCCGGGAAACGCATGGCTTATCCAGACGACAGCGAGGCGCGCCGACTGGACGTCGAGATGGTGCGACGAGGTCTCTCGCCGTCGCGGGCGCAGGCGCGAGCAGCAATCGAGGCGGGGCTGGTGACAGTCGACGGGACGGTTGCTGTAAAGCCCGGACAGGTGGTGCGCGATGCGGCGGCGATTGTCGCCGAAGCGGCGCATCCGTGGGCCTCGCGCGGGGGCGTGAAGCTGGCCCATGCGCTGGATGTGTTTGGCGTCGATCCCGCTGAGAGGGCGTGCCTGGATGTGGGCGCATCGACGGGCGGGTTCACCGATGTGCTGCTGGCGCGGGGGGCGCGGCGGGTAGTGGCGGTGGATGTGGGGCGGGGACAGCTGGTGGCGCGGTTGACGGCGGATGCGCGCGTGGTGTCGCTGGAGGCCACCGATGCGCGGTCGCTGACGGTGGAGATGATCGGCGAGGCGCCGTCGCTGGTGGTGTGCGATGCGAGTTTCATCGGGCTGGCGAAGGTGTTGCCCATCGCGCTGGATCTCGCGGCGCGAGGTGCGGAGCTGGTGGCGCTGTTCAAGCCGCAGTTCGAGGTCGGGCGCGCCAATATCGGCAAGGGCGGAATTGTGAGCGACAACGCTGCTGTCGATGCCGCAGCAGCCGAACTGGAAGCGTGGCTGACTGCGCGCAGCTGGTCGCCGCCACAGTGGACGAACAGCCCGATCGCCGGCGGCGACGGCAATCGCGAACGCTTGCTGCTCAGCAGGAAGATCTGATTGTTGAAAAGCAGGGCCGGAGGGCGACCCTCCGGCGGGCAGCTGTCACTTGCGCGACCGCTACCCGCCTTCGGTCAGGCCCTGGGTTGGGGGGACGGGCCTGCCTCGTGAAGACCGCCGGCGAAGCACGCACAGGCGGCCTCGGGCAGTCTAATCTCTAATTGTCCAGTCGCCGTAGTACGTGTCCCTGCACGCCTCAACCGGTCGTCTAATCTCAGTCCCATCCGGAAGGCGAGTGATCTGCTTCGCGCTTGAACATTCGCGACCTGCGTAATCACGGTCGATATATTGGCGCCTGTCGCGAGCGGCAAGTCGGTCGGTGTGTGACATATCATACCGTTCAGTATAACCCGATTCATCACCGGAATAACGGTAGTCATCGCGATACCCATTTTGGGAATAACCTCCGCCGCCATCGAGTCCGTCATAGCCGCCATAGGCGGGCGGCGGCGGCGGATAAGGCTGCGGGTACGGCGGATTATTGTAACCATAAGCACTTCGGCAGTCCGTGCCGCCGCGGCCGATTTCCGAACCGGCGAGCGCGCCGACAACTGCGCCGACGGCTGTGCCGTCACCGCGATGTCCGCGGGCCGAGACGTTGCTGCCGAGGACGCCGCCAAGCACTGCACCGAGGACGGCGCCGGCTGCCTGGTTGTTTGCGCGCGTATTGCCGCAGTCGCCGCGATAGGCCTGAGCCGAGGCTGGCATGAGCGCAGGAAGAATTGTAACGGCCGTTGCAGCGGCCAGCAGGGCGATCTTGAGACGCATGGTCGAGCTCCTTGGGGCCGCAACGGGCGGCCAGTGGGCGCATGGGCTCAACTTCGGACTCCCTACCTGAACGGGGCATGAAGGCCTGGTTCAGCGGCTGGGGTCAGTCGCGGATTGCGGGATTGGTTCGGAGCCGGGCCGAATGATCCGGCCAGGCGGCAAGGCGCGCACCGTTTTGCCCGCGTGGCGCAACATTCAGGTGTGAGCTGGCCTCGGCAAGGATGAGGCTAGCGCCCCATCTGGCCCTGGTGTCTGAGCCTGTGATCGGCAAGGACGGCGGCGATCATTGCTTCCGCGACGGGTGCGCCGCGGATGCCGACACAGGGATCGTGGCGGCCCTTGGTGCGGATCTCGGTGTTCTCACCCATCGTCGTGACCGTGCGGCGCGGCGTGAGCATGGACGAAGTCGGCTTCACCGCCATGCGCGCGACGACAGGCTGACCGGTGGAGATGCCGCCGAGGACGCCGCCATTGTTGTTCGACAGGAAAGCCACGCCATCGTTGGTGGCGCGCATCTCGTCGGCATTTTCTTCACCGCTCAGCGCCGCTGCACCGAATCCGGCGCCGATCTCGACGCCCTTCACGGCGTTGATCGACATGAGCGCAGCAGCGATATCGGATTCAAGCTTGCCGTAGACCGGCGCGCCCCAGCCGGGTGGGACGCCTTCGGCGACAACTTCTATGATCGCGCCGCAGGACGAGCCCGCCTTGCGCACTGCGTCGAGATACTCTTCCCACTCACCAGCCGCTTTGGCGTCCGGACACCAGAAGGGATTGTTCTCGACCTCGGCCCAATCCCAGTTGTCGCGATTGATGGCGTGGGGGCCGATCTGGACGACGGCGGCGCGTATGGTGATTGCGGGCCCGAGGATGAGCCGCGCGATGGCGCCGGCGGCGACGCGAGATGCGGTCTCGCGCGCGGAAGAGCGGCCGCCGCCGCGATAGTCGCGGATGCGGTATTTCATGTCGTAGGTGAAATCGGCGTGGCCGGGACGATAGCTGTCGCGGATTTCGGAATAGTCTTTCGAGCGCTGGTCGGTGTTCTCGATCTGCAGCGCTATCGGCGTGCCGGTGGTGAGCTGGCCTTCCGTGCGGTCGTCCGAGAAGACGCCGGAGAGGATGCGGACCTTGTCCTCCTCCTGGCGTTGAGTAACGAAGCGCGATGTGCCGGGCTTGCGGCGGTCCAGCCAGGGCTGGATGTCGGCTTCGGTGAGCTTGATGCCGGGCGGGCAGCCATCGACCACGCAACCAATCGCCGGCCCATGGCTCTCGCCCCAGGTCGTCACGCGGAAGAGGTGGCCGTAGGTGTTATGCGACATGCGCGCTCCTTGCGGCCCCGGTTAAGCGCAAAAAGGCGGCTTTGAACAGGGCGGACGCCCGCCTGACGCCGTTCCACGGTGAATTCGGGCGGCAGGGGGCTGGCGCATCGACCCCAGCGGGGGGCGTGCTGTAAGCATCCGGTTGGCGGCGGCGACAACTCGCCGGATCCGGTCACTGTACGTGGCGATGAAGAAGCGGGCCTGTTAGCGGTCTGAAGGCGTGCCAGTCGCCGCCGCAGACGCCGGCTGAGACGCTAGAAACGGCCGGACGCCTGGATGGTGAAGGAGCGCGTGCCGTCCGAGCCGCCCTTGTTGGAGCGGGTTTCGGTGCGTGCGACCACGCCACTGCTTCTGTTCGGCGCGTAGAAGGTGCGGGTGCGCACTTCCGGCGGCGACATGACGTTGCCGAAGCCGAACCGCAGGGTGACGCCTTTGATCGCGGTCGTCTCCCAGTTCACATCGACGCGCTCGCCGCGGCTGAGCGTGATGTGTTCGAGGCGCTTGTGCTCTTCGCGGTCGGCGTTGCGCGCGACACTGAAGGACAGCGAGGATTTGAGCGCCGGGATTTCCTGACGGAATGACGCGACATAGCCCCAGTCGCGATTGCCGACGCTGAGCGGAGGCGGGCCGCCATTGGTGCTGCCGGTGCGTGGCGCCGGCGTGCTGTTGTCGCCGGACGAGAAGGAGCGTGTTTCGCCCGTCAGCGGGTCTGTGACGCGGGTCTGCTGGTAGACGCCGGAGAGGCGCAGCTCGGCGCGCGGCAGGCCGATATCGTCCAGCGGCAGCGCGCCGCGAAATTCGACGCCGTCTCTCACGCCGTCGCCGAGATTGCCGTAGGCGTCGTTCGACCCGATCACCACGAGATCGCGGACGTCCTGGACTTCATCATGGAAGAGACCGAGCGTGAACGCGCCTTTCTTTCCGAACCTGCGATCCCATTCGATGCGGGCCTTCCAGGATTTTTCCGGTTCGAGGTCTGGATTGCCGACGATCGTCGTCGCGTCGATCGAATTGAAAGACGAGGCGAACTCCGCGAAATCGAGCTGGGCGATGTCGCGCTTCAGGCTGGCGCGGATGTCGCTGCCGGGGCCGGCGTTCCAGGCGGCTGTCATGTGCACTTTGGGGTAGGTGAACTCGCGTTCCTTCGCAGCATCGCCCGTCTGCGTGATGCGCGAGGCTTCGAAGGTGAGGCCGCTGGTCAGCGACAGCCGGTCCGACAATTTCCAGATGTCCGTGACGAAGGCCTCGCCGCGCAACTCCTCGACACGGGTGTCGGCGACAGCGAAAATGACCGGCGCCGGCGGGCCGCCCGGCGCCTGATTGGTCAGGCCGAGGCTGGTTTCGCGGAAGTTGAAGGCGCCTTCGGCGCCGATCTCGAACGTGTGGGAGGCGCTGGCGGTCCAGGTCGCAACGCCACGCCCGACGCGCTCGCCCGTTTCTGTCGATGAGGTCTGGACCTGCGTGTTGGAAAGGCCGGTGGTCAGGAAGGTGTCCAGCGTCTGGGTCTGGTCGATGGTCGAGGCGGCGCCGAGCGCGATCAGCTTGACGTGGAAGCGATCGGAAAAGGCATGCTCCCAATCGGCGCCAAGTTCGCCGCGAAAGTTGGTGGGATAATCGGCGCGGCCATAGGTTTCGCTGACCAGGTCGCCGGCCGCCGTGTGGACAACCGAGGCGATGCCGGTGGAGTTGTCGGTCGGATAGTACAGCGCGTTGACATTGACCTTGTCGCGCGGACCGGCGCGCCATTTCAGGTTGGCCGACATCTGCAGGCCGATATTGTTCGATTGCTGGTGCTGTTCGCGATAGAGCGTGAGATTGCCGCCAGATGAGCGAACGGCTTCGAACGCGACGGTGCGGCCCCGAATGTTGGGTCCTTGCACGTCGAGCGCCAGTTCGACGTCTTTCGTCAGATTGAATGATTTCGACAGCTGCACCGTGTAGCCGAGGCGGTCGGAATACTGGAGCTGGCGCACGCCAAGGATGTAGGTCGTCGGGGAGGCGGCGCCGGCGCTGGGTTTCAGGATCACGTTGGCGACGCGCGATTGCCCGCTGGCGTCCGCCGACCCGCCGCCGGACTGGATTTCGACTCGGAGAACGGACGAAGCCGGAATGCGCTTCAGCTGCTCGGAGATGGTGGCTTTCGAGCTTGGCCGTTCGCCGTTCACCAGCACGTTTCCGCCCGTCGCGCCGAAGCCGCGCCGGTCCTCGCCATCATTGATCTCGAAGCCGGGTATGCGAATGACCATGTCCGCGGCCGACAGCGGATTGTAGCG
>Ga0075163_10014653_pt1 | contig 10106 bp, 8 predicted proteins | sample JI1023141ADNA_FD_71478 | JGI IMG/M metagenome (GOLD analysis project Ga0075163, IMG submission 71478) | Wastewater effluent complex algal communities from Wisconsin, to seasonally profile nutrient transformation and Carbon sequestration -... | ecosystem: Engineered > WWTP > Effluent > Algae... | reverse complement strand
CGATTGCTCCTTTCGTTGGTGCCACGGGTCAGAGAAGGACGGCGCGCTCGCCCTTCCGCATCCCGCCCTCAAGCACCGCACGTGCCAGCACCGCGCGCCCACACCTTTCCGCAACTTGCCCCGAAGCGCTCGGTGGCCCGGACGATTTCACCCCGTCCGCGGCCACCTCTGCCCGGGCGGCGTCAGGCCGGCGCAGGCACCCGCGCGAGCCACTGCTGCACGAGCTCGCGACCGACGCTGGAGTCGCCGGTCATGATGCGATGTCCGAGAACGTCCGGCGCCAGGACCTTGACGTCGTCGACGTGCACGAAGTGGCGATTGGCGAACAGCGCCCGGGCCTGGCAAGCGCGCGCGAGCATGAGGCTGGAGCGCGGAGAGAGCGATCGCAGGTTCCTCGAATCCTGACGGATGGCGCCCATCAACGTGACGATGTAGTTGCGAATTTCCGGTGCAACATACACGCGCTTCGCGGTGGCCTGCCAATCGCGGACGTCCTCCATGGTCACCACCGGCGAGATGTCCGCCAGGATGGGGTTGGGCGCGAGGTGCACCTCCAGCATCTGGGCCTCGGCTTGCGGAGGCGGGTAGCCGACGGAGAGCATCATCATGAACCGGTCCATCTGCGCCGCCGGCAAGGCGTAGGTGCCCTCGTCGTCCAGCGGGTTCATGGTGGCGAGCGTCACGAACGGAGGCTCGATCTTGTGGGTGGTGCCCTCCACCGTCACCTGCCGCTCCTCCATGACCTCGAGGAGCGCGGACTGCGTCTTCGGCGGCGCGCGGTTGATCTCGTCGGCCAGCAGCACGTTGGTGAACACCGGCCCCTTCACGAACTCGAAGGCCTTGCTGCGCACGTTGAACACGTTGCTGCCGGTGATATCCATCGGAAGAATATCCGGTGTAAATTGCACGCGACGGAACGTGCCCGACACGCTGGCGGCGAAGGCCTTGGCCAGCATGGTTTTGCCGACGCCCGGGACATCGCGAAACAGGATGTGGCCCGACGCGGCGATGGCCCACAGCATGCGCTCGATCACCTCGTCCTTGCCGAGGATCACCTGCCGCATGTTGTGATGCACCCGCCGAAACTGCTCCACGCAGCGGGCAACATGGCTCGCATCCGGCGCCGGCACGGCCGGATTGGCCGGTGCTGGCGGTTGCCATGGCGCGCCCCCCATCTGCGAAGGGTGCGGAGCCGGCTGCCCCAACTGCGAAGGGTGCGGAGCCGGCTGCCCCAGCTGCGAAGGATGCGGAGCCGGCTGCCCCAGCTGCGAAGGATGCGGAGCCCCCTGGGCGAAGGGATTGGGGTGCGCTCCTTGCGGAGCTTGCGGAGCGTGCGGAGCTTGCGGGGCCTGAGGAGCTTGCGGAGGCGTCCCGAACGGGGGTTGGCTCATGGCGGGTGCCTCACCTTATAGCTTCGTATTCTCCCACCGTCCCGGAAGAAGGTAGTTCCGAAACCCGAGCCAGGCGCGACGCGCGAGCGACGTGTTACGCCTCTGCAGCTCCACCAACTGCGCGCGAGCGTAGTCCTCGGGAATGCGCCATTCCGTGCAATATGCATATATCATCCGCGCCTCGGCGGCGTCGGGCAGGCCGTCGATCATGGCCACGGCGCACATGTCCGCCACCAGTGCCTCGCGAAACGCCGGAGGAACCAGGGCCGCGTAGTCGAGCGGGTAGTACACCACCATCTCGCCGTCGGTCGCCGGTTCGAGGCCATAGCGCTTCAAGCAAGAGTCGATGTACCACCGCTCTTCGACGTCCACGATGCCGTCGGCCGCGGCCACGCTGGCGAGCGGATACAGCAAGGCGCGCGGCACCTGGTTCACCCGCGGCGTCGCCTCGACGTGCGCGGGCTCGAAGCGCTGCACCGGGAGCTCCACCTCCGCGGGCACCACCAAAGGCACGTTGCGAACGCGCTCCGAGGTCGGCGCCCGCTCCGAGGTCGGGCCCACGCTCGCCGGGCTGCCTCCCGCACGGGCAAATGGATCGCAGACCACGGCGAGCGGCTCTCCTCGCTGGTAGGCCGCGAAGAGCGCTGCAACATCGGCCTCCACCAGCGTTCCCAGCAGGAAGTCTCGAAAGTCTCGCTCCGACACGGTCTGCGCGTGAGCGACCGAGGCCCACCGCCTCAGGGCTCCGTCGAGCTCGTGCGCCGAGGCAAAGCGCTGCTGGTCCCGGCACAGCGGGCAGGCGCCACCTTCGTCGCTCCATTCGGGCAAACCCGAGAGCTCGAGGCAGCAGGTGCTGCAGTACGTCGCCGAAGGGTCCACCTAGAACCGAACGAAGACCACCGACTTGGTGGGCGTGAGGAATGCGCCGGTGCTGTTCACGGCCATGGAGCTGACGGTGGTGAACCCTTCGAGAATCCTGTCCTGGGTACCGCCAGCGGTGGACACTCGCGACACCGTCCCCGCCTTGGCGTCGAAGAAGAACAGGTTGTTGCCATCCCGGGCGAGCACCGTGGGCGTCCCCAGCCCCGAGATGAGTGGCGTGGCTTTGCCGGACGTCAGGTCGACCCGCACGATGCCCCCCGGCGTCACGCCCAGGAGCGACGCACCATCCGGCGCCAGGACGATCTGACCGATGCCTCCGACCACGTTTCCGATGGCCTCGCCAGCCCCGCCCGTGCTCGTGGCCGCCGCGCGGAGGATGGTACCGCTGCCGCCGGCGTCGAGCGCGGCGAACACCTCGCCATTGCTCACCACCAGGGCGTGCTCACCATAGGTACCCACCACCGACTGCCCGATGGTGACGGCGCCCGATGCGGAGGGCTTTCGCCGGAGCGAAACGCCACCCGCGCTGGTGGACAGCCAGAAGAGATCGCCCTTCTCGGCGACGAGCGAGCCGGGCGCTTCGTCCTCGGTACCGGTGGACACCGCGACCAGGGTCGAGCCCTGAACGCGATAGATCCCCGGCAACGTCGCGTCCTCGCCCAGGACGGAAACGAACAGGGCACCCGATGCGTCGATGGCGATGGAGGTCGGGCCCGGCACGTTCTTGGCCACGATCTCGGGAGCGCCGGAGGGGAGCGCGGCGCGCTGGATGGAACCCAGCGTGGTGGCGTTGCCCTTGTCGATCCAGAACACGTGCGAGCCGGTGAGAAGGAGCGAAGCCGGCGCGAGCTGCGTATCGGAGAGGGTGATCACCTGCCCCCCGTCGAGCGAGATGCCTCCATCGGAAGCTCCGGACGAGGAGCCCCCACCCCCGCCGCTCGACCCACCACCACCGATGAGCGGCGCGCGGGTGGGCTTGTCGCTGCACGCGGCGACGATGGCGAGCCCGCCCAAAACCGTAAGAAATAAGGAACGACGACCCATCCTGGGACTATGCGCCCAGGCCGACCGGGCCGCAACTTCTGGTCTCGCCCTCTGGCCGTGAGGTGGAAAAGAGCCTCCCAAGTCCCATTAAAGCTAGAGTACCCTCCGTGTCGCGCATCGCCCAGGTCGTCGCCGCATTGGTCGCCCGGTTCCCCGGAGCCGCAGAAATTCCCCTGGACGCGTTGGGCGAAGAGGCGGCGCGCTTCGGTCTCGCGAACGACGAGGTGGAGCCCGTGTTCGAGCTGCTCGAAGCCCGCGGCGTCCACGTCTCGTCGCCGCAAGGCGGCCGCGGCGAAGCCAACCTCCAGCTCGTGCTCACGGCTGCCCGCGGTCTTCGCGAAGCGTATGGACGAACGCCGACGGCCGCGGAGCTCGCAGCGGCCACGGGTCTCGGCGCGGACGACGTCCGTCAAGCGCTCGCCTTGGCCAAGGTGCTCCAGCGCCGGTAGCTTCCGCTTTTGGCCAAGCTAGCGTAGCTTCGGGGCGTGCGAATAGGGCGCCCATGGGCCGCAGCGATCGGGGTCGGGCTCACGCTGGGGGCCGTGCGACTGGGTTGGACGTTGCTTCGTGAGCAAGTCGAGACCCACGGCCACACCACGCCCTGCGGCAGCCTGGTCTGGCGCAGCACGTCCGAAGTGCATCAGCCGGTGCTGTGGGGCCGCACCTGGACCACCAGCACGAGCCGCCTCGAACGAACCAACGGCACCGTCCTCCTCGACGACGTCGAGGTGTTCGCCTGCCGCTTCCTCGAGGGCTCCGTCGCGGTGGTGCAGCGTCACGCGCCGGAGAACCAGGACGTGCGGTTCTACGACACGAGCAGCGGCGCGCTACGGAAGTCGGTGCACGTGGAGCATCGCGTCGACGCGCTCAGCTTCTCGCAGCGTGGCAGCATGATGGCCGCCTTCGGGAGCGAGCCCAGCGCCGCAGCGCTGACCCTCACCGACCTCGCCAGCGACAAGCCTCCGGCGCTCCTCTCGCGCGATCCGGGCCTGCTCGCCACCGGTCACGCGTGGTCCGAGAAGGATCGCTTCTGCTGGGTCCAGGGCAAGCGTCCCACCAGCAGCGAAAACGGAAGCGCCGAGCTCTGGTGCTGGAGCTCGAAAGAGGGTGCCGCGAGCGTCAACCTGGTCTCTTGGGAGGGAGGCGGCACCTCGGCCCCCTGGGTCGGATACCACGCGTCGGTGCCTCACCTCTGCGGCGACGATCTCAAGCCCAAGGATCTCGAATGCCGCGGAATCCAGCGACCGGAGTGAGCCCCGCTTTCGTTCGAAGATGATTCGACAGCGCGCTGGGCGGGATCGCCGCCTCTCCTACTCTGCGACGCGCCAGATGGTGGGGGCCGCGCCTCGGGTGACGTAGTAGAGAAACCCGCCGTAGGCGACGAGGTTCTCCGCCCCGGAAAGAGTCGACACGACGTCGTCGATGGCGGCGCCACAGCCGGCCAGGGGACAGCGACGGAGCTTGGACTTGTCGTCCAGCCAGTAGAGGCCCTGCGCGTCCACGGCCATGTCGGAGACATTCCCGAGGACCCGATTGCCGAAGGACTTGGCGTCGCAGGCGGTAGGCGTGCACACTTTGACGATGCCTCGGTTGGCGCCATCCCCCGGAAGGGCGACGTAGATCTTGCCGCCGAAGCTCCGGATGGCAACGGGGGCCAGGAGACCGGTGCCAAGGCCCGTCGCCACCACGACGGGGAGCGCCGCGGTGCCGCTCACGGGCAGCTTCATGAGGGCGCCAGCGTTGTCGATGTAGTACACGCCGGTATCGTCCGCGTGGAGCATGGCGCTGCCGGCTCCGCTCATGAGCGTCTCTTTGACGCCGCAGCCGGCCGCCGTGCACGTTGCGTGGCCGAGGCCTCGGGAAGACCAGGTGTAGACCTCACCCTTGTAGGCGGCGATGGCGCTGAACGAACCGAGACCGTCGGTGTCCACTGCCTGTAAGGTGCACGCACCGACGATTGGGCAATGGTAGATGTTGGGCCGGTAGGTCGTTTGCTCGGGCGCGCCCAGGAAGAAGACGCGATCGGTTCCCGTGGCGACGAGCGGACCCGGCTTCTGCTGGATGAAGGTCACGACCTTCTCCGGTTGCCCCTTGCACCCCGCGAGCGGGCACCTCACGACATCTTGACCGTCCACCACGAAGACGCCGCCGGGCCCCACCGCGAAGGTGGCGTCGTTTGCGCCACCGGCCCGGACGATCTGGGGACGGCAGATGCCGCCGCTGCACTCTCCCCCGCCGCAGCCGTGATCGCAGCGACCGCAGTGGTCACCGTTCGTTGCCGTGTCTACGCACGCAGTCCCACACGCCGTGAGGCTCCCCGTGCACACGAGCGGCGCTGCATCGGGTGCGGCGGCGTCCGAGGCCGGTGCGTCGGGCGCCGCCGCGTCGTTCGGCGTTACGGACGTGTAGCTATCCCCGCAGGCGAGGAGTCCGAGGCTTGCGATCGCGAAGAAGGTGAGCGCGGCACGACGCATTCCCCAGTCGTAGCACGGCCGAGCGGACACGCGGGTCCCACCGACGTACCGAGCTCGCGCGGGTGCTTCTCAGAGCGGGAACCTTTGCCCGCAACCGGCGTTGCCGTCGGTGGGGAGCCAGCCCTGCGCGTCGCAGCGGTACCACTTGTTGTCGCGCCGCGACTCGACGCAGGTGTTTCCGGCGACGGTGCGCTGCAAGGTCGAGCTGAAGCAGGTCACGGCGGGGGCCGCCGCACCCTTCAGCAGCCGATGCCCCTCGAGGTACGCGTTGTACTCGCGGGTGGTGGTTTGCTTGGTGGCGTTCTTCACGAAGCACTTGGCCGAGTTGGGCGCGGCGCCCTCGGGGCAGCCCGCGGCGACCCAGGTGCAGGTCTTCTTCTGCGGAACGCCGTTCACCTTGGTGCAGCGGAACTCTTGCTCGCACTTCTGGAAGTCGCACTCGAGGCTGTAGTCGTTGCGCGTTCGCATGGGCGAGAAGGCGGCGTTGGTGGCCACGGCGTTCTCGAGGCCCGCCTTGCACTGGGTGAACCACGCCGGGTCCTTGCTGCGCGTGCAGAAGAAGTCGGCCAGCACTTCCTTGAAGTCCGCCTCCGACGAGGTGCGGTCGAGGGCCTTCTCGGCGACGAACGCGTACATGCTGGCGGCCATGCCCTTCACGCAGGTCTTGTCCGCGTCCGGGAAGTCGCAGAAGAACTTGTAGTAGCCGAGACCGTACTGCATCCCCAGATCCTGGTTCGACCACACCCCCCAGTAGGGCGCGTCTTGCGGCTTCATGCGGATGCACGCGCCGCCGGAGCAGCGGGGGGCCTCGCCGGCGCCGAAGGAAACGGCGTTGGTGGCAGGACGGCTGAGCGCCGGGGGAAAGTACCCGTCGTCGTTCACGTAGAAGTGGTTGTCGCTCTTGAGCTCCTGGAAGTTGCTGGCGGTGAGCGCGCCGGAGACCGGGACGGCCCACAGCTTGGAGAGCTGGGGCGCCGCCTCCACCGCGCCGTTGCAGCCGTTGAGCGTCACGTAGGGCGCCACGTCGCGGGCGAAATTGTCCTTCAGGATGTTGGCGTTGCCGGGCAGCGAGGCGCTGAGCACGCGGCCATCGCCGCTGGCCTCCAGAAGCACGCCGAAGGGCGACGAGTGGCCGAAGAAGTCGACGCTCGCGATGCGCTTGAAGCGGTCGAGCGCCTGGATCAGCTTGTCGTTGGAGAGCCGCGAGAGGTCCGAGAGCAGGATGCCGTCGCCGAACGGTTCGTCGCGCACGATGGCGGAGCCAGTGGCGGTCACCGTGCGATCGGTGACGTCCTTGGTGATGAACAGGACGATCTGCTGATCCGGGTAGAGCCGGGCGTAGCGACGGGCACGCGCGGTGGCTGCGTGGAGCGGGAGCTCGCCGAGCTTGTCCGAGTCGCCCACCAGGAGCACGCGGGTGGTGCGCGTCAGGTCGATGTTGCCGCGCTGGTTGAAGGTCGCGACCAGATCGTCGTCGGTGACGTCGTCATCGGGAGCCGCATCGGCGGCGCAGCCGGGAGTGAGGGCGGCAAGGGCGACGGCGAACAGGAGCGAGGAGGCTTTCCACATGGCTGCCCTACCTATGCGCACATCTCGTGCCAGCCGTACGGCAAGGCTGGAACCAAGCATTATCCAACACTTAACCGCCTCACATTCCGCCTTCGATGGAACCGCGGATCCCCAGGGTCGGTGCTCGGTGATCCACCCACGGCAAAGGCGGGGGCGAGTGGCGCCACGGGACAGGCTATCGGTTGGGATACAATATTCTACGAGGGTATCGATAGCAGCGAAGCGTGCAGCGCCAACTCCCGAAGAAACTACGGCCAGCGCCTCTGGCATCCCACGTGCACCAGTCGGTGGCGCGGGTTCGATTCCCGCAGGTCCTCTCCGACCGGGCCGCTGCGCACGTTGGGAGCCCGAGCTCGCTCGGTTTCTTCTTCCGTGTTCGCGTGCGGCATCACGAGGGATCGGCTGCTGGTGCCAGCCGCTCGACTGTCTCGAGCAATGTCGTGGGTTCGAATCCCATCGGCTCCTTCGGAGCGCCTCGGCGGTCCAGAGGGGTCGTAACTCAGCCTGGTAGAGTGCCGGACAACATCCGCTAACCGTTACGCAACCCGCGCCTCGGGGCGCGGCTTCGGTCTCGCAGCGCACGGGCACGTCCCGTCTGCCGCGAGAACGCCTCGAACGAACCATCACCGTCCCACGCGTTCCGCTGGGTCGGGCCATCTCCCGCGCCACTCCCGGGCTCCCCCGGGAAAGCGCTCGAGCCCGCCTGCCCCAAGAGCGCGTCGCACGGGCTCCGATGGCTTCGTGGAGGCGGCCGACGCCGCGCCCCGAAGGTGCGCCCACGCTCTCTTCTCCCTCTCGCTTTCTCCTTTCTCCTCAGGTGTCCCATGTTCTCCCGCATTCGCGTCGACGTTACCGAACGAGTCATTCTCAGCCGCGGAGGCCTTCCGGTCCGCGCGTTCGGCCCGGGCGAGCACTGGGTCTTCGGCTTCGGCTGGACGGTGCAGCGCCTGCCGGCGCACGCCATCCTCTTCGTCGCCGCACCGGAGGTCCGCGCGGTGCTTCCGCCGGACTGGTACGGCGAGGTCGAGGTCGCGCCGCACGAGCGCGCCATCGTGTACCACGACGGTCGCCCGCGCTTCTTCTTGCGCCCGGGCGTGCACCGCTACTGGAAGATCGACCCCTCGGTGCGCGTCGAGCTCTTCTCCGTGCTCGAACCGATGCCGCCCTTGACCACCGAGCTCTCGCAGCTCGTCCCCGCCACAGAATATGCAGAATGCACGGTTCGTGAGTACGAGCGCGGCCTCGAGTACGTGGCCGGCACCATGGTCCGCGTCCTTCCGCCGGGCCGTCATCTGCGCTGGTCGCACCCGGAAGCACGGGTCGAGATGCGTGCCATCGACATGCGGCGCACCCAGGTCGCGCTGGCCGGTCAGGAGCTCATGACCAAGGACAAGGTCACCCTGCGCCTCTCGCTCACGCTGGAGTTCGCGGTGGTGGACCCGGTGGCCGCGGCGCACGCGGTGCAAGACGTGAAGGAGGCGCTCTACCTCATCGTGCAGCTGGCGAGCCGCGACTACGTGGCGGCGACGACCCTCGACGAGCTGCTCTCGGCCCGCGACGCGATGGCGCAGTTCCTGGAGAGCGAGGCTCGTGCCAAGAGCGCGTCTTTCGGCGTGGAGGTGGTGCGGGTGGGCGTGAAGGACGTGGTGCTCCCGGGCGAGATGAAGACGCTCCTCAACCGGGTCATCGAGGCCGAGAAGGAGGCCATGGCCAACATCATCCTGCGACGCGAGGAGACGGCGGCGATGCGCGCACTGGCAAGCACCGCGCGGGTCATGGCGGAGCAGCCGCTCATCATGCGCCTGAAGGAGCTCGAGACCCTGAAGGAGATCGCCGCGCACGTGAAGGAAGTGAAGGTGGTGGTGGGCAAGGACGGCCTCTCGGCGCTCTTCCCCAACGTCGGCTCGTGAGGACTATCGCCCGGTCGCTGCGGTCTGCGGCGGGTCGATGTCGTCGAGCACGTCGGCCAGCTCGTCCTCGCTCGCGCCCTCGGCGATGCGGTCGAGCGCCACACGGAGCTTGGGCGAGGCCGAGACTTCGGCGGCCACGCGCAACCGCTGCTTCGTCTCTGCATCGGCCGCGTTGGTGGCGGCGATGGCGGCGCCGATCCGCGCGGCCTCGTCGGCCGACGCGTCCTCCACCAGCCGCAGCAGCACCTCCTGCGGTATCGCCGGGGTGCGGAGATCTTGCACCTGTTCACCGGCAGCGCGAAGAGCCCGCAGCCAATCCTTCGCCGGGCGGCCGCCGCGAAGGAGGGTCGTGGACGCGGCATTGCCGCTTTTGCCGGACTGTTGCGCCTCGGCGATGCGGGCGGCCAGGCCCTGCGCCTCGGAGACACCGATGTCGGTCTGCCCGGTGGGCAGGCGCACCTCTTCGCCGCGCTCGAGGGTGAGCTTGACGCCATGCTGGGTCTTGCCGCCGATCACCGATGTGTACACCTCGAAGGCACGTATGCTGGGGAACGGGATGAACCGCTCCTTGCCGAGCCAGCGGGTGATGAGACCGTCGGTGCCGATGCGCACCTTGGTGGGCGTGAACACCAGCGAGAAGACGTAGGCGAAGAGCGCCGCGACCATCAGCAAGATGATCGGCGCGCCGGCGTGCGGGAGGGCCGACGCGATGCCCATCGCAGAGATCATCATCAGAACGATGGGCGGCATCATCAGCGCCATCTGGCGCCCAACCGACATGCCCATCATACCGCTGGCGATGCGGAGCTCGGCCGCAGAGTGACCGGCATCGAAGC
>Ga0075163_10014652_pt1 | contig 10107 bp, 8 predicted proteins | sample JI1023141ADNA_FD_71478 | JGI IMG/M metagenome (GOLD analysis project Ga0075163, IMG submission 71478) | Wastewater effluent complex algal communities from Wisconsin, to seasonally profile nutrient transformation and Carbon sequestration -... | ecosystem: Engineered > WWTP > Effluent > Algae... | reverse complement strand
GAAGTGGAGCTTCCATTTGCCGCTGCGCACGGCCTGCAATTCATCGCCGCTGTAGAAATAGAAGGCCTCGTGGGGAGATGCGCCACCTTCGAGCACGGGCAGGATGTTCTTGCCGTCGATCTTGTTTTCTGAAAGCCGGCCATTCACGAGGGCGGCGATGGTGGGCAGCAGGTCGATCTCCATCATCGGCTCCGCGCATTCACGACCGGCAGGCAGGCGACCGGTCCAGCGGGCGATGAAGGGGACGCGCACGCCGCCTTCGAAGCTGGTGAGCTTGCCCTCGCGAAGCGGTTTGGCGGAGCCGGCATGATTGCCGTAGCTGAGGAAGGGGCCGTTGTCGGAAAAGAAGACGATGAGCGTGTCCTGCGAGAGGCCGCAGCGGCTCACGGCGTCCACGATTTGTCCTACCGAGTCATCCAGCTCCTCCACGACATCCGCGTAGAGGCCCCCGCCGGACTTCCCACGCCACTTTTCCGACACAAAGATCGGCACGTGCGGCATGACGTGCGGCACGTAGAGGAAAAACGGCTCCGCTTTGTGCCGCTCGATGAAGGCGACGGCACGCTCGGTGAAGCGCTCGGTGAAACGACTCTGATCGGGATCGGTCTCGGCGACCTTCAGCCCATCGTAAAGCGGCAGCGGAGGCATCTCCTTGGCCAGCGAGGGGTGGTACTTGCTGTTGTCGTTCGAGTAAGGAATGCCGAGGAACTCATCGAAGCCGTTCTTCATCGGATGAAAGGGCATGCGAGTGCCGAGATGCCATTTCCCAAAGGCCGCGGTGGCATAGCCTTTCTCCTTCAGCATCTCCGGCAGTGTCCATTCGGCGGGATTGAGGCCCTCATTGCTCGTGTGATTGAGTGCCCCCTGCATGCCCACGCGGTTCGCGTAGCAGCCGGTCATGAGCGAGGCACGCGAGGCGCTGCATACCGCTTGCGAAACATAGAAGCTGGTGCCTTTCACACCCTCCGCGGCCAGTTTGTCCAGGTGCGGCGTCCGGATCGTGGTGGAGCCAAAACAGCCGAGATCCGCATAGCCGAGGTCATCCGCTAGGATAAGCACCACATTCGGCTGACGGGCGAAAACGGCCGAGGCAAGGGCGAGGAAGGCAAAGACAGTGCGGAGCATGGCAAAAAGGAGCGCTATCATCCATGCCACGGCCCTCGTGGCAATGCCCGATCATCGAAGCCGCGCTGTCGTCAGCCGCGATCAGACGAATTTGGTCACGCCAGGACGCGGGATGGGACCCGGATCAAATTTGTCGCCAAACTGGAGAGTATCGGGAGCGAGGTCCTGCTGGGAGGCGAGCATGGAGGGCACGCTGGGTGCTCGTGGTGCTGCGGCTTCCTTGCCGCCTTTTTCCTTCTTCGCTTTGCGGTCCTCGGGAGCGGCCGCAGGCGCGGCATCGGCGGCCCACTGGATCTTCTGGCCGGTGTAGGCGGCCTCGCGGCCCATGATGGCGATGAGCGTGCTGCTCATCATGCGGTCGCCGTCGTTGATGACCTCGCCTTTGCGGATGGCATTGAAGAGCGCCTCGTGCTCGAGGTCATACATGTTCTTCTCCTCGCCACGCCAGCGCCAGCGCTGCTCGCCATCAATGAAGGGAGCGGAGCCTTTGCCAACGACGAGACGGCCTTTCGTGCCGCTGACGACATCGATGACCTCGTTGTGGCAGCCGACGATCTGGCGATTGGTGATGTGGCAAAGCAGGCCGCCTTCCCATTCGTAGGCGGCGTGGAAGTGATCGAAGATGTTTCCGCCTTCATTCGGGATCTGACGACCACCAGTGGCGATGACAGAGACGGGCGGCTTGTCCTTCATGGCCCAGCAGATCTTGTCGAGGCTGTGCACGGCCTGCTCGACGAGCGAGTCACCACTGAGCCAGGAGAAGTTATACCAGTTCCGCACCTGCCACTCGACATCGCCCATGCCGGCGGGGCGGCCACTGGCGGGCGGCATCGGCTTCACCGGGCCTGCGTAGTAGGTGGCGAGGATGCTGGTGATATCGCCGATCTGGCCGTCGTGCAGGCGCTTGTAGGCCTCGATGCGGCTGGTGGCATAGCGCCAGCAGAAACCGGCCACGAGATTGAGCTTCTTTTGCTTTGCCTTTTCAATGGCGGCCTGCGCCACACGATAGCCAGCGGCATCCACGGCCATCGGTTTCTCGCAGAAGATGTGTTTTCCGGCCTCAACGGCGGCGGTGAGGTGCATCGGGCGAAATCCGGGCGGTGTGGCGAGCAAAACGACATCGACTCCGCAGTCGATGAGCTTCTGGTAGGCATCGAGGCCGGTGAATTTCTTGTCCGGCTTCACATCGACGCGGTCCGGGAACTGCGTGGAGAGGTTCTTGATGCTGCTCTCGATCTGCGTGTCGAAGGCATCCGCCATGGCGACGAGCTTGGCGTTGTAATCCGCACGCAGAGCCTGCGCTGCGGCACCGGTGCCGCGTCCACCGCAGCCAATGAGACCAATGCGGAGCGTTTCATTCGAATCGGCCTTCTGCTGCGCCCGCAGCGTGCCTGCGGCGGTGAGGATGGCGGTGGTCTGGAGGAACTGGCGGCGGGGCTGGGAGGCGGTGGTGAGCATGGTCAGATCAAAAAATGAAGTCGGAGGCTGGCCCGGAATGGCAGCGTCATTCGAGGGGCGCATTCATTTCGCCCGGCGGCACAGCATCCTTTCAGTGTGAGATGAGTTTCGTGAGATTCGCGGCGCTCTCGGAGAGCGGCTGCGTGTCGTCATTGCCTGCGTTTTGCGGATTGAGCACGGCATCGACGAGCAACTGGGTGTCATCGAGAAAGGTGGCGGCGGCACTGCGCAGGAAATCGACCTCCTCAGCCTGCGTGTGCAGGATGAGCAGCGTCGTTTCACCATGAAACAAGGCGAGAGCGAAAACGCCCTCGAAGCCGAACCAGAACGATTGCACCTCACGATCCCCGCCGCTGGAAAAATGGCCGCCGGAATCGAGCAGCATGTGCAGGGCACGCTCCGCGCGGAAGTCCTCGTAAGGCAGCAAATTGATGAGGATCTGCCGACGCCAGCCGAGCAGCAGGCCATTGACGGAGCCGGCATGCTTCAGGCGCTCCAAAGACGAACGAAGAGAAGGGGTGATGGTGGCGGCCATGGCGATGGAATCAGGCTTCGAGGTCGTTGATGCGGTTCAGCAGTTCAAAGAAGGGCCGGTTTTCACCGATCATGGCCCCGGCTCCCGGATCGAGAGCCCCGGTGCCGGCATCGAAGTAGGCAAAATTCAGCGTGAAGTCCTCCTCCTGCAGGGTGCCGGTCCATGGCGGGCCGAGTTCGAGCGCCTCGCCCAGTTTGGCCCCAAAGTGCTTCAAACCCTGAAAATCGGCCGCAAAGGCATCCACGAGAGTTTGGTCCGCCTCGCTGGAGACGAGGCCTTCACGCAGGGTGAAGAGTTGCAGAGGCAGCGGGGGCGTTTCCATGGTCGGAGGGCGATTTGAGCGCCCCGCTGTCGTGTCAAAAATCGACCGCGAAGGCAAGAAAAATCCCCTGCCCTGCCCAATTTCGCCATGAAGCGCGGGAGGAGGTGGCCAAACCAACCGCCACGTGGGCTTTTCCCCAATTTTCTCCTTCGATCAGGGGAGTTTTTGACAAGTTGTTCACAATCGGCTGTGGGCTTCTCACATCTGCCGTGCCTATCTCAGACAGCTCGGAGCGCTGCCAGCTCGAAACAAGGCCCAAGCGGAGGACGGCCAGCTGTGGAACGCATGATTTTACAACGAGGAACGGCAGGCAGGACGTGACGAACGTGTCACGCGGCCGGCTAAACCACCCGGCGCGCCACTGAAGACTCCAAAACCGCAAATGCGGCCGAAGCCCTTATTTTACAAGGCTTCCAGCGTTCTCACGAAGGCGAGAATGCATCTGTTAAGCTCTCTAAATAAACGGCTGAGAGTCCGTTCCACAGGTGTTTGCCGGCTTTGAAGAGCCTCCATGGCCATTCACGGGTCGGGATGGGTTTGGTTGCTGGTGCCCTCCGACGAAAATGGCCTCAATGGTGAGTCGCAGCGCCACCGAGTTGGTTCGCCGCCAAAGGGAAGTGCCGAAAAAACTCGGAGTTTGTTCACACGGCTTTGGCAGACACAGAGAAAACAGGGCAAAAGCCTGCTCAGCGGCCCGTATGAGCCTCCATGAAGCCTCTTTCACTCCTCGTCGCCATCGCCTTTCACACTCTGGTGGCTGTTTCACCTGCCACGACGGTCGATGCCTCGAAATTCCCGAATCTCCAGGCCGCGCTGGATGCCGTCCCGGAGGCGGGCGGGCTGGTGAGCATCCCGCCGGGTCTCTACGAGATCACGCAGCCGCTGCGGGTGAAAACCGGCGATACCCGCATCGTGGGCTCCGGAGCCGCCACGCACATCCAGAACAAGAACGAGGAAGGTGCTCCGGCCTTCATCCTTCGCCCGGCCAACCTGGACGAGGACAAAAAGGCCCGTCTCTGGCGCATCCAGATGGCGGATCTGCGCATCAGCGGGAGCGAAAAGAGCGGCGATGGCATCTTTGCCGAGTGCATCCAGGAGATCTACCTCGAAGGCGTGTCCATCGACCACCACGGCGGGCACGGCATCCAGTTGAAGAGCTGCTTTGAGGACCCGCGCATCGCGGACTGCATCCTCACCTACAACAAGAAGTGCGGGATCGAGCTCTTTGACTGCCACGACATCGTGGTGAACGCGAACCACTTCGAGGAGAACCAGGACGCCCTGCGCTGTGCGGACTGCTTCAACCTGTGCATGAACGGCAACAACATCGATGACCACCTCGGCAACGGTATCCTCATCGAAAACACCTACGGCTCAGTGGTCAGCGGAAACATGATCGAGGAATGCAACGGCACCGCCCTGATCCTGGACCGCGATTGCTACGGCATCACGCTGAGCGCGAATGTGATCGCCCACCATCTCGAGGGCGGCATCGACCTCCGTGATGCCTGCGGCTGCACGCTGAGCGCGAACACTTTCACCATCGCCCACCGTTTTTCCGTGCGCGTGGCGGCAGCCTCGGAGCGCAACACGATCACCGGGAACACCTTCTGCAACACCTACATCGGCGCAGGCCAGGATAAGCGTCCCGCCGAGGCAAAAACGCCGATGGGGATCGACGAAGGAACGGGAATCCTGCTCGAAAACGGGGTGAACGGCCTGGTGATCACCGGGAACACCTTTTCCGGTCTCTCGACCGAGGCCATCTGGGGAGAGGGCGAGGGCAAAAACCTCCTCGTGAACGGCAATCTATGCATGGACTGTGGCCGAAAGATTGCTAAGGGAAAACCGTGGCTCCGCCTTCCTGAAGGCCCCTCCGTCCTGCTCAAGGACAACCTCATCGCCGCCCCCTGATTTTTCATAGCAACTGATGCTCGACGTTCAACGACACCGTGGAAACCCATTCCTCCAGGAGGTCATTTTCACCCGCAAAGTCATGTGGGTGCATATGATCACCGGTGCCGCTGTCATCGCCTTGTTGATGTTTCATGAGCTATTCGGCTGGTTTGGAGCCGCACTCGGGTGGTATGTGGTCACTCTGGGAGCGATGGTGGGCTTCATGAACGAGTTTCGCTGGTGCCAGTGGATGCTGGCGGCCCTTTTTGCCATCACCACGGCCACGGGCATCTATTTCACCAACAACGTCTTTCCCGGCCTGGAGCCGCCGAAGGCCCCGCTGGTGCCCCATACCCTGCTTCCCATCTGGGTGGGCATGACCAACCTCACCTACGGCGTGGGCTGCCTGCTGATGCTTTTCAGCAGCAAGATCCGCCGCGCCGGCCTGGTGGGCTTCACGCTGTGGTGAGAGCGTCCGCTCAGGCGGCCGCTTCCGTCTTGCCGAGGGCCTGATTGACTGCATCAAAGAGCAGCTCGTGCTGCCAGGGCATCAAATGAGTGACTGGATCACCCTGCACGACGAGATCCTCGACCGTGGAGCGTGAACCGAGCAGCGAGGGCTCGATGTCGAGGCTGTTCGCGATCGTCTCCCGCTGGACACACAGATGGTCAATCGCATCACGCTGAGCATCACTGAGGCGTCCTTTGGTCTTTTTCGGGCGCTGCGGCCACTCGGAAGGGTGCGAGGCGGTGACGGCGGCGACGATTTCGTGAAACTGCTGCTTCCAGCGCGGCCGCCAGCCATTCGGCGGCATGAGCGGAGTGCTCTCTGCCTCAAAATGCTCGGCATAGGCCACCATCTGCTTGTTCGACATGATCTTGAAGCAAGGCAGGTCACGCTCCTGCGCGATGCCTTCCCGCCAGTCCCACATGCCTTTGAGCAGGGCGAGTCCCTTCGGATGCAGCCGGCCGCAACCGTTCACCCGCCACGGGTCCTCCCGCGGGGCCTTGTCGCGGGCGGCGACGTCATCCTGGAGGGAACGGCAGCTTTGATGAAACCAGTCCTCACGGCCTTTTTCACGCAATCCAGCCACCAGGCGGTCCGCCAGCGGCAAAAGATAACGCACGTCATCGACGGCGTAAGCCAGCATGTTCGGAGGAAGCGGTCTGCGGCTCCAATCGGCCTTTTGCGAGGCTTTGCAGAGATCGAGGTCGAAATGGTTTTTCACCAGTGCGGCCAGGCCAAACTGCCTCGCTCCGAGCAAGCGTGCCGCGATTTGCGTGTCGCGGATCACCCTCGGGCTCCAGCCATAGGTGCGGCGTAGCAGCGTGAGGTCGTAATCGGCCCCGTGGAACCACAACTCATGCGCATCGAGCAGCGCCAGAAGCTCATCCACATCCGGCACGGCCAGCGGATCGACCAGCGCATACTTTCCAGCGCAGTTCACCTGCAGGAGGCAGAGCTTTTCATGGTAGTGGTGCAGGCTGTCCGCCTCGGTGTCGAGACAGCAGCGCTTGTCGGGGCTGGCAGCCAGCCATTGGCGCATCTCCGCCAGCCAGGCGGAAAGCTGCTCGGAGGTGTCGATGAACACCCAGTCGTTCACGACGGGCTCATTCACGGGTTCAGTCCCGGTTTGCTGTTGAGTGCCTGAATCCATGCCGAGCGTCATTTCAGGCCGCCAAGAAGGATCTCGGCGTTGTTGCTGGTGCGGGCGATGTTGCGAAGGAGAAGCTCCAGCGCGTCCGTGGCGGGCACCTGGGCCAGTTGCCTGCGAATCTGGGCGATGCGGCGGAACTCCTCCGGATGGTAAAGCAGGTCGTCTTTCCGCGTCCCGGACTTCAGCACATGCAACGCCGGAAAGATACGGCGCTCGGAGATCTCGCGATCCAGCGTCGCCTCCATGTTGCCGGTGCCTTTGAACTCCTCAAAGATCACGTCGTCCATGCGGCTCTCCGTTTCGATGAGCGCGGTGGCGATGATCGTGAGGCTGCCGCCCTCCTCGACATTGCGGGCGGAGCCAAAAAACTTCTTCGGCTTGAGCAGCGCATTCTTGCCCACACCACCTGACATCAGCGCACCCTTGCCGCTTTGCATCATGTTGTAGCCGCGGGCCAGACGCGTGATGCTGTCGAGCAAAATGACGACATCCTTTTTGAGCTCCACCAATCGGCACGCACGCTCGCGGACGACCTCGGCCACCTGGGTGTGACGCTTCGGGCTCTCGTCAAAGGTGGAACTGAAGATCTCCACGCCCTGGACGGTCTCCTCAAAGTCGGTGACCTCCTCGGGACGCTCGTCGAGCAACAGCACGATGAGCGAAACCTCCTTGTGATTCGCCACGATGGAGCGGGCGATGTCCTTGAGCAGGATTGTCTTGCCACTGCGAGGCGGCGCACAGATCAATCCGCGCTGTCCTTTGCCCAGCGGTGCCACCAAATCCATGATCCGCACGCTCGGTGGGCAGGGCTTTGGCATCTCCAGAATGATGCGCTTGTTCGGGAAGGTGGCCGTGAGCTTGTCAAAATCGGCCGGGGGCAGCCATTCATCTATCGGCGTGCCTTCCACCTCCGTGATCCGGTCGATGGCGATGTATTTGTCCTTGTCCTTCGGAGCCTTCGCATAGCCCGCAATGCGCTGGCTGGCCCGCAAATTGAACTTCCGCACCAAGAACAGGGGCACAAAGACATCCTCCGGCAGCGGGGCGAAGCTGTACTTCGGATAGCGGATGAGCCCAAAGTTCTCCACCCCAAGCTCGAGTATGCCCTCAACCTTCAATTTGGTCCGATGCTCCGCCATGAACGAGCAAAGGTCATAAATCAGCTGATGCTTCGTGCGGGCGGCATTCAGCCGGAAGCCCACCGTCTCTGCCAGCGCCTGAATCTCGGCCAGCGTCGCGTTTTGAAGGTCATTGATCGACACTTCCTGTGGGAAAGGAGGCAGAGCCCCCTCCTCCACCTTGGGTGCTAGCGCAACGGGAGCCTCCGCGTCAGCTCCGGGAGCCGTGGACGGCTCCACGGGTTCAATGGCTGTCGCTGCAGCCGCAGACGCGGAATCATTTGCCTGCTCACTGGCAGGGGCCATTCCAGCCACGACCTCCGTCGCAGGCAAGGTGGTTTCTGTGGTATCGTTCATTCGAGGTTGAGTAGATTGGCAAGAAGCAGCGTTTGGCATTCCAAAGCCGAAGGGTCACCATCATTCCAAATGACCACGTCGGCTTTTTCCACCTTGGCTTCAATGGGCCACTGGGCATTCAGAAAGGCTTGTGCTGTTGCCTCATCCAAACCCCTGTTTTCCATCATACGCCTGACTTGCACCGACCGGCTGGCAGCCACCACGATGACCAAGTCCGCTGAGATTACTTCTCCAATCTCATAGTGCAGCGGCACTTCCGCAACCAAAAGATTCCCTTCCCCCTTTTGGCGGGCCTGCTCGATAGCCCGCAGCACATAAGGATGCAGCATGGCTTCCAGCCTCTTCCTTTGCCCGTGAACCGGCAGCACATTTTCACGAAGCCAGGCCTTCAGGTAATCACCACTTTCATCTGTGCCTGCTAACTTTCTCACATCGGGCTCCATTTGATCAGAGAACGCATCAATCAGTGCCTGCCGCTGATTGGGATCAGTATAAGACTGCTTGATGCATTGATCCGCGGAAAACCACATCACCCCTTGAGTGATCTTTTGCTTCAAAAGAAGCATTGCGGCACTTTTGCCTGCGCCGACACCGCCGGAAAGAATGACAAGTCTCATAAAAAAACAGGTTCCCCGAAGCGGGGAACCTGTTTGTTAAAAAGCAAACTCAATGTTCAGCTCAGTTGCCGCCGACAGTTGGAAGGAGTGTACCCACTCCTGTAACAGGTGCGACCGCCTCAGTGACTCCAGATTTCACACGCTGTCCCGACGGGTCAATCAAGTAAGCCGTCACAAAGATCATCAAGTTGCGTTTAAAATGCTGCTCAGCTTCGTTACGGAACAAACGGCCAATGAAGGGAAGATCGCCAAGGATAGGCAGTTTATCTTCAACATCCTGCACATCCTCACGAATCAACCCACCGAGTGCCACGGTTTGCCCATCCCACACTGTTACCCCAGTGGTAACTTTGCGGACAGAGAAAATAGGCTGGTTAATGATGTTAGGGGTAATCAGACGTTCAGGCTGTGCCAAGGGAATGAACGAAGTATTTGTGACGTTGCCAGCAACAGTGGTAGTAACCTGCTGAAAAGCAGAACTTGATGGGGAAAGGATAGGGGAACCGTAGTTGATAAAACCATCAAATTCGACCACCTCAGGAGAAAGGTTCAGCTCAATTGTATTACCATCAGGACCCACTGTAGGCTCAGCTTCCAAGGTCACCCCTGTATTGCGAGTCTCAAAAGCTGTGGGGGTAGTAGGTGTGGCAATCATGTTTGAGCCACCACCACCCAGCAATCCACCACCCGTTTGGTTACCTTGGGGCAATTGCGGAGGATCGAATTCAGTGGGATAAATAAACTCACGAACCACAGACATTGTTGCCCTCGTTCCGCCCTTGGTCGTCACACTGGGGGCGCTCATCAAATCGACCCCCTTCTTCTGACTCAATCCACGCATAACCGCTTGGAATTGCGGGTCAGAGAAAACACCAGCGACAGAAAGAATCCCTGGAGCAACCGTGCGGGTTGAGGTCGTGCTACCAGTCGAAAGCAATGTATCAATGCTGTTATCAGTGATAGCAAGTGAACCAGAGCGATTACCAGCGGTCAAAGGTCCGCCACCACTTCCATAACCTGT
>Ga0075163_10014651_pt1 | contig 10107 bp, 7 predicted proteins | sample JI1023141ADNA_FD_71478 | JGI IMG/M metagenome (GOLD analysis project Ga0075163, IMG submission 71478) | Wastewater effluent complex algal communities from Wisconsin, to seasonally profile nutrient transformation and Carbon sequestration -... | ecosystem: Engineered > WWTP > Effluent > Algae... | reverse complement strand
CCCTGGTCGCCGCGCGCCGGGCCGTCGAGCTCGACCCGTCGCTGCGCGCGACGCTGGCCGGCGAGCCCGACCTCGCCGGCGTGCGCGACGACCCGGGCTTCGCAGCGCTGCTGCGCGGATGATGAAGAAGCGGCTCAGGGCGCGACGTCGGCGGCGGTGCCGGCGAGGAGGTCGCGGACCCAGTCGATGAGCTTGACGCCGTCGACCTCGGCGGTCTCGTAGCTGTTGCTGGCGATCCAGGTGTGCTGCGAGCCGGGGATGAAGAACGAGCCCCAGGTGGCGTCGGGCTCGACGAGCCAGTTGTCGCGCAGGTCGGCGAGGCCCATGGCGAAGGTGTCGGCGGGGACGCTGCTGGGGATCAGCGACTGGCAGTCGTTCTGGCCGAAGCCGAAGAAGAAGCGGATCGTCTCGTCGTTGAGCGAGGAGATCAGGCCGAGGCGCTGGTCGGGCCACTTCTCGCCGAGGTACTTGCCGAGCTCGACGATCCCGCCGCCGTCCTCCGGGAAGCAATTGGCGCAGTCGGCCGGCATCGTCTCGTTGAGGCCCCACGCCTCGCGCCACTGCTTCTGCAGGCACGTCGCCATGAACTCGTCCGACATCGGCGGGCCCGAGTCGTCGAGCAGCGTCACCTTGTCGTTCGGGAACGCCTCCGCGATGCGGTCGTAGTTGAACGCCGCCCCGAAGCCGCCCGCGCTCTGGCCGGTCACCAGCACGTGGTCGACGTCGCCGAGGAAGGTCGGCACCACGCGGTTCAGGAAGTGGCCGACGTTGTTGTAGCCGACGAACTGCTGGGGCCCGACCACGCCCTGCAGCGTCGCGTCCTGGCGGTTGCCGGCGTGGACGTCGCCGGTGCAGTAGGGGACGTAGATGAAGGTCCAGTCGGCCAGCGGGTTCTCGGGGTTGGCGGCGTTGAACAGCCCGCCGTTGCCGCCCTGCTTGACGCTGTTGAAGTTGGCCGCGTCGAAGTGGCTCGGGTTGGCGCCGCAGGTCAGGGTGTTGAAGCAGGCGCCGCCGCCCTCGAAGTAGAACGCGAGCCCGGTGCCGGCGCCGTAGCGCACGCCGATGCCGGTCGCGCTGCCGTCGCGGCAGCGCGCCTCCGGGAAGTCGACCCAGGTCCACACGCCGTCGTCGGCGTTCGGCAGCGGCTCGCCGTCGTAGGGCGAGGGCTCGCCGGTGGTGCCGTCGCTGTCCGAGGCGCCGCCGGTGCCGCTGTCGTCCGCGCTCGACTCCGCGTCGCCGGTGGTCGGCGGCTCGCCGGTGGTCGACTCGCCCGCGCTCCCGTCCTCGGTGGCGGTGGCCGGCGGCCCGGCGGTCGAGGACTCGTCCGCGCCGGAGCTGCCGCTCGCGTCGCCGCCGTCGTCGCCGCACGCCTCCAGGGAGAGCGCGCCAGTCAGGGGGAGCAACAAGACAAGTTTCGAGCGGGCCAGCATCGGCGCATCCTATCCGACCTGGGGACCGCGTGCATCGGGGCAGTGCTCACATGCACGCGTACCTGTATGCGAGCCGTGGGCGGCACGCGGACCGCTGACGCGGGGCCGCGGGGCCGCGGGGCGCCTGCCCGAGGACATGTCGCAGAGGACATGTCCTCCGGGCCATGTCCTGGCGCGGGCGACGGCGGCTAGAACCGGCCCTGGACCATGAGGCCGGCGCCGCCGCCGGCGAAGTACGGGCTCAGGGCGGCGCGCGGCCGCGACTTCATGTACTTGCGCTGGACCAGCAGGCCGATCGTCGAGCCGAGGACCATCGCCGTGCCCGCGCCGAGGAAGAAGCCCGCGGCCATGCGGTGGCTGGCGAAGCAGTCGAGGCCCTCGCTGTTGGCGCAGCGCATGCTGCTGATCTGGTTCTGGTTCCAGCGGCTGGTGCCGACGCCGGCCCACACCGCGCCGGTCAGCAGGAGGGCCCCGCCGACGCCGAGCTCGGCGTACCAGGCGCGGGGCTTGACGTCGTACTCCGCGGTGAGGCCGGTCGCCCACAGGCCGACGGCGGCGCCGACCATGCCGAGGCCGGCGGCCCGCATCTGGATCGCCGGGAGCAGCTCCGCCGAGGTCGCGCCCGCGGTGGTCCGGTCCTGATACGAATTGCTGCCGGTGACGCCGAGCGCGAGGCCGCCGATGAACACCGGGATGCCGGTCGCCACCAGCGCGGTCGACAGCTTGACCCGCACCGCGCGCGGCACGGTCTCCGGCTTCGCCGGCTCGGCCGGGGCCTCCGGGGTCGCGGCCGGGGTCGCGGGCGCGACGGCGGGCGTCGGCGCGGCGGCGGCGACCGTCGGCACCAGCGCGACGGCGAAGCTCGCGGTCGGCTGGGCGCCGAGGATGATCTTCTCCGTGTAGCGCTGATAGCCGGGCGCCGAGACGGTCACCTCCCAGTCGCCGGGCGCCACCTTGAACGCGCAGGCCCCGGTCGAATTGCTCGCCGGCTCGCACTTGACCTGCTCGCCGTTGAGGACGAGGCGCTGCAGCGTCACGGTCGCGCCGGCGGTCACGGCCTCCGGCGGGTCGACCTGGAAGGTGACGTGGCGAAACATCGGGTCGGCCGTCAGCACGACCTCGCGCTGGAAGCCGACCTGCCCGGCGCGGATCGCCAGCGGCTGCGGCGGGGCCTTGAAGCCGTGCGCGTCGACCTTGAGCTCCCAGCTGCCGGCGTCGAGGTAGACGGTGCGCCCGCCCGAGGTGAACTCGGGGGCGCCGGCCGGCAGGTCGATCACGATCGGCGGGCGGCTGTCCTTGAGGTCCGCCGCGGCGCGCGTCAGCGTATACGTCGCCCCGACCTCGGACACCGCCGTCGGCAGCAGCCGCAGGTTGACGGCGACCGCCGCGGCCTGGGCCTTCTTGATGCGCGCCGCCGCCTGCTCGCGCCCGTCGGCCGGGATCGCGGGCTGCTGCAGATAGATCTCCCAGTAGCGGATCGCGTGCGCCCGGTGGCCCAGTGCCAGCCGCGCGAGCGCGGCGTTGAACAGGTCGCGCGGCTCGTGCACGCTCCCCCACAGGTCCTCGAGGATCACCGCCGCGTCGAGGTACTTGCGCTGGCTGTATAACTGCGCGGCCTGCTCGGCCCGCGCCTCGGGGTCACCACCCGCGGTCGCGCCGCGCGTCGAGCCGACGGCCGGGGTGGCGGTCGCGGGAGACGCGGCGGGTGAAGTGGTGGTCGCGGGGGAGGTCGCGGGGGAAGTCGCGGGGCCAGTCGAGGTGGATGACGCCGGGGTCGAAGCCGGAGCTCGTGTCGGAGCCGGCGCCGCGGCGGCCGCGGGGGCGGCGTGCGCGACGGTCAGCATCGTGAGGGTGATCCACGAGAGGCATGGATGCATCGGTGTCTCCGGGTGGGGAAGGCCGCCGGGGCCCAGGTTGGGCGACCGGGCGGCCGGGGTCGCGCGATGATACGCTGGCGGCCGCCCGGACGTCAGCATTTTGCGAGGCCGGGGCGCGCGGGGTTTGTGTCATGCTGCGGCGATGCGCCTGTCCCTGCCCGCGGCCCTGACCTGCCTGGCGGCGATGACCCTGAGCGCGCCGTGGGCTGCTCCGGCCCGCGCACAGTCCGCGCCGGGCTCGCTGGCGCAGCCCGTGCCCGCGCCCGCGCCGATCTTCGGCGGGGAGGCCGTGACCAGCTGCGCGTGGCCGACGACCGTCGCGGTGACCGGCGGCAACGCCCTGTGCACCGGCACGCTGGTCCACCCGCAGGTCGTGATGTACGCGGCCCACTGCGGCGCCGGGGACAAGAAGATCCTGCTCGCCCAGGACGCGACCAAGCCGCTGCGCACGCTCTCGACCGACCTGTGCATGACCAACCCGGCGTACAGCGGCGCGACCGATCAGGAGCACGACTGGGCGTTTTGCGTGCTCAGCCGGCCGGTCGTGGAGATCCCCGTCACACCGGTGGTCTACGGCTGCGAGACGGAGATCGTCTCCGACGGCGCGATGGCGGCGATCGTCGGCTACGGCATCGAGGTCGACGACGGCGACTCCGGCGTCAAGCACTGGGCGATGACGCCGATCCGCAAGGTCTTCAGCATGAGCGTCGACGTCGGCGGCTTCGGCGACCCGGGCATCTGCCCCGGCGACTCCGGCGGCCCCGCGTTCATCCGCTACCCCGACGGGAGCTGGCACGTGTTCGGCATCGCCTCGACGCTGACCGGCAACTGCGGCGGCGTCGGCACCCACGCGCTCGCGTGGCACGCCGCGCCGTGGATCGAGGAGCAGTCGGGCATCGACATCACGCCGTGCCACGCGAGCGACGGGACCTGGGACCCGGACTTTCGCTGCGCCGGCTTCCTCGCGGCCGAGCCCGGCGTCGGCGTCGGCAACTATCAGGAGTGGTGCCCGGGCACCCCGGCGAACGCGGCGAGCGCGACCTGCGGCGCGGCCTTCGACGCCGTCCCCGACGACGCGCCGCCGACCGTGCAGATCACCAAGCCGGTGTCCGGCAGCCACCCGGAGGCGAACTTCAGCACGCCGATCGAGGTCACCGCGCAGGACGGCGACGGCTGGGGCGTCAAGGTCGTGCGCCTCAAGATCAACGGCGAGGAGCAGCCGCTCTCGGCCGACTTCCCGCCCTTCAAGTTCGCCAACGTCAAGTTCCCGACCGGCACCTGGGAGCTCGTCGCCGTCGCCGAGGACGCCGCCGGCCTGCTCGGCGAGTCCGAGCCGGTCATCCTCGAGGTCGGCCCGCAGGGCGACACCGGCACACCCGAACCGACCACCACCGCGACGACCGCCCCCGACGAGCCGACGTCCTCGGGCGCGGCGGACGTCTCCAGCAGCGGCGACGCGTCCGGGGCCAGCAGCGGACCGGACAGCGCGGACACGGGCGACACCGCGGCCATGGCGGCCGAGGACGGCTGCGGCTGTCGCGGTCGCGGCCAGACGCCCGCGGCGGGGCTCGTGCTGGTGCTGCTGGCGGTGTTCGGCCGGCGCCGGCCGTTCGCGCGCCGCTGACAGCGGCGTCACGCGCAAACTCTTGCCGCCGGGGGTCTTGACCGCGGCGCCGTGCAGATCGCTCGGCCTTCGCGCTTGGCCCGGGCTTTGCTCTCTCACTCCCCGTCCGGATCGGACGAGGTCTCGCCATGACGCCGCTCGCCTCTCTCTTGCTGGTCACGTCGCTCCTGATGGTCATAGGCGGCCTCGCGCTGCTGCTGAGCGCGGCCCGCGACGAGCTGCGCGAGCTGTCCCCCGCCGAGCTCAGCACCAGCCGCCCGGTCGCCAAACCGTGCTGGACGCGCATGCAGGAGCTGTGGTCCGCGCGTCACCGGCCGCGGCGGGCCCCACGGCGCTCATCCTCGGGCGGGCGCGCGGTCGTGCTCGAGCTCGCCGAGATCAGCGCCGCGCGCACGCTGCTCGCCGGTCGCATCGCCGACCTGTGACGACCTGTGATCGGCTGTAATTACCTGTAATTACCTGTCCCATGGGACAGGTTCACATGTCCCATGAGACAGATAGTCACAGGTCGTCAGCCCGCGGGGCGCGGCTTGCAGGCCATCGCGGTGCAGGTCACCTGGCCGTCGTCGCCGCAGCTGCAGGCGTTGCACTCGACCTTCCACGACTCGCCGGTCCGGCGGGCCCCGCCCTCGCAGCCGCCGGTGCGCGGCTCGCGGCCGGCGCGCGGACGCAGGGTGTCCGCGAGCGCCTCGCCGCCGCCGGGGTCGGCCAGCGCGGGCCGCCCGGGCCCGTCACCGCGGTCGGGCGCGTCGCCGCGGGCGGGCTCGTCGGGCTCGTCGGGCTCGTCGGGGGCGTCGGGGTCGTCGGGCCCGGGCACGCTGTCGGGGACGGGTCGACCGGGGCGGGCGGCGTCGCCGGCGGGTCGCTCCGGCGGGGTCGGGGGCGCGGCGCGCGGGCAGCCGGCGAGCAGCATCAGGGCGAGCACGGCGCGGCGCGGGGGCATCGCCGCGAGGCTAGCACGGGGCGCGCGAGCGGCCCGGTGCGCCGGATTACAGCGCCTCGGCGAGCTCGCCGATCTCGGGGTAGCGGGCCTGCAGCGCGGCGAAGTCGGCGGCGGTGGCGGAGCAGTGCAGCGTCTCCTCGAGCACGGCCGAGCTCGCCGCGTTGGTGATCGCCCAGTTGATCGCGTCGGGCGTGTAGGTCGGCTTGCAGTCGAACAGCGCCCCGGCGAGGAGCGCCCCGCAGACATCGAACTCCTTGGCGATCTCGAGGAAGTCCTGGCCGTCGGCGTTGTGCAGCGAGCACAGGCTGGAGAACGCGAGGTGGCCGGCGTTGGCGATGCCGACCAGGCGCTTGCGCGCGGGCGACGACGCGTAGCCGCTCTGCTGGCCGCCGTAGTCGACGACCGCGTCGGACTGCGCGCCGAGCACGAGCGTCGACTTCAGCGCCGCCCCGGCCTTGGTCCCGGCCGCGGCCATCGGGATCAGGACCTGCGCGCGCGCGCCCTGGTCCTCGATCGCGAAGCCGCCCGCGCTGTGGCCGGACATGCCGAGGCGCGCGCCGTCGACGTGGCCGGCCAGGAACGCGAGGTCGCCGGCCGGGGCCGCGAGCCCGTCGACGAGCGCGGTGATGTCGGCGTCGAGCTGCTGCGCCGGGGCCTTCACGCCGCACAGCGAGCCGAGCAGGTCCTTGAGCCACAGCCCCGGGTGATCGGCCGCGATCACGACGAAGCCGCGGCTCGCCCAGTGCGTGACGATCTCGAGCGACTGCGAGCGAAAGCCCGCCGTGCCGTGCACGAACACGACCGCGGGGTAGGGGCCGTGGGCCGCGTCGATCGGCAGGTCGCGGGCGCACGCGCAGTCCTGCCACGGGTTCTTGGCGTCGCTGATCTTGCCCTGCTCGGCGTCCGGCAGCGCCGTGCGGATGTCGTAGCGGAGGGGCTGCGCGCCCGCGTCGCTGCCCGGCTCCGCCGGATACCACACCTCCGCCGTCAGCCCGCCGACCTGCACCGTGCGCGCGCCGACCGGCCACGGCCCCGCCAGCGAGCTGTCCTCCGGGACAGCCAGCAGCGGCGCGCCGTCGCAGCCGACCGCCTCGCCCGGCGCGCCGGTCGTGGTCGCGCTCGAGGGGTCGACCGTGTCGACGGTGTCGCCCGTGTCGGTCGGCGGCGCGTCGGTCGTCGGCCCATCGCCGGTCGTCGGCGCGTCCGCGGTCGTCGACCCGCCGCTGCTCGCGGCCGTCGCGTCGGCGCCCGCGCCCCCGCCCGTGCAGGCCGGGGCGCACAGCAGCGCCGCGAGGATGGAGAGCGTGCAGGGCGGGGACGTGCGGAGCGTGGGCATGGCGGGCGCGCGGATGACAGCACGCGGCGCGCGGGGGTGTCAAACGCGCGCCCGAGCGCGCGCAAGCCGCGAGCGGGCCGCGAGCGGGCCGCGAGCAGCCGCGAGTCGTCGCCGCGGGTGCGCGCGGGCGGGGGCCGAGCACCCCATGTTTTTCTGGCCGATCGGACATGTCCAATAGAACATGGCCAAAAGTGCATGTCCCTTCAAACATGTCGTATGAGCCAGCACGATCGACGTCGGCGCGCGGAGGCGATCGTGCGGCGCGACTGCAGACGTCGCGCGGGCTGGCCCCAGCGTGCAATTGCGCGGCGCACGTCGCCGCACGTCGCGCGTGCGAGCGACCACGGGCGCGAGGCGTACGGCATCACAGCGCGCGGGGGCCGGGTCGGCGCGGGGCGTCGGCGCGGTTGCCAGCCCGGCCCGTCCGCTGTACGGATCGGCGATGCGGTCACATTTTGGATACTCGACTCCGGCCACGCTCATCTCCTGTCTGTGCCTGGCCCTGACGGCCTGCGGCAGCGACGAGACGACCAGCAGCATGTCCGCCTCGGGCACGGGCACCAGCGGCGCCTCCCAGGCCACCTCCGTCGACACCACCGGCGGACCCGACACCGCCAGCTCGTCCACCACCGTCCCGACCGGCTCCGACTCCGAGCCGACCGACACCAACACCGCGACCGACACGACCCCGACCGGGACGACGACCGCCACCGCGACCGACGGCACCACCGGCCCCGTCACCGCGACCGAGACCGACGGGACGGTCGGCACCGACGGCACGACCACGGTCGACACCGATAGCACCACCGGCACCGGCACCGACGGCAGCACCAGCACCGGCGAGGTCGCGGTCTGCGGCGACGGCGTGCTCGGGCTCGGCGAGGCCTGCGACGACGGCCCGGACAACGGGCCCGGCAAGGCCTGCAACGCCGACTGCGAGCCCAACGTGTGCGGCGACGCCGACCCGGGCCCGGGCGAGGAGTGCGACAACGGGGCGGCCAACGGCCCGCTCGACGAGTGCACCCAGGCCTGCGCGTTCAACCTGTGCGGCGACGGCGTGCTCGGCCCGATCGGCGTCGAGGAGTGCGACGAGGGCGCGAACAACAGCGACAACAACAATTGCACCCTGGCGTGCAAGAAGAACGTGTGCGGCGACGGCAAGCAGGGCCCCGGGGAGAGCTGCGACGACGGCAACAAGAACGACATGGACGCGTGCACCAACGCCTGCAAGCCGGCGGCCTGCGGCGACGGCATCGTCGCGGCCAACGAGGAGTGCGACGACAAGAACGTGATCGACACCGACGCGTGCACCAGCACCTGCACCGCGGCCAAGTGCGGCGACCAGTTCGTCCAGCCGATCAACAACGAGACCTGCGACAAGGGCCCGCTCAACTCCGACAACGGCGACTGCACCTCGAGCTGCCTCGACGCGCTGTGCGGCGACGGCCTGGTCCACAACATCGGCATGGGCCTCGAGGAGTGCGACAACGGCGGCGGCAACGGCCCCGGCCAGTCGTGCCTGCTCGGCTGCAAGCTCAACAAGTGCGGCGACGGCGACCAGGGCCCCGGCGAGTCGTGCGACGACGGCAACCTCAAGGGCGGCGACGGCTGCAGCGCGACCTGCAAGCTCGAGCAGTGCGGCAACAGCGTCGTCGACGAGGGCGAGCAGTGCGACGACGGCAAGAACGGCAACCAGGCCGACACCTGCACCGACGCCTGCACGGTGCCCAAGTGCGGCGACGGCTACCTGCAGATCAACCTCGGCGAGACCTGCGACAGCGGCGCGCTCAACAGCGACAGCGGCGGCTGCACGCTGTCCTGCAAGGCCGGCAAGTGCGGCGACGGCCTGCTGTGGGTCGGCAAGGAGCAGTGCGACGACGGGGCCAGCAACAGCGACATGGGCTCGTGCAAGCTCAACTGCACCTTCAACGTCTGCGGCGACGGCAAGGTCGGCCCGGGCGAGGCCTGCGACGACGGCAACAAGGTCGACAACGACACCTGCACCAACACCTGCAAGCTCGCCAAGTGCGGCGACGGCATCGTCCAGGCGCCGGAGGCCTGCGACCAGGGCGCGATGAACAGCAACACCGGCACCTGCACGCTCGCCTGCCTCAAGCCCAAGTGCGGCGACGGCTTCAAGCAGGTCAGCATCAACGAGGAGTGCGACGACGGCAACGCCAGCAGCACCGACGCGTGCACCGCGGTGTGCAAGAACGCCAAGTGCGGCGACACCTTCCTGTGGGCGGGCAAGGAGCAGTGCGACGACGGCAACGTGGTCGGCAACGACGGCTGCAACGCCAACTGCACCAAGCCCAAGCTGGTGTTCGTGACCAGCGGCAGCTGGAACGGCAACCTCGGCGGCCTCGGCGGCGGCGACGGCAAGTGCCAGACGCTGGCCAACAACGCCAAGCTCGGCGGCACCTTCAAGGCCTGGCTGAGCAACAACACCAAGAACCCGCAGAACCGCTTCGTGCTGTCGACCACCGGCTATGCGCGCGTCGACGGCAAGGACGTCGCCAAGACCTGGGCCGACCTCGTCGACGGCTCGATCCTCGCGCCGCTCAACATCGACGAGAAGAAGGCGCTCGTCGGCCAGGCCGACGTCTGGACCGGCACCTCGAGCAACGGCACCTCGCTCGAGGAGGACTGCTCCGGCTGGACCGACGACGGCGGCTTCCTCGTCATCGGCTACGAGGGCCGCAACAACGCGACCAACACCAGCTGGACCAACACCGGCCTGGTCAACGCGTCGAATTGCTCGACGGTCCAGCGCCTGTACTGCTTCCAGCAGTGAAGGTTTGGCTGATCGATCTCGTAGTTTCGAGGAGCTCGATGGGGGCGCACCCGCGCCTCCATCAGCTCTCCACCGCTTTGAGCCCGCGGGAGTTCGCGCCGCG
>Ga0075163_10014650_pt1 | contig 10107 bp, 5 predicted proteins | sample JI1023141ADNA_FD_71478 | JGI IMG/M metagenome (GOLD analysis project Ga0075163, IMG submission 71478) | Wastewater effluent complex algal communities from Wisconsin, to seasonally profile nutrient transformation and Carbon sequestration -... | ecosystem: Engineered > WWTP > Effluent > Algae... | reverse complement strand
GAGGACCGCGGCGTCGTACGCGGCACGCCCCGCGAGCGTACGACCGGTGACCGTGGGCTTTGCCGACTTGCGGCTCGCCTTCTTCTTCGTGGCGCCGGTCTTCGCGGCGCGGGTCTTCGTGGCGCCGGTCTTCGCGGCGCTGGGTTCGCGTACCACCTTCTGCGAACGGTCGGTGGTCGTGTAGCGGAGCCGTGGCGCCTTCCCGGACGCCTCGATTGAACCGTCGTCGAGGAGGTCTTTCAACGCCCGGCGGATGCTTCGGCGATCGGCGCCGAGCGCCGCTGCGAGCTCTCGGTTGTTGAGCGGGCCCGCAGCCGCCTGGAGCTTCGCCACGAGGTCGGCGCGGATGTCGATGCCCGCATTGGTGACACGCTTGGTGCGGGCGGGTCGTTTTTTGGCACCGGGCTTCGCGCGGCCAGCCTTCGACTTGTCCTTCTTCGCCGCCTTTGGCGTGGCCGGCAGCACAGGTGAGCTCCTCGTCTTGGAACCGACGGCGAGGAGATCGGCAACTCGTGTGCTGCCGAGGCCGCGGCCGAGCGGGCTCGCCAGCAACGCCCGCAGGTCGTCGAGCGTCAGCTCTTCGAAGCGCCGGTGCAGGAGTTGGACGACGAGGTCGCGCTGGCGCTCGACCTGCAGTTTCTGGAGATCCGCCTTGAAGCCGTCGAGGAAGCCCATGCGGCCAGGATGCCAAAAATGGCGCAGCGTGTCACGCCTCCACGGGCCGGTCGCGGGTCACCGGGCTGGCCTCTACATCAAGCGGCTTGCGCATGGTCGGTAGCGGGAGTGTCCGGTGTGACATTCCTACGCCGAAGCAGGCATCATCCTCGCATGGGATTCCTCGAACGACTGCAATCCGACCTCAAGCACGCGGTGCTCGAGCATCAACATGCCCTCGTCGTCCAGCTCCTCCAGCGCCGCTTCGCCGAGCTGACCCTGGATGACCTGCGGATGTTGCTGGCGAGCCCGCTCGGTCGAGGACTCGGCTCTGTGCTCGTCGCCGACCTCGTTCCCGCTCCGTCCACCCCGGGTGTGAAGGATCCATCGACGACGGCGAAGCCCAGGTCGACGGCGGCGAAGACGCCCATGGCAAAGACGAAGGCGACCACGCCGAAGACTCGCCGCAACCGGAAAAGGAACGCCGGGCCGGGGATGCAGGCCGCCGTTCTCGCGGCCCTGCAGGCCGAGAGCGCGCCCATCAGCGGCCCCGGACTGGCGACGACGATGAAGCGGCACCGGACGAGCGTCAGTCGGGCCTTGCGGGAGCTCGTCGTCGCCGGGAAGGTGGTGACCTCGGGCAACCCCAAGCGGCTCCGCTACGCCGCGACGCGTGTGCGCACGGGCGGCACCGCAGGCGCGAGCGGCGAGGCGGCGAAGCGCAAGCCGACCGGCTCGACGTCGCAGAGCACGACGACCACCGGGACGCCGCAGCCGCGGGTCGCGGAGCCATCGTTCGCATCTCAGGCCGACTACGACGCCGCGGTGCTGTCGACGATCCGCGGCGCCAACGAACGGATGGCCTCGTCTGCGATTCAGGCGAAGGTCGGCGGATCGATCGATCAGGTCCGGGCGGCGCTACAGCGCCTCGTCGCCGCGGGCCAGGTGGTGCGATTGGGAGAACGCAAGTTCACCCGCTATGGGGTGGCGGGATAGCTTCACGGTCTCGTCAGTCTTCGTCACCGCTGGCCGTCGACCCCGACGACCGCACGCGATCCGCGGCCGAGCTCGGGCGGGCCTCGACGCGGTGTGGCACAACATCGTCTGCGGCAAGCTGATGGAGACGTGATCACGCACGCTTCTAACTCGCTGTAACCATAACCATAATTTGCCAGACCTTCACTGTTCGATGCAGTAGAGGTGGAGGTCAGTGCCGCACCCGACTTCCTCGAAGAAAGACCAGGTCGCGTCGACTGCCGACGAGAAGCCGTAGCCGCCGAAAAAGTCGCCGAAGCTGGTCCAGCCGTCGCAGAAGTCGGACCCGAACTCGGGCTGGCCGTCGGCGAGGGTTCCAGTCCAGGCGACGTAGTCCTGCGTCTGGGACATCTCGTCGACGATGATCGGGTGGAGGAGGGCGCCGGACGTCAGCCCGTCCCAATCCTCGGCGACGACGAGGCCGTTGACGAGCACGTAGCGGCCGCGGGAGTGCACGAGGCGGTCGGCTGCGGCCGACTCGGCGGTGCTGAGCCACGCCCGGAACGTGTCGAAGCGCGACAGGCCGGCGATCGCCGCGAGCATGCGGCACCGCTGATCGGCCCCTGCGAGGCCGTTGATGGCCCCCGGGTAGCGCTGGCTCGTGATGAAGACCACCGAGTCGCGCGCACAGACGTTGTTGCAACCGTCGTCGGGCACGTCGTTCATGTCGTCGCAGGTCTCATCACCCTCGACAACGCCGTCCCCGCACACCGACGCGTGGGAGGTCGTGCCGCTCGTGGTGTCGTCGCCGGTGCTGCTGGACTCCCCCGATTCGCCGGTCGATGTCCCAGAAGTGGTCGTGGTGCTCGTGCCGGTGCTGCACGGCTCGTGGCCTGCGGTCGAGGATGCGGTCGTGTCCGCCGGGGCCTCGTCCCCGCTGCCGTCGGCGCCCATCGAGCAGTAGGTCACGCCCTTGTCGGCGATGATGTCGTCGATCAGCTCGGCGGCACACCCCGCGAGCAAGGGGACCAGGAGGAGGGGAGGTAGGCTACGGTGCATGGGCTCTTGTCCGTTCACTGCTCGAAGCAGTAGAGTCTATAGTCGAGGTGGCACCCAAAGTTCGCATAACTGGTCCACTGCGTGTCGTCCGGGTCGGGACTGATGCGGCCAACCCGGCCCTTGATCACGGGGTCGGGCATGTCGCTGGTCCAGCCGGTGCAGGTCATTTCGGGGAGGTACATCTCGCCGTCCGGGCCGGTGCCGGTCCACACGTACCCGAACATCAGGTGATCCTTGGTCTCGGTGACGACGATCCCGGGGCTCGGACCGTTCTGGATGAGGTCGTTCCAGTCGTCTGCGACGCGGATGCCATCGAGGCGGACGTAGGGGATGTCCGCGTGGACGAAGTGGTCGGCGGGGGTGTAGCCGACCGCGCTGACGAACGCCTTGAAGGCGTCGGCGTTGTCGAGGCCGGCGGCCGTTGCCAGATCCACGCAGTGTCCGTGCGCACCCGTGACGCCGTCGACCCCCTTGCCCGTGTAGATGGCGCTCGAGACGAACACCACGTTGGCCACAAATCTGCAGGCCGACTCGCACGCGACTCCGTCTTCCGACGTCGGCACGCCGCTGCCGTTACCGGGCCCCGCATCGCACTCTTCCGGGCCCTGAACGACACTATCACCACAGCTCGGGCCGATTGTGCACTCGGTCGTGCATCCATTGTAAACAGTGTCATTGTTGTTCGGGCCAAAATCGCACATTTCGTGGCCCTGCCACACGAGTCCATCGCCGCACACCGGGAGCTGGCAAGCGAGGGTGCACTTGCCGGCGACGTCGCTGTTGCCGGCATAGCCCTCGTCGCACCCCTCGCCGGGGTCCAGGACCCCGTTGCCGCAGTTCTCGGTCGATCCGTCGGTGGCACCGCTCGAGGAGCTGTCCGCGTTCGTACTAGTACCGCCTGTCTCGCTCGTGGTGCTGCCGTTGTCCGCGGTTCCCGAGGTCGTGCTCGTCGAGCTCGTCGGCGCCGTGCCGGTTGGCGTGAGGCTGGTTTCGCCGGAAGACGTGGGGGTCGGCTCGGCGCCGGTGCTGGAGGTCGAGCTGCTCGCCGCTTGTGATCCGGCCTGTTCGCCGCCCTGGGGACAGGCAGAGGTGAGCAGGGTGCAGCCGAGGGCGAGGGACTGGGAAATTGGACGCGTCATGGGAGACCTCGTGGGGATCGTCGTGTGTCTCCGGGAGGGGGTCAACGCGCGGCAGTGAACCGTACTTGCAGGGTGAGGCCGGCGCCCGTAGTCGACCACCAGGGCGCCGCAGACCAGCGTTTCGAACGGGCCGAGCGGCGTGCCAGGCCGAGGAGGGTGCCGCCCAGCGCCGCCGTCACGCCCGCGGCGATGCCGGTGCCGATGGCGATCGAACGGCCGGCGAGCGCGTCGCGGCGGAGGCCCTGCAACTCGGTGTACTGGTCCGGGCTGAGCGGGCAGTCGGGATACCGATCGCGGATATCGGCGGCGCTCGCTCGCGCCTGACCCTCGGTGATAATCCCGTATGTCATCACACCGAGCAGCACAACGCTGAGACCGAGGGTGACGCCGCCAGCGATGTAAAGGTGGCGCGGCGGGATGGTGTCCGGGCTCGGTGTCGTCGCAGCTTTCGGCGGCGTGGGGGCTGGAGTCGGGGTGGGTTCGGGCGTCACGGGAGCTGCGACGGCCACGGGCGGAGGGGGTGGCGGCGGCGGCTCGCAGACGGCGGGACCGCGAGCGGCGAGTTGCTCGGTCACCTCCTCATGACGCGCGCGGACGCTGCGGGTCTCCAGCATCTCCGGGTCCTCGGGGAACGCGGCGGTGAGAGCGTCCAGGTGTTCCTTCAAGATCTTCTGCAGACGGCACAGCGGCGCGGGCTCACCGGTCTGTTTGTGGAGGGCGAGGAGGGTCGCGCGCATCGAGCCGAGCAGGAGCACACGGCCCTCGCGATCGCGGCGCGCGTCGGGCATCGCCTGATAGGCCGCGTAGAACTCGTCGACCGCGGGCTCGAACTGGCCGGCGTCGTAGAACTGCATGGCCTGCGTGTTGTGCTCGGCGGCGGCTGGAGACAGACTCTTCGGCGGCTCGGCGACGAGGAGCAGGAACAGGGCGAGAGCGGGATACATGGGGATCACCGGCGGCGAGGCGTCCGCAGCTTGTAGACATGCATGAAGGAGAGCGGCCTGGGAGGCGGCGAGAGCTTCGTTTGTTTGAATGTCTGGTCGATGCAGCGGCTGAGCGGGGTATCCACGGCGTCGTGGACGCGGCCGGAGACGCGCCCGGCGATGTCGACGTTCACGTCCACGGCGAGGCGCTTGAGGCTGCCGGTCGTCGTCTGTTCAACACACGCCTGGACGGCCGCGCCATGACCCGCGAGCGCCCGACGTGCGGCGGCGGCGTCGTCATGCCGTCGGGGTGACTGCGGCTCGGGTGTTGCCCCGGAAGATGCCGGCGTGGGCTGTGCCGGCGTGGGCTGTACCGGCGTAGACATGGGCTGTGTTGGTTGCGTGGGCTGAATCGGAGGGGACTCGAGCGGCGGAGGGGCTGATCGTGGTTCTGGTGCTGATGAAGCTGGCGGGTTAGACGCGGGCTCCCTCGCAACAAATCGATGAGTCGGCGCTCGATGGTCGTCCACGGGGAGGTCCCGGGCCATCAGCCACGCAGACAGGACGACGACGAACTGAGCGAGCACGAGCCCGTAGGGCCAGCGATGAAAGGGTGAGCGTGGTATAGGGGTCGAAGCGGCCGCTGCCTGCAACGCGTCGGCGAACGCCAGCATCGTCTGCGGTCGGTCGGCGGGGTCCTTCGCCAACGCTGATTCGATGACCGTCGCTATCGCCGGAGGAATGTCGACACCCGCAGCGGCGACCGCGAGCAATGTCGGCTCATAGTGGACGTGATGCGCAAACACCACATAGATCGGCTTGCCGCGCGCTTCATGAAAGGGAAGGCGGCCCGCGAGGACGCGGTAGAGCGTGATCGCCATCGAGTACACGTCGGACCGGCGATCGACGGGGCGCTCGCTGACCTGCTCGGGCGAGGCGTAGCCGGGCGTGCACAGCACGCGGCCGACCTCGGTCGGCGGCGGGCTGGCAGCGGTGCGTAATGCGCGGTCCGGCTTGACGAGGCCGAGGTCGATCACGACGGCCCGCGGCGGGCACCCCGGCTCGCGGGCCACGAGGATGTTGCCGGGCTTGATGTCGCGGTGGACGTAACCCCGCTCGTGGACGGCGTGTAGGGCCTCGAGCGCGGGCAACAGCAGCTCCAGCGCCTCGCCCCATGGGAGGCGCTCACCGGGACGCTCGCGCAGGTAGGCGTCGAGATTGGGGCCGTCGAGCAGCTCCATGGCGATGTAGGCCGTGTTGTCGAGCTTGCCGGTGCCGAACACCCGCACGAGGTTCGGGTGGCGGACCTGCGCGGCGGCCTGGGCCTCCTGGACCATGCGGGCGCGCATCTCATCGGACGCCATCCCCGGCTTGAGCAGCTTGATGGCGACGTCGACGCCGAGTTCGTCGTCGTTGGCGCGGAAGACGTCGGCCATGCCACCCCCGCCGATGTGCGCCCGGATCGTGTAGCGCCCGGCGATCTTGCGGCCGATGAAATCGCCTCCGAACGTCTCGTCGTGTTCCGACTCGAGATCGTCGACGCCGACGAGCCTGAACCTGGTGCGCTGGTTGGAGCTGGACATCGCGGGGGTCTCGTGGACGACGCGCGCCATCGCGCGGATGAACTGTAGCTGCCCCTCTCCAGGCATGTCCAGGCAGGACGTGGAGGTTTCGCGCGCCTGGCGTCGAAGAGCTCACTCACCGCAGCCGCGAGGTCAGCGTCCACGCGAGCTTGGTGCCCGTGTCTGGCGGCTGGTGTTGACCGCCGCGTGGAGCTTACCGCCCGACCCGAGAGGTCGGGGTGTTGGTCGCCCCGCCGCGCTGTTGGACCCGCCGACCCGACCTACCCGACCTACCCAACCTACCCGACCGACCCGACCTACCCCGACCTACCCGACAAGGAGAACGTGAAGCGCGAGGCTGACGGTGCCAGCGCACTATTTCGGCAGCGAGCTGAAGGCGACGCGGGCCATCGCGCGACCGCCCGGTCGGCGCGGAAAGATCTTGTCTGCGCGGTCCTCATCGGCGAACGTCGCAGCTGTGAGCGGACCTGGCACCACCGATTCGCACCCTTGGCTGACCACCGTCGAACCACTCGACCTCCCCCTGGATGGAGCCGGGCGGGTCGTGGTTACGGACCCCGATCAGGTCGGTGGTGTGGACCTCGGACAGGTGCTGCGGTGGGCCCTCCAGGGGCGGACTCACACATTTGCGGCGATCGTGGGCTACTTCGGGCACGGCGGGTCCGGGTCGGAGTTGCTCTCGGACCCCGCGGGACTTGTGGCGGAGGAACTCGGCGATCGTTCGGATCAGGACGCCGACGACTCGGCCGAACGCGCCCGTTTTTGCCTTCTGTATGGCCTCCTGGTCACGGTCCACTCTCAGCGCGCACTACGCGCGTGGTATCTCCTGTGCCGCTGGCGTCACGGAGTTGCAGGGAATGCCGCGATGGATTGGCGGCGCAAGGTCCTTGCGGGTCTCCGCGCATGCAGCCCAGCCGCCGTCGGCACCTTCGCAACTTCGCTCTTCGTCGATGAAACCTCAGCCCTGCGCTGCCCGCTGTTGCTCGAGAGCACCGAAGACCAGTTCCCTGTTGAACTGCGCGGATACCTTCGTGAATGGCGGACCCATGAACACGGCATGGGCGATTCGATCGCGGCCGCGCTCTTCGTTTTCCTGCTGCAGCGCCGCGCTGACGTCCGGTGGGGTCGGACGCAGGGCCCGGACGTCGCCCCGATGCGAGTCTTTCACCCAAAGCTGTATGCCATCGAGCGCGAGAGCGACACCATCGTCGTCGCTGGCTCGGGCAATTGGTCGGCGCCCGCGCTGTCCGCCTCCAACAAGGACGGCGCCAATGTCGAGATGGGCGTAGTGTTTCGCAGCTCCGGGCATGCCTGGTCGAACCCGGGTCAGGGCAGCACTGGGCACGACCTGGCCGCGACCGGCGCTGCGATGTTTCAGAACCCGCGCGCGCAGGTCCTCGCAAGCTGGACAAACCCGGATCACCCGACGCTGACCGAGGCCCAACTGGCGCTCAAGCTGCGTACCCCACAGCGTCAGGGCACCGAGGAGCCGGACGCGGAGACCCCACCGGAGGTCCCGGAACCGCCGGTGGACGTCGATGCAGCGACTCTCCATCTCCGATTTGCGATTCAGCGTCTGATCGAGCAGTCTCTGCGGCTCGATCCGAGGATGACGAATACCCTCGCGGCGATGCTCGCGGCCGCCAACGATGTGTGGGGATCGAAGCGTCCGTCCGGCTACCAGATCGACGGTGCCGTTCGCCTGCTGCAGATCCTGGAATGCTCGCGCGGGGCCATGCTCACGGACGAACCCGGCCTCGGGAAGACCTTGACGGCCCAGCTCGCCGTCGCAGCTCTCATTAAAAACCGCATCGCGCGGCGTATCGAGCTGGCCACGGATGCCCCGGTCCGGGTCTCAATCGTGGCACCTGCCCGCGTGCTCGGGGTCAAGAAGCGAGGGGAGCCGACCCAGTGGTTCCTGTACGCCACGGAGATCCGCGCTGCTGTCCGACGCTTGCTCGAGGACGACAAGGATCTCGCCGCACACGCCGAGAAGTGGACGAACGAATCTCACCTGAAGATCCTTCCGCTCTCGGTCACCAGCTTCGGTCGCCGCCTCACCGACCTCCGCGACGAGATCCTGGACGACCTCGAGCACGTCGCGGCCTCCGAGATCGTTGTGCTCGACGAGGCTCACAACTTTCGCAACGGCACCTCGCGCGCGACACGAGTGCTGAGATTCTGCCTGTCGTTACCGGCGTGCGGTGAGATCGGCTGGCGACCCAAGCCTGGCACCGCCCAGGAGAACTTGCCGCAGCCGTGGTCGATCCGAGACGGGCGTAAGATCCTGCTGCTGACCGCGACCCCCTTTAATAATCATATCGGTGATATCCACGCGCAGGTGGGCCACTTCGCCAAGGCCCAGACCTGGGAGGGCTTGCGCAAGGCGCTGCTCGCCCGCCGCAAGGGCCGCAGCAAGGCCGGGGAGGACGTTCTGGATGAAGCGCTCGCGCAAGCGATCATTGGGCGCGTCGAGCTGGATCACGGGCTGGGCGACCCCTACTGGCAGAGCCCAGAGCAGCGAGCTCACTTCGAGGCATTGCTTCGCCTGTGTTCCCGCGAGGCAGGCGGCCTGGGTGCCCACTTCGAGAGCAGCCGCGCGCTCGACCTGAACGAGGAGAGCGTCACCAAGCAGGGCGAGAAGGGCATCGACGCGACGGCGCGGGCCACGACCGACACCGGGCCCGTGTATCAATGGGGCGGCGCGGACTTCTCGACCGAACTCGATACCCTTTTCCGTGTAGTTGCCGCTGCGCTCGGCGAACAGAATCCAGGCACATCCGAGGCGGCCGAGGTCGAGGCTGGCGCACGGTCGGAGATCGACTTCTTCCTGTCCGCCTTCGTCGTCCAACGCTCGCGTCACCAGATCATCGTCGAGCTCTCGCGCACGGAGGCGGGCAAGGCGGAGGTGAAGCGGATGTTCCGGGATCCAGGCGAGCCGCGCCGCCCGCGGCGATTGGTGAACACCCCGGCCGCCTCGGGACAGGACAGCCTCGATCGCGCATTCCTGGACGAACTCTACAAGGTGTTCCGGCCTGCGAGCGAGGCCAACGAGGACGACCCGCAGATCACGCTCGAGGCGTACCGCATCCGCTACATGCGAGGATTCGCGGTCGACCAGCGCAGCTCCGGCCGCGTCGCAAACTTCATCGGCTTCCAGGCGATGACCCTGATCAAACGCCTACAGAGCAGCCCGTACGCCTTCATGCGCACGCTCGCCCGCGGCTTCGTGCTCGCCTCGCTGACCGAGCTGGCCATCGTCGAGGAATTGCTGGAGCGCCAGGGGCGAAGGCTGGGCGAGGACTTCATGTCCTTGCTTCGCCGCAGCGTCGCGGAGGTCAAGCGTGCGCGGTCGAAGGCAGCGACCCAACAGAGCTTCTGGCACAGGGTCGCCGACGGCCTGGTCCTGGCCAAGCAACGCGTCATGACGGCGACCTTCGGCAGCGAGGAGGAGCAGAACGCGAGTTCGGTTGTTCACCTGCTGCGCGGCGAGTCCAGCGGCGAGCACAGCAAGCGGGCGGTGAACCTCAGCGTCTCGTCGTCGACCTTCTTCCGCACCCTGTGCTCGCTGGACAGCACACAACCGACGGTCCACAAGGCCCGTCGAGAGGCATTCCTCGGCGCAGTCGAGGCCGGCGAGGCTCTCATCGAGAATGGCTTTCGCGCGGACGACGGTTCCTGGCTGAGCGTGCTCCTCCGCGGCGTCGCGCGCCTGTTCGAGACCAAAGGCGAGCAGGCCGGCGTGGTGTACGACGCGTGCCAGGGCCTGCGGCT
>Ga0075163_10014649_pt1 | contig 10108 bp, 6 predicted proteins | sample JI1023141ADNA_FD_71478 | JGI IMG/M metagenome (GOLD analysis project Ga0075163, IMG submission 71478) | Wastewater effluent complex algal communities from Wisconsin, to seasonally profile nutrient transformation and Carbon sequestration -... | ecosystem: Engineered > WWTP > Effluent > Algae... | reverse complement strand
GTAATAAGCGCGGACTCGTGCGCTGTCATCGGCAAAACTCTGAGCCGTATTCAGGTCTCGGAAGGTGCTGCGAAAATCACGCATGGCATCCACAAAGGCGCGGTCTTGACTGAGCACGGAGACTTGCTTGCGGATGTTTTCAAAGTAGAATTTGATGTAATTGAGCTTGGTATTACGATTCGTGGTCAGCTTGGAAAGAAGGCGCTTGGTGATGGTACTGCGAAAATCTAAATACGACTTTATTCCCAGCGTGAGCATAGAAGCCGTGCAGAGTAGTATCAGCACAATCATCAATTTGGACTTGATGGTTAAGTGCGCCGATTGAAAAAAACGTGGCAAGCGGAAGGAAAATTTTTTCATAGTAACGAAACAAAAAATGAAATCTGTGAGAATACAAATTCGGCGTAAAGACGCGATGCATCACGTCTCTAATAATGGAAACGCGCCGCGCGTCTCTACGTCATAGTGCCATTCAGAACTGAAGGCAATTCCACAATAAACGTCGCGCCTTTGCCAACTTCAGACTCGCACCACACGCGCCCGTTCATGGCTTCGACCATTTTTTTGACGATGCTCAAGCCCAGACCAGTACTGTGTTCGCCGCCTGTTGGTTGAGCAGAGAGTCGGGTAAATTTGCCAAAAAGTTTTTTCTTGTCTGCTTCAGAAATACCCTCTCCTTCGTCTTGTATTTCTATCCGCACTGCTTTTTGAAACGATTTCACCCGTATATGCACATTTTTCCCAAGCGGTGAGTATTTGATAGCATTGGAAAGAAGATTATCCAGAATCTGCACCACAGCTTGTTCATCAGTGATAACAAAATAATGAGGCGATGCTGAAGTAAAAATCAACGAGATATTTTTCACTGCTGCTTGTGCCCGATATTGTGCGATAATCTTTGTTACTAAGGGTATAATATCCAGTTGTACGCTTTGAAAATACCGAGCGCCCGATTCTAATTGGTTGATATCTAAGAGATTGTTCACTAATGCCAGCATACGATCGGAAGTCTGAATAATCTGTTCTGCTGCGCCTGCTGCTTGTATCGGGTCTAGAAACCCAGCCTTTAATAATTCTGCCACGCCGCGCACAGCAGCAATTGGATTTTTCAAATCATGGGAGACAATTCCTAAAAATTCATTTTTTTCATCATTCAACTCCACAAGCGTTTCATTTTTCTCATGAATCTCGGTATTGATAATTTCAATTTCCATTGCTTGCTCTTCAAGAACTTCTTGACGGCTTTTGAGTTCTTGATTCATCAGCTCGGCTTCTACATTCGCAGCGCTCAGTTCTTCGTTGAGTTCAGCAACCCTATTGCGTTCCTCTTCAACGGCTTTGCGATGACGGAAACTTTTCACAGCATTGCGAAACAGTATCGTGCTCGATAGCACCGAAATAAACGTAATGGCAGCCGAGGAAACAATAGACTCCAAAACCAAACGGGTATTCTCCTGCGGCGGTGTGAACTGCATCGTAATCGCAGCAAAAGTGCCAAACATCACACACCCCAGAAGTATTGCGGTGCGTGGCGTAATCAGTAATGCCGCAGACCATGAAACAATTATCTGAAAAAAGAATACCGGATGACCGTTTGTCTTCAGCAATGTATAGACAAAAGCCTGCACGGTTAGTATCACCATGATAGCAAAGACACGGGTCAATACTGAGAAATAGAAATTATTGCCGCCATCAGGATTGACGGGGCGAGCAAAAAACAACAGTGCAAATGCAGAAATGACGACTAACACAAGTATCTGCATGGTAAGAATTGCAAAACGAGTCTCATCCGGCAAGTTAAAAATATTCCGACGATGGACGATGTAGAGCAGAAAACATAAACCCGCAACAGCAAACACGAGCAATAACCGAATCCGCCGAACATTTGTACTAAGATTCTCACGCCAAAACTCAGCGTGGTAATGCTGTGGAATAGATTCAACACTACTCTTCAAAAGAAAATTCGGGAAGGTCATGGTACGCGGAAAAGAGAATTATACTTGTAGTGAAGAGTGCTTTGCGGGCAATTCCACAATGAACGTCGCGCCTTTGCCAACGTCGGACTCGCACCAAACGCGCCCATGCATAGCTTCGACCATTTTTTTGACAATGCTGAGTCCCAGCCCCGTCGAGTGTTCGCCGCCTGTTGGTTGGGCGCTTAGACGGGCAAATTTTCCAAAAAGCCTTGCCATGTCTTTTTCGGAAATGCCCTCGCCTTCGTCGCGCACACTGGCACGAATGAAGTTTGGTGCATCGGGGCTGTGCTCTACGTGGACGTACACGTTTTTCCCATGCGGAGAGTATTTCACGGCATTGGAAATAATGTTCTCAATAACCTGATGCGTCGCCATTTCGTCGGCGATGACAATACCACCATCGGCAGTGCTGCTGTAATGGAGCGTAATATTTTTCTGCTCGGCGCGAACGCGATAATCAGCCGTTACGCATTGCGCGATAAACGCAAAATCGATATCCGTCGCGTCAAAATGCGTTCCGCCGCGCTCAAGGCTGTTTACATCAAGCAGATTATTGATAAGCTCAAACATTCGCTCCGACGATTGCACAATCGTTGCAAGCATTTCTTGTTTTTGTTTTTCCGTCAATCCGTCAAGCGTGATAATCATATCCGCCAGACCACGAATACCGCTCAGGGGATTTTTGAGGTCGTGCGCTACGATGCCGAGAAACTCGTTTTTCTCGTTGTTGAGTTCGGTTAGTTCTTCGTTCTGGCGCTCAAGTGTGGAGTTCAAATCCTGAAGACTCGTGTTGGCAAGCTCTATTTCGCGTGCTTGTTCAGTTTGAATCACCATCTGCCTTGTAATTTCAGCATTCGCGTCCGCCAGTTGAGCATTGGTGTCGCGGAGTTCGCGGGCTGCTTTTTGCTTGATGGTATAACGATTTACTGCCACTCCCAGCAGCAGCAACATTAGCGCCACACCGCCGACGAGCGAGTTACGCACCAAACTTTGAATTTCCTGCTCCTTGCGCAGAAGCTGAATCTCGCGCTCTTTTTGCTCGGTGGCGACTTTCGTTTGCAGTGCGCTGATATTATCTTGGACTTCCACCGAAAAGAGAGAATCTTTCAGATTGGTGTAAAGGTGGTGATACTGAAGCGCCGTCTGAAAATCACGTGCGGCGGTGTAAATTTCCACAAACGTTTGGTAGCCTTCCTTCACCCGCTCGGCAAAGCGGGATGTTCTGGCAATCTCTACGCCACGATTAGCGTATTCAATGGCACGCACAAAATCTTTTTTCTTTGCATAGACCCCACCAATCAAGTAATAGAGCTGTCCCGTATATTTATCGCTCCGAATCTCTTGCGAAAGAGCCATTGCGCGTTGGAAATAGCTCATGGCTTTGTCATAGTTGCCCCAATACATCCAGTATTGACCGAGATTGGTGGAAGCGAACACAATTCCGTATTTGTAGCCGATAGCTTCGGCACGTTGTAAGCCCTTCATGCTGTAGGCGAGTGATTGCTCATAATCGCCCTGCATACGCCATGCTGCGCCCATATTGCAAAGTTCCAGCACGGCGCCTTCCACATTTCCTGTGCGCTCATAGACGACCAGCGCTTGATTGTAGTACCCCAGCGCATCGCTGTAATGCTCGCGGCGCTTGTAGATATTGCCGATGTCGTTCAGTGTATGCGCCAGTCCATTGCTGTCGTGGAGTTGCTCAAAAAGCGGACGCGCTTCGGTGAGAACTTCCATTGCCACGTCGTATTTGCCTTGATTGTAGAGCGCATAATTGCGATGATACAACGCCCATGCTTTGCCCTTTTTGCTGCCAAGAGTGTTTGCAACATGAGCGGCTTGCTCGGCAAAAAGAAGCGAGGAATCACTGGAGGTGTATTGATACGCCTGAGCGAGTTCATTGAGCACGTTCATTCGTTGCTCGGTGTTCTGAGGCGTTGTGGCGAGCAAGCGCCGGAGAGAATCTGAACGCCTCGCCAGAGCATCTTCGGCGTGAACTGAGTTCAAACCAACAACGGCAGCGGCGGCGACAACGACAACACACCACAGCGCAAGGACAACAAAAGCTGTGGGCATTATCCCGCACGGCGCGAGCAGTGAGAAACGTTGAAGAATTTTCATAGAATTATTGCCATCCTAGTAGGTGAGCATTGGTCGCTCCGGTGGTGTAGAGCGGTCAAGAGAATAAAGGACAAATAAGATAGCAAAAATAATGCTTTTTGCGAAGGGATTAGCGTTTTGGCACTTTAAGGCATTGCACTTTTGGAGACACACACCATTGCACATCACGAAGCAGTCTCACTGATCGGAGGCTTTCGGCAATTCCACGATAAATGTCGCGCCCTTCCCAAGTTCCGACTCGCACCACACCTTGCCATTCATCGCTTCCACCATTTTTTTGACGATGCTCAAGCCCAGTCCTGTGCTGTGTTCGCCGCCTGTTGGTTGTGCCGAAAGGCGCGCAAATTTGCCGAAGAGTTTTTTCATATCACTTGCAGAAATTCCTTCGCCCTCGTCTTGAACTTCGACGCGAATGACATTGTTTGCTTGAAGTTGCGAACTATAAGTCGAAAGTCGAATATGAATATTCTTGCCGCGAGGGGAGTATTTAAGAGCATTGGAGATGATATTTTCCATGACCTCGCGGAACATTCGTTCATCGGCAAGCGCCACAAAACGGTCATCAGCTGAAGCATTGTCTTGGTGAGTGTCATGAATACGAATGTCTTTTGTGGCGGCATAGTCGCTGAACTCCGCACAAATACGTTCCACCACGGAAGAAATATCGACAGCTTTCATCGCAGGCAGCAACACTCCCTGCTCCACTTCGTTCATGGTGAGGAGATTTGTTACCGATGAGAACATTTGCCCGGCGGCAGTACTAATTTTTGCGGACATCTCGGCAAGCGCTAAGAAGTTGAGATTAGCTGCCTCAATGCGAATAAGCTCTGCGATGGTGCGAACGCCAAATATCTGGCTTTTCAGACCGTGCGTTACAATATTTAAGATTTCATCTTTTTCGGAGGTCAGTAAGCTCAGTTCTTCATTTGCGTCGAAGAGTTTTTCGTTGAGTTCTTGCAAACGAAGATTATCGCGTTTGCTCTGGCGATTGCTGCGCACAAGCACAACGGCAAATGCTACCAAGGCGATAGCACCAAGCCCAAGCGCGTTCCGAATGATATTCTCTTGCACTCTCTGGCTTTGCAAAAGTTCGATTTCCTGCTCTTTTTGCGCCGTTTCGAGTTCTGCGAGCTTTTGTGCATTTGCCACGCTGTACATGGAATCTTGCAGTGTAGCAGCATTTTTCATCATTGCAAGGGCTGATTTGTAGTCACCAAGACCGGTATAGGCATCGGAAAGAACTTGATACGCCAAAACCTGCTCCGGCTTAAAATCATTTTTGCCCACATATTCCAATGCACGCCGCGCCGAGACAATAGCCTCGCTATGCCTACCAAGCCGATTTTGTGTCTGGGCAATTGTCCCCAGCAGATTCGACAAACCCGCATTATACCTTGTTTTCTCATACAGCCGCAGTGCCTCTCGCTGGTAAACCAGTGCTGAATCAAATTTCTCTTGGTTGAGAAAAAGTGCGCCGATGTTGTTGTACAATCGCCCGACCCCACGCAAGCGCCCCCAACGACGCTCAATGACGAGCGCATTGCGATAAAGCAGCAAAGCTCGTTCGGGCTGATGCCGTGCTTCGCAGAGTAAACCATAATTGTTCAAAACGGTAGCACGCAGGTAGTCATACCGTTCATCCGTGCATTTGTTCAATGCCTCCGCGTATAAGCTGTCGGCTCGAATATATTTTTTTGTGTAATGATACAACCCTGCAAGCCTTATCAACCCAAGCACTATCAATTGGTTATCCTGCAAGCGTTGCCCATACTGCATTGCCTCGGAATAGTCCTGTAATGCTTCATCATATTTCCCTTGCTCATCCCTGATCAAGCCACGTTGAAAGAGAATAGCAGCAATCTCCGATTCAGCAACAATGTCTCGTGCCATTACCAAAGCACGTTCAAAACATCGGCTTGCCTCTGCATACTTGTTATCTGCACGGTACACCACTCCCAGCGTCAGCAGAATGCGAATCCGTCCGGGAGATACGCCCACGTCCGCAACAAGACGTTCCGCCCGTTTCGCAATATCCAGTGACCTTGGGCTGTCAAATTCGAGATACTGCATCGCAATCTCCGACAAAACACGAGCAGCAACAGTATCCGTGCGATGCTCATAGATATTCAGCAACTTGTCCAGCGAATCGCGCTGCGGCTCTTGCGCAGCTCCATCCGGTGAAAAACAAATAACAAGAAAATACACCACAAAGCGGACATACCTTTGCCGATACCAATTCCAAACTGCGCAAAGAGAGTACATAGAACTTTTGGTAGTAGTCTGATAGAACTTTAAGAGGGTTACAGAGAATAGCGGTGTGTTGTATTTTGCACAATACGATACGAATATACTCATGTTTCCGTCAATTTCTATCATAAGGATGCACGCTATGAAAGACTTTTCGCGCCGACACTCGCATCTGAACTTGTTGCAAGCGCAGGTATTCTTGCTTGTCTTTGCTCTTGCTACCATGCTCGTACCCATCGCATTTGCACAGACAGCAAGCCTCAACTGCCCCGAAAGCGTAGCGTGGGACGCCGGCACCCGCACCTATCTTATTTCGAGCGCTTGCAATGGCTCTATTGTGCGCCGTAATGCAAACGGCACATTCAGTCCTTTTGCCTCGACAGGCTTGGAGTCTTCTAAAGGCTTGGCAATCGCAAAATTTGGAACAACTGATGCTCTCTGGGTTGCCGATAGTAAAAGCCTTAAGGCTTTTAATCTCATCACAGGTGCTCAACTGGGAGCATTTACCGTACCCAATGCGGTGGACATCAACGATATTGCTGTTGATTCCACAGCCGGAATTCTCTATATTTCCGACCCCGCTGCCGGAATCTTCCGTGCGGCAGTAAGCGTTTCCGGTAGTGCAGCGCAAGTAAATTTTACGACACTTGTCTCTGGTGCAGAAGTTCAGACCCCCAATGGACTTTGCTTCGACCGCGCAAACAACCGACTTATCGCGGTTTCGTTTACTCCGGGAGCGGCGCAGATTTATGGCATCAATCTCCGCACAACGCCGCCTACCGTACAAACTCTTGCCACCACCCCATCATCATCTGGCTTATTGGATGGGATTGCCCGCGACAAACAAGGTCGGTACTATGTGTCGAGTTGGGATGCGAACAATGTAACACGGTATGATTCTACATTCACCTCGCCGACGGTCATTGCAAGCGGCTTTGACGGTCCGGCAGATATTTTGTTCAATGCCACAACCGATACACTTGTCGTACCAAATTTCACTCGAAACACGTTGGATTTTATTCGGATTCAGCCTGCCGTCGTGTCAAACGTTCACATACCTGATGCGCCCACCTTCGCACTTAAACTGGCTCCCAATCCTGCGAATGAGCAAAGCCTGCTTTCCTACACGCTCCCTCGGGCAGCAAATGTTACGATCACTGTTCTCAACATACTTGGTGAAACGATGATGACGCTGGAAACAAGCCACCAAGCGGCTGGACTGCACCACACTATCATCCCTTTAAGCCCGACTCTCACATCAGGTGTGTATTATTGCCGTATTCAAGCAGATAATGCGACCGCAGTGCTACGACTGACTGTTGTGCGGTGACCGCATTACAAAAGCCGATTTCGCACTATTTTTCTTATTTTTCCACAATCATTTTTCTTCACTATTACCCATCACGCAATGAACCATTTCAGAACGCTCCGCATCATGCTCGGCGCAGCATTTTTTCTCGGAATACTTCTTCAATCCTGTGCTGTCTATCGCATGGGCGACACAGGCGGCGGCTCGGTGAGTCTTGCCGGAAACCAACCAAGTGTGCGAACTATCAAAGTTCTTCCCAAGCAACTTCCGTACTCACTTCGGATAGAAGAATTCACCGACGAGCGTCCGCCCGAAGAAATGAAACGCTCCGAACGCTCAAAAACTACGCCCTCCGACAAACTGGATTTCTTCAGCTACGGCGAAAATTACACATTGTTCAAAGAAGACCTTTTGAACCTAACGAGTGAATATTTCAGTTTCGCAGGAGCATTCAGAAGCATTAGTTCCGGCATGATTGTTCTGCCAAGCGACCTCGTAATGAAAGGGCGTGTTAAGCATTACTACGGTTACTACGAAAACGCAACAAGCCTCGTCGGCGACGTAGTGATGGGCGATCTGGGGCGTGGACTGGTGGGTGCAATCAAAGAAATGCCGACAGGTGGGATAATCGAAATTGAAGTGCAACTTGTCAGTGCAAAATCCGGCAAAACGGTCTATCAAGACAAAATTTTTGCCAAAGCACCCGCGATGGATACATTTGCCCCCAGAGACCGCAATTTTGCTGCCTACGAGTATGCGGATTCGCGTATTTACCAAATGGCTATCAATGATTTTCTTCAGCGCTTGGCTTCGGCTTCCCTGAAAGTGGAGTAATCATCATCGCCCCATCCTCTTGCTCTTGGCTTTTGAGGAACCATTCAAATTCACGGAAACTTCAAGAATTTTTGCATTTCATTTTGAAGAAAAACAAAGAGAAACAAGGAGAAACTATGTATCCTTCTTTACGATCATTGGCGGTGCACCTCATCATTGCAACATTGTGTACGCTGCCCGGTATCGCACAATCTTCTGCTGTGGGTAGCATTGATTCGGCTGTTGCGCAGGCAATGAGTTCGCAGAATATACCGGCTCTGGCGGTAGCGATTGTCAAAAGCGGAACAATCGTGTACAGCAAAGCATATGGGCAGGCAGATCGCGAGCGCAATATCACGGCGACACCGCAAACACTCTTTGCGATTGCATCTTGCTCAAAAATGATTACTGCCGTTGCGGTGATGCAACTCGTAGAACAAGGAAAAATGAGGCTGGATGCCGACATCAACACATATTTGCCATTTTCGGTGCGCAATCCAAATTTTCCCGCTGTGCCCATCACTGTCCAAATGCTGCTCACCCACACCTCAAGTTTGAACGATGGCTCATCCTTATTTGACTATGTTGTTCCGGGCGATTCTCCCATAGCACTTGCTGATTTTATGCGCCGTTCAGTAACAGCATCCGGTGATTTGTTTGGACAAACTGCCGAATTTGGAAATGCGATGCCGGGAACACAATACAAATACTCCAATATGGGAACATCCATGCTTGGGTATCTGGTGGAAGCTGTCGCAGCTCAACCTTTTAACCAATATTGCAACCAGCGTATTTTCACTCCACTTTGTATGAATTCCACGCGATGGTTTTTATCGGAACTCGATACCAACACCATTGCCAGACCGTACAGAAAATCCAATTCAATGCTGATTCGCCGTCCATTCACCGGCTTCCCGGATTATCCGGACGGTCAACTTCGCAGCACCGTTCTTGATTTGAGTAAATTTATGTGGGCAATGATGAACAGCGGCACCCCGTTTTCCGGCGTCCAGTTGCTGCAGCCGGAGACGACCCGCAGAATGCTGTCCGTCGCTTCGGTGAGCGGAAGCATTGGTCTGCATTGTTTCTATGAAGAGATTGGAAATCAAGACACTGTTTGGGGACATGACGGTGCGCTTGAAGATGTGCAAGCAGAAGTCCGTTTTTTGAAAGGCAGCGACGGCACGGGTGTCGTTGTCATCGCCAACACAAGCGCCCGCCTCACGTCGCTCTGGCAAACACTCTTAAATCTTGGCAGAAGCATCGCCCCAGCACCAAACAACGCTCTCCAGTGTACGGCAGTAACATCGGTGCGCTCCCCAGAGCAACAGTCGCTTGAAACATTGGTAGAAGTGTCTCCAAATCCGGCAAGCGATATATTGCGCCTAAGGTTGCCCGCCGAAGGCTATTCGCTGCAACTGGTGGATATGCTCGGAAGAACGGTGGTCATGCAAACATATCTGGGTTTGAATATAGAAATACCGATACAGACCTTGACGCGAGGTGCGTACTATCTTGTGTTGTCGCGTGGTGGCTCTGTCGTACAGACAAAACAAATTGTCAAATTATAGCCTTACCGCGAAGCAACCAAGCCCGCATCCACCGCAAAAGCGATAGCGTCATAGCGTGAGGCAATACCCAG
>Ga0075163_10014648_pt1 | contig 10109 bp, 10 predicted proteins | sample JI1023141ADNA_FD_71478 | JGI IMG/M metagenome (GOLD analysis project Ga0075163, IMG submission 71478) | Wastewater effluent complex algal communities from Wisconsin, to seasonally profile nutrient transformation and Carbon sequestration -... | ecosystem: Engineered > WWTP > Effluent > Algae... | reverse complement strand
TGGCTTGGATAAAAACAACGAATCCGAATGCCAACATGCCCCAAGTCATCTGACGGGTGAAATACAATTCGCTTTCCGGGATATAAAATCTTCGGTACACATACTCCCCAAACGCTGTTAAAATAAAAACAGTACTGTAAATAATGGAAGGCAAAAGAAATACGCTGTAAAATTTTCTATTTGCCATTTTCTCAGTCGGGATATAGGGTATTTTCTTTTTTAATAATGTTAATAAGAAGGCATAAAAAAATAGGGGAACAGTCGAAAATTTTAAGATCATGCCGCGCCAATGAAAACCCGATTCTGTTTTTTTATCCACTAAAAATTTTTGAATATATAGGTAGATTGAAATGGCAGCCATTAAAACTACAATCCCTTTTTGGACAAATTCGAATATATCCATATTGGCAGGTATCAACCTTAGGAAAAAGTAGAAATAGGGAAGTGCAACAAAGAAAAAAGCCAATGTTCCAAATAAATAATAGGTGCCAATCGCCAAATATGATATTTTTTGCCAAAAACTCAATTTCCCAATCACATAAGGATATTCGTCAAAAAGCAATTCAAATACACCGCGTGCCCATTTGAGTTGTTGTTTGCTAAAAGAAGCAAAATCTTCCGGCACCAGTCCTCTACTTACCATAACGGGATTGTATATGGATTTCCAACCTTTAGCATGAATTCTTATGGATGTTTGTAAATCTTCAGCCAATCCCATGGCATGTCCGCCTATGCTTTCCAATGCCTCACGACGGAAGGTGCAATTGGCTCCAATGGCAACAGCTCCGTTAAAACCACTTAATCCCATTTGCGTAGGTCCGTAAAAGGTATAAGTTTGTTCGGCCGCACCTTTGGCTACAAATGATCGATACATATTGTAATACCCTTGACTAACTTGAACAAAGCCTACTTTTTCATCTTGAAAAAACCCTAAAGTTTCATCCAAAAAATTTGGGAATACAATATGGTCGGGATCCAATATCAATATAAACTCCTCTTGGGTTCTGCGTAAAGCTTCATTAACTTTTCCTGCTTTTGCACCGGGTAAATTGGCTAAATCAAACCAAACAACATCGTATTTTTCGGCCAATGCTTTGAATTTTAAATCTTCCGTACTGTCCAATAAATAGGTTGTATGAGGATAATTCAAATTCTTCAATGCTTTAAATGTGTTTTCAAACATACTCAAAGGTTCGCCTGGCGCAGCAGTGGTAAATACAGCGACAGACAGATTTTCAGCAGATTTAGGAACGATTAATGGTTTGGAAATCCATAAATAATTTACCCATATTAAAAGCAATCGAAGAATGCTATACCAAAAAAATGTACTTAATATCACATATAAAACTAAATTTCCAATATGTACAATTCTAAACCACCATTCCAATAAATAGCCTATGCCTATCAAACCCGTAAGCGCAAATACTTGAAGTACGAATTTATCGTAGGCCAAAACATCTGCAGATCGTTTGGTTATCCATAAATCATTTCTCAGTTTGGTTTGCATACTTTATAATTTGAAATTTAATCGAAAGCCAGTGTTATAACTATCGTAGAAATAAGTATTGAAATATGAACCATAAATTGAAAAAGACCATTTATTATTGAAATCATAAACTAAATTCAAATTCGCATCATAAGGATTGAATTCGGTTTTGTTTTCTGTATAAATAATATTGGAATTCGAGCCATTTGAAGCCACATATTCAGGACTATTGGCAGTGGCATAAAAACCATAATTTCCCTTTAGATTCAAATTCCAACGTGGTGAAAATGGATAGTTTAAAACTAAAACTATTGAATTTACCAATTGATTATTGGGTGTGTAATACAAATCGTATTTTGATGTAATAGTAGGATTTGAATAAGCGTTTTCAATAGGTGTATAGGTGCTTTTTTTCGAATCGGAATATCCTAATCCATATCCTAACTGAACTTTAAAATCGCTGTTAAATAACGGTCTGGAAATATACCAGGCTCCAAAATTTGAAATGACATTTTGATCCTCAAACGCATTAATTTCATACCCAACGTGAAGCAAAGATTTATCATAATCTCCTAAATTTAAAGCAATACTTCCTTTGTGATAAAGCAAATCGGTCAAAGTGCTTTCTAAAGTACTTTTATAAGTCAATCGTTCGAAATTAAAGGATAATTTTGAACGTTTGGTCAGAGATTTATGGAGCGAAACATTTCCAATTAATTGTTTGTTTTCAGTAACATTGTTGTATTCAACTCCAAATTTAAATTGAGTACTCAAGCCTATGGATGTAAATAACATTTCATTTCCAACACAAACATCGATAATTTGGGATTGATTTGAAATATTTTCATTTTTGATTTCCAATATTGGATGTAATAAATAGGATTGCATTTTACCAAAAGTCAATTTTTCACTAATTGATTCCAGAGGTTGGTTATCATTCAAATAATTGGTTTCAAATGATATAGATAAAGACTGAGCCTCATTTATTTTACTTTTCAATTCTCTTGTTACAGAGTTATTCGGATAAATTGAATCAATCTTGGAAATAGATTCATTTGCTTTGCGATAATTAGAACTCCAATAATAAATTTCTGCTTCTGTTAATAAAACTTGAGATTTATCGAAATCGGTATTTTTCAAAAATTGAATTGTTTCTAACGCTTCACTTAGAAGTCCCATTTTAAGTAATGTTTGTATGTATTCAAATTTTAATTCATTTGAATTTGGTAGCATTTGAATTGTAGATTCGTATAGTTTTTTGCTTTTATTAAACTTACCTAGGTTTGACAATGTAAACGCATACAACCAATTAACTTCAATATTTGTTGAAGTGACAAAATACAAATTTTCTAATTTTTCTTCCGCAGATTTAAAATTTGATTCGGTAATATCCTTTTTAATTTTCTCAATTTCAAGCTTGAAATCTTGAGAAAAACAACTAATAGACATCCCAAAAAATAGAATTAGAATTGATACTTTACGTTGCATTGTTTACTTTATTTATTAGTTTGTCGAATAGAATGTATCGATTTTATGAGCAATTAAATACCTTTAAATACACTTTTTTACAATGTATTTTTTAAGGTTTTACTCTAAGTTTGGTTTGATTTTACAACCAAAAAGTTAAAGAATTCGTAAGATTTTTGCTAGTTCTGTTGCAAGCAAAGTAGGTGTCTATTTGTTAATACAACTACCATTACCTTTACCTTTATTAGCCTTTTTATTTGATTTATTACAATTGGCATTTTTAGTATTGTTTTGTCCCATTTGTCCACATTTTTCATGGTCACCTTCTAGTATGCTTTTGTAAACTTCTGCACTGATAAACTGAGGTGAATAGGTGACGTCTTTAAGTTCCAATTGCCCTACAAAAGCTCTCATATGATTTCTGGAGCCACAAGTTAGATTGTCTAATGCATCCAAAAGTAAAGTGTTGGAAGTATCATTTTTATAGATCATGAGATCTTTGATGTCCAAATCTTCGATGGTCGCACCAACTTTCAAAGCTTCAGTTAAAGAAACATCGCCTTGTGCAATCAATTGGTTGTACAATTTTTGTAAATCGGAATTGTTAAAAACGCCATTTTCAGTTGATGCTGGGTCTGCAATTTGATTTTCTGTCAAGAAGACCAACATACGATCCATATGTCTTTGTTCACTTTTTACAATGTTTTTAAAGACAAAAAAATCGTATTTATCGGCAAAATGTTGGTATACGTCACGAGCTAGTTTTTCTTCTTCACGCATGTGTTTAAGTAAGATGACCTCTTTGTCATTCAGTGTTGTAGCAGAATTTGTTACCTTTAAATCAGAATTTAGTAAGTTTCCTTTATTACTCATAAAACTATATGAGAAAGTGAGAGTTAGAGCGAACAAAATAGTGTAAAAAAATGTTTTCATGATAGTAAAAATTTATTTGTATAGTATATTCTACGTGTAACAATTTTATTCCTTTCAAAAACTAAAAAAAAAATCAAAATTATTTTTGATGCGACTGTTGGTGTGCATCAAACCATTCAGGTTTAGACATTTCGGTTTCATATAGATAATTTACTATTTGCACAATATCTTTTTCGTCGTAATTTAAATGTGGCATAACCCCTTTTTCTAACGCAGCATCTCGCATTAAGACTTTTTCTTGTTGTGGATTTTTTACCCAATCCGACATTAAATTAATAAAATCTTCTTTGTTTTTTGATGCTTTCATATACCTTCTTTTCACAGCGTACATGGGTGGTGCAATCATTTCTTCTTCGGTTTTGTTTTCAAAGCCATGGCATGCAATGCATTTTTGCTCAAATTGGATTTTACCTATACTTTCCGCATTTGAATCGATGGTTTTTGTTATTGTCGAATTGGTGTTTTCACAAGAAACCAAGATCAATATAAATAAGATTAGTGTTGGAAATACTCGAATTATTGAAAGTGTTGATTTACGATACATATAACAATATTTGATTTTATTATTAAATTTTAATATTTACCTTTTCCCATTCCTTTTCCTTTACCTTGACCATTCCCTTTTCCTTGTTGCGAACCTGCTGGAATAGAAGTTTCAATATTACAGGATTGATTTTTTTTCCGTAAAATCTTATTAAATTCTTTTAAAGTAAGGTGTTTTGGAGTATAGTTTGATTTCAAATTTATTAAGAATTGATTACCGCTTCTAATCCCATTTTGAATGTTACAGATTAAATATTTATTCAATTTTTTAATAATCGGATTTTCAATTTTATTTTGAAATTCATTAAAATTGATGAGCAATTTTTCTTGTTCGAGTGTGATTAAATTAAGTATTTCAATTTTTTCCAAATAATTTTTGTCAGTTAGTTCATTATAGTTGGTTTGTATGTTTTTATCGTTGAAAACACCTTCCGTATCAGAAGTTAACTGAAATGCAGAGGTTTGTTTCAGTGCACATTTCAATTTATTTAAAGATATAATATTTGAATGATTTAGATTGTTTATTTCATCAAACCCCGTTTTTCTATAAAAGTGGTTACTAATATCAACAACGAATTTTATTTTTTCATAGTTCAGTGTCAAATAATTCAATTCTTCAAAATTCAATGTTCCAATATTTCCAAATTGTTTGCATTCATCGTTTTGTTGATTCGACTTTTGAGAATAAGTTATACTTGTAAAAAGAATAGAGAATACTAATAATAGATTAATGTTTTTTTTCATTTGAAGGTTAGATTTGTATATAAAAAAAATCCAACTTATGAAGTTGGATTTGAAAACGGTTAATTACACTGTTCTTTTGACGACGTTATAATTTGATTGAAAAGTTCTTGTGAAATGAATTGAGGAGTATATGTTTCTTCATTTGTATTAATACTACTTACAAATGCACGCATGTGATTGCGTGAACCACAAGTCAAATTTTCAAAAATATCCAAAATGGCAGGATTTGATGTTTCAGAGGAGAGTTCCATTAAATCTTTTATATCAACATCTTCAATAGTTGCCCCAACTTTTAAGGCTTCCACTAGAGAAATATCACCTTGCGCTATCAATTGATTATAAAGATTTTGTAAATCTATGTTATTGAAAATACCGCTTTGACTTGAAGCCGGATCTTGTATATGATAATAGTTTAGGAGACACAATACTTTGTCCATATGTTGTTTTTCACTATTGGAAATGTTATTGAAAACATTAATCCCGTATTTATCGTAGAGATTACGATAAACATCATAAGCCAATTTTTCTTCCTCTCTCATAAATTTTAACATTTCTATTTCATCGTCACTTATAGTGGTAGAAGGGTTTATTAAATCACAATCTGTTGATTGAGAATTTTCATCTTTTGAACAAGAGGAAAAATAAAAAAGTGATAGGATTAGTACTTTTAAAATTGATTTTTGCATTAGTTTTAAATTTAAAGTTATACGTCTATTACGTCTAACCTTAAATTTTCTTTCAAAGACTACTTTTTCTTTTTTTTGTTTTTGCTTCTATCTTGTCCCCCAAAAGCTTTCCATGGTCTAATTTGTTCAGCAATAAATATATTATCAGATTGAATTTTCCCCATCACTTTAATTGAGATTCCATTTTCCAACTCCAATATGGGTGGAATAAAAATTTCATGATAAATAATTTGCCATTCTTTACCTGAAAAGTCTTTTATTAGTAAAGTGTCTATCTTAGAATCAATTATTTCTCCGGCTAAAAATCCTGCTTTAGGTTGCATCCAATGTTGCAATTTTTTTTCTTCTATACTATTGTAAATTTCCACTTGATAAGCAAATTTGTTTTCCAAAAAAGAGGCAATGCCACTGATAAAACTCAAAGTACCCAAGAGGATACTTAAAAAAACACTCAAAGCAAGAATACTCACCAAACTGTATTTATAAGCTTTTTTGAAATTTTTAAAGCTAAAAAAAGCCAAGATGGAAAATACCAACAATAAAATTAGCCAAAAATAGGGTAGTAGTACTAATATATTTTCCCATGAAGAATGTGAAAAATGACTGATTAAAACAAAATCGGTTTGTTGTATGCTGTATAAAATGATGGAAAAAGCCATGGATCCAATCAGGATGGAAATTACAAAAAGACACCAAAATCCCCAATTTTTAAATTGGAAATACCATTTAGGCGTTGGTTCTATTTGTTGGTGTTCAATTTTTTCTAATATTTTGTCAAAGTTGTTCATAGGTTAAGGTTTTTATTCAAAAAAAGAAATATGTTGTTTTTGAGCTAGTTCGCTAAACATTTTTTTAGCTCTGTTGAGATAGGTTGCAACAGTTCCTTCCGGAATTTTGAGAATATCCGATATTTCAATGTAGTTTTTATCTTCAAAGTATTTGAGTACCAAGACGGCTTTATAGTGATCGGGTAATTGGTTGATGATGTTCATCACTTTTTTTTCCGTTTCAATTTCCTCATACGAAAGGTCTTCATTTTGAACATATTTCAAATGAAGTTCATAATCAACGGTTTTGTTCTTACCGAAAGAAACTGATTTGCGCCATTCGGAAATGGTTTGATGATGAACGATCCTATAGACCCAACTATTAAAAGATAAGTCTGCATCGAAATCATGCAAATTTTTCCAAATTTTAATGAATGAATCTTGTAATATATCCAATGCTTCTTCCTCATTTACTTGAGAAATATGATGAATATAACGCAGCAATTTGGCTTCATAACGTTCGTATAAACAAGCAAAAAATGAAGTGTCTTGAATTGATTTTTCAATCAATTCACGATCCGTATAAGCTATACATTCATTTTTTTTCAAATTTACTTTCAGATAAAGGGATTTATCCCAACCTTTTCTTAATACGTAGATAGGTTATTTTTCTTTCAATCGTTGGGGCGAATTGCATTCGCCCATACGGCGAATGCAATTCGCCTCTACCAGGACGAATGTAATTCGCCCTTATCTGATACGTCCATCCAACATTTCAATTTTTCGATCTGCCATTTGGGCTAATTCAGGATTGTGAGTTACAATGACAAAGGTTTGTCCAAATTTGTCCCGAAGCTCAAAAAAAAGTTGGTGTAAATGTGTCGCCGAATCAGTATCCAAGTTGCCACTAGGTTCGTCAGCAAAAACGATTAAAGGATTGTTTATTAAAGCTCTGGCAACTGCAACACGTTGTTGTTCTCCACCCGAAAGTTCTGTAGGTTTGTGATGAATTCTATCCTTAAGTCCTAAAAAAGAAAGTAATTCTTCGGCTCTTTTTTCGGTTTCTAATCTATTTTTTCCACCGATATATCCCGGAATACAAACATTTTCTAATGCTGTAAATTCCGGTAATAATTGATGAAATTGAAAAATAAAACCGATATTTTCATTTCTGAATTGCGCCAATTCTTTAGATTTTAAACCCAAAATCTCTTTTTGATTGATGTATATTTTAGTCTTATAATGAGAATTTGGATTATCCAGGGTACCCAAAATATGGAGTAGGGTAGTTTTACCGGCTCCTGAAGGGCCTACAATAGCAATAACTTCTCCCTTTTGTATGTCGAGAGAAACCCCTTTGAGAACTTCTAGATTCCCGTAGGATTTGTGAATATCGAGTGCTTTAATTATACTTGTCATGTTGCGAAATTAAGGATTTTTTTGGTACAAAAATTGATAATAAAGTCAGGTTTTTTTAGTTATTTATCAAACAAATATTAATGCAATCAAAATTTAAACTTTTCATCAAAGGTATTTTCCTAGATGCCATCGGAATGTTGTCATACGCTATTCCTTGGTTTGGTGAATACACCGATATTTTATGGGCTCCGATTTCAGCCTATATTCTTTACAAAATGTATCCGGGAACCGCAGGTAGAATCGGAAGTTTGGTTACTTTTGTAGAAGAATTGGTTCCTTTTTTAGATGTGGTTCCAACCTTTACTTTGACCTGGATTTATAAATTTTATATTCAAAATGAAGAACCTGATGAAATTTCAAAAAAGTAAGCTATTTACACTATTCATATTTATGACTTACTCAAATTCTATGTTGATTTGGGGACAAACCGATACGCTTCAAACAGAAGATAAGGGCAAACCTGTAATTTATAAAGATTACTATGTTTTTGAAGGAGATACCATGCTTATTGAGCTGGATGAAGTGCATTTACTCAAGAAATTAAACTTTAAAACGCAGGATGATCGAAATTACTATTTTTGGTTGAGAAGAAAAGTGCATAAAGCCTATCCTTTTGCTGTTATAGCACAAGAAAGATTGGAAGTAATCAATGCCAATCTAGAAAATATCAAAACCAAAAGGCAAAAAAAAATCTACCTTAAGAGATTGGAGGAATATTTTGAAGGAGAATTTACAGACCAACTCAAAAAATTAACAGTAACCGAAGGCAGAGTTTTAATCAAGTTGATTCATCGTCAAACGGGAATGACGGTTTATGAATTGTCTCGGGAATACAAAAGCGGTTGGAGTGCTTTTTGGAATCAAAAAACAGCTAGATTATTCAAACAAAATCTCAAAGACGAATACGAACCCGCATCCGATAATGAAGATTATCTCACCGAACTTATTTTGGAAAGGGCATTTGAAGAAAATACTTTGGCCGTCAAACCGACGGTCTTAAAATTTGATTTTGAAAAGATTAAAAAAAGTAAAGGAAATTTTGTTCCTATTGAAAGACGGATATAAAATCAAAAAAGGCAGTTTAAATTTTAAACTGCCTTTTTTGATGTTTTAATTCATTTTATAATACTGGTCTAATTCGCTAATATATTGATTTTTAGTTTCAGAATCTAGAAGTGAGTATTCAAATGAATTTCTAGCAATTTGATACAAGTCTGCTTTTGTGAGTTGTAAAGCTTTTTGAATCTCTTCGTAATTTTTGTTGACTTGTCCGCCAAAATAGGCAGGGTCATCAGAATTTACAGTAACTTTCAAACCCATGTCCATCATTTTTTTCAAGGGATGTTTTGTTAAATCGGGTTGCACTTTTAATGCTTTATTAGACAAGGGACAAACGGTTAAAGCTAAATCTCTTTTGATGATTTCAGCTACCAAAACAGGATCTTGCAATGAATTATTACCGTGGTCAATACGCTTGATCTTCAACAAGTCAAGGGCTTCCCATACATATTCTGCTGGACCTTCTTCACCAGCGTGCGCTAAAGGAATATAGCCTTCTTTGATAGATGCTTCAAATACGCTTTTAAATTTACTCGGTGGATTGCCTTTTTCAGATGAATCCAGTCCTATTGCTTTTATTTTATGTTTAAAAGGTAAAGATTGTTCCAACGTTTTAAAACAAGCAGCCTCATCCAAATGACGTAAATAACTCATAATCAGATAGGAGGTTATCCCAAATTTTTCTTGAGCATCTTCACAAGCTTTTGAAATACCATTGATTACCGTTTCAAATGCTATACCTCTATCTGTGTGTGTTTGTGGATCAAACATGATTTCGGTATGACGCACATTTTGAGTATTGCACTTTTGTAAATAAGCAAAGGTCAAATCGTAAAAATCTTGTTCGGTTTGCAAGGCACTTGCTCCTTGATAATAAATATCAAGAAAGTCTTGCAAACAATCAAATTGATAGGCTTTTCTCAATTCCTCAACGGTTTTATAAGGAATGGAAATTTTATTGCGTTGGGCAATTTCAAATAAGAGTTCAGGTTCAAAAGTGCCTTC
>Ga0075163_10014647_pt1 | contig 10110 bp, 10 predicted proteins | sample JI1023141ADNA_FD_71478 | JGI IMG/M metagenome (GOLD analysis project Ga0075163, IMG submission 71478) | Wastewater effluent complex algal communities from Wisconsin, to seasonally profile nutrient transformation and Carbon sequestration -... | ecosystem: Engineered > WWTP > Effluent > Algae... | reverse complement strand
GTTTGATGGAGAGCAACGTAGGCCAGTTGCGCAGGTCGCCCACCTCATCGAACTCAGCGGCCAACAATTCAGGATACACACCGCCATAGTGGGTCAGATCCGGGACATGCCAGTAGTCGTTAGGGGCGTCTTCGTTCAGTTTGTTCACAAGGAAGCGCCGCAGACAGGCGATGGCATCGCGGTTGAACGCGTCCACGTTATCCACGGCGGGCCATATGCGCAGGTCGCTGCCCATCAAACGGGTACGTTCGTTTTCCTCTGATGGGGATGAAGGCACAGCGGGTACCGACGGAGGGGTTGCCGTGGAGCAGGCGATCAGGAGAGCACAGGGGAGCAACATGCAGGTGAAGGATCGGTGATAGGTGCGGGTTCGCATCGATACACGCTGCGAGTTACCGGCGTCAAGAACAAAGAAGCTCAGCATATGACGCGAAGATCGGGGGAAGACACGCCATCGATAACCGTTCCGCGACCGGGGGTATCCACTCTTGAAACGATCGGAAACATGGAACCCCGCTTTCCCTTGATACTGAAGAGCGCCTACGGGCCGGTCTTCATCGCGCTGAACACCATTCTGCGCATCGATGCCGAAGACAAATACAGCCGGCTGCACTACACCAGCGGCGATACCGTGGTCCTTTTGCATAGCCTGAGCGATCTGGAAGAGCGCCTGGCCTGCGGGCAGCGCATCGGGGCCCTGGTCTTTCTGCGCACACACCGCAGTTGCATCGTGGCGATGCACCATGCGGATGCGCTGGTGAAGCGCGACCAAGTGATGTTGAAGGGTCAGGTAGCCCCGATCAGCCGGAGCGCTTGGAATGGACTTTTCCAACTTCTGGGATCCATCGGCTCCGCGGAAAAGGGGGTTCGCTCCGCGTGAGCGGCGCTGGTCAGAAACCGCATCCACAGAACACGCACGCGGATATTTTTCAGAACAGTGATAACCGATCGGGTCTGCGTGCGATCAACCAGTAACAACACCACAGGCCGATGATCACCTTAACCCCCATCACCGATCCCACCAAGCTGGAGGAGTACTTCCGTTTCCGTTATCGGATCTACAGTGAGAGCCGACAGATCGGGTTCGTGGCCACCAATGGCGATGGTAGGGATGTCGTTGCATTCGACGAACGAGCGCTGCACTTCGGTTGGTACATGAACGACACCCTTGCGGGTTGCATCCGATTCATCGGACCTGATGACAGTGCTACGCCCATACCCATGATGGTCCTTGCTCCGGATGAGCAGGTGCGAAAGGCCGTGAGAGGTTATATCGACGAACGCCGCCGTCGGGGTGAGAACATGGTCGAGGCCAGCCGTTTCTGCCTGGCGCCTCAGTACCGAGGGTTGGGCACGGCCCGGGAATTCGTGCTGGCTATGCTGCGTTCCATGGAGCCCTATGGCGTGGAGCATGGTCTGTTCGATTGTCATGAGAGGCACGCCCTGTTCTATCGCAGAATGGGATTCGACGTGCTTGCGGGAGCTGAGCGATGGAATGTGCCATTCCTCGGCTACCCGACGACCGCGTTGGTGTATGACCTGAAGCGGATGATCGGACGGGAGCCGAGGCTGTTTCAACCGACCGTGGCGGAACATAGTCGCAGGGCCGCCTGAGATGATAACCAAGGCTCGTTCCAAGGGATCAACGCAAAAGAACATACCAATGAGAACCACCTTCCTCATCATACTAGCCTTTCTGATCGGCCTCACCGCTTGTAATAAAGACGACCCCGAACCGCCGGGACCGAACTGCGAAACCACGTGTCAGAACGGTGGTACCGTGACTTCCGATTGTGGCTGCGATTGTCCGGCAGGCTTCAACGGAACCATGTGCCAGCACCAGCAAGTGCCGGACCGGTTCATCGTTACATCCATCCGATTGACCGGCTGGGAAATACACCCGGACAATGGAGGGAATTGGGATACAGGGAACGGGAGGCCGGATATCTACTTCCGCTTCTGGTACTCTTCGAGCATCGTGCACGCCCAAACAGGGTACATCGCGGATTGCATCCCCAACACGGACTACACGTACTCGAGCCCCGGTTTCCCATTCTACATGGATTGTGGCAGGACCTACCCGCTGCAGATCTTCGACGAAGATGGATCCTATGACCAACTCATGTTGAACAGCTACGGGATCGACATCGCCGACTTCTCCAACGGACTGCCTACGGCGATCCCAGTGCACAGCGGCGACTACTCCTTCCAGCTGATCGGGTATTGGCAATTCTGACCACCATGTCCAAGCTCCACTCCACCGCGCTCTTCCTGTTCATCTTCTACGGGCTACCCCTCTCGGCCAAGCCGGCGCTTCTGCTCACTTGGCCCGTGCTGGTGCTGGCCGCCTTCTGCACCGTGCTCTTCGTTACACAGCCGGCGCTCAGCATCCAGGAAAGCAAGGAACACCAGCGCACAGACAGTCGGACCATCTGGCTGATCATCGGTGTGAGCGGGGCCGGGCAGATCCTCAGCCTGGTGGACTGGGCCTATCGGCAAGGCGCGCCGGATGTCTTGGACACCTGGGCCATGACGGGCCTCGCGCTGCTCACCTTCGGCACGGCCTTTCGCCTCTGGGCCATACGTACACTCAGGAACAATTTCTCCGCAACGGTGCGGATCAAGCAAGGCCAGCAACTCGTGACGAATGGCCCTTACCGCTGGCTGCGCCACCCCAGCTACACCGGTGCCTGGCTGGCCATGCTCGGCGCTGCGTTGCTGATGCACAGCTACCTGGGACTGGTCATCATGGGCCCGGGCATGCTGCTGGTGTACATGCGCAGGATCGCCGTGGAGGAGCGCACACTGGAGCAGGCCTTCGGTACCGCCTACACGGCAATGAAACAGAACACCCAGCGGCTGGTGCCGGGAGTGTGGTGACAAATGGAACAGAACACATAATTGAGAAAACCTCCGATCATGAAACACATGCTTACCAGTTTTCTGTTGGCCGGAACAGTTAGCGCTTCGGGTCAATGGCTGAATGACAACCTGATCGCGCACTTCCCATTGGATGGCTCCCCTGTCGATATCGTGGGCGGACTGGCTCCCGTCGTGATCTCGGGGAACCCCGGATTCTGCACGGATCGGCATGGGACCACGAACGGGGCAGCGTGCTTTGATGGAGCGAGTTTCTGGAGTTATGGAGATGTCCTGGACATGGATACAGGTGATTTCAGCATCGCGCTGTGGGTTCGGATAGATACCGTGCGCCCCACGTTTACCATAGCTCCGGGCTTCTTCAGCGAAGGCAGTACCCTGGTAGGCAAGGGCAATAGCATATTCAGTTCCCCGTATCAAGCGGGGTATAACGTTTTCACAAGGAATAGTGGCACACCCCAGATCGATGTTTATGGTCTAACAGGGGATGACAGCAATGATCTTGTGCTCATGCAAGGGACCATCGAACAGGATGAATGGGTGCATCTCGTGCTATCCCGGTGCGGGGATCATCAGTTGATGTTCGTGAACGGGGTTTTAACAGCGGACAGCTTGACCGGGGCGAGCAGGAACATTGATGTGAACACGGTTTTCTGCATCGGTGGCATGGACAGGGACCCTTCAACTGAACTTGACAGCGAATGGCTCAACGGAGCGCTTGACGATGTGCGCGTTTACAAGAACCGGTGTTTATCCCAACAGGAGATCAATGTGTTGGCAGACCTCACGGTCGGAATTACCGAGGTCGCTCCTCGTGGAGAAAGGCTACAGGCAAGTCCGAACCCTGCCAATACCATAGTGCGCTTCGATTTTCCTGAACAGGTCATCCTTACGGGTTCGATCACCGTGCTCAACGCGATCGGTCAGAACATACTACTACGAGCATTGGAGCCCGTGATGGTCAATGGATCCATTCAAAGGCTCACACTCGATGTCTCCCACCTGCCGAAAGGTGCTTACTTCGTGACAGTGCCGACGGAAGAGGGCAGTTTGCATGGGAGGTTCGTCAAGGAATAGCCGCTCCATTTATGCGCTCGGTTCTTCTACCGATGTGAGACCGTTAGGCTGTTGAACGGACTATTCCTGATCGATACACCTTGAGACTTACAATACAACGAGCCCTTTGACCGAGTACGAGACCAACCCGGATCCACTTGATCGGGTAATGGTGTATCGGTACGGTGCACATCGGAACCACTTGGCCGGTGCCATGGTGTACTTCAGCGCGGAGCGGTTCAAGGAAGCTGCATTTTCAATCGGCATGGCGAGTTGGAAGTGATCCATCGGCACACCGCCCAAAAGATCAATAGCTGGGATAAGGCAAGGAAAGGGATCATGCCCTTCTTGATGGATGGGCTTATCGATGAGATCGGGATCTGTCCGTTCTTCGAGAACTTCATGAAGGCCGAACTCTTGGATCAAGGATCCGTGATCCACTACATCCACGACCCCTCGCAACGGAAGGGCAGCAACGCTACTCTCTCGCGAAAGGAGCAGAAGGAACGTCCGATTCCGTCTGCACGACTGGTCACCGAGGGACTGACAAATGCTGAACTTCAGCCGAAGACCCTCACCATGGATCTTATGTTCCGGCAGAAGTATCAAGCCGTGATCGGCATCCCCACGGATGTGCTGGCTGTGGTGCGCCGGATCAACGAGAGCCGGAACAAGCTGCACTTCACCAGCGAGGTCGGCGGTGAACTCAGCGGCAAGCTGGTGAAGGACTTGAAGCTTCTGGATGCCTTCGTGGATCTGCAACTTACGCGGATCGGCCCAAGCCTGTGATCAGACAGGATGCCTTACCAAGCCGCTCATGCTTGCTTATACGTCCGGGAAACGGAACAGCATTCTTCAGATGGACTTCAATGGCCGTGGCATCGACAAGGTCACTTGACCTCGAACGCACCATCAGCTTGAGATGTCCGTGATCGAAGGAACAGGAACAAGGCTAGCGTCACCAAGACGGCGCATGCAATAACCACCACGAAGAAGACCGATCGACTACCGGACGTGAACCGGATCGGGCGGTCATCACCCAACAACACGAATCCAGCCCAAAGCGACGGTGGCGCATCCGGATGGGCTTCGCGGAAGTCGTGCTTCGCCGCGGCCAATGCCGAGGCCTTTCCCTTTCCCTCTGCAAGATGGCGATAGAACGAACCCATGATCTCCGTGGTGGAACGATCATCCACCTTCCACAAGGACATGAGCACATTGCGCGAACCGGCGCTTCGGAACGCCCTGGCCAATGACATGGTGCCCTCTCCTTCCAGTGGCTTGCCCGTCCCGGTCTCGCACGCACTGAGGCAGACCAGGTCGCAATCCAATGTCATCGGGTAGACCTCGTACGCATGAAGTACCCCATCCTCGCTTCCGCCTTGCGTGAACGCTTCGGTGAAGACAAGTCCGGAGAGCGCTGGATCGGAGGGATCGGAAAGGCCATGTGCTGCCACGTGAAGTACCCCGTATCGTGACGCGAACTTCTTGAAATCCGCTTCCGTGGCCGCCTGCCCGACAGTGAGATCCGCCTCCACAGCACGCCCGATCAGTCGGGCTTCGGCGCCATTGTCGATCGGCGCCAGTGCATCGCGCAACTTCGCGGAGCTGGGAGCTGCACGCATGGCGAACGTGCCAGGGTCCAAAACCGCTCCGGCACCAGGATAAGCGGGGGCAAAAACGCGGGTGCGCTCTCCCTCGGATAGCTGCTGTGCTTCGTTGCACAGCCTTTTAGGGGACAGTTCATAGCGCACAGTGACCTCATCACCCAGGAAATGCAGGCCGGGCAATTGATCCGCGGTGCTGCTGTCCGATCGCGCAGGGATCAAAGCCTCGAATGGGAATGCGGCTGCCTCTTCATAAGGCACAACGGTGATCGACCGGTATGCACCCATATTCCGACCGCCGAGCATATATCGGTACAACGTTCGGGCATTGTCGACCATGATCGAAGAAAGCGGGTCGGGCTGCGCAAGGGCCTGTGTAACCTCCACCAGCAGGAACCTCAGGCTGTCGTTCTCAGGCACGGGTTCCACCTGCACGCCGCGCTCATCGATCGCGATCACCGCGATGCGTGGATGAACGATCAACCGTAGCTCACCGGGCCGTACTTCGTTGACGCACCGTGCCACCCAAGCCGATGCTGTGTCGCGTACGCTCAAGGAGTCAACGAACTGCGCGAGCATCTTCTCTACCCTTTGCATGCTTTGCATGGAACGCTCGAACTCCGCCTTTTGGCCGGGATCGCGGGAGGCAGGTGAAGTATGTTGTATGGCGGTGCGCCAGAACCAAACGGAATCCAACATAGCACGGCTAACGGGATCGTTCAGCAGCTGCGCCATCCGCAGTTGCTTGTTCAGTCGAGCGTTCACCATGCGGTCCAACAGCACCAGTAGCCGCTCATGGTCCACCGGCAGGCTCGGCGATCCGAGCTTCACCAACGCCGCCGCTTCGTAACGGGTGGCCCAATCCACATGCCATAGACCCGATTCTCCGAACGCCTCCGACGAAGCCAGGCGCTTACGGGCGAACCTATCATACAGTTCAAGGAACCCGTCATGCAACTTCTGATGCTGCGGATCACGTGTGCGCTCGTAGAGTTCCTTCAACAAGCGTGCGAAGGACACGCCGTTACGGAGCACCTCCAGCTCATCGTCGATCCCATCGAGGTGCTGTATGGTAAGTGGCAAGGGTCCTTGATGCCGATACACGCCAAGCATGTGGCGTAGGTGATCCTCCAGCGCTTTCTCATCGCCTATTGATAGTGCCAGATCGGCCAGGCTCGCATGCGCCCCGGAGACGAATTCGGCATACTTCCATGGGTCCTTCATCCAGTCCTTCTCCAACTCCTTGAGCCCTTCCTCGAAGAAGAACCGAGCAGAGTCCACATCGTGGGGCCCGCTCCCTTTGTTACCGGACCTGAACCAATAGTCGTTACCGATGTTCATCAATGAGCGCCCTAGTTCAGCGCCGGTGATGCCCAGCTGTCTTTTGATCCGTAAGGCCTCTAAGGGTATCGAAGGCCGCGGGTCCTTGAAGTGGTGGGTGATGTAGCCTTCCAGGATATCGTGGTCCACGGCCAGCCCCAGCAAGGCTTGCCTCCGTATGTGCTCTTCAACATGAAAGGTCAAGGACCGATGCACCGCCATGGCCAGTTCGATCGTGTTGAGCTTATCCTTGTTCGGTGTGGACTGCCCGGCAGCGTAAAGGAGATTACGCGCCTGTCCGCTCAGGATGCTGCCGAGCAGTAGACTATCCTCAGCGTCCCAGCGCTCAGCACCCCTTAGCAGTCTCTCGGCCTCCATGAAAAGGAGCGAAGACTGCACGAAACCGGATCGCTCTGTGAGCCCTACTGCGGTGGAGTCCATGAGCATCACGCGCGCGCGGCGGGCTTCGCGCGTGAGCTGAATTGCGGGAGTATCGAAGCCCAAGGGTGCAAGTGGCACCACCTGTTCCGGGTCACGGGAGCAATCCATGCCGAGAAAGGCGCAAACCAATATGGCCTGCAGCAACCCTGTGCAACATGGCTTCGGAGCGCTGATCATGGCAACAATCCGTCGAGTTCCTCCGCTCGGACGCATCCGCCGCGCACCGCCTGCTGCAATGCTTGAACGGCCACTTCTTCCCGTCCTTGAAGGGTTGCTATGAGGCCATCCACCAGGTCCAGTTCGCAAGGGGAAGGCGATCCGTCGGGTACGCGCGCCCGTTCCTCCAGGGCCTCCGACACGTTGCCCATGCCCAACAGCACCATCATGCGTTCAGTTCGCACAACATCACCATGCAAGGCTTGGAACGAACTATCCGTGCGCAACAACCGTTCGGTCGCGCTGAGGTAGCCGGCAGCATCTCCGTTGGCGCGCAACTGCCACAAGCGCACCAGGGAACTGTCGTGGCGCGGATCGGTTCCATGTCCGCCGCGTACCCGCCGCGGCACGTGTTCTTCGGCGAATCGCATGGCCAATGCGGAGCGGTCCTGAGGCATGATGTACCAGGTGAGCACACCGGCCCCGAGCAGCAGGAACACGCTGGCTGCCGCCCACCACATCCAACGCCCACGTTCGATCGGTATCACGGTCCCGCCGACCCCGCCATCGCGCGTGCTGACCTTTTCCTGCGCTTCGGAGACCTGTTGGACCAGTTCCCTGAACCGTAGTTCCGGTGCGCGCTGTAGCGTGCTTTGAAGCACCCGCTCGATCTCCACTTCCGCACGGAGGGTCTCATCCGCGCGCATTTCAGCCTCGAATGCGCTCCGCTCCACCTCCGTGAGCCTGCCGGTCACGAAAGCCTCGATGCGCTCCCGTCGCATGTGTTCAGCTCCCTCGTTCATCGGTTGCGGCTTCGGTTTCTCGGATCGGCATGCTGATCGGTTCCTGCTTGTACAGTCCGATCCACTTTTCCTTGCAGCGGTGTCGTTTCACTTTCACGGAGCCCATGTTCGTCACCTCCAAAAGACGCATGATCTCCTCCTCTGGCCTGGCCTCCAAGTCCGCTTGAAAGAGCTGCTGGCATCCGGCGCTCAGTTTCTTGAACGCCCGCCAGGCTCGTCGTATCTCCCCACTCACCAGATCGTGGTCTTCCACAGCAATGATGATCTCCTCGGGTGTTGTTCCGTCAGCGGGTTCATTCCGCGCATCTCCCCCAAGGTTATCACCGGACCAGGTCTTTCTGCGGCGGAGTTCTTTCAGCCACAGGTTCCGGCCCACGCTCACGCACCAGGTGCTCAGCTTCACATCAGCCCGCAGCTGGAATTTCCCTTCACCGTCTGACTTCCACAACACCACTACTGCTTCGCTCGCTATGTCGAGCCCTTCGGCGCGGGTGCCACTGTTCTGCTTCACGTAATGGATCAGGGGTTCTTTGACCTGTTTGAGCAGCACGTCCACAGCCCGGCTCTGCAGCAGCTGGTTGGCGCTCCGCAATCCATCGATGATCTCGTGGTCGGTCAACGATCGCTCTTTCTTCTTGCCAATGTAGTCGATGCACGATAGCCGGATCGCCGATGGCGGAATGAACGCTCGAACCCCGATGAACCGGTGTTCAGCCGAAAGGCCACCTGGCGGATCGGCGCTTTGTTATGAGCAGCGATCCGGATGGCAGCAACATCGGGAACCGCCCACCGATGATGCCTGGCTGATCGTGGACTTCGATCCGTCCGGATCAAGTTGAACGGTCACGGAACACGCATGGCCTCGGGGAGCCGGGGCCGTGCGTGCTCCCAGCATCGCGACTGGGCTATTTTCAGTACAACCCGAAGGAGCTTCCACCTTGCCGAGCATTCACTCGCCGCTCAACGCCGGATGATCGGTCGCAGGTGCGTTCAGCCCATTTATCCTGCTGCTGCACCGATCACACCCCGAACTGCCCCAAGTGATGCTCGAGGTGCTTCGCGAAGAGGTTGTTCCACTCCTGCGCGGTCATCACCCCGAAGCTGTGGTTGTCCTTGCCCTCGAAATGCTTGGGTCCCCAGACCTGCACCTGGCCGATGTAGGCGATCAGGCGTTTTCGCTCGGTCTCCAGCACCCGTTCGTCCGCCACGATGAACTCCGCTGCGGTGCGCGAGTTCTTCGCGTAGGGCTTCGGCCCCACGACGATGGGCTTCAAGAAGCGCTTCAACAGGAAGCGCACGAATGCGTTGGGCCGCTTGTGCGTGGCGGCGTAGTTGGGGTCGCACACCATCTCATACGGTTTGCTCACGTGCGCCAGCATCTGTGCGGCGTTCATCTTTCCCCATTGCGGGCGCGTTTCCTTGGTGAGGGTGTTGATGCGGGCGATGTGCGCGTCGCACACGGTGCGGTCGAAGATGTTCTTCATGCGGCGCGAAGGTGCGCAACGCAGCGGTCAATCCCGGTGTGATGGGATGATGCGTGACCTGTCTACAGGCACCGCTGCCGTTGTACGCGCGAAGAACACCAGTCCATCGAAGTCGTTCGCAGGTGTCATGGGCATCAATTGCGAAGCATCGCGCGTACGCTCGTCGCAGTCGTCGGGTACGTTGTAGCCACCCCACCAGCGTTGTCCATGCGGCGTGGTCAACCATCGTTGTACGGTTGTGTTAGGGGGTGCGGAGCGCAGATCGACCGCGAGATCACCCAAGCCGGTCGCCGCGAGGTCGGCCTCCAAAGAGCCGGAAGCCAGCGCCGTATGGTGGTATCGTTTGAATCCCCATCGGCCGGT
>Ga0075163_10014646_pt1 | contig 10110 bp, 10 predicted proteins | sample JI1023141ADNA_FD_71478 | JGI IMG/M metagenome (GOLD analysis project Ga0075163, IMG submission 71478) | Wastewater effluent complex algal communities from Wisconsin, to seasonally profile nutrient transformation and Carbon sequestration -... | ecosystem: Engineered > WWTP > Effluent > Algae... | reverse complement strand
CTCGCCCCGAGGACCTTCACGCCCTCGCGGACCTCCACGCCGGCCGCGCGTGCGCGGTCGAGCAGGAGGTCGTCGAGCAGGCCGCGATCGAAGACCCATTGCGGGCCGACCTCGCGCACCGGGAAGCGCCCGATCGCCGAGCGGAACTCGAGGCCGACGGTCGTCGCGCCGCCCTCGGGCATGCCGCCGAGGAGCTCGGCGATCATCGAGGTGCCTCGGTGCGTGATGCCGCCGCCGCAGAGCTTCGGCCGCGGGAAGCGCGCCTTGTCGAGGATCACCAGATCGTTCGGATCGATCCCGTGTCGGACCAGGGCGAGTGCGATCGAGCTGCCCGCTGGGCCTCCGCCGACGATTCCGACGCGCTTCGACATCTCGCCCGGCTATCGCACACGGGAAACGGCTTTACAACGGGACCGACCTCGGCATCCTTGCGGCCGTGACGACCGACGAATCCTACGATCCCGAAGCCGATCTCGTCGCGCTCCGCACCGACGGACGCGCCCGGTTCGGCGTCTACGCGCTCTTCGCGTCGGCGGTGTTCCTGCTCGGCACCTACCTGCAGTCGCTCCTGCTCGTCGGGCCCACGATCTACATGATCTGGATCCACGCGAAGGTCGGGCTCATCGCCGCCCTCGTGGTCACGGCGATGCAGACCTCGAAGCTCCGGCCGCGCGTGAGGCTCCTCTACCCGGCCGTCGCGCTGGTCGCGTTCCTCGAAGCCGGCGCCTGGGTCGCGCTCCTCATCCTGCGGGCGTCCGGAACGTTCTCCTGCTTCTCGTACGCGAGCATCCCCGCGTCGCTGTTCGCGCTCCTCTTCACGCCCTTCGTCCTCTCCGCGCTCACGAAGGCCGATGCCGCCCGCGATCGACTCGCGGCGAACGGCATCGACGATCCCTACGCATGATCCGCGGTCGTCCACGATGAGCGAGTTGTTGAAGAACGGCGTGCTCCGGAGCCCGACCTCGGGCGCTCCTCTGTCGGTCGAGGGCGACGTGCTCGTGTCCGCGGACGGGGAGCGCATCCCGGTCGTCCGCGGCGTCCCTCGCTTCGTCGACGCGGAGAGCTACGCCGAGTCGTTCGGCGTCGAGTGGAACCGGTTCCCGACGACGCAGCTCGACTCGTCCAACGGCACGCGGATTAGCGCGACGCGCTTCGAGCAGATCACCGGCGTCCGTCCGTCGACGTACGCGGGCAAGCGCGTCCTCGAAGCCGGCTGCGGCATGGGCCGTTTCCTCGACGTGCTCGCGACCGCGGGCGCCGAGGTCTGGGGCGCCGACATGAGCACGGCGGTCGAGCCGGCGGCTCGGAACACCGCGCGTCATCCGAACTGCCAGGTCGTGCAGGCGGACCTCTTCGGCATGCCCTTCGGCGCGGAGTTCGACCTCGTCTATTCGTTCGGCGTGCTCCACCACACGCCGGATCCGGCGGCGGCGCTGCGCGCGATCGCGCGCCACCTGAAGCCGGGCGGAGAGCTCGTGGTGTGGGTCTATTCGCTCGGCCACACGAGCGGGATCACGACCCGCGCGATCCCGCGACCGCACCAGCTGTACGGCGCGCTCCTGCGTGCACTGCCCGCGGCCAAGCACACGCAGGCGCTCGAGACCTATACCCGGGTCGCGCTCGCGGCGCGCGACGTGGCGCGCGGTCGCAAGTTCGCGCGACGGGCGCTCGACGTGGTCCTGCCGATCCAGGACCTCTTCGCGAAGGGGCCGCTCCAGGACGGGTACGAAGTGGCGGGAGACGCCGCCCGCCGCGACGGTCTGCGCTTCGAGTGGGGCCACCACAGCGCGTACGACCTGCTCACGCCGACGTACTTCTCGCAGCATCGACAGGACGAAGTGCTCGCGTGGGCGCGCTCGGCCGGGCTCGTCGATGTACGAGCAGGCCGAGTGCCTTCTACGGTGATCGCGCGCGCGCCGTCGCGTTAGCGAGGGCGCGCTCTGCGCTATTCGCCGAGCTTCTTGCGGATCGCGCCCGCGAGATCGACGCCGGTCGCCGCGCGGACCTGCTCGTTCGCGACCGCGAGCGAGCTGCCGAGGTTGCCGTTGCCACCGCCGCCGCTCGGGGAGCCGAGCACGGTGACCTTGTCGATGTGCACGTTGCCGATCGTCGAGGTCACCGAGTCGAGCAGCGGGACGAGCTTCTGCATGAGCAGCACGTCGCGACCGGTGGTGCCGCTCGCGCGGTAGGTGGCCGCCATGTCCGAGAGGACCTTGGAGGTCGCCTTGCCCTGTTCGACGATCTTCGACGCGTTCGCCTTCGCGCGAGCGACGGCGGCGTCCTTGTCGGCTTCGGCCGGCTGGATGATGTCGGCGCGGAGCTGGAGGCGGACCATCTCGATCCGCGCTTCCTGCATGCCGATCTCGGCCTGGGTCTGCGCCTTGAGGGCCTGGACCTGGGCGACCTGCTCGGCGATGACCGCCTCGCGCTTGGACGTGGCGTCGGCGATGCGGCGCTCGTTGTCCTTGCGCGCGATGTTCATCTGCGCTTCGACCTTCGAGAGCTCACCGACCATGTAGTTGCGCCACTTGACCTCGGCCGACGACGACTGCGCCGCGGCCTCGGCGACCTGGGCGGTCTTCCGGATCTGCGCGCTGCGCATCCGACCGATCGCGTCGAGGTAGCCGACTTCGTCGCTCACGTTCTGGATCTTGAGCGTGTCGAGCGCGAGACCGATGCGGTTGAGGTCGTGCTCGGCTTCTTCCGTGAGCTTGGTCGCGAAGGCTTCCTTGTCACGGTTGACCTGCTCGGGCGTCAGCGTCGCGAGGACGCCGCGGAGGTTGCCCTCGAGCGTCTCGCGGCCGACTTCCATGATCTCTTCCCGCGTACGTCCGAGGAAACGCTCGAGCGTGTTGTGCAGGAGCGGGAGCTCGCCCGGGATCTTGATGTTCGCGATGCCCTGCACCGTGAGCGGGATGCCGCCCTTGGAGTAGGCGTTCTTCACCGTGATCTCGATGATCATGTTGGTGAGGTCGAGCCGGTCCACCGTCTCGAAGAGCGGGATGCGGATCGCGCGGCCGCCCTTGATGACGCGGTAGCCGATCGAGCCGTGCTGGGTCGCGTTCTCGCGGCCGCTGAAGATGAGCACTTCGCTCGGCTGGCAGACGTAGAGGAAGTTCTTGATCGTGATCACGATCGCGAGGAGGCCGAGGCCGCCTGCGATCACGAGGACGCAGAGGAATCCGAGGGCATCTTCCATCACGCGCCTGCCTTTCCGGGCGCGCGACCCGAGTCGCCGGCGAGGATCGCCGGCACGTCGACGCCGGTGGTCTCCCCGAGGGCCCGGAGGACCGAGGCGACCATCTGCGGATAGGACGCGACGTAGTTCGCGAGTCCCTTGCCGTCCCCGGAGTCGAGGATGTTGATCTCGTCGACCTGCACCTTCTGGAGGCGCTGGATCACCGGGCCGACGATCGATTCGATGTGCTGGATCACGTAGAGCTCACGGGCTTGGGGACCCATGGTCTTCCAGGCGTCGGTCATGAGACGGAGCACCTCGACCGCGGCGGCACCGTTCTCGGCGGTCGGCGCGGCCTCGGCGACGGCCATGATCGCGGCGGCGGCGCGCTGCGCTTCGGCCGGGATGACGATCTCGGCCTGGAGGCGCCGTTCTTCGAGCGAGGCGCGCATCGCCTGCAGCTCCTTCTCGGCGACCGCGCGGGCCGTCTTACCGGCGGCTTCCGCCTCGCGCTCGACCGCTTGGGCGTCGCCCTCGAGCTCGGCCAGGATGCGGCGGAGTTCGTTGCGCTTGAGCAGCAGCATCTTCTCGGCTTCGGTCTTCGCGAGCTCGGCCATCTGGGTCGCCTGCGATTGCGCGCCGGTGATCTCCTGGTTCGCCACGTTCTCCGAGTTCTCGGCGTCACGGAGCGCCGCGGCGATCTGCGGACGGCCGAGCGAGTCGAGGTAGCCGATGTTGTCGGCGACGTGCTGGATCTTCAGCGTGTCGAGGTGCAGACCGAGCTTCTTCAAGTCGTCGTCCGCGGTCTCGATCAGCTTGTTCGCGAAGAGGAGCCGGTCCTCGTTGACCTGCTCCGGCGTGAGCGTCGCGACGACCTCGCGGACCGCGCCCTCGAGGGTCTGCTTCGCGACCGTCTCGATCTCGCGCATGTGGCGGCCGAGGAATCGCTCGATCGCGTTCCGGATGATCACGGGGTGCGAGTGGATCTTCACGTTCGCGATCGCGTGGATCTGGAGCGGGATGTTTCCGTTCGAGTAGGCGTTCTGGACGACGATGTCGATCGGCAGCAGCCGCATGTCCATCCGGTCGACGCGCTCGAGGATCGGCACGCGGAACGCGCTGCGCCCGCCCTGCACGACGCGATAGCCGAGCGTGACTCCGTCCGCCGACTTCTGCTGTTTGCCGGAGAGGATCAGCGCCTCGTGCGGGCGCGCGATCATCCAGAACGAGCGGACGAGCAGGAATATGAGGAGAAAGAAGACCGCGATCGCGAACGCGCCGAGGATGACGAGGACGATCGGACTCATGTCCCCGCCCCCCGCGTCGGGTATCGGCGGCTGCGCCGGGTACTGACCGTACGTGACTTGCATCGATTCACTCCCCTCCGGGTCACGGAGCCGATGAGGCTCCGCCTTCGACACGCGCGATGCGCGCGATCGTTTCGTCTATCTCGATGATCGTGGCTTCCTCGTCGACGGCGAACGATTCGTCGTCGGACTTCGCGAGGAGGTCCACGGTCGTGCCCTTCGCCGTGAGGCGGATCTTGCCGAGCGTGCCGGGACCGACCGCGACCATCACGCGGCCGGACTTCCCGATGTAGTCGTCCTCGGACGGGACCGAGTTGCTCTCTTTCCGGTCGAGCGCGCGGAAGGCCCAGGTCGCGCCGTAGCCGACCGCGAGACCCATGCCGGTGGCGACGAGTCCGGAGAACAGATCCGACTCGACGATGCCGAGCGTCTTGAGCGCGACGCCGGTGAGACCGAAGAACGCGAGGAAGAAGGTCCAGAACCGGAGCGAGCGCAGGGTTCCCACGATCGCGTCGACGCTGTCGCCCGCGATGTGGAGGTCCCCGTGGCCGCCGAGGTCTCCATGTCCGTCTCCGACGAGCATCGAGGCGCCGAGCAGGACTCCGCCCAGCACGAGCGCGAATGCGAACGCGTAGATCATCGACCTCTCCCTTTCCGCGGCGAGCATAGCCGCAATCGTTCGTCTGGCGGTACAGCAAGGTTCCGTGACGGAACGCCCCGGCTCTGCGGGCCCCCGCCGTCATTTCCGGATGCCGTCGACGGTGCAGACTTCGTGCGACGACTCGCGCCGGAGCGCCGCGCGTTCACGGCGCGCCACGGCGAATCGACGAGAACGGCGTGGCGCCGAGCGATCGGTCGGCCAAGCTCGTCCGTACGACGAGGGGAGTCGATCGATGCCGGGCGACGTTCCTGCGTTCTTCCATTCTATTCCGGGGATCTTCGTCTTCCTGTCCCTGGGCGGGTCCGTGCTCTACCTCGGGGTCGCGACCGCGACGTATTCGTACTTCTTCGTACGCCATCGGGACCGCTATCTCCCCGAATACGAAGCGGACCCGTCCGACCTCAGGAAGGCGGTCTTCTGGGGGATCGTCTCCGTCGTGGGCAACGCCGCGCTGACCGCGCCGGTCCACTACCTCGTCGCGACCGGCCGCTCGGCGGTGTACTTCGACCCGGCGCGATACGGGTACGCCTGGCTCGTCGCGAGCTTCTTCGTCTATCTCTTCCTGACCGAGACGTTCGTCTACTGGATCCACCGGGGACTCCATCATCGGTCCCTCTACACGTGGCTCCATCTCAAGCACCATGAATTCAGGAAGCCGACGCCGTTCGCGGGCGTCGCGTTCAACCCGCTCGATTCGTTCCTGCAGGCGCTCCCGCACCACGTCTGCGCGCTCCTCCTGCCGGTCCACGTGAGCATCTACATGGGGATGCTCACGTTCGTCGCGGTGTGGGCGGTGCTCATCCACGACCGCGTGTCGATCGTGCGACACCCCTTCGTGCTCTACACCGGTCACCACACGATCCATCACCACTTCAACAAGTACAACTACGGGCAATTCTTCACGTTCTGGGATCGCTGGGGCGGCACGTACAAGAGCCCGTTCGAGCAGCCCGCGAAGTTCCTCCGTCCTCGGTCCGTCACCGCGGGATAGCGCGACTCACGCGCGGGCGAGTCGGATCTCGACTTCGCGCTCCACGTAGCTCCACTCCTCGCTCTCGCGGAGTCGACCGACGAGCTCGTCGAACGCGCCGCGGTCTTCGGGCGTGAACTCGAAATAGGTGAGGAAGTCGAAGGGGCCGCCGAGATCGCGGCTGTGGTAGAGCCGGCGCGCGATCGCGGGCAGGTAGTGGAGGCCGATCGCGGTGTGGCGAGACCTCGCCTCGAAGATCGCGCGTCGCTCGTCCTGGGTCAGCGCCCACCAGGCGTCGGACTTCTTCATCGGGATCATCGCGCCGAGCGTGCACGCGGGCCGGCCGAGATCTTCCTGCACGGCGACGAGCTGCGTCCGCTCGGCGCGCTCGACGTATCGCTCGTGGCTCCGCACGCCGTCGAGCGTCCACACCGTGCCTTCGACCGCGACGAATTCCGGCCCTTCCGCGCGATGCAACCGGGGCGCGAGCGGGAGCGACTCCCCGACGATCGGCGTCACGCGCTCGATCGCCCATTCCCCTTCGTCCCCCGCGATCATTCGAACTCGAATCGGCATGGGGCGAACCTGCGATAGCCGCGACATCGAAGCCATCTCGCGCCGAGGATGCGACTCGATTTCTCCGGACGGTCACCGGATCGAAACGCTCGACGTCGACTGGATACGATCCGTGCCGCGTCCCGAAAACGTCTCGGGGGCGTGCGGCTCCCGGCTCAGACGGCGGCGCGCCCGACCGAAGTGTCGATCCGGACGCCTTCGCCGCCGAGGGTCGCGTCGACGATCGTGAAGCCCTTCGTGACGGCTTCCTCCTCGAACTCGGTGCGCTCGATCGCGGTCGCGAAGAAGGCGACCGCGACGTCGCCGCCACCGGCGCCGCTCGGCTTCGCGGCGCCGCGGTGCTCGCGTGCGATCGCGGCGATCGTGTCGAGCGAGGTGTCGACGATCGGCGCATCCGCGTTGCGGCCGAGCGCCGCGAGGGCCTCGTGGTGCCTGCGCGTCACGTCGATGAGCAACGGGATGTCGTTCGACTCGAAGCCGCGGACGAAGGCGCGCGCCGCTTCGGCGATCGCGTCGATCGATTTGCGGTGGAGCGCCGGGTCGATCGCGGCGAGTCGGTCCACGCGGGCGAGGAGGTCGCTCGTGCGTGCCGAATGACCGGTGAAGACGACGCTCGCGAACAGGCCTTCGGGGAAGCGATAGCTCTTGTGGTCGATCCGGTCGCCTTCTCGCTTGAACCGCTGCACGCCGCCATAGGTGGACGCGACGACGTCGATGCCGCTGCCGCGCGGCGCGACCGCGCGATGGCCTGCGAGGGCGAGGTTCAGGATCTTCTCGCGTCCGGCGACGTCGAGGAGCTCGCCGCGTTCGGCGCGGAGCAGGGCCGCGGCCGCGACCGTCGCCGCGGCGGACGAGCCGACGCCGAGCTTGTGCTCGCCGGCGCGCAGCGAAGCCACGTCGAGGATCAGCCGTCCGGGTACCTTTCCGTGAGCGGCTTCGACGAGCTCTCGGGTCGCGCGGACCTCCGGCGGGAGGTCGTCCGCGTCGTTCGTCCCCGCGGGGTCGAGCCGCACGACCGCGCGGGTCTGAACCGCCGCGACGATCGCGGGCGCGCCTTCGAGAACCGCGTATTCGCCGGCCAATACGAGCTTGCCGGGGGCCGAAGCTGCACTCATGGCACCGTCACCTCGAGGCCGCGGCCGGGTCGTGCGACCAGGGTCCGCAGCACGCCAGGGGTCTTCTCGAGTGCGTCGCGCACTCGTCGTGCATCCTTCGTGTGGACGAGCACTTTCACGTGGGGTCCTGCATCCATCGTAGCCCAGGCGGAGATGCCGCGGCGTCGCAACCCGCGCACGGTCTCGAGCGCGGCCAACGTCGGCGGCCGCCAATAGAACACCGGCGGGTTCGACGTCATCGCGACCGCGTGGAACGCGACGGTGCTCTGCTCCATCGCGGGGCCGAGCGAATCGAGATCCCGCGCGGCGAGCGCTCGCTTGACCTTCCGCATCAATCCCGGCGCTTCGTCCACCCAAGCCTCGTACAGGGGAGACGAGCGGCGCGAGCCTTCCATTCCATCGGTGGAGCCGACGTCCTTCGGTCCTTCGTCCATCACCGCTACGACGAGTCGGACGTCCCAATGGTTCTGATCGAAGAGCTGTTTCGCCGAAAGCCGAGCGTTTCCGGGCTTCCCCGCGCCGAGCTCGACGAAGCCGCCGTACACGGACCGAGCCGCCGACGCGCTGGAGGCACGTGCCAGCGCGGAGATCGTGGTGAGGCCGGCGCGCACGCCGTACGCGGCCGTACCCGCGCCCGCGAGCGCCGCGAAGCCGGACGCGCTCGACGCGAGACCCGACGCCGTCGGGAAGGTGTTGGAGCTCGTGACCCGGGCGTGGAGCTCCGAGCCGGCCATCGCTCGGATCGACGCGAGCATCGTACGGATGCGCGAAGTCTCCTTCGCACCCGCCGGGCGGCCGTTGAGGACGAGCGCGTCGTCGTCGAGCGCGGGGTCGAGGGTGACGGTGGTCTCGGTGACCATCTCGTCGAGTGTCAACGAGACGCTCGGTACGGCGGGCAGGTTGAGCCGGACGTCGCTCTTTCCCCAGTACTTCGCGAGCGCGATGTTCGCGCGCGCCCGCGCGGTGGCGGTACCCGCCCCGGCTCGACCCTTCGTGCGGCTGCTCATGCGCCGGCCTCCACATAGAACGGCGAGACGCCCTCGGCGCGGAGCGCCTCGAGGATCGGCCCGGCTTCGTCGCGCCCCTTCGCGAGCGCGATCATGCAACCACCGCCGCCGCCGCCCGTGAGCTTCGCCCCGAGCGCGCCTGCGGACCGCGAGACCGCGCAGAGCGCCTCGAGCTTCGCGGTCGAGAGCATCAACGACGAGAGCAACATGTGGTTCACGTCGAAGAGCTGGCCGAGGCCGACGAGGTCGCCTTCACCGATCGCGATCCGTCCGTTGCGAACGACGCTCGCGATCGCATCGAAGCATTCGTTCACTTCGGTCGGCTTGCGCTCGCGTTGGCGCGCGACCGAGGCAACCGTGATCTGGGTGCTGCACGACTCGCCGCTGAACGCGACCACGAGCGGGATCGGTCGCTTCGGGAGGATGCGTTCGAGCGGGTCGCCGCGGCGGAAGACCACGATGCCTCCGAGCGCGGCGACCGTGTTGTCGATGCCCGACGGATTGCCGTGGAAGACCTTCTCCCAGGCGAACGAGGCCTCGGCGAGCGACTCCCGGCTCCTCGGTGTGCCGAGGGCGTCGTCGATCGCCGCGAGCACCGCGACCCCGAGCGCGGCCGAACACCCGAGGCCGGCCCCCGCGGGGAGGCCGACGTCCGCGGTGACGCGGAGCCTCGGCCGTGACGCCGGCCGCTCCGAGAACGCGACGGCGACCGCGCGTTCGAGGGCGTCCTCGCTGGTGGCGTCGGGACGGATCGACTTCGACCACGTGGGGACGAAGAGCTCGTCGCTCTCGGCCGGCGCCGCGGTCGCGGTGACGCCTACGTCGATCGCGGCTGCGATCGCTGGATGTCCGTACACGACCGCATGCTCGCCGAGGAGGATGATCTTTCCGCGTGCGAAGGCCAAGGCTTCACCGATCCCGTTTCGCGAGAGCATGTCCGATCGCGGCGAGGAGCGCGATCCCGTCCGGATCGAGCGGCGCTCCGGCGAGCGCGAGTTCGCTCGCGCGCAGGCGGGACTCGGCGCGGGCTTCGACCTCGCGCCGGATGCCGGTGCGCTCGAGCATCGTCGTCGCCGCGACGATCACGTCGTCGCTCGCGTCGGTCTTGCCGAGCGCAGCGTCGAGGATCGCGCGATCGGCGGGGCCGAGCTTCGATTCGGCGAGGCCGACGAGGCTCGTGCGCTTGCCGTGGCGGAGATCGTCGCCGGGCTTTCCGGTCGCGTCCGCGGTGGCGAACGTCCCGAGGAGATCGTCGGCGAGCTGGAAGGCCTCGCCGAGCGGATTCGCCCAGTTCCG
>Ga0075163_10014645_pt1 | contig 10110 bp, 8 predicted proteins | sample JI1023141ADNA_FD_71478 | JGI IMG/M metagenome (GOLD analysis project Ga0075163, IMG submission 71478) | Wastewater effluent complex algal communities from Wisconsin, to seasonally profile nutrient transformation and Carbon sequestration -... | ecosystem: Engineered > WWTP > Effluent > Algae... | reverse complement strand
ACCTTCCATGGTGTGATGTCGCAAACTTTTCATCCTGCTGAAGAAGGAAATCTCGAACCTATCAAAACACGGGTGGCAGAGTTTAATACAAAAGCCATAGCATTGGCAGCCTCTAAAATGCCAGCGGATCTCAACACGGAGAAAGTGAAGTCTGCCGTAGCTGAGCTGAAAGAAGGCGCCGCAAAAATGCAGAAGATGATCGATGAGAAAGCAAGCGACGAAGCCATTACAAAGCACTTAACATATTTGCATGATGTTTTTCACCGCATCGTGGGTTTATGTGTACATGGCGAAGGCGAAAAGCACTAGTGTATGAATTATTACATCATTGGTGGAGTGGTGCTGGCAAGTGTCGGCATTCTCGTGAAGTTGTATAGAATCAACTTGCTTGTAAAAGAGTATACGCATCAACGTTATACAAAGTAATCTAGCTGAGATATTCCCGGAGGTTGGTTTCATATTCATGGTTATGAATAGGATTAGGGCAATCCGAAACCGCTTCCGGGTTTTTTTATTGAATAATATGCTGTGTAGAATGACAATTCATAAATAGGAACACAGATAAAGCGGATTTTGCTGATGGGTGCGGATACAATTATTTAACCAATTAAATCCGCGAAAATCCGTGTAATCGGCCTCATCCGTGTTCCCTCTTCATTCGTGTTCCCTCTTCCCCGAAAACAAAAGAGGCCATCTTCTTTGGAAGACAGCCTCTTTCGCTATGTATTTATTTTTTTAAATCCAGCCCGGACTAGAGCGGATATAACCTTTCATCTGCAGGAAGATCACCAGAATAATCATGATCAACATTCCAAGTGCAAAGAATACCATCAGCTTTTTATAGCGACTGGCATTACCGGCCATCTTTTTATAGCGGTAAATATTGAACATGGTTTTTTCCGCACGTAAGAAAGCTCCTTCGCCTTTTACGATATAGTCGAAGGCACCGTATTTCATAGTGTTAACCGCTACTTCAATTTTATCCTGTCCGGAAATCATCACTACTTCCATTTCGGGATTGATGAGCTTCAACTCTTTCAATACATCAATACCATCCATCGCATCCTTGATCTGTGAGTTCAGATAATAATCAAGAAACACAATTTCAGGTTGACGCACTTTACAAGCAGCCAGACACTCTTCGCCGGTAGGGAAGTCGTGTACTTCATAAGCTGCCATTTTGGAGAGATGATCCTTCAGCAATTCGCGCTGTAATGGTTCGTCGTCTACAAGATATATTAAAGTCTTTTGGGCCATGGAATATTTTATTTTTCTAATTCTTTCAATGAAGCTTCGAGCTCGGCACTGATGATATCGTATTGTTTGCGGAAATTTTCAATTTGTCCGGGAATGCGATCAAGGTCTACCTGATCACCTGCCATACGCTCAATATCTTTTACCAGATCTTCAGAACCTTTTGCTCCGAAATACCCGAGTTGAGGTTTCAACGCATGTGCTGTCTGGCGTAATCCCGACCAGTCCTTGCTCAAGGTATATAATTCCATCTGCTGAAGACTGATTGGCGCACCGGTCAAAAACATGCGGATATATTTGGCCATTTTATCGGTGGCTCCTCCGGTCAGACTGCGGAGATAGCTGAGGTCAGTAAGTTGTTTGGTTTGATCCATTCGGTAAAGATAATAATTCGGTTATTTCATTTTTTCTCATAGTCCTCTCTGCGGACATCAAGGGCTGATTTTCACCACTATCGGGGAGATATCTGCTGTATGGAAAGGCTGCTTTCGGGTATTAATTCTTTTTTCAGGAGGTGAGATCGATGATTGCCTGCTTTAATTTCTCGGGTTCAAAAGGCTTGGCCAGATGGCGGTTCATTCCCGATTCAAGGCATTTATCGATTTCTTCTTTTACGGCGTTGGCTGTCAGCGCGAGTATCGGACTCTCAGCATTGGGCCCGTCAGAATTCCGGATGTTAATGGTTGCATTATATCCATCCATCACCGGCATATGTACATCCATGAAAATAAGATCATACTTTTTCTTCGCGGCATGATCTACTGCTTCCTGTCCGTTATTGGCAACATCGATGGTGATATTCGGGAACATTCCTTCGAGGGTGTCGATGGCTACCATCTGATTCATCGGCTGATCTTCGGCTAGGAGTACCGTTAGTGGTCGGAGAGGAGCATCACTTTCCTTCTTCACTTCCTTGATGATTTCCTGTCCGAGTTTATAGGGAATCAGGAACCAGAAGGTTGTTCCTACTCCTTTGGTGCTGCTAACCTGCAGACTTCCGCCCTGAAGCTCTACCAAATTTTTACTGATGGTAAGTCCGAGTCCGGTGCCTCCGTATTTGCGGGTTGTATCGCTGCTTTCCTGACTGAAGCTCTCGAAAATTTTATTGATCTGATCAGGAGAGATACCAATACCGGTATCCTGCACTTCAAACCGAAGCCAGGCCGGATCACCGCTTTGTTCCAGTTTCACCTGAATAGTAACCGTTCCGCCTTCGGGAGTGAACTTAATCGCGTTTCCGGTGAGATTGGTTAAGATCTGCGTCAATCGTGTTGGATCGCCTTTCACCCAGCGCGGAACATCCGGCTCAATCTGAACATTCAGTTTCAGTTTCTGATCTTCAGCTTTGAGATGTAAAGTCTGATAAACACCATCAATAGTATAGTTCAAATCAAAATCGATTTCTTCCAGCATAATTTTACCGGCCTCGATTTTGGAGATATCAAGAATGTCATTGATAATATTCAGGAGATTGTTACTGGCCTGACGCATCGCATTCAGATACCGTAACTGATCTTCACGCGGACCTTTATCCAGCAAGAGGTTGGTCATTCCCACCACCGCATTCAACGGCGTACGGATTTCATGACTCATATTCGCCAGGAACTGTTGCTTGAACGCAGCACTTTGCTCAGCCATCTCTTTTTCAGTAATGGCAATATCGAGATGCTCGCGGGCATGGGCGCCATCCAGCAGAACTTTTAAATCCTCGATCGTTTTTTGGATCGTCATCTCCAGATCATTAAAATCGATCGGCTTGGTCACGAAATCGTATGCACCGCGATTCATGGCTGTACGGATATTGCCCATATCACCATACGCAGAAGCAACGATAGCTCTCAATGGACGCTGCAGTTGTTTCAGCTCGTTTAACAAGGAGAGACCATCCATCACCGGCATATTGATATCAGTAACCACTATGCCGATGGTAGTATCATCCGTAATTTTTTTCAAGGCCTCTGACCCGTTCAATGCAAAACTTAAACGGATATTACCTTCCTTAATTTGTTTGCGGAAACGTTGTTTTACCAGCGCCTCCAGGTCAACTTCATCGTCAACGAAAAGGATGTGAATGTTTTCAGACATAATTTAATTTACTCGCAAGTAAGGTTGTGGAACGTCTTCCCCGAATGAAAGACTGACGAAAGATAGTGAGGATTTTGACAGGTGAATGGGGATTAGTGAATTTTATAATCAAATAACGAATTTACAATGGGAAACTTCAAAAGTGAAATTATTGAATTGGGAATATGAAGCCATTAATTTATAGGCAGATAATGTTGGCTTTCAACTGAGAACACTGTTAATTATTTTCGTAATGAATTGATATTCAAATTAATATAATTTATATTCCTTTGAATCAGATCGTGTTAACTGTCTATAGCGCATTTGTTAAATCTTTTAGTTCTTTCTTGTTCAATTGATAAATAATAATACCTTTGATTAACAAATCTCTTTAATTATGAAAATTACACTTACTTTAGTATTCTACCTTTGTTTCCAAATCTCTTTTGGTCAGGGGTTATCTCTTACATTATCTCCTAGTAACTTTAATGGTGTTAATGTATCATGTTTCGGAGCTAAGGATGGATCAATTGACTTAACAGTTGTAGGTGGCTTGGGCCCCTATAATTATTCATGGTCTAACGGTTCTAATATAGAAGATATTGTTGCTATATCTGCTGGTTACTATCGTGTAACTGTTACAGATAGAAATGGTTTACAGGCAACAGCAGAACTAACTTTAACCCAGCCCGAGCCATTAACTTATGATCATATTGTTAGCTCATATCCCAATGGATATAATATAAGCTGCAACAGTTGTTTCAATGGCAGTATAATTCTTTTTGGTTCAGGTGGAATTTCTCCGTATAGCTATATTTGGGAAGATGGACCTACTACTTCTGACAGATTTAACTTAGGAGCAGGTACATACTATGTTCGAATAACAGATGCAAACGGTTGTAACCTCGATCCAGCTCTTTTTCTATTAAACGAACCAGAAAGAACAGATTGGAACACTACAGGGAATCAATCTATAAATTCATCTCAACATTTCCTTGGTACCAAGGATAGTTCCAGTTTAGTTTTTAAAACAAATAATACAACTAGATTAAAAATTGATGGAGTTGGCGACATTACATTAAATGCCATTCCATCAGGTATGTTATACCTTGATCAAGCAGGAAAAATTAAATCGAACATACAACTAGCTCCATGTAATAACCCAACTCCAAATGCGCCTCCAATTTGGAATGGATTAATGAGTGGAGAATTATTTACTTGTCCTCCTTTCCGGGTAGGAGTTGGTACATATTTAATCCCTTCGCAAGTTAAGTTTATGGTTTCCGGAAATACCTACTTAGATGGCCAGGTTGGTATCGGCATTGATCCGGTAAGTGCTCCAGTTGCATCTGGAAGTGCCCCATATAAATTACTTGTCAATGGTAAACTAGGCGCAAACGAAATTTATTGTAGCCTTGGAACCCCTGAGTGGCCTGACTATGTTTTTAAACCTGAATACAAATTAATGACAATTACAGATTTGAAAGAATTTATACAAACAAATCAGCATTTGCCGGGTGTTAAAAGTGCAATAGAAATAAAAGAGAATGGAATTAATGTTAGTGAACAATTGGTTAAAGCCTACGAGAAAATTGAAGAACTATATCTGTATTTGTTTGAGTTGGAAAATAGAATAAAAGCACTTGAAGGCAACTAGAGTTAATAGATTTTAATAAATTATATGGTTATGAATATAAAAAGGAATGTTCTACTTAGCAAAAGGAGCGACTTATTATCACCATTACAACTTTATCTTAAACTCATATTGTTTTTTATGATCTATCTGTTTTCAATTCTCGATTCTATAGGACAAAACACATTTTTTAAGAGTTATGGTTTAACGAATTCAAGAGAACATGGAAGGGATATTGCTCCAATAAATAATGATAGTGCTTTTGTTTTATTCGGCAAGTACCAACAACCCGGCTCTTATTATCCTATAGTTGCGAAGACGGATAATCAGGGAAATATTTCATGGGCGAAGGAGTTTTTGCTTAGTAGTAATGTTTTGACTAACAAAATTGATATCATAGAAGATTCTATGGCTTTAATAAGTTCGACGATTGAAGATACAGTTTTAATCTTCGGAACGATCCCCGTACAAAGATATGGCATTTTACACATCATGATTGATCGAAATGGAGATACCCTATGGACTCATAAATTGTATAGTGGAGATACATCATCAGTTTATTATTTTAGTGCTGGATCAGCAAAAACCAATGGAGACACATTGATCATTCCAGCTGGAAAAACAGGAAATGATGTATTAAGTGGAGTAATGTTTCTAGATAAATTTACAGGCCAATTTTTGGGCTTAAAAGGAATAGCTTTAAGCACATTTAACTGCATAGGAATCCCGAATTCTTTATTATTTAATGATTATTTATATCTTTTAGTGGAAGGCCTTGACAGTTTTTGTTATGGAACCCAAAAAATATATATTATCAAGACCGATTTGAGTGGCAATCCGGTTGGTGCATTTGCTATTGATGATACTGTTGCAGGTAGTGACTATTTTATAAAAGGGGATCAATTGACCGGAGGATTATTTTTATGTTATCATACCTTTAAAGAACCAAATGAAAACGCAGGGGATCTTCAGCTCGTATTTATTGATAGTAGTTTTACAGAGAAACGAAGTGCCGCATGGGTGGATGCCAACACAAATATTATTGACGTCAATCAACTAGGCAATGGTGATTTTTTGATTACCGGTTGGCGGTTTAATTTTACAGTTGATCATCAATTTCAGTTTAGCCCATTGTATACCGCACCTGTAGCTGTTCAGGGACAAACATTAACCGGCATCTGGATAACAGACAGCAATTATATATTCACCGGTACTTGTAAACCTGCTGTTACAGTTAACGATTATCAGGGTATATTGTATTCCACCGATCTTCAGGGAGTAGGGTGCAATTACCAGACAGGAAGTATTTCGATGGTACTGGACACAACGCCCATTCAAACTTTATCAGCCTCTACATTTACAATAAATAATATTGTTCGGGAATCAGTGCCCATCACTATAAATAATTATAGCCTTCCTGAAAATTATTTATGTATAACTGGTTTAAATGAACTGGAAGCAAGACCTAATGATTCTTATATAGTAAGCCCCAACCCTTTTATTAACGAGTTTACAATTTCGGGAGATGTACCTGTAAAAGAAGTGATCATTTATTCGGTTTTGGGAGAAATTATCTTCAGTAGAAATTTTAGCAATGATCAATCAACCGAAATAGCTATAAATTCAGATGAATTAAAATTACTTCCAAATGTTTACTTGCTTAAGATTATAGATCAGCACTTTTCAATATTCACTTATCGATTGATCAAGTTGTAATTTTATTTTATAGATTAATTGAACAGAGTCACCACTAATGAATAACAATGTAAGAAATAATAGCCTTCAGAAATTTTACCGTAAATAAAACTTTAAATCATTACAACTATGAAACTAAATTTGATTATAACTTTATTTCTAATTTATAATATTGAATATAGCTTTTCGCAGGAGATATTTAACCCTTATGTTAATTCAGTTAGGAATTCAGATGATATCACAATTACTGATGTTAATTTACAAGCTGTAGGAGCAATATATTACCCCGCACCCAATGAGGTATCATGGTTTAATCGCGATAATGTAGCTGCTTATTATGGAGAATATGAGATCGATCTAACCAGGCACCCATGGCAGGACTATGATCTTTCATCCTTTACACCTTTAAATTGGTCATATAGCATGGAGACGGTTTCATTTCCTTTTTATCCTGAGTGCTCATTTTTACCAAGTGGTTGTAGTGCTTTAATGAATACCAACACAAGACCATTGGGGATTCCTGATCCATCTTTAATGCCATTTCAAAACGATGCTTGGGGTTCACTAACAAATAAATTCTATCATGACGGTGCATCTGGCCATGATCAAGCTTTAGCAAGTATAAGGTTTCTTCATTCAACTCCTTGGTTAGCTGCTGCGGGAGGAGTATTGCTTCCTCATACAGTAATAAAACATACGGTCTATTTACATTGCGAATCTCCTTCAGCCTCTAATCCAAATCCTGCAGTTATTACTTCGTTTTCCTGGATTTATGACAATACAAGAGGTAGAATGAAATATTATCCATTTTGTAATTGTAATTGTATTAGTGGATTGAATGGTTGCGATATGACAACATGGGATATTGTGTTTGCACCGGAAGTATTAATGGATGTAAATGGACATAATTATAGTAAAACTGACAACACGGCTGTTTTTGGATACAAATCTTTGAATTATAATATATATACTCAGAGTGGTGGTGTGAGCCCATGTAGTGGTATAAGTTATGTTATTAATCCATATCAATCAGATAATTTTATGTCTGGCTTACATAAAATTTATTTACCACCTTATACTTTATTGACTGCCCCTGCACTTAGTCATCTGGGAAATTCTATTGCTGGTTATAGTAAAAATCAGTTTTTACCTCAAATAGATCTTCTTCCAGGGTTGGAGCATGCTTATAACCTAAATTATAATTTGGCTGTTACAGATATTAATAGCCAAGAGCAATGTATTTACAACCCAAGTGATGTCTCAATAAGTGCTGATAATTTTATTTTCCCATCTAACTATGTTTTTAAGACAATCAGAGGTGTTTATCCAAGCGAAGCGGAAGTTCTGCTGGATAATATTGTGGAATATGGTGGTACATGGTCCGATTTAAGAGATGTGCCTGTCCGAACAGACCTTCGTTGTGAAGATCCAGCATTTGATCATGATCCACTTAACCCTTTGCATTCACGCTATGCTTCGCTATATCGTTTGGAGTCTGGAAGTAAACTAACCATAGAGCCTTGTGTAAGTGTATTTGATGCTGCTTTTATTTTGAATGAAGGGTCAACACTGGACTTCAGCAATTTCCAAACATTTATTGGCTATTGGGAGGATAATGCCTCGTTAAGTCGAGTGGCAATTGATCGAAATGGTGGGAAATTAATTCGGAGGTACAACAATAGTTTGATTAACTCAACATTATACCTTCAAGATAGAATTGAGACGGAAATTGCTCCCAATTCCTATATTGTAGACAATAAGATTATCGCAGGAGCCAATGTTATTCCTTCTCCCGGAGGAACTGTCGGACCTTATATTGCTGATGTAAATTCAAACGTAGAATTAATTGCGAAAAATTATGTTAAACTGGATGTCGGTTTCGCTGCAAGGGCTGGGTCAAACGTAAAAATTGCAACTGATCCGTTTATGGTTATTGCACAATGTCCTCCTCCAGCTTCCGGAGGTAGCGGGAATCGAGTCTCATCATTTACTGCTAAGAATGAGGTTGAAATGGTTAGTGTTAAATTGCAACCCACTGTATTTGATAACTTAGTTGAAGTAATATCATCATCTTCAACTTCTGGAATTATTTTAAATATTGAAGTGTTGGATAATACCGGTAGATTGGTTAAAAACTTTAATAACATTAATTCAATTAATGTAGAGTTCGATCTGAATGACTTGCCTGTGGGGATGTATTTATTCAAAGTACAGACTGAAAAATCTGTTGAAGTACTAAAAGGAGTGAAGAATTAGTTTCCACTGTGATTTCCCTTGTGATGTCTAACTATTACTGATGTTTTTTTGGGTAGTTATTTATCACTTCACCCTCACCTCAAAAGCTTTTAATACAAGTGGTGATCCGTTGTTGTTTGCAACCTGAATGTTTTCAAAGAGTATTCGGGAAGCGGGCAACAGGGATTGGAAATATTTTTTTACCTCTTCTGTGAAGGCGATATTTTCCATTTTAAATACCCGTAGTTTTTTTCCTTCGCGAAAGATGCTGATAGTGTAGCCGAGGATTTTATTCCTTGGACGGTAGAAGGTCTCCGGCATGGTGAGTTCGAGACCGGTAATTGCAGCCAGTTCTGTGGCACTTAAAAGTGTGTCGCGTGTGCCCTTGAGTCCTGCCTTGAGTATGCCCAGTGGTTTAATCTCAAATATTTTTTCAATAATAACTTTTTCACCGGCATATACCCGAAAAGTATCGGTACCGGGTGTTTCATATCTTACAACGGCTCGGAGTTGTGTCCCTCCTTTCCATTCTACAGGTCCCTGGCTGCGTTCAATTTGTAAATACTTTCCGGGGACTTCTCCTTTCAACATGAGTACATTATCCACGCCGGTGTATAAAATAGCCTTCTCAGGTTTGGTAAGACTCATGTTCACCAACGCAGGAGACTTCTGTGCATTTACGCTGCAGGAAATCATCAGGAACAGGAGGATGCAATGAAGAGAGAAGATTTTTTTCATGGAGTGTTTTGCTTTCTTACAGTAACATAAATACTGCGAAGCGCTTATTGAATTCTTCAGTAATTAACGGAGATATTGTTGCAATCGTACTTCCAGGTCCTTAAAATCGAGTGGTTTCGACAGAAAATCATCTGCACCCAGCGACCTTGCTTTCGCCTGGTGCTCATCATCTCCGTAGGCAGTAATCATCATCACCTTCAGATCAGGAAACTTCGCCTTTACCCGTTGCAATAATTCAAAACCCGACATGCCCGGCATATTAATATCAGACAAGATCAACGCAATGTCCGGCTGTTCAAGTTCATTCAGATAATTAATTGCTTCTTCTCCGGAGAAGGCAAATTTGATTTCAATTAATCCTTCCTTGAGTAATCTTCTCAACCGCTGACGAAACAATAACTCAATGTCCTGTTCATCGTCAACTACAAGTAATTTAATGGCCATGTTGCTTGCTTTCGGAGAGGGTGTTAGCTTTTTACAGGGAGTTCAAT
>Ga0075163_10014644_pt1 | contig 10110 bp, 10 predicted proteins | sample JI1023141ADNA_FD_71478 | JGI IMG/M metagenome (GOLD analysis project Ga0075163, IMG submission 71478) | Wastewater effluent complex algal communities from Wisconsin, to seasonally profile nutrient transformation and Carbon sequestration -... | ecosystem: Engineered > WWTP > Effluent > Algae... | reverse complement strand
ACGACATGCCCGGGCAACCCGACGATGTCCGCCGCGCCGCCCAGCCGCCGCGCCAGTGCAACATAGAGGATCGACAGCGTGACGGGCAGCCCGCGCCGGCGCTCGAACATCGCCAGGAAGTCGGCGTTGGCGGGGTTGTCATAATCGTCGCGGTCGCCGCGCATGCCGCAGCGATGCGCGATGGTGTGTGCGAGGCGCTCGGCCTGCAGCCGCGGCGCGTCGCCGAGCCCGCCGAGTGCTTCGATGCGCGCCGTCATCGCGTCGATTTCGGCACGCGCGTCGTCGATCTCGGCATCGGGGTGGTCGGCCAGCCCGAGCAGCAGCGCCGCCTCGTCGAGCAGGATCTCGTCATCCTCGAGCAACCCGAGTTCGGCGATGTCAGCTTCGATGTCGTCGATCATCATGTCTCTCGCCATACCGCTTCGATATGGCGTGGCCAGCGGCCGGGTACAACCAGTACCGCATCGATACGGACATTGGCGGGACGGGCGTGCAGCGCATATTGGCCGGTCAGCAACCGCGCAGCACGGCCGACGCGCTCGAGCGCCTGCGGGTGCAGCGCCAGCAGTGCTGCATCGAAACCGGCGCGTGCCTTGACCTCGACGAACACCAAGGTGCCGCCGCGCGCCGCGACGAGGTCGATTTCACCCACCGGTGTCGCGACGCGGCGGTCGAGGATCGAATAACCCTTGAGCCGCAGCCACCACGCGGCCAGCGTTTCGGCGCGGCGGCCGCGCGTTTCGGCGCTGCGGCGGGCGCTAGTCGCCGGCATCGCGCAGTTCCAGCGCGCGGGCATAGACGCGGTTGCGCGGCAGCCCGAGCAGCTCGACGACTTCGGCGACTGCCGGCTTCATCGGCTGCACCGCCATCGCGCGTTGCAATGCCGTGTCAAGCGTTGCCTCATCGACGACAGCGGCCTCGCCGGGCGGGCCGACGACGATGACGACTTCGCCGCGCGGCGGGGTGTCGGCGTAGCGCGCTGCCAGCGCTTCGAGGCTGCCGTCGACGGTTTCCTCGAAACGCTTGCTGATTTCACGCGCTACTGCTGCCGGGCGGTTACCGAGCAGCTTCGCCATTTCGGCCAAGGTCGCAGCGGTGCGTCCGCCCGATTCGTAGAACACCAATGTCGCCCGCACCGCGCCGAGTTCTGCAATCGCTGCCGCACGCGCCCCGGCCTTGGCGGGCAGGAAACCGGCAAACAGGAAGCGGTCGGTCGGCAGCCCGGCCAAGGTCAGCGCCGCGACTGCTGCGCACGGGCCGGGGATGGTGACGATGGTGACCCCGGCGGCGCGGGCATCGCGCACCAGCTTGTAGCCGGGGTCCGAAATCAGCGGCGTACCGGCGTCGCTGACGAGCACGACTACCTCGTTCGCCATGCGCGCGATCAGCCGCGGCCGCACCGCATCGGCGTTATGGTCATGGTACGGCAGCATCGGTACCTTGGCACCGATGTGCGCGAGCAGCCGCGAGGTGACGCGGGTATCCTCGGCGGCGATGACGTCGGCGCCCGCCAGCATCGCGGCGGCGCGCGGGCTCAAATCGCCGAGATTGCCGATTGGGGTGGCGACAATGTAGAGACCGGGCGCATAGCCGACGGCCTCGGCAGCATTGCTGGCTGATTCGTCGTCGTTTGATACGTCGTTGTTTGATTCGGGGAGATTCATATGGGCATCATGGCCCTGCGCGCGCGGTTCGGGCAAATGGCAAATGGCGCGACGCTGCGCCGTGCCGGCTCGATCCTGCTGCTGAGCGTGATCGCTGCCTGCACCACGCCGACGGCCAAGGTGGCACCACCGGCGCCGGCACCGGTCGTCGTCGCACCCCCCAAGCCCGAAGTCGCGCCGCAGATCGACCAGAACAAGGTTGCGGTGCTGCTGCCGCTGACCGGCGCCAACGCCGCGGTCGGCCAGTCGATCGCCAATGCCGCGAACATGGCGCTGCTCGACGCCGGCGACAAGCGCATCAACCTGCGCGTCTATGACACCGCTGCGGGCGGGGCTGCTGCCGCTGCCAGCCGTGCGGTTGCCGACGGTGCGCGCCTGTTCCTCGGGCCGCTGCTCGCTGCCGATGTGCGCGCCGTGCAGGGTATCGCCAGCGCCAACAACATCCCGATCATCAGCTACTCGAACGACGCCGCGCTCGCCGGCGACGGCGTTTATGTGATGGGCCTGCAACCGGCGCAGTCGGTATCGCGCGTGGTCGGCTATGCCGCGACGCACGGTGTATCGCGCTTTGCCGCGCTGGTGCCCGACGGCACCTACGGCCAGCGCGCCACCACCGCCTTCCTGCGCGCCGTCGAAGCCAATGGCGGCCGCGTCGTGTCGATCAAGACCTTCACCCGCGACCCCGCCAAGATGATCGCCGCCGCGCGCGCCGTCACCGATTATGACGCGCGCGTCGCCAAGGCCGCGACGACCAGCGCGGTGCGCCCCGACGGCACCATCGCGCCGGTCACCGACCGCATCGGGCCGGTGGCGTTCCAGGCGCTGCTGATCGCCGACTCCGGCTCGCTGGCGGCATCGTTCGGCAAGCCGCTGGCGCAGTTCGGCGCCCCGGCCGGCACGATCACCATCCTCGGTACCGAGCTATGGAACAACGAGCCCGGCCTGAAGAACAGCCCGGCGCTGGCCGGTGCGCTGTTCGCCGCGGTGCCCGATGGCCGCTTCAACCAGCTGGCGACACGCTACCGCGCCAAGTTCGGCGGCACGCCGTCGCGGCTGGCAAGTTTCGGTTACGACTCGGTGCTGCTGGTCAATACGCTGGCGGACAAGTGGCCGTTGGGCACGCCGTTCCCGCGCGCCGCGTTGACGACGCCTGACGGCTTCACCGGCATCGACGGCATCTTCCGCTTCGGGCCGTCAGGGATCGCTGAGCGCGGTTTCGAAGTCCAGCAGATCGGCGCCGGCCGCATCACCACGGTGTCATCGGCACCCAAGACGCTGCGTGCCGCACCACCGACGAACTGAGCGGCTAGCGGTGCAGCGCCGCCAGCACGGCGTTGACAACAGGCCGGCCCTGCGGCGTCAGTTGCAGCCGGTCGGCGCGTGCTTCGATCATCCCCTGCGCCACCAGCCGGTCGCGCGCCGCGGTGTCGATCGTCACCTCCAGCGTCCGTCCGGTGCGCGTGGCGAAGTGCGCGGCGTCGATGCCGTCGGCCAGCCGTAGCCCCATCAGCAGCGCCTCGGTGGCGCGCGTTTCGGCATCAAGCGGTGTTTCGATGTTCAATCCCGACCCCGTCGCAGCCAGCGCGGCAATCCAGTTTTCGGGCTTCTTGTGGCGTTCGGTGGCGGTTGCCAGCCGGCGGCCATGCGCGCCGGGGCCGACGCCGACGTAGTCATCGTAGCGCCAATAGGCGAGGTTGTGGCGGCTCGCCGCGCCGGGGCGTGCGTGGTTCGACACTTCATAGGCGGGCAGCCCGGCGGCGGCGGTCATCGCCTGCGTCATTTCGAACAGGTCGGCGCTGGTGTCGGCATCGGGCAGCACCAGCTTGCCGTCGGCGTGCAGCCGCGCGAATGCCGTCGAAGGCTCGATGGTCAGTTGATACAGCGACAGATGCTCGGTGCCGAAGCCCAGCGCGCGCGTCAGTTCGGCTTCCCACGCCGCACGCGTCTGGGCGGGGCGGTCGTAGATCAGGTCGAAACTGACGCGCCCGAAATGCGCCTGCGCGATGTCGAGCGCCGCCAGCCCCTCGCGCACCGAATGGGCGCGGCCCAGTTGCTTGAGTGCGCCGTCATCGAGCGCCTGCAACCCCAGCGACACGCGCCCGACGCCGGCCTTGGCGTAGCCGGCAAAGCGCGCTGCCTCGACACTGTTGGGGTTGGCTTCCAGCGTGATTTCGCAGTTCGCGTCGAGCGACCAGTGCCGCGCCACCGCGTCGATCACCGCGCCCGTCGTCGCCGGGTCCATCAGCGACGGGGTGCCGCCGCCGAAGAAGATGCTGGTGACGCGGCGCCCCGGCAGCAGCGCCACCTCATGCGCCAGGTCGGCGAGCAGCGCGTCGCGCCAGCCGGCCTCGTCGATGGTCGCGCGGACGTGGCTGTTGAAGTCGCAATAGGGGCATTTCGAAACGCAGAACGGCCAGTGGATATAGACCGCCAGCGGTTCTAGGTCAGGCATGCGGCGACCAGTTGGGCAAATGCCCGGGCGCGGTGGTTGTCGGCTTCCTTGTCGGCGCGCGGCATCTCGCCATAGGTCCGCGCTTGGCCGTCCATCAGGAACATCGGGTCATAACCGAAGCCGTTGACCCCTCGCGGTGGCCACACCAGCCGGCCATCGACGCGACCTTCGAAGCTCTGTGTGTGGCCGTCGGGCCAGGCGATGCACAGTGCGCAGATGAAGTGCGCGGTATCGACGCCGCCCTGCATTTCGTCATGGACGCGCTGCATCGCGACGCTGAAGTCCTTGCCCGGCCCGGCCCAGCGCGCCGAATAGATCCCCGGCGCGCCGCCGAGCGCATCGACGCACAGCCCCGAATCGTCGGCAAGCGCCGGCAGGCCGCTCGCGGTTGCCGCCGCCAGCGCCTTCAATTCGGCATTGGCGATGAACGTCAGCCCGGTTTCGTCGGGCTCGGGCAGGCCGAGCTCACCCGCCGACACCATCTCCATGCCGAACGGCCCGAGCAGCTCGGCGATTTCGACGACCTTGCCGGGGTTGTGCGTCGCCAGCACGAGGCGGCCGGCCAATAGCTTGCGCATCAGCGTCCGCATCAACGTCCGGTCGCGACCCGCTGCGCCGCAAAGATGTCGTTGCAGCCGATGCGCGCCAGCCGCAGCAGCCGCAACAGCGCTTCCTCGTCATACGGCGCGCCTTCGGCAGTGGCCTGGACTTCGACGAGGCCGCCGGTCGAGGTCATGACGAAATTGGCGTCGGTGCCGGCGTCAGAGTCCTCGATATAGTCGAGGTCGAGCACGGCATTGCCGTTGTGGATGCCGCAGCTGACCGCCGCGACCTGCGCCAGCAACGGGTCAACGCTCAGGTTGTTCTTCGCCATGATGCCGTCGATCGCCATGCGCAGCGCCACCCAGGCGCCTGAGATCGATGCGGTGCGGGTGCCGCCATCGGCCTGGATGACATCGCAATCGAGCGTGATCTGGCGCTCGCCGAGCAGCTTCATGTCGGTGACGGCGCGAAGTGACCGCCCGATCAGCCGCTGGATTTCCTGCGTGCGGCCCGACTGCTTGCCTTTCGCGGCTTCGCGCGACCCGCGCGTGTGCGTGGCGCGGGGCAACATGCCGTATTCGGCCGTCACCCAGCCCGACCCCTTGCCGCGCAACCACGGCGGCAGCCGTTCTTCGACGCTGGCGGTGACGAGCACATGGGTGTTGCCGAACTTGACGAGGCACGACCCTTCGGCGTGCAGCGCAAAGCCGGGGATCATTTCGATGCTGCGCATCGCATCGGGGGCGCGGCCGGAGGGGCGCATGGGCGGAATCCTTGGGATTTGGGTGTCGGAAAATGGGTTGCTGGGCTGCCAGTAGCGTGTTGGCGGCTCGCTGTCATCTGCGCGGGTGACGCCGCAGCCGATGACAACCCGCATCCGCCACCCTACATTGGCGGCGTGAACCAGTCACCGTCCATCCCCGAACTCAACGAACGCGCGCGCGAAGTGTTTCGCCAGATCGTCGATTCGTATCTCGCCAGCGGTGCGCCGGTGGGATCGCGGACGCTGTCGAAGCTCGGCGCGCTCGGGCTGTCGCCGGCATCGATCCGCAATGTCATGCAGGACCTTGAGGAACTCGGGCTGCTCGCGGCGCCGCATGTGTCGGCCGGGCGCAAGCCGACCGAGCTCGGCCTGCGGCTGTTTGTCGACGGGATGATGCAGGCGGCCGCACCCTCGGAGGCCGAACGCGCCGCCATCGAGCAACCCATCCAGGCCGGCTCGCCGATGACCGAACTTTTGACGCGCACCACCGCGGTGCTGTCGGGTCTGAGCGCCTGCGCCGGGCTGGTGCTGGTGCCCAAGGCCGAGCCGGTGCTGCGGCAGATCAACTTTGTCGCGCTGGCGCCGCGCAAGGCGCTGGCGATCCTGGTCGGCGCCGACGGCTCGGTCGAAAACCGCGTGCTCGACTTGCCCGCCGATTTGCCCGCGACGGTGCTGATCGAGGCGGCGAACTATATCAACGCGCGGCTGTCGGGGCTGACGCTCAGCGCCGCCGCGGCGCAACTGGCGCGCGAGATCGCCGATGACCGCGCCGCGATCGACGCGCTGACCGCGACATTGGTCGACGCCGGGCTGGCATCATGGTCGGCCGACGGCGCCGCGCGGCCGGTGCTGATCGTGCGCGGCCAGGCGCATCTGCTCGATGACGGCGCCACCGACCTTGAACGCGTGCGGCTGCTGCTCGACGATATCGAAGGCAAGCAGGACCTCGTGCAGGTGCTCGAACTCGCGCAGAACGCCGCGGCGATGAAAATCTTCATCGGCGCCGAGAACAAGCTGTTCGCGCTTTCGGGTTCGAGCGTTATAGCCGCGCCGTATCGTGTCGGCGGCAGCGACTCGCAAGTGGTCGGCGTCATCGGCGTCATCGGCCCGACGCGGTTGAACTATGCCCGCATCGTTCCCATGGTGGATTACACCGCGAAAACATTGAGTAGGTTGATTGCATGAGTGACGAGATTTTGCCCGACAACGAGACTGGCGCGAGCGAGGCCGAAACCGGCCCGCCGAGCTTCGAGGATGCGCTGATTGCCGCGACCGAAGAGATTGCGTCGCTCAAGGATCGGCTGCTGCGCGCTTCGGCCGAAACCGAAAATGTCCGCCGCCGTTTGGAGCGCGAGAAGACCGACGCTTCGACCTATGCGGTGACGGGGTTTGCGCGCGACCTGCTCGGCGTTGCCGACAATCTGCGCCGTGCGGTGGCCGCATTGCCCGCCGATGGTTTCGACAATGTCCGCACCGGCATCGAAGCGACCGAGCGCGAGCTGCTCGCAGTGCTGGCGCGCAACGGCATCAGCAAGATTGAAACCGCCGGGCAGCCGCTCGATCCGCACAAGCACCAGGCGATGATCGAAGTCGAAAGCGACGAGCACACGCCGGGGCATATCGTCAGTGAATTGCAGACCGGGTATCTGATCAAGGACCGGCTGTTGCGCCCGTCGCTGGTCAGCGTTGCCAAGGCCAAGGCGGAAAGCTGAGGGCTTCGGTGCCGCGTCGGTTGCACTTGAGGCTACTGCGCGCGCCCTTAAATTACTTCCGTCATCCCGGCGAAGGCCGGGACCCATCGACATCCACGACAGCGCGATTGTTGCCGGTGATGGGTCCCGGCCTACGCCGGGATGACGGATGTTCTGGAGGTCAGGCCCAGTTGCCGAACGGTATCAGCCCGGCGACCGCCGTATTGGCGTCGCCGCATTCGCGCCGCCGGTAGGCATCCTCGACAATGCACGCTTGCTGTTCGATGCCGTAGCGCCCGAACGGCTTGCCGGGCACGAGGCGGTAGGTGTAGCGCGCCAGCGGGTAGCGCCGCAGCCACAGCCGGATGCCGCGCTGGCGCTGCCAGACATGCACCATTTCATGGACGAACAGCGCGCGCGCATGCAGCGGCGCGGCGCTGAAGTCGTCGCTCCAGGCATGGCCGTCGGGGTGGAACCAGATGTGGCCGTCGGGCGCCATCACCACCCACACCGGCTGCAGCAGCCAGAATTTGGCACGGCGCAACGTCACAGCGCGCGTATCGAGCGCGTCGCCGAACACCGAAGCGGCCAGCGCCACTTCGCCGGGCGTCAGCGGCCGCGCGTCGATTTGCGCCATGCGGCAGCCTAATGCGCGCTATGGCCCGTCGTGTCGCCGGTCGGTGCCGGATCACCCGCCGCGATGGTCTTGGCGTTGACGAGGACGGTGCCGGCCTTTTCGAAGCGCAGCGCCAGCGGCAGCGGGCTCCCCAGCTTGGCAGCGGGCATCAGCGTATAGAGCATGGCGTGGTTGCCGCCGGGCTTGAACGCGACATTGCCGCGCGCCGGAATGTCGACCCCGGCGATCGGCGTCATCTTCATCACGCCGCCCGTCATCGTCATCGTGTGCATTTCGGTGCGCGTCGCCAGCGGTGAGCTGACCTCGACCAGCCGGTCGGCGGTACCCATGCCCATCACGGTGAAATAGGCGGCGGCCGGGCGGCCGGCGACGGCGGGCAAGCGCACCCAGGCGTCGTGGATCATCGGTGCGGCGGCCTGCACGGGGGCGGCGAGCGCGGCGGTCATGGCAAGGCTGGCGAACAGGTGGCGCATGGCGGGCTCCTTTGATGTCGTTGCGCCGCGCTTAGCGTCCTGCACTGTCGCTGTCCATTGCGCGTCGCTGTCGCGCGCCGCGCGCGCTGCTGCCGCAGGCCGTGGCGGCGCCCGGCGGCAAGGAATCTCGCACGCCGGTGCTTGTAGCGCATTTTGGCGCTCCCTATATGCCCTCGCGTGACCGGGCACGGCGCTGCTTTCAAAGGGCGCGGTGCCGGTCTTTGCATTGATATCGCTTGTATGAGGATGAACATGGCTAAAGTAATCGGGATTGATCTGGGCACCACCAACAGCTGCGTTTCCGTGATGGAAGGCAGCCAGCCGAAGGTGATCGAAAACGCCGAAGGCGCGCGCACGACGCCGTCGCAGGTGGCATTTACCAAGGACGGCGAGCGTCTGGTCGGCCAGCCGGCCAAGCGCCAGGCGGTGACCAACCCCGAGAACACGATTTTCGCGGTCAAGCGCCTGATCGGCCGCAGCTTCACCGATCCGATGACGCAGAAGGACAAGGACCTTGTCCCCTACAAGATCGTCAAGGGGCCCAACGGTGACGCCTGGGTCCAGGCCGGTGGCGAAGACTATTCGCCGTCGCAGATTTCGGCGTTCATCCTGCAGAAGATGAAGGAAACCGCCGAAGCCTATCTCGGCGAAACCGTGACGCAGGCGGTCATCACCGTCCCCGCATATTTCAACGACGCACAGCGTCAGGCGACCAAGGACGCCGGCAAGATTGCCGGTCTCGAAGTCCTGCGCATCATCAACGAGCCGACCGCGGCCGCACTCGCTTATGGGCTCGACAAGGTCGGCGCCAAGACCATCGCGGTTTATGACCTTGGTGGCGGCACCTTCGACGTGTCGGTGCTCGAACTGGGCGACGGCGTTTTCGAAGTGAAGTCGACCTCGGGCGACACCTTCCTCGGCGGTGAAGATTTCGACGCCAAGGTCGTCGAATTCCTGGCGGAAGACTTCAAGAAGACCGAAGGCATCGACCTGCGCAAGGACAAGCTCGCGCTGCAGCGCCTCAAGGAAGCTGCCGAAAAGGCCAAGATCGAACTGTCGTCGAGCGCCTCGACCGAAGTCAACTTGCCGTTCATCACGGCGGACGCCAACGGCCCGAAGCACCTCGTCAAGACGGTCACCCGCACCGATCTCGAAAAGCTGGTGCTCGACCTCATCGAACGCACCCGCAAGCCGTGCCTCGATGCGATCAGCGAAGCCGGCGTCAAGAAGGAAGAGATCGACGAAGTCATTCTCGTCGGCGGCATGACGCGCATGCCGCGCGTCCGCGAATTCGTGAAGGCGCTGTTCGGCAAGGAACCCAACACGTCGGTCAACCCCGATGAAGTCGTTGCGATGGGCGCCGCCATTCAGGCTGGCGTGCTGCAGGGCGACGTCAAGGACGTGCTGCTGCTCGACGTGACACCGCTGTCGCTCGGCATCGAAACGCTGGGCGGCGTGTTCACCCGGATGATCGACCGCAACACGACGATCCCGACCAAGAAGTCGCAGACCTACTCGACCGCCGACGACAACCAGAACGCCGTGACGATCCGCGTCTTCCAGGGCGAGCGCGAAATGGCCGCCGACAACAAGATGCTCGGCCAGTTCGACCTCGTCGGCATTCCGCCGGCGCCGCGCGGCATGCCGCAGATCGAAGTGACGTTCGACATCGATGCCAACGGCCTCGTCGCGGTCAATGCCAAGGACAAGGGCACCGGCAAGGAACAGCAGATCCGCATCCAGCCGTCGGGTGGTCTGAGCCAAGCCGACATCGACCAGATGGTCAAGGACGCCGAAAAGTTCGCCGAAGACGACAAGAAGCGTCGTGCGGTGGCCGAAGCGCGCAACCAGGCCGACAGCCTCGTCCACTCGACCGAGCGCCAGCTC
>Ga0075163_10014643_pt1 | contig 10110 bp, 9 predicted proteins | sample JI1023141ADNA_FD_71478 | JGI IMG/M metagenome (GOLD analysis project Ga0075163, IMG submission 71478) | Wastewater effluent complex algal communities from Wisconsin, to seasonally profile nutrient transformation and Carbon sequestration -... | ecosystem: Engineered > WWTP > Effluent > Algae... | reverse complement strand
ACTCCAGTAGAATGTAAAAGTTTCGTTTGTAATGTCTACTTCGTCGCAATACCACCTCACCAGACATTCAGAAGTGGTAATGAAAGTGTAAATAATGGCGGGTGACGCTCTGAATATAAATTCTAAATCTAATTTTACTCTTTTCCTTTTCATTTAAAATATGGTTCGGTTATAAGATGGTTTTTGTAATAAGGACGCAATAAAAAATAATTTTTCCAATTGTCAAAAGAAATGAACTTTTTTTATAAATATTTTATTAATATACATGGTTTTGAACGACGAGCGCACCAAAATACAAACACAATGCACCATATAAAAGTTTCTATTGCAGTATAATTAAGCATTAAAAATATTTTTTATTTTATTTTGTAATGAAAATATTTTTAGAGAAACTGATAATTAATTGATTTTTAAGTGTTAAAAGTGTTATCTTTGCGGCTCTTTTCAAAAAACACCATCGAAATCGGTATAAAATTTAATAATGAGACAGTTAAAAATAACTAAATCAATAACTAACCGTGAGAGTCAATCTCTCGAAAAATATCTTCAAGAGATAGGCAAAGTTGATTTGCTAACTCCTGAAGAAGAGGTGGATCTCGCACAAAAAATCAAAGAAGGTGATCAAGAAGCCTTAGAAAGACTTACTAAAGCAAACTTGAGGTTCGTAGTTTCAGTTGCAAAACAATATCAGAATCAAGGACTTTCTTTAAGTGACCTTATAAATGAAGGTAACTTAGGTCTGATCAAAGCAGCTCAAAGATTTGATGAAACAAGAGGTTTTAAATTTATCTCTTATGCGGTTTGGTGGATTAGACAATCAATTCTTCAAGCACTTGCTGAGCAATCAAGGATTGTAAGATTACCATTGAATAAGGTAGGTTCACTTAATAAAATTAATAGAGCGTTTTCTGAACTTGAGCAAGAATTCGAACGTGAGCCATCTCCAGAAGAACTTGCTGAATTGCTAGAGATTCCTACTGAAGAAGCCGAAACTACATTGGGTGTTGCAGCTAGACACGTGTCTATGGATGCGCCTTTTGTGGATGGTGAAGACAATTCACTATTGGATGTACTAGAAAATAATAGTACACCTGATACAGATGCTGCACTTGAGTACAGAGATTCATTAAGAAAGGAAATAGAAAGATCACTTAATACACTTACAGAAAGACAAAGTGATGTTATTAAACTTTATTTCGGTATTGGTATAGAACATCCAATGTCTCTAGAAGATATTGGTGATAAATTCGGTCTTACTAGAGAAAGAGTGAGACAAATAAAAGATAAAGCAATCAATAAACTAAGATCCGTATCAAGAAGTAAACTTTTGAAAAATTACTTGGGTACTTGATCAATTGATTTAGTAAAATTAAAAAAGCCTGACTTTATATCGTTTAAAGTCAGGCTTTTTTTTATGCATTCGGACTAAGCTTTTGTTTAGCTAAAAAAAAACAAAGTTATTTATTAATAATCAGTTTGTTGTATGTTTTTTGGCCATTGTTTCTAGTGCTTTCAATGATGTACATGCCGTTTGATAGCTCAGGATTCAATATGTTTGTCCCCTCTGCGAGCTTCATCACTTGTATACCATTCGTATTGTACATGGTATAACTTTGTGATGAATGATTACTTGAAATAAACACCAAGTTACTCGCTGGATTTGGGTAAACAGATGTGGTAGCAATGCTTTCAATATCTACACTACTAGATGTACCATCGAGTTTAAACATCGTATTGTAAAATGCTAAGCCTCCACGTTCATTACCAATAGCAATTTCATAATATCCATCATTATCTATGTCTGCTAATGAAAAATTGACCCTGACACCTTGGTTGAAGTTGCCCCATGTACTGTCTATCAGACTAAAACCGTCATAAATATTACCTTCTATGTCATCGATGGCAAGTATTTTGCCATTTCTGATGCCAAAAAGTAAGACCCATTTATTGTCTTGTTTTATGAAAAAAGGAGATCCTGCTTGTAATTCGTAGTTTTGATAAGCAAATCCAAATATTTTTCCCATATTGAAAGTATTGGGAAAGACATTAGCTTGATTTAGATATGATGGGGACGTAAGAGTTCCTGTATTTTTAAAAAAGTTTAAGTTGTTATTGTTTTCTCCGATTACAATATCTAGGAGTCCGTCACCATCCAAGTCTACGATTTGAGGTTTGGCATTCTGACCAATATTTATATCAAAGTACTTATAGATTGGGGCTTTAAATTCCATGGGATTTCCCTTTCCTCCTATGTTTTCTAGATAAAATAGGTTTCCACTTACATCTCCAATCAGCAAATCTAGGTCACCATCTCCATCGAGGTCGCCAAAAGCTGGTCCAAATCGCCCTGTAATATCATTATATTTTGAGAATTCAAGATAATCTTCATCTGCAAGATGGTAGGCAGGCGTATCTTTTGTACCAGTATTTAATAACAAGTAAAGTCTATTTTCTTTCTCCCCAAATATTTTTTGAATACCATTACTTCCGACCAAAATATCTTGTAATCCATCACCGTTTATGTCAGCAAAAGCAGGATGACTTCCATTATTGAAATTTAGCATTTCGTCTATCAAAAAGTTTTTCTTCTCAAATTTGAATTGTGGTGCGTCGTCTGAACCAATGTTTTTATACAACCAAATATGGTTTTCTGACTCACCGCTTGATTCATTGTTGGTGGTGACGATTATGTCTCTATCACCATCACCATCTGCATCTACATGATAAGCGGCTAGAAAAATGTCCATAAATATTGGGTTGTCATCTTTAGGGAATGTTTGGTCGAATGACGTGATGTAGGCATTTTCTTTTGTCCCACCATTGAATAAAAGCTTTATTCTAGACGAACCTAAATCTCCTATCAAAAGATCCATGTCTTTGTCCCCATCATAATCTAATAGACACAAAGAAGAGCCTGAATGTCTAGTGCCTTGGTTGCCGCCAGTCAAGAAATAATCTGCACAACTGAATGGGTCGTCACTGAGTTTTATCTCCTCGTTAAACTGATTTTCTGAAAATTTGCCCCAACAAAGGTCTTTTCTGATATAAATTAAGGTGTCTAGTCCATGATTTTTTTCTACACTTACATTTTGATAATAAGATGCATAACTTCCATCTGCTTCAAAAGTCACCATGTCTATATCTCCGTCTCCATCTATATCTGCCACAGCAGGTAGGTCTTCAGAGCTCACATAAATTTGTGCGCTACCACCAGACACTTCAAATTGTAAAATATCTCTTACAGGAAAGTCAAATGTAACAAGTTCGAATGATAATATTCCGTTTTGTTTTTTTCCTCTCCACACTTCTGTAGATCCTCCGATAGAATTTGCAGAAGTAAAAATATCTTTGATACCATCATTGTTAAAATCAACTAATAAACACCAATCTCTCATTTTTGGAAAAATGGGAATATATTCTGGAGCAAAAACATAATCAAAACTGCCTATTGTGCCAGTCTTTAAAAATGGCAAAACTTGATCTCCGTTTCTGTCGAAAACAAAAAGATCCATAATCCCATCATCATTAAAATCGATATTTGAAAACTGACCTGCTTTAAGACCACCCGTAAGTGGCAGTTTGAGCGTTTTTTGTCCTGATGTGACAGGAATATTCAGTCTGTCAAAGTTTTGGGATTGTGCAATGGACACCAATAATATCCACACAATCAAAGTATTAGTAATTCTAAAAATCATATGATGATGGTTTGTTTAAAAAACTTTACAACGGTAAAAAGAAGTATTTAGTTTGTCAAAAAGGTAAGATTTACCAATAAATGATTCTTAGCAGACAAATATCATTAATTCTGGAATTTATTAATGATTTGAAGCATGCTTCCAGGAGGTAGTTCGTCCAACTTGTACTTTTTCATAAGTTCAATAAAATCTCTAGTTGTCTCTTCACTAAAACCTAGTTTAAATGCTAAATGATAGACTGCTTGCTCTTCTTCTGTACTAATATTGTCATCTGAATTCATTACAAACAATAAGTGATACAAAATATTCACCCGATCTTGCTCTGATGTAGGCAAAATATCTTTTTCTACGTCCCGTACATTTTCAAATTTTCTTAATTCTTCAGGATCTATTTTTAGATTGTTACACACATAGATTAAGTAAGAAAACTCACTTTCATTGAGTACATTATCCGTTTGTGACACGTACACTAATAGTTTTAATAAAACATCATTTTTTTCTTCATTTGACAAAACGTCCCACAACATAATTTTAAGAATTTATAGAGATAAAGGTATGAATTATTTTGGATTAGCATGTAAAAATAGAATCCTATAAATTTAATTATCAAGTAAGCTGTTTAATTTATCAAATCAGTTTGTAATTAACTTCTTGGAAATGTGAGTTTTAAAAAGCCTTTGATTTGGAATTATTTTGACCTAAAATATAAAAATATCGCTTTACTTTCTATATTTGAGCGTTTATACATTAAGTCACAAAAAGTAATCATAAGATGCGAACTAAAATTGCCGGTATAGGAAGTTATGTGCCTGAAAAGATTGTAACCAATCATGATTTATCCAAACTAATGGATACGACGGATGAGTGGATCAGAGAGCGAACAGGTATAGAAGAAAGAAGGTATGCAGAAAAACATAAACAATCTACCACTACACTTGGGGCAGAAGCCGCAAAAATAGCTATAGAAAGAGCAGGAATAAAAAAAGAAGATGTTGATTTTATAATATTTGCTACACTTAGTCCTGACTATTATTTTCCAGGATGTGGTGTACTATTGCAAAGAGAGTTAGGCATTACAAGTGGGGAAGTAGGTGCATTAGATATCAGAAATCAATGTTCTGGGTTTGTTTATGGATTATCCATTGCAGACCAATTTATAAAGACAGGCATGTACAAAAACATCTTACTGGTAGGTGCTGAAATGCACTCGATGGGTCTTGATTATTCAGATGAGGGTAGGGCAGTGACCGTTATTTTTGGTGATGGAGCTGGAGCTGTTATATTACAACCTACAGAAAAAGAAGGACAAGGAATATTAACCACACACCTTCACGCTGATGGCACACATGCAGAAGAACTAGCTATGATCAATCCTGGTTCGCATGGTGGATATCATTTAGGTACAGAAAAGTTTGGTTATCCAGATCCTTCTGTACCAGGTGGTGTATTTGTTACCCAAAAAATGTTAGACGAAGGTATGTTGGCACCCAATATGACTGGACAATTGGTATTCAAAACGGCAGTTGTCAAATTTCCTGAAGTTATCAAAGAAGCCTTAGACAAAACTGGACATACGACAGAAGACATAGATATATTTGTGCCACACCAAGCGAATCTAAGAATCAGTCAGTTTGTCCAAAGAGCATTAAAATTGCCTGATGAAAAAGTGGTCAATAATATTCAAAAATATGGCAATACTACCGCAGCATCGATACCTTTGGCCATGTGTGAAGCATGGGAGCAAGGTAGGATCAAAGAAGGCGACTTGGTTTGTCTTGCAGCTTTCGGGAGCGGATTTACATGGGGAAGTGCTTTAATAAGGTGGTAATTCTAATTATAACGAAACAAATAAATCCTGCTAAACTTTTTGGTTTACAATATGTTCCACCTATCAATAAATTTACAAGATGAAAGTAGATATTTTGGCGATTGGTGTGCATCCTGATGATATCGAACTAGGTGCAGCAGGCACATTGATAAAGCATATAGCATTAGGACATACTGTAGGTCTTTGTGATTTGACCCAAGGTGAGTTGGGTACGCGTGGTTCTGCTGAACTAAGAATGATAGAAGCAGAAAATTCGAGAAAGCTGATGGGTGCTATTTTTAGAGATAATCTCGGGATGAGAGATGGACTCTTTGAATATTCAGAAGAAAATGTGCTCAAGATTATTGCTGTCATCAGAAAATGTAAACCAGAAATTGTACTTGCCAATGCTATAACGGATAGGCATCCTGATCATGGTAGGGCTTCTAAGCTAATTAGTGATGCTTGTTTTTATGCAGGGTTACAAAAGATAGCTACTACAGATGGTCAAGGTAATGAACAAGATGCCTGGAGGCCAAAAGCGGTGTATCATTACATCCAAGATAGAAACATCAAAGCAGATTTGGTCGTAGATATAACAGGGTATTTGGATCAGAAAATAGCCTGTATTATGGCGTTTAGTTCTCAGTTTTATGACCCAAATTCTGAAGAACCTGAGACACCAATCTCAAGTAAATCATTCCTTGATTCTGTCATTGCCAAAAATAGAGCTTATGCTAGAGAAATAAATGTAGAGTATGGTGAAGGGTTTACAGTAGAAAGGAATATTGGGGTAAATAGCTTGTTTTCAATTTTTTAGAATAAAAAAAAGAGCGTTTCAATTCACTTGAAACGCTCTTTTTTTCTGTTTTAATTAGTAATGATTATGCGAATACTTCTGTACCTGCAAAATGGAAAGCTGACTCAATAGCCGCATTCTCATCACTATCTGAACCGTGTACTGCATTTTCTCCAATGCTTTTGGCAAATCTTGCTCTAATTGTTCCTGGAGCTGCATCTGCTGGATTGGTAGCACCGATTAATTTTCTGAAATCTTCTACAGCATTATCTTTCTCTAGGATAGCTGCTACGATTGGACCTGAAGACATAAAATCTACCAATTCACCATAGAATGGTCTTGCGCTGTGCACAGCATAAAATTCTCCAGCTTTTTCAGATGAAAGTTTAGTATATTTTAGAGCTACAATTTTGAAGCCTGCTTCATTGATTTGCGCTAAAATTGCACCAATATGACCTGAAGCAACTGCATCCGGTTTGATCATTGTAAATGTTCTGTTTCCTGACATTGTATTATAATTTTGATTGATATTTCTTAAAAACGCCACAAAAGTATGAAATCATATTTCAAATAGACAGAAAAAACAGAAAATAATTTTGACATCTGCTTTTTTATTTAGACTTTTGCACCCAATATGTCAGAAGAAATCCAACAGTTAAAAGAAATCTTGTCATTTCCTAAGGAAGTGGTTATCATAGCACACAGAAATCCTGATGGCGACGCTATAGGTTCATCCTGGGGATTAGCTGGATATTTAAGCAAACTACAGCATTCCGTAAAAGTTATTTTTCCTAGTGAATATCCGTCTAGTTTTGGTTTTATCCATGGTATCAGACAATCTATTGTTTTTGACCTTGACCAGAATGCAGCGCGTTTAGCCATCGATAAAGCTGAGGTTATTTTTTGCTTAGACTTTAATGGCCTAGATCGAGTAGACAAACTTGGTGAGAATATTCAGTTCAGTAAAGCAAAAAAAGTACTTATTGACCACCATTTGGACCCTGAACCATTTACAGATATCGAGTTTTCAGAGACAGATGCTAGTAGTACTTGTGAGTTGGTTTTTAAAGTGATAGACCAACTAGGCGATAGAAATAAAATCACACCCGAAATAGGTGAGTGTTTATTTACTGGATTGATCACAGATACAGGATCGTTCCGATATGGTACAAGGCCTTATACTTACGAAGTAGCTGGAGCACTTAAGGTGTTAGGTGTAGATGATTACAAATTGTCAGATAAGATTTTTAATTCTCAAAAGGAAAAACATCTTAGACTTCTTGGACATTGTCTGGCAAATCGTATGGAAATCATGAAAGATTATGGTGTAGGTATCATGTGGTTGACAAAGAAGGATTACTTAGACTTTGATATACAGAGAGGAGATACTGAAGGTATAGTCAATTATATGCTCATGATGGAAACAGTCAGAGTAGCAGCATTTGTTACTGAACAACCATCTATCATCAAAATATCACTTAGAAGTAAAGGTGACATTTCAGTTCAGGAAATTGCTCAGAAGTATTTTAATGGTGGTGGGCATAAGAATGCATCAGGCGGAGGCGTGTATGCTAGTTTAAAAGATATTTTGGATAAAATAAAAAAGGTCATGCCTCAGTATTTACCAAAATTAGATTCGTAAGTTTTTTTATCAGTTATTTATAAATTCAATAAACACAAACAGATGAAGTTCAACATTTTAGGATTATTTGTGATGTTCACATTATTAGTAATGTCATGCAAAGAGTCTGAAAACAAAACACCAAGTGGATATGCCTATACTACATTAAATAGTGGTTCGGGAGAAGTTGCAAAAACCAATGATTATGTATTCTTTACCATAAAAATCTCAGGTGATGATGGTAAAGTAATCCAAGATATGAGTGATGAAGCGCAATTGCCTTCTGTGCAGATTCCATCTGAATTCCCTAAAGGACCTGGTGCAAATCCAGTTATCGAAATCCTTGCTGTAAGTAAAGTAGGTGGTCACTACAAAGTACAAATGCCTATCGATTCAATACCAAATGCACCTGTAGATTTACAAGCTTTGAAGTATATCGAATATGAAATCGTTGTAAAGAAAATTGAAAACGAAGAAGGTTACAAAAAGTACATGGAAGAGCAGCAAAATGCTAAACAAGCAGTTATTGCAGCAAACATGGAAAAACTTCCTGCAATCGAAGAGTTAACTAAAAAGACGATTGCTGATTATCAAGCAGGTAAATTGGAAACCAAATCTTTAGAGTCAGGTCTTAAGTATTATATCGTAAGTGAAGGTACAGGCGAAAAAGCTAAAGAAGGTAATAATGTGTCTGTACAGTATTATGGTTCACTTATGGATGGAACAATGTTTGACAATTCATTCTCAAGAGGTGAAGCATTCCCTTTCACATTAGGAACAGGTCAAGTAATCAAAGGATGGGATCAAGGTATTCCATTGTTGAATCCTGGTGCTAAGGCATTTTTATTTATACCTTACGCATTGGCTTATGGTGAGGCAGGAAGTCCTCCGACAATACCACCATCATCAGACTTGGTATTTTATGTAGAGTTGGAGAAAATAAATAATTAATTTTATTTTTGAACATTATATACATCCGCCACTTTTGCAAAAATCTAAGGTGGCGGATGTTTTTTTTTAATATTAAACATGCAGGGCAATGACCAATGAACAGTTAGCTGATATCAGGGTGCGATTGACATCGGTAAGGAGGTATCTTTGACGTCGATCGCCGCACTATTGAAATAGAAGAAAAAGAACAACTATCATTAGATCCTACTTTTTGGCAGGATTCTGAAAAAGCTGAGACTATTCTAAAAGAACTAAAAGACAACAAAAAGTGGGTAGAAAAGTATTCAACTTTACAATCTCTTACGGATGATCTAGAAGTATTGCTTGAGTTCCAACGTGAAGGGGAAGCCACCGAAGCAGAAGTAGATGAAAGGTATCAAGAAATGTTAGCTCATCTCGATGACATCGAATTCAGAACTACCTTAGACCAACCCGAAGATCAACTCAATTGCACCTTTGAGATCAATGCAGGTGCAGGCGGAACAGAGGCTTGTGATTGGACATCGATGTTGCACCGTATGTTTGTAATGTGGGCCGATAAAAATGGCTTCAAAGTGACAGAACTTGATAGGGTAGACGGTGATGTAGCTGGTATAAAGTCCATATCTATAGAAATCGAAGGTGAGTATGCATATGGTATGTTAAAGGGAGAAAATGGCGTCCACCGTCTAGTGCGTGTGAGTCCATTCAATAGCCAAGGCAAACGTATGACATCATTTGCATCGGTATTCGTCCATCCTATGATAGATGACACCATTGAGATCGAGATAAGTCCAGCAGACATCGAGTGGGATACCTTCCGAGCACAAGGCGCAGGAGGTCAGAATGTCAATAAAGTGGAAACTGCAGTAAGGATCAAACACATACCGACAGGAATCGCCATTCAGTGCCAAGAAGCAAGATCGCAACATATGAACAGAGAGAAAGCGCTCAAAATGCTTAAATCTAGGCTTTATGAGATCGAGCTTGAAAAACAGATGGTAGAACGAAATAAAATCGAAGCGGGTAAGATGAAGAATGAATGGGGATCACAGATACGTTCCTACGTGCTAGATGATCGTCGGGTAAAAGACCATAGAACAGGTTTTGAAAGTAGAAATACAGATGCCGTTTTAGATGGAAACATCGATGGATTCTTGAAAGCGTTTTTAATGTGGGATGGAAACTAACCGACTCATTAAGTCCTTCAATCATTTCGCTATAGAGGTCAAAGATCTTGACAGAAGTATACAGTTTT
>Ga0075163_10014642_pt1 | contig 10111 bp, 3 predicted proteins | sample JI1023141ADNA_FD_71478 | JGI IMG/M metagenome (GOLD analysis project Ga0075163, IMG submission 71478) | Wastewater effluent complex algal communities from Wisconsin, to seasonally profile nutrient transformation and Carbon sequestration -... | ecosystem: Engineered > WWTP > Effluent > Algae... | reverse complement strand
CAAGGATTTTTAAACCAATTTGAATTTGTAAAATCCACTGGAAATTACAGAGTTTTTGGTACAGAGTTTTTGATTCAAAAATCCTTTCATAAATTTTACAGTTGGTTGAGCTATTCCTATAACGACAACAAATATGATTTTGATACACTAAACAGTACTTCGTTTCCCAATAATTTTGAAGTAACCCATGCTATTTGTTGGGCCGGAATTTATGAATGGGAAAAATTAAAATTAGCATTGGGCGCCAAATGGCATAGCGGAAGACCCATTACAACTCCGACCACTTTTACAGTATCAGAAACCAACCAAACCATCGCCTATAATGCTCCGAATAATTCGAGGTTAAAGGATTATTTTCAGGTGAATTTTTCTGCCTCAAAAGATTGGAAATTAAATACGAAAGTGAATCTGCTAACGGCCATTTCTGTTTTGAACGTTTTGAATACCAAGAACAGTCTTAACCGATCTTACCGAGTGAACCCAACTAATTTTACCGTAGAAAGTGTAGACACTTATTCGTTAGAAATGACACCTAATTTTAGCGTAAAAATAAGTTTCTAAGAACAAAAAGTGGAAAAAGTAATTCCGAGTTCTTTTACATTCGCTCCGGAACTTCAATACCTAATAATCCAAATGCAAACTTAATGGTATCAGAGACCTTTCTGGACAGTTGCACTCTAAAAACTTTCTTGTCCAAATCTTCTTCTCCCAAAATCGAAACCGATTGGTAAAATGAATTATACTCTTTCACCAATTCATAGGTATAATTGGCGATTAAAGCTGGCGAATGATTGCTGGCCGCATTTTGGATTACCTCAGGAAAAAGCTCTATCTGTTTTACTAATTCCTTTTCTTTTGAATGCAATGCTGTAATTGGGTTTGCATTGCTAGTATCAAAATCTGCCTTTCTTAATATCGACTGAATTCGGGCGTAAGTATATTGAATAAACGGACCAGTATTACCCGCAAAATCAACCGATTCTTCAGGATTGAAGAGAATTTGCTTTTTGGGATCTACTTTTAGTATGTAATATTTCAAGGCACCAAGACCAATAGTTTGAAATAATTTGGTTTTTTCTTCTTCTGAATAACCTTCTAATTTTCCTAACTCTGTTGAAATTTTTCTGGAGGTTGCGGTCATTTCCTGCATCAAATCATCAGCATCTACGACAGTTCCTTCTCTTGATTTCATTTTTCCAGAAGGTAATTCCACCATTCCGTAGGACAGATGAAACAAGCTTTCTGCCCAGTCAAATCCAAGTTTTTTCAGAATTAAAAACAGTACTTTAAAATGATAATCCTGTTCATTTCCAACAGTGTATACCATTCCGCCTACGTCTGGGAAATCTTTTACACGTTGAATGGCCGTTCCAATATCCTGTGTCATATAAACAGCTGTTCCATCAGAGCGCAGTACTATCTTTCTATCCAAACCATCCGGAGTCAAATCAATCCAAACCGAACCGTCAGGATCTTTTTCAAAAATACCTTTTTCTAGTCCGAATTGAACCACTTCCTTTCCTAACAAATAGGTGTTGCTTTCGTAATAATAGCTATCAAAATCGACTCCCAGATTTTTATAAGTTTCGGCAAATCCGTCATAAACCCATTGGTTCATGGTTTTCCAAAGTGCCATTACTTCTGGCTTTCCTGCTTCCCAATCCAGAAGCATTTGTTGGGCTTCAAGTATAATTGGAGCTTGCTTTTTGGCTTCATCCTCCGTTTTTCCCTGAGCCATTAATGCATTGATTTCAACTTTATACTGTTTGTCAAAGGCTACATAAAAATTTCCGACCAATTTATCGCCTTTGAGTCCACTATTTTCAGGTGTTTGTCCCTCACCAAATTTCTGCCAAGCGAGCATCGATTTACAAATGTGGATTCCACGGTCATTGATGATTTGCGTTTTATATACTTTTTTGCCCGATGCTTTGATAATTTCGGCCACAGCATATCCTAAAAGATTATTTCTAACATGACCAAGATGCAAGGGTTTGTTGGTATTAGGCGAAGAATATTCCACCATTATCGCCTTTTCATTGGGAGAAACGGCTACTGAACCAAAAGCTGCATTGTCTTTTATTTCATTGAAAAACTTCAGATAATAGGCATCCGAAACCACAATATTCAGAAATCCGGAAACCACATTAAATCGAATCACAACATCAACGTTATCAACCAAATAACTGCCAATTTTAGTTCCGATTTCAACAGGATTTCCTTTGATTATCTTCAGTAAAGGAAAAATAACCACTGTAATATCACCTTCAAATTCTTTCCGTGTTGCTTGAAATTCAACTTTATCAACAGTAACATCAAACAGCTCTTGCACTGCGTTTTGAATTGGCGAATTAAGGATTTGCGAAAGTTTCATGGGATTTACTTTTAAAAGCGCAAAGATAACCATTACCATATAATTTTCAACTACAAGAAATCAGTATAAAATATAGGTAAAAAAGCAGTAAAATAATGTTTTCTGTAAGTTTTATTCCAATATTTAAACAAATATTGTGCATTTCGTCGATTTTATTTGCATTTAAACGATGATTCTTTCAATATTTGCTTTGTCAAAATCCCCCAAATTATGAAAAAGACATTACTATTAGCAGCTATCCTACTTAGCACCCTTGGTTTCTCACAACCAATTTCGGTTAGTTCCACAAGTTACACTGTACCACAACTGGTAAACAATGTGTTGATTAATTCACCTTGCGTTTCGGCAACCAATATTACCTGGAGTACAGGTACTAATTTTGGTACTTCCAACGGACTTGGATATTTCCAGAACACCAATCCTTTGTTTCCAATGGATAGCGGTGTTGTTTTGAGTACAGGGAATATTTTAAATTCACCTGGGCCAAATTCCTCTTTATTAAATGATGGAGCAACTAACTGGCCAGGAGATCCTGATTTAGAAGCCACTTTAGCAGCCGCTGGCATCAGTATGGTATCAAAAAATGCAACTGTGTTGGAATTCGACTTTACGCCTATTTCTCCGAATTTTAGCTTTGATTTTATCTTTGCTTCTGAAGAATATGGAAATTTTCAATGTTTGTATTCTGATGCATTTGCCTTCTTGCTAACCAACATGAACACAGGAGTGACTACAAATTTAGCTGTAGTTCCAAGTACCAATTTGCCGATATCTGTAGTAACTATTAGAGATTTTCAATATAATTCTTCTTGTTCTTCAGAAAACCCACAGTTTTTCGGAAGCTTCAATGGAGGTTCAGCGGCTGCCAACTCAGCAACAAACTTCAATGGACAAACTAAAGTGTTGACTGCTGCATCAGTGTTAACTCCGAATGTTCCTTATCATATTAAATTAGTTATTGCAGATAGAGCTGACCCACAGTCGGATTCTGCGATATTCCTATCTTCTGACAGTTTTAATATTGGTCAAGATGTATTAGGTTCCGATTTAACCCTTGCCAATAACACCGCTCTATGCTTTGGAACAAGTCATACCATTACTACAGGCTTAAATGCTACTAACTATACTTTTGTATGGAAAAAAGGTGAAGCAACGCTATCTGAAACGGGACCAAATTTGACCGTAACAGAGTCGGGAACTTACACCGTTACTTATCAAAATATATTCAGCACTTGTGCACCAATTACTGATTCTGTTACTATTGAATTTAGTCCGGAAATTAGCTCTCCAGATCCTATCACACTTTACAGATGTAATACTGGTGCACCAACATACACTTACAACCTAGCTCAGAATACAGCTGTGGTTACTCAAGGGTTACCTGCGGGAGCTACTGCGAGCTATTTTGCCTCATTAAATAATGCAAACAACAATACTGGAGCATTGCCATTAAATTATAACAGTGCGAGTGGTACAACAGTATATGTTAGAATTCAGTTAGCAGGAAGCCAATGTTTTACTGTTAAACCATTCCAATTAGAGGTTTCAGCTCCACCTGTAGCAAATCAGGCTCCGAACTTGTTGAGATGTACTAATACAAGTGGACAAACCACAGGTTACTTTAACTTTAATCCACAAACACCTATTGTTTTAGGTTCACAGTCTCCGAGTATTTATAGCGTAAATTATTATACTTCTTCGGCAGATGCCAATAGCGGAACGAATGCTGTAGCTGATCCTTCTTATGGCTCTTATGGAAATACAACGATTTATGTTAGAGTTCAGAGCATTAGTGACCCAAGTTGTTTTAGTGTTTCAAGCTTTAATTTAGTGGTAAATCAAACTCCGTTAGTAGATGTTTTACAAAACGTAATAGCTTGTGATACTTACACATTAGAGCCTTTAACTAATGGAAACTATTTTACTGAGATTGGCGGAGGTGGAACACCAATGTTTGCTGGCGATGTATTAACGGAAAGCCAAACAGTATATATCTTTAACCAACCTGGCGGACCGGGCTCATGTGCTGCGAACAGTTCTTTTAGAGTGATCATTGTTGATGAAGATGAGCTTACTCCGGATGACATATCAAGCTGTGGCAGTTTTACTTTACCATCATTAACTTACGGAGAATACTATACCCAACCTGGCGGTCCTAGCGGTGGAGGAACTGCAATTCCATTTGGAACTGTAATCACTACTTCGCAAACAGTATACTACTATTTCGCGACTACAATACAACCTATATGTACTGTTGATTCGAGCTTTAACGTTACCATAATTAACACTTTGGATGTGGGACAATTTAATGATGTTTTTCATTGTTCAGCCTATACTCTACCCCCATTAACAATGGGTAACTATTACACTGGACCTGGTGGCACCGGAATTCAATTACCAGAAGGAACCACATTGACCTCTAGTCAAACAGTTTATGTTTATGCCGCTACAACAGGAGCTACAGTATGCTCTGACGAAGATAGCTTTGAAGTTATTATTGGAATAGCACAACCCTCTGATATTGCTCAGTGTAACGGATATACATTACCGTCTCTACCAATCGGAAATTATTATACAGGACCTACTGGAACCGGAACTATGATTCCAGCTGGAACTTTAATAAATGAAAATGCAACAATTTACATCTATGCGCCAATGACAGGTGAAGGTGTAAACTGTACCGATAATTTACATTTTACTTTAACGTTCTCTCAGCCTCAAGTAGATACTTTACAAGATGTTTCGGTTTGTGAAACCTATACCTTGCCAACACTTACTAATGGTAGTTACTTTTCACAAGATCAAGGTTTAGGAACTCAATTGTATGCTGGTGATGTAATTCTTGCCACTCAAACAATATACATCTTTAAACGATTGAACGAAAGTTGTGCTAATCAATCTAGCTTTACAGTTACAGTAAATCCTTTACCTGCCATTGATTCACGTTCAGATATTGACATTTGTGACCAATATGTGCTGACGCCGCTAAATGTAGGTGAATATTATACAGGTCCAAATGGAACTGGAAGTGTAATCCCAGGTAATACTGTAATTACAACTTCGCAAAGAATATACATTTATGCAAGTTCCAATACTACTCCAGCTTGTAGTGCAGAGAATAGTTTTCAAATAAATATCTTCAGTACTACTGCAGACAGCTCTCAGAATATAACGGCTTGTGACAGCTATACTTTGCCTGCATTGACGGTAAATAACAAATACTATACACAATCTGGTGGGCCTTTAGGTTCTGGGACAGAAATAGCCGTTGGCACTGCCATTACAACAAGTCAAACCATTTACATTTTCAAAGAGTCAACTATTAGAACTTCTTTTTCATGTATTGATGAGACTTCATTTACTGTAACAATTAACAATACACCCGTAATAGCTCCAATAGCGAATATTAGAGCATGCGATTCTTATACTTTACCCGCTTTAACTGTAGGCAATTATTACACCGGACCGAGTGCATCAGGAACGTTACTGAATGCAGGTGATGTTTTAACTACTAATCAAACTGTTTACGTATTTGCGAATACAGCCACAGCACCGGATTGTAGTAGTGAGAGAAGTTTTACCGTAACAATTTTCAATGTAGATAATTTACAAAATGTAACTATTTGCGAGAATTACACTTTACCTACTTTAACTGTTGGAAGATATTACACAGGACCAAACGGAACTGGAACACAGTTATCTGCAGGTTCAGTAATTAATACATCAATTACAGTTTACATTTTTGCAACTTCACCATTTACACCAACATGCAGTGATGAAAGTACTTTCACTGTTACCATCATTGATACTCCTGTTGCAAATAATGTACCTGCAGCTATGAGAACCGTTTGTGATGAAGATGGTACTAACGATGGGGTAACGTCATTTGATTTGACAACTTTGAACACAACCGTACTAGGAACACAAACAGGAACCGAATTTTCAGTATCGTACTATGAAAGTATGGCAAATGCTGTTAGTCAAACTAATCCTGTGACTGCAACAACTCTTTCGGTAGTTTATGTAAGAGTTGGAAATTCATTAGCTCCAAATTGCTTTGATGTTAAACCAATAACAATAATTGTTAACCGATTACCTGAACCGACTCCAATTGATGGCATCATCTGTATCGATAGCGAAACAGGAACACTTTTAAATCCGTATACTATGTACAGTGGTTTAACAGCAGCAACACATCGATTTGTATGGACAAATGAAGCTGGAGATACTGTAGCGACAACCGCAAACTATCAGGCGATATTACCTGGCGTTTATACACTAGTGACAACCAATATTGCTACGGGTTGTGCTTCTGTTCCTGTAGCTATAACGGTTACACCATCTGAACCAGCGGTAGTAACTTATGAAGTGAGTGAAGATTTTGCTGATACACAATCAATAACTGTAACCGCAACAGGTCAGGGAAATAATTTTGAGTACCAATTGGATAATGGTCCATTCCAAGATAGTAATGTTTTTGAAAATGTTGCTTCAGGAATACATACCGTAACTGTTAGAGATAAATATGGTTGTGGAAGTACTAGTATCCAAGCATTGGTGGTAAACTATCCAAAATATTTCACGCCAAATGGAGACGGATATAATGACTCTTGGAATATCAGAGACTTATCTACTCAATCTGATGCTAAGATTATCATCTACGACAGATATGGTAAAATGCTTAGCCAAATTAGACCTAGCAACACCGGTTGGGACGGAACTTATAACGGAAGACAGATGCCTGCAGATGACTATTGGTTTAGCGTTTCGTATGTAGATGAAAACCAAGTTGCACAAGAATTTAGAGCCCATTTCGCTATGAAGCGATAACCTACATACTATGTTTTGAAAACTCCTGATGCCCTTCAGGAGTTTTTTTTTGGAAAAACTGTAACAAAATACTGATTGTTATGTCTACTTGAAAAATAATCATCAATCTAATCATGCGTTTTAAAATTTTACTCCTTTGCTTTTTTAGCACTTTATCTTTATTACAAGCTCAAAACTCTCCTTCAACTGCCAACAATCCCGGCAGTATTTCCGGAAAGGTAATCGACAAGAATACGAAGCAACCTCTTCCTTATGTCAACATCAGTATCAAAAAAGACGATAAATTGATTACGGGTGGCATTACCCAAGACAACGGGAATTTTTCGATTAAAAATTTAGCCCTAGAAACATACACTGTAGAGATTTTGTTCATCGGTTATAAAAAAGAAACCAAAACCATTACTTTATCAGCAGCGGATAAAAGTAGTAACTTAAATACTATTGCACTCGAAGAAGAAGCGGTGCAGCTGAAAGGGGTAGAAATCGTCAGTGAACGGTCTACCATGGTTCAAAAAATTGACCGAAAAGTAATCAACATCGGAAAAGACCTCATTGCGTCGGGCAACACGGCTTCTGAAATCATGAATAATATTCCGACCGTAAGTATCGATCCTCAAACCAAAGAAATCAGTTTGCGTGGCAATACCAACGTTAGAATTTTAATTGACGGAAAACCATCCAATATTGATGCCACGCAGCTTTTACAACAGATTCCATCATCCTCCATCAAGCAAATTGAATTGATTACGAATCCATCAGCAAAATACAATCCGGAAGGAATGAGCGGAATTATCAATGTTATCCTGCACAAAAATGCCAACGAAGGTTTTAACGGAAGTGTTAATTCGGGCGTGACGTTCTCCAAAACGCCAAAAGTAAATACTGCTTTGAACCTCAACTATAAAACGGGAAAAGTAAATTTATACACCAATTATGGCTTGAACCACGGCAAAAATGCTAATCACGGTGACATTACCAGTTTACGTCCTAATTTAGAAAACGAACAGCGATTCGGATTCAGCAACCTTAACACTTCTCATTTATTGAAAGTTGGTATCGATTATTTAGCTAATGACAACAATACGTTTTCCTTTTACACCAATTTAAATTTAAATACAGGTGGCGGCAATGGTATAACACTCATCAATTACTTTGACCCTGCAAACAGTGATTCGCAACAGCTTTTTGATTCTGAAACCGACAATACTACCCAAACGTATGATTTTGTATACAAACACAATTTCAAAAAAGCGGGTGAAAATATTGAATTTCAATCAAATTATTCCAAAACCACGAATCCGGAGAATACGGATTACGATTATACCACAGTAAGTCCTGTTTCACAAAGGTTAACCAACAATGATATTGACAGAGATGTAGATTATCTTCAATTGAATTTGGATTATGTCAATCCGATTACAGAAACGATAAAACTGGAACTTGGTGCTGAAAGCAGAATTCAGAAAATTACCAACGATTTCCTTGAAACGATAGACGAAACCACCGGAACCTATAACCGCATTGGGAATTCCGATTTCGTTTTCAAAAGAAACATTCATTCGGTGTATTCCAATATTGGCAAACAGTGGAAAAAATGGAGCGCACAACTTGGCGTTCGTTTAGAGCATTTTAATATCAACGGTGATTTTTCCAATCTAGTAACTTCTACTATCCCTTCAGAAAACATCAATGATACCAAGAACTTAGAAGACAATATTTTCTCGGTTTATCCCTCGGCTTTTTTCAATTATAAAGCTAACGATAAGGATTCCTTCAATTTCAATTTCTCGAGAAGAGTGGATCGACCAAGTGTAGGCCAGTTGAGTCCAATTCGTGAATGGACAACACCATTAGTAGAATCGAGAGGAAATCCAAATCTAAAACCACAATTCACTAATTCGTTTGAGGTAAATTATACCAGAACGATGAAAATTGGTAGTGTAACTGCCGGAGTTTTCTACCGACAAATCAATGACGAAATCATCAGAACCTTATACAAAAACCCTGAAAACATTAATCAGGATATTATTTCTTTTGACAATTTCAACGACAATCATGCGTATGGTGTGGAGATTTCAGGAAATTTAAAAGCCGCTAAATGGTGGTCCATCAACGCCAGTTCTGATGCTTATTTCAAAACCGTAAAAGGAACAGTTGAAAACGCGAACACAGGTTTACAAGAGTATGGCGAAGCAGATGCGGCCATTTTCAACATCAGAATGAACAACAATTTTACCGCTACTAAAAAATTGCGATTTAACTTATTCGGAATGTATCGCGGTAGAGATTTGGGATTACAGTTTGTCCGAAACCCAATGTACAAAGCCGATATTGGTTCAACGTATACCATCATGAAAGGAAAAGGAAGCATCACGGCTCGCGTTAACGATATTTTCAACACCATGCATTTTGCTTTTGACGGAAGCATTCCGTACCGACAAGAAGGTGCTTTTTATTGGGAAAGCCGCGGATTTTATATCGGGTTCAATCTCCTATTTGGTGGTGGTAAAAACAGCGCCGTCCAAAGAAAACAACGAGATGCCAATGAAACGCAAGGCGGTGGCGGATTATTATAAAAGGAGTAGTTGATTTGAATTAGTTATAGTGAAAAAGCCATCCGTGCAAACGAGATGGCTTTTTTTATTTTTAATTTTTAGGAGCAGCACATTTTCCTACTTAAGACGTGCTGTCCCGCTATCCGCGCTACACGGTAGCTTGCTTTTATCGGGGCTACATACAACCTACCATGTAATAATAGCACTTGCCCAAGTAAAACCACTACCAAAAGCAGCTAAAACTACGGTGTCGCCTTTCTTAATTTTTCCTTGCTCCCAAGCTTCTGTTAAAGCAATCGGAATCGAAGCTGCCGTCGTATTGCCGTATTTTTGAATGTTGTTAAAAACCTGA
>Ga0075163_10014641_pt1 | contig 10112 bp, 7 predicted proteins | sample JI1023141ADNA_FD_71478 | JGI IMG/M metagenome (GOLD analysis project Ga0075163, IMG submission 71478) | Wastewater effluent complex algal communities from Wisconsin, to seasonally profile nutrient transformation and Carbon sequestration -... | ecosystem: Engineered > WWTP > Effluent > Algae... | reverse complement strand
GGCATTGGAGCTCGGCCACACGACGGCCACCGGACATGGAATTCGATACGCAGGTTTCCATTGATGTCTGGATCGTTACCGCCTTGGTGTTGTTCACCATGGTCATGTTCGTGTGGGAGCGACTGCGCGCCGATGTCACGGCCTTGCTGGTCTTGGTGGTGCTCGGCCTGACTGGCGTCGTGCCGGTTGAGCACCTGTTTGACGGGTTTTCGGGCAACGCCGTGATGAGCGTGATTGCCACCATGATCCTCGGAGCAGGATTGGATCGGACAGGGCTGCTCAATCGCATCGCGGTGGCCTTGCTGCGTGCGGCGAAAGGCTACGAGGAACGCTTGATCCTCTACACCAGCGCGGCGGCAGGCGCGGTTTCCTCGGTCATGCAGAATCCTTCGGTCACGGCGCTGTTCCTTCCGGTGGCGGCGCGGCTTTCATCGCGGACTGGCATCGGACTGGGGCGACTATTGCTTCCCATCGCGGCCTGCATCGTACTGGGCGGCTCGCTGACGATGGTCGGCTCATCGCCGATGATCCTGCTCAACGACCTGCTGGTGGCCGCCAATCGCAATCTGCCGTCCGGTGTCGCCTCGCTCAAGCCACTCGGAATGTTCGCCCCACTGCCCTTTGGTCTGGCCCTGCTGGCCATGGGTTTGTTGCTGTTCCGGGTCTTCGGCAAGCGCTGGCTCGGTGAGTCGGACGACAAGGGCGTCGCGCCGTTTCGCACCGACAGTTACTTCGCCCGCACCTACGGCATCTCGGGTGACGTCTACGAACTCACGGTCACCGCCGACAGTCCGCTGGTGGGCATGTCGATTGGCGAAGCGGAAGCACAACCCGGGACACCACTGATTCTCGCCTTGCGCACCGGCAATGAATCGCGACTCGCACCGCCCGCCGACGAGATGATCTGGGTCGGCAGCACACTCGGCGTGATGGGCGAACGCGAGGTCGTGCAGGGGTACGCCGACCGGATGAGCCTGCGTCTGCATGTCCGTATGCGCTACTTCAACGAGTTGTTCAATCCGAGCCGCGCTGGAATCTCCGAGGCCGTCGTGCCACCCAATTCGCGCTTCATCGGTCAGCTTCTCGGCGACCTTCGCTTGCGCAAGCAGCTTGGCATCAGCGTGCTGGCGGTATATCGCGGCAGCCAGGTGTTCCGCGAGGACTTGCGCAAGTTGAGCATTCGCGTGGGCGATCTGCTGGTGTTTCACAGCATCTGGAGCGATCTGGCGCAAGCGGCGGAAAAGCGCGATTTCGTCGTGGTCACCGACTATCCGAAAGACGAGCAGCGACCGCACAAGCTCTGGTACGCGCTGGGCGTGTTCGTTATTTCGCTGGGTCTGGCGCTGTCTCACGAAGTCGCGGTTCCCGTCGCACTGATGGCGGGCGTCGTAGGAATGCTGCTAACTGGCGTCCTCAACATGGACGAAGCCTATGCCGCCGTGAACTGGAAGACCGTGTTCGTGATGGCGTCGCTGATTCCGCTGGGCTGGGCGGTGGATTCCTCCGGCTTGGCCTCGGAAGTCGCCAACTGGCTGATGCGCGGTGGCAGCCATCTGCCGGTGTGGCTGCTGCAGACGGGCATCGCGCTGATCACGGTCGTGTTGGGGCTGGTGGTCAGCAATGTTGGCGCAACGGTGATCATGGTGCCGATTGCGATCAACATGGCGATTTCGGTCGGCGGTCACCCGGTCGCGTTTGCGATGGTGGTGGCACTATCGGCCTCGAATAACTTCATCAACGCCAGCAATCCAGTGCTGTCGATGATCACCGGTCCGGCAGGCTACTCACGACGCGACCTGCTGCGCGCGGGGCTTCCGCTGACCCTGGCCTACCTGTTGGTGGTGCAAATCATGGTCGCCCTGCTGTTCTGATCAGCGCCGCACGAACCACCAGCGGACGGCCAGCAGCATTGACAAGCCACCACGCAGGATGATCGCCAGACGCCAGGCGAGCACTTCCCAAGCAGACCTTCCCGCTGCATCGAAACGCTGGAAATAGCGCAGAAAACCACGCGTTTTCTGCCATTCCACCCAAACCGGGTTGCGTCGACTGGAAGTGCCCTTCAGATGCAGGGCCCGCGCGGCATGCTGGACGTAGCAGGCATAACCCTGCTGGCGGAGACGGCGGCACAGATCGAGGTCTTCGAAATGCAGGCGATAGCCGGTATCAAAGCCGCCAAGCGCATGAAACACATCACGCCGCATCAGCATCAATGCCCCGGACACGGCTTCCACCTGCTCCACACCGCTCGCCTCGGTCATGGCCGGATGCAAGGCTTGGCGACCATCACGTAGCGCCGACCACAAGCGTTCAGGGGTCGGGTCAAGCCGCCTCGCCTGCACCTGTGGGCTGCCGTCCGCTTCCAGCAAGAAGCCACTTACCACACCGACATTCGATTGCTGCTCGAAGACCTCAAGCATTGCCGCCAAAGCACCATCGTGCAGAAAGCAATCTGGATTGATGAACAACAGGTATTCGCTCAAGGCCGACGCCGCGCCTTGATTGCAGGCGACCGCAAACCCGGGATTGTCGATATTGCAGCGCAGCTCAATTCGGAGATCGCCCAAGCGCGTGGGAACAATCGGTGATGACCGCGAGCCATTGTCCACGACAAAGATGTCTTTCAGCTCAGGCTGGCGCTCCAGCGCGTGCAGGGACTTCATCAGCACGGTATCGCTATGGTGCGTGACAATGACGGCGCTAACACAGCGTTCGGGCGCGTCATCCTTGCTCATGGAATCAGGCGGTTGGTGCGCGCAGACTCGAACAGTGTCGGCCAGACGTGCAGCGCAGCGCCGTAGTCGCGCAGTTCGGTCTGAAACAAGCTGACCGTCGCGGATTCATCCTGGCTCGCAGGCCAGTCCGCGAAACACAACGGGATCTCGGTGACCAGAGCTTTGGCATTGGCCTCGACCAATGCGCGCGCATCGGCAAGCCAGTACACGGCTGCCTGCTTGTCTTCGGTGATGGCTGACTGCAGACGCTGAATTTCGTTTGCCCGCAGGCTGGCGGTGTATTCGACCAACCATGCCCTGCATCGCGTTGCCGACATCGCGGCGAAGTCCTGCAAGAGTGCCGCTGCACAGGTGAGTCGCTGAGTCGGCGTCTCTGCGCGGATCAGGTCTGCACGCTCACGCAACAGCGAGCTAAGCACACCCATGAACGCCGGTTGTCTGGCCTGCGCCGAAAAACCGCGACGATCACTATTGGTCTCTCTCCGATGTTCGATAGCCATGGGGAATTCCAGTTGCGAACCATCGGGGTAGAGGCAGTCCATCAAGCCGGAAAACACCGCGTCCTCACCTCGACCGCGCCTTGGCACTGCTGGAAAGAGCGAACCGGCATCGATACAGGTTGGTGTGACAGCGGCCACTGTCGCCAGACCTGCGCGAGCACTGCCTTGCCACACTTCAGGGCGACTCAGTCCGGCCAAATAGCTATCCCTCGATGTGCACCATCCCTCGCGTGCCAGCTTGGGCAGCGACATCATCCAGTCGGAGCCACCGGAAGTCGTGTCGCCGCGATGCCCATTCAGCGTGCTGACGAGACGTTGCCCGGGCTTCAACAATGGCGACTGACTTGGTGCGAGTCCCGCCCACTGGCCCGCCTTGGGCGACCACGGTGAGCGTGTAAGCAGGTCTATCAAGGAACGCCCGCACCATTGCGTGTGCAGGGCGAGCGGGTCTTCTTCAACAGCCAAGCCGGCCGAGCTGGCTTCGCCAACAACGGCGAAAGTGCGCTCATCGCCCAATGCGACACCCATCTGGAAACCGCCGCTGCGCTGCGGGTGCCATCGGAAGTCGAGTATCTGGTCGTCGTCAAGCCAGATCGCCTGGGTGCCTGCAGAAAGCAGAGTCGCCCAATTCATGCTACGTCCGTAGTAGGCACCCGCATCCTGCGGATCTGCACGGTCCCGCTGCAACAGACGCGACGCGTGATGGCGCTCCTGCTGACTCAGATCGCCCGACAGACGTTGCCAGTACGTCTCAAGGTCGGCGCGTGTGATCGAGCGGGCTTCACACGTACTGGCTTCGGCAAAATGCCGCACGCGTTCCGCATTGCTCGCCACCACTCGCGCATCATCGGAATCATCCAGAATCCAATATCGACGGCGAGCGAGCCAACGTCGCTCGTATTGCAGTGCCGAGGCCAAACAGCGCTGCAGCGCGCCGGGTCTGTTGCAGGTCCGAACGATCACTGCGCCCGGCGCCGACGGTCCCGCTACGGCAACGCTTCCGAGCTGGCGGACATACTCGCTGGCTTCAATCAACACGCCCCGATTGGCCAAGGATTCCAGCACCTTGCGCACAGCGCCTTGTTGGCCGCGCAGAGGTTCGATGTGCTGGCAAACCCCGGCGACGTGCTGATCCAGCGACTGGAACGCCCGGCACAGATCCAGCGCTTGCAGAACCTGAAGCGTCATCACGTGTGCGCGGCCAGTAAAGGACTCGCGGAACAGGGCCTCCTCATTTCCCAGCGCAAGCGCTTCGCCAGGCACCGTCGCGAACAAACGCGAATCAACAACCGAGACGGCCGAGTTCCAGTTCAACCCGTAGTTCATGGCGCAGACTCCAAAGCACGAAGACGGCTCAGTGCGGCATCGAGCTCTGCTTCCAGTTGCTGGATACGCGTGCCAGCGCTCATATTCTTGCGGATTTCGTGGTAGTAGTGGGCGTACACCGACTCAGCCTGATCACCAAACATCGACAGCGCAGGAAGTCGCGGCAGCGGATCATTGCTGCAGGCGGCGATGTAGTACAGCGGCGCATAGTCAAATCCCTGCGTCACTCGCGTCTGCGCATCCAGTGTCAGCGCCATGAAGCTGTCGCGCCCGCCATCCAGTGACCAGAGCAGGGATTGAAAGGCAAGTTTGTGCGCATACAGGCGAACCTCGCGGAACTCCGTCGCCAACATCGCCTCGAATTCGGGGCGATACAGCTCCCGCACGTGGTGTTCATTTTTGAACCCGGGCACATCCGAGTAGTTGTGCCGATCCGGGGTCGATACCAGCAGCACGCCGCCCGGTGCCAGCAGTCGGCAAAATCCAGCGAGCATGGCTTCCTGCGCCTGAAGATGTTCGAGTGTCTCGAAGCTGCAGATCAAATCAAAGCTGGCCGATGGCAACGCATCCAGAGCGGCGACATCAGCCTGCCGGAACGACAAGTTCTCCTGTTGCGCGGCATATCGTTTGTTCGCATGGCTGATCGCTTCGATGCTGATATCGACTCCCAGCACGTGTCGAGCGCATCTGGCCAGTAGAGCACTACCGTAGCCTTCACCGCACGCGGCATCCAACACACGCTTGCCTTCAGCCAGGGACAAGGCGAAGGCGTAACGATGGTAATGCTCGTACCAGATTTCGCGAACGCATTCGGGCGTAAAGCGCTCGCCGGTAAACTCAAGCGCGGAAGAGGCATCTGTCATTCGGCCATGCTCTGCTGAGGAATGAGGCGCCCGCTCAGCTGACGCGCCCACTCAACTGGTGATAGCGAGCAACGATGGCTTCTCGCCTGGCTCGCAAGGGATCGGCCATGATGAACTCGGCCACCCGCCGATTGTAGTCGGGATAGCGTGCAAGCAGCCGTGCGAGGTTCTCGCCACCGGGCACCAAGCCTTCCGCAGCAAAGGTCACACCGCCCTCGTGTGCAACAAACGCGTTGTCGCACAAGACGTTGCGCCACCCATGCCCGGCAGCGCGTAGACAAAAATCGTTTTCCTCGCCGTAGCCTCGCCCAAAGGTTGCTTGATCAAAATCGCCAACCTCGTCCCAAGCAGCGCGGCGGATCGCCATGCAAAACCCGACTCCGGTCGGCAGATCCGGATAACACGGTGGTCCAGCCTGCAATGCTGCCTCGGCCCAAGTAGCCGCATCCGAAGGAAGCACGTTCGAACGACAGAAGTCTGGGATCGAACAGATCTCCGCGTTGTTGGACCATGGAGTTGCGGTCGCAATGCGCGGATCACTAGCGAAAGCCTCCTCCAGGCGCTCCAACCACCCTGGTGTCACCACCGTATCGCTGTTCAACAGAACGACATCGCCCCAAGTATCAGCCATCGCAAGATTGACGTTCCCGACGAAACCAAGATTAACGTCACGACGAACAGACTGAAATCTTTCGCCCAACGCTCCCCGTAGTTTGACGATAAGGCCATCAAACGGATCAGCGGGACTCGCGTCGTCGGCGAGCAACACAGTGTGGGCCGGCCCCGAGTTAGCAATGACGGAGAGCAGACATCTCTCCAATGTTCGGACAGCACCAAATGCAGGGACGATCACCGTAAAACCGCTCATGCGCTTGGACACCCCGACTTCCACTTGTGCGGAACTCTCACCAAACCCAGTTCCCGTGTGCTACCGCGAAGAGTGAGAAAACGCTCTACCGTGTCATACATCCGTATGCCCTCCGGGTCCATCGCGTGGAAACGCAATGTGTACTGCCCAGGAAGCAATGCCAGAAGATCAACATCCAAGCTGTACACAAACCCTTCCGGGAGGGCAATTGGCTGAGCCTCGTGCATATCAGATACTGCACCGTAAATCGCTGTGCCATCCGCCCGAACCAATCCCCAACCAAGCCTGGGTGGGCGACCGTCCGGTGACCTCAATGCAATTTCGCATTGAACGGAAGGCTCCGAAAGAAGTATCTTTTCATCATCCAATCCATTGATCCGAACGTGATCCACGCGATATTCGTTCTGGCTTGGAGTTTCTTTTTCCGAATCAGACGCAGCACGACTCAAATGCTCATGGAATGCCAAGTAGTCCTGAGTGACGGAAAATACATCGCCATAAGCCTGCACGCGCCCATCCTTGAGCCATAGCGCATGTTTGCATAGCTTTTGGATATGGTAGGTAGAATGCGAGACCAATAGAAGCGTACCTCCTCCCGCAATGTAATCTTCAATCCAGCGGATGCACTTCCGCTGGAACGATTCATCACCAACTGCAAGGACCTCATCTGTGATCAACAGATCGGGCCGAAGGGCAGATATCAGGGCGAAGCCCAAGCGCACCACCATTCCCGACGAGTAATGCTTCACTGGCTCATCGATGTATTCACCGATGTCGGCGAACGCCACAATCTCGGGAATCAGTTCAGCCAAAGTGCGGGTGTCAATTCCATGCAGTGCGGCCGAGATGTACAAGTTCTCCCGCCCTGTTCTCTCCAGCTCAAAGCCGGCACCCAACTCAATCAGCGCTCCAACGCGCCCCCTTACCACCACGGAGCCGGTTGTCGGATGCAGTAAACCCGAAATCAACTTCAGCAAAGTTGACTTTCCAGCGCCGTTCGAGCCAATGACGCCAAGCGACTGCCCCCTGTAGACGTCCAGATTCACATCGACCAAGGTCTCTTTCCGATGCAACCTCATACCAAGCATTAACCGCAAGAGAGCGGCAGCCCTTTGGCCGGGGCTTGACGCTGCGGCCCATGCCTTTGACAAGCCTCTCACCTCAACCAGTAGTTCGTGACTCAAGAGAACTCCTCGAGTTCAAATCGGACACGGCGATAAAGAAAGACGGCGAGCGCGAAAGCCGAACAAATCAGGATGATCGAGGGAGAACTCAAACTGGACACCTCCCTCCCTTGAACAAGATCGCGATTTATCGCGATGATGACACCAAGCGGATTGTACGCCTGCAAGTTCGAAGAGAAGCTGGGAAGCGAGGACGCAGGATAGAAAATAGGCGTGGTGAAGAACCATAGCGTCAGGAAAAGACCAACAATCCGAGCCGTGTCACGTATGAAAACATTCAGCAGTGAAAAAATTATCGCAATCGAAAAAGAAAAAGCGAAAAGCGCAGCCCACAAAATTGGAAGCAAAAGCCAATTCGTGGAGATGGTCACCTCTCCCCAACAGGAAAGCACAAGAAGGACCAGAACGAAGCCAGCCACATGAAAAGAGAATGAAGTAAATGCAACTCCAGTGAACATACCAATTCTGGAAATCCGCACCTTTCCCGCAATGCCGGCTTTCTCAACAAGGAGCGGAGTACATCTAACAACCGTCTCCGAAAATGCAAGCCACGGCCAAAAGCCGATAGAAAGGAATACCAAATAGTTGTTGACTCCGGCACTTCGGGCTTGGAATAGCTCAACAAACACGAAGTAAAAGACCGCAAGCTGAAGCAGCGGCGCAAGAAATATCCAAAACACACCGATGGCTCCGTCAGCGATTCGCTGACGGAGCTCGTCTTTCGCAAATATTCGCGCACTTTGCGCTATATCGATGAGTTCTTTCCGTGCCGATCCCTCTAACACTGGAAAACCCTCATTCCGCGACGCTATTGATCAGACACTGTTGCAGACTTCAATCCCTCAGGCGCAACGATCGGAGGTAGTACGCCAGTAGCTGAATCATAGTATCGCGTCCTCAATGACCTCACCAACGCCGGGTCAGCGGTAAGCGGGGCGTTTCGAAGGTCATCGTCAAATTTTGCGGTCATGGTGCTCACGTAGGACTCGGTAAGCTCTTTGACAATCCTATCGCGAACAGATTCGAATTCCGGCACTTGCTTTGGCTTTCGCTCAATGAGTCGAATCACGTGATAGCCATAGCGTGTTTTGACAATTGCAGAAACATCACCCGGATTCTTCAGGGCGAACGCTGCCTCTTGGAAAGATGGAACCATCGTTCCCTCACGGACGTTGCGGAGGTATCCATCGGATTTTTCTGCGCCGATGAACTCTTCGGTATACTTGGCTACGATGGCGTCATCGTTGCCTTCTCTCTCTTGAATCATCTCGCTTCGAGCTTGTTCGGCGAGTTTTATCGCGTCTTCTTCAGTTCGTCCTTCGACTTTGATTAGGACATGGCGCAAGGTTAGTTGCTCTGGCTGCCCATAGCGTGCCGCATTGGCGAGGTAGTTTTCCTTCGCAAGCGCATTCATATCAGGAATGTTGGCGCGGATATTCGCTAGTACTGCGGCCCGGACCTCTCGTGATTCCAGTCCAGTGACGGCCTGCTTCAGGCGCGTCTCGAAGTAAGGATTTGCCTTGATATTGTATTGCTCACTCAGTTGTGCTGTTTGTTTCTCCAAAAGCAGATTTGATACGAAGTTCTGCAGTCGCTCTGGACTGTCCAAGTAGCTAGGGCGAACGTCCGCAGGCAACTCCATGATCTTGGCGTCGATCTCCGCCATGGTTACCGCGACACCGCCTCGTGTCGCAACAACGGCCTCCTCAGCCTCGCTGGCCCCCAGGACTTGTGATGCCAGCATCATCACTGGCATCAGCATTCGTATGCTTCTATAACCCATTCTGTTGCTCCAACGCGATCTGCGCCATCGGTTTATGTGGCACCAATACATGAAAAAACCCCGCTTCCCGTGTACTTCACGGCAAGCGGGGGCACTTAGACACAGGATTGATTTAGAAGTTCAAATCGAAATTCGCTTCACACTGGGTACGACCGTCGGCACATGTATGCTCGGCGTTGGTGAGGGTTCCATCCGTACCGTCTGCCATTTGTATCGTCAGCCAGTACCATTCTCCCGCATTCAAACGGCACGCAGACCCCGAGAGTGTCGAGAATCCAAGATTACTCTGTGAGCTTTGTTTCTTACAGCCTTTCAGCCACTGGTTGGTTGAGGTTGAGACTCTTGGTCTGACATCTCCGGCGCAAGGACTTATTGACACAGACACCGACGTTGATCGTCTTGGATTGAAGTAGTTGGCTCCCGTTACGGACTGCGCTTCAAACCATTCCAGAGTATAGATAACTCCTGCTGTTGGCTGGAACGGAATCGTAATGTACATCCCTGCCGCCTGGGCTTCGCCTACCGAAAACGAGCCGATTGGGGCAAGGAAAGATATCTGATCACCCCAAGCCCTGCCGTTAAATTGATTTTCCCATGTCCGATTGAACATCGTGAAACCAGATGGCCGGATAAACTCGTATCCCGTTGGTCGCGTCGACCCAGTGATGGTCTGACCATCGATGATACAAGTATCTGGATTGGGCCCTCCTCCACCACCGCCCGAGGCCACTTCAACACTGACCGTGTCCGCACCGGCACTACCGTCCGCGTTGTAGCAATTCGCCGTCAGTGCGTAATTGCCGGTGTTTGAAAAGCTTACAACGGCATTCCCGGAGGTTGTTCTTAGATCGTT
>Ga0075163_10014640_pt1 | contig 10113 bp, 4 predicted proteins | sample JI1023141ADNA_FD_71478 | JGI IMG/M metagenome (GOLD analysis project Ga0075163, IMG submission 71478) | Wastewater effluent complex algal communities from Wisconsin, to seasonally profile nutrient transformation and Carbon sequestration -... | ecosystem: Engineered > WWTP > Effluent > Algae... | reverse complement strand
AAGAAAAAGAGTATGACTTGTATTTCAATTCAAAAGTAGTGGTAAAGGCAGATGTAAGTACCAGTAACAACAATTACAGTTATGAATGGACACCAACTGATGGCCTCAATTGCAGTACCTGCCCTGAACCCATTATTAAAGAAATTGAAGAATCTATTAACTATACGGTTATAGCCACGGATCAAAAAACCGGATGCACGTCAGAGCAACAGTTGCTCATAAATCTGTTCACCAAATGCAGTGATGAAGGCTACTACATACCGAACATCCTGTATTCAAATGGCAATGAAAACAATAAAATGTTTTTCACCAAATCTGCCAATCCGGAAGAGTTCAGGTCCATCGTCATCAGAGACCGCTGGGGTAATATAGTATATCAAACAGAAAATATTGACGCTATCTGGGATGCCAGTCTAAATGGCCGACCACTGGAAAGTGGCGTTTATACCTATGTTGTCAAAGCCTACTGTCCTGAAAATGAAGAAGACTTTTACTTCACAGGCGATTTGACCGTACTGAGATAGTGATTATTCAACTAATCTGAATACCGCTATTCCTGTCTGTAACCGATTCCTTTTCAGGTATTCTTTCAGGCTATTTTTACTAATGGTCACCTTTTTTTGATCGCTCGATGCATGCAGCAAATAGGGCACACCATTTTTGACAACAGCAATACCAACATGGCTGAAATCCAGTCCTTTTTTGTGGGTGGTAATGGCAATCAGATCGCCATTTTTGATGTATGGCAAGGCTGGGTCCAGGGCAGATTTTGAAATGGAATAGAATTTCCTTTTAGAAACCTCGGCTTCAATAGATTTTATTTCATCCTGACACTTGTCTCTCAGCATTGCCGGATAAAGCTGTGGATGTTTTGACATAAAATTTAATTGAAATTGGATTTCAGTAGCCCCGGGAATGCCAAAAGTGACATCCTTCAGTACCTTGTTTTTAATTTGAGTGAGCAGCCAATCTGATAAATAATGCAGGCGGGAGCAATAGCCGTCCACCTTACCTTCCCTGTATCTCAACTGGAGGATTTTATCCTCCGGATGTTTTGGGTCCAGTGTTTCCGCCAATGCCCTTTCGACAAAGGTATAACAATCAAAAAACTGATCTTGGATTATACATTTTTCAAAATCCACACTTTCAATGGTGCCGGAGCGATAAGGCTTTCCCAGAAATTTCATTCCTGAAATGACAAGGCTATCATTGATCGATGACTGGCCGGTACATACAGGGAGGATCAAAATTATGAATAAATATACCCGTATACTTTTTACCATCAAACCCATATCAGGAAAGGCCTTCAACAACAACAACAAATTCACCCTTGGGTGGATGGGTTTGAAAATGGGTAATTAATTCTGCTAAAGGTGCTGTAAGCTGTTCTTCAAACATTTTGCTTATTTCCCGCGCCACGCTTGCGTTTCTGTCAGGGCCACAAAAAGTAGCCAACTCTTCAAGGCACCTGACAATGCGATGAGGGGATTCGTACAAAATAAAGGTACACTCAAGGCTTGAAAGTCTTTTTAATGCCGTTTGTCTTCCCTTCTTATGCGGTAAAAACCCTTCAAAATAAAAGGCATCAGAGGGTAGGCCAGACGCTGCCAGGGCTGGAACAAAGGCAACTGCTCCCGGCAGACAGGTAACAGGTATATGGTTTTGTCTGCACGCCCTTACCAATAAAAATCCCGGATCAGAAATTCCGGGTGTACCAGCATCAGAGATGAGAGCAATCTTACTGCCTTGTGAAAGCATAGCAACAACCTGCTCTACCACTTTGTGTTCATTAAACGCATGATAGGGCTTGAGATCAGTTTTAACATTCAGATGTTTGAGTAACACACCGCTGGTACGGGTGTCTTCTGCAAGAATGAGATCAACTTCGTTCAACACTTTAATGGCCCTCAGGGTGATGTCCTCAAGGTTGCCTATGGGTGTTGGAACGAGATACAACATACTATTGTGAGGTCAAAACATAAGTGTAAGACTCCATGATGGGATTGGTCAGAATTTTCTGGCAAGCCTTTTCTACTTCTTCCTTCGCCTTTGCCTCATCCACACAATCTAAAACCATTTGAATGTGTTTGCCAATCCTCACGTCTTTAACTCCTTCAATGCCAATGTGGTCCATGTTTTTTCCTACTGTTTTCCCCTGAGGGTCCAACAATTCTTTATGGGGCATTACGTCTATTTCTGCAATAAATTTCATCTTTTTAATATAAAAGGCTTAATGAATGGGTTTGCCGGGGCAAAGTTAAGAAAAGTTAGGTTTTTTGCCGTTTATTCGTGTCGCACAAAAGCAGAAATCCTGGAAGCCCTGTAAGCAGGAAGGATGGACGCTACCCAGGCCAAAAAAATAACGGTAACAGAAACCAGCACAAAATCCTGCCACCTGAAAGCAATCGGATAGGCATCTATCATAAAACCGGGAGGCACTTCAACCAGATCATAATTTTTTTGCAACCAATAAAGGACGGATGCCAGCATGAGACCGAAGCCCAGACCCATAATGCCAATCAGGATGCCCAACTGCATGACCAACTTTCTTACCAGGGGGTTGGTAAAGCCCATAGACTTTAAGACTGAAATATCCCTTTTTTTCTCTAAAACTATCATCCACAGCGCACCAATCAGGTTAAATGAAATGAGGCCCAAAGTAAGACAGGCTATTAGGTAGGCAATCCATTTCTCAATATTCATTATGCGTAAAAAAGCTTCATCTTGTTGGTACCTGTCTTTAATGGTAATTTGTTGGCCCAACACCGAATGCAAAGCAGCTCTTATTTTTTTTACATCTGCCTGTTCTTCAAGATCAATCTCAAGTGAACTTGCGGCTGTGGGTCTTTGCATCAATTCTCTAACTGCCTGTATGTCTGTTAGCACATACTGCATGTCTTCTTCGCTGCCAACGGTAAACACACCGGCGGGATATAGCTCAAGTGTAGCATAATCTTTTGAAAGGGGTCCCTTTGATTTTAGGGCCGCATAAACAATAACAGGCGTAAGGGGATCTGATGGATTGATGGAAAGTTTATTAAACATACCAGAACCCAAAATCGCAAAATTGGTGTTGCCCTGTGCCGTTACATATTCACCTCGAACTATGGTTGAATCAATATTGGTTACCTTTCTATAATTATTGTCGACTCCTTTTATAATTCCTGCTTCCTGAGATCTGTCATAGTCAAACAAAACCACCGTTTCAAGGCTTTCAGACCATTGTTTAATGCCTGGAATGCTGCCTACTCTTGCCAATTGGTTAGAATCAAGTTCCAAAAAAAGGCCTTCCGCGGCAACTACCTTCAGATCTGGATTATAAGCATTCATCAATTTTGAAATCAAATCTTCAAAACCGTTAAATACTGATAAGATCAATAATAAAGCAGCCGTGCCCACAGTTAGACCGAGCATTGAAATAAAAGTAATGAGATTGATGGCTTGTGTGCTTTTTTTGCCGATCAGGTACCTCCAGGCTATTGAAAATATAAGTTTCAAATTGGTGAATTAAAGACAAAGATAAACATAGATACCGAGCAAAAATAAAAAAGGCCGGAGAATACAAATTCTCCGACCCATCAAGAGCTTATAAGTTTTCTACTTTATAACGGTTACATCTCCGTTTATTTTTAAGTCTTTGCCGTCCGTAAGCAAGACATCAATGGTATAAGCATACACACCTGGAACCACATCTTTTCCGTTGATTTTGCCATCCCAACCGGAATCACCGGGGGCTGGTTTGTACTCAGATCTGGTATAGACCAGGTTGCCCCATCTATCAAAGATGCTCAATGATCTCACCTTGTCAATGTTGGCATAATTCTGAATAAAGAAATTGGAATTATTGCTGCCATCCAGGGTGATGATATTGGGAAGGATGATCTCAATCAAAGGTCTGACAGTAAGTGAGAAACAATCCTCAATGTAACAACCTCCATTGTAGTAAATCCTTGCGCAATAAGTATCATTGTCTTCAGGAGTAACATTGATTACCCTACATGTAGGTGCGGCACATAAAACTTCACCTGCCAGATTGGTCCACACAATTGAGTCAATCTGACCCACAATTGGACCATTGGATACAGATAATGAGGTTGCCTGTCCTTTGATGATTTCAGCCTGACCAGAAACCTGAATAGTTGGCTCATTGGCAGATCCGATGGAAAAGTTGGTAGATGCATCACATCCATTGCCATCATTAACCACCAAGATATGGCTGCCCGGAGTAATCCTGTCAAGATCTGATAATTGGATGGCGTTTCCATCTAATCTGTAGGTGTAAGTTCCATTTCCACCTGTGGTCACTTGATTTGCAGAACCAAAATTGTCGAGATAACAATCAGGGCTGGTAGTAGTTACTGTTACACTTGGATTTTCAAAGATGGTAACATCAATGGATTCTTCAAAGTCGCACCCTTCTTCTGCAAATTTATACTTCAAGGTATAAACTCCTGGTGTAAGACCCTGAGGATTAAAGCTACCTTGTGCATTCACTCCTGTGCCAGACCATGAACCACTTCCTGTTCCAACAGAACCGGTTACATTGGCAACCAGCTGGAAAGCAGAAGTAACATCTCCCTGACAGAATTCATCCTGAGGAGTGCTAAGCGCAATTACTACAGGTGGACATGCTCGTGCCTCACACTGCTTGGTAACCTTTGTAGCTGGACAAGCGCAGTCAGAAACCGGAGTAACCTCAAGCGTGATCTTGGTGCCTTCTGCCAAATTTGATGCCAGGTATTGCAAGTTGGATTGGGTTCCAATATTTACACCATTGGCAATCACCTGATAATTTGTGGCACAATCAATATCATTCCAAGTAAACTGGACAGAACTTAAGGTAGTAACACAAGAAATTTCAACCAAATCCAACTCTGGATCCACTGTCACCTTGTGCTCTGTAAGTTCTGACAAACAAATGGCGTTACCCACAATCAGTCCGATAGTATAAACACCCTCACTTGCAAACTTAGTAGTGTACCGAGTGGCACTTTGCTGCGTAATGGTAACACCGTTAGGAGTCTTCCAATCCAGTGGCTGGCCTGGAGTACCTGAATAAGTAATGTTGAGGTCATCCAGCACACAAATGGTATCCGGAGCTGTAAAAGTTGATTTTGGCTGTGCCAATACTTTAATGTTGATACTAAATTCTTCCTCACATGTACCTTCTGTAAATTTGAGGGTGATTTTATGACCCTGGCCTGTGCTTGGACCTGCCGCAACCGGATTAAAAATTCCATTGGCATCAATTCCTCTGCCGCTCCATGTTTTCACTCCTGTACCTGTACCCAGACCTCCTGTTACAACGGCGTCTATGGCAAATGGTTGGGCATTTGAGTTCAAACAAATGGTGGTATCACCTACACTCAAATCAATAAAGATATCCGGACACAATTCAGCAATACAGGTAATTGTATCTCTTGTACCTGGACATGCATTGTTACTATTGGCAACCAATTCAAAAAATACCCTGTCATTTGGTGTTAACCCAGTAAGATTATATGTCAAACTAGTCGTATTGGGTACAGGAGTACCATTGATGTATAAGGTGTAGTCATCAATATTAGAAATGCTATTCCAGCCAACGGTAATTTCGGTTGCCTTTTGATCTATACATTCGATATCAACGGGGGCTACCCTTGGCTCCACTACCGTATTAACGGTAAATGGTTGTGATGTACAGCCATTTTTACTGGCAACGAGGCTTATGGTTTTATTTCCAGCGGTTGACCATCTGATATTAAACGGTCCTGTTCCATTGCCTGGAGCAACTACATCATTACCAAAGTTCCAATTGAATGTTCCGCCCGAAGTAATAGAGCCATTATATTCTACCACCACAAAACTATCAATGCAAATGGTTCCCTTATCAACAATAAAATCAGCAGTTGGTGTTTCGTAAACATTGATTACTTGAGTTGCATTATCCCTGCAATTGTTGGGATCTGTATACAGCAATGTAATCGTGTTAGGTCCTAAATTGGCTTGTTTTGGATCAAAAATACCATTGGCGGTATCCGTAATACCCGGACCTGCAAACACACTGGTGCCACCCGTTGTACCCACAATTGTGGTAGTAAGATTGATGGGCTGGGTGTTGGCTGTAAGGCATATATCGGCTACTGGCTCAATAGATACCGCGGGAGGAATACAATCCTGAGATGAACAACCGCTCAAACTCACCAGGCTTCCGCAAGGGCTAGATGTTGTTGTGGTTAATATAATATCAACCTGTACAATCTGGTTGGCCGGCACAGTTACAGTATAAGTATTACCATTAAGCACACCAGTTGGTCCATTTACCACCTGAACATCAAAACCTGTAGAACCCACAGGGCTTGGCCAGGTAAACTGAATCTGACCCAGTGAGCCGGAACAGTCAACAATTGGAGCTGGAACCGGAGCAACAACTTCCACCTGGGTAGCTGCCAGGTTGGAGGTACAGGCCTGCACTCCAATAGAAAGTTCAACATCTTTAATGCCGGCACTTCCCCATGAAATCTGATGGGGTCCTGGTCCAACTGGAGGATTGGTTACTAAGGTACCGCCATCAAAATTCCAGTTGTATTGGTAGCCAGGCAGAGAATTGCCGGTTGCTGTAATGGATGTTAAACTATCCACACAAATTTTTGGTACCAATGGCAGCGTGGCTACCGGAATAGGCACAATATCCACTGTATCACAAAGTGGAGGACTGATGCCACATACTGTTTGAATAGAGGCACAGATCTTACCACCTGTGGTTCCTGCCCAGTTGATGGTTATACTTGACGTATCGTTTTGACCAATTACTGAAACATTATTAGGATAGGTCCAGATATAATTCAATATATCAGCAGGATCAATCGGTGTGTCTAAAGTATAGGTAAAGGTAGCATTGTCTTCACACAACAGTGTTCCCCAAGGACTATCCTGTGTAACCTGAGCAGGAGCCAGTCCTGCCAGATCAATCGTGATTGGAGGCATTGGTATCATACAAGTTGAGTTCTCAAACATCTGTACCACAGTAACAGTAAATGTTCCACTATAAGGTACCAGCAAGGTCCTTTGATCAAAATCCGGATCACCGTCATCAATCACGTTGCCATTTTCATCTTGCCATATATATTCATATTCAAAGAAGAAATTATTGTAAGCTGGCGGAATGAAAGGGTTATTACCCTGGTTGAACTGGATCTGATAACCTCCACTAACACAACCTACATCAACCACCTCACCATCGATGCCCAAAAATAAAACAGCAACATTTACCAAACTATCGCAACCAGCTGCATTTGTTAAGAATACCTGTTCAGCCGGCCAAACTTCAATATCATAAGTCACAGGACCTACTTCAATAAATTCTCCAGGACAAAGGAAGGTGTCAATATCAACTGGAGCTGAATTCAATAATTTTACAACATTGACGGTTTGCTCAAACTCGCAACCCACCGAAGTTACAACATCTCTGGTTATAGTGCCTGGAGCTGAAATATCACCTGCCTGCCAACCGCTCAGACCATCACCATTAGGGTCGCTGATGTTAGTATCCCAGATTACATTTGGTCCCAACCATCCCACATCCAAAAGATTTTCACAAACAGGCCATGTTCCAAAATCTTCGTCAGCTGGATTGGCTACCACTACTTCGATTTGATATGGATTGATAGGCAGTGAACATTTAACATCGATGTTGATAAGTTCTACTGTATAGTCTCCCAACTCAGTGAAGGTATAGGTAAGGAATCTGTCGACGGTTGAGAAAAATGTTTCTGTTCCGTCTGGCGCGATGATTCTCCAGTCAAATTTGGCTGTGAGATCATCATAGGCATCTCTTGCATCAAAGGTGATGGTATTGTTGGGACAGATGGTATCACACCTGCCAAATGTTGAAGTACATTCTATATCAACAATTTCAGGAATCTGGAATTGCTCAAAATTACCTTGGATTTCTATATCGTAGCTACATACACTGGCAGAACAGCCATCCATCCAGAAGAAGTAGACCTGCCCAGGGGTAAATAACGTACTCGGTATAAACTGAGGCCCCGTGACACACGGTTGGGCCTGACAATACACCGAAGTGGTAAAGGTACAATCTTCATAAACACCCAGCTGAGCACCATTTTGTCCACCGGCACAAGCAAAGGGTTCTACCACAAGGGTATAGTTACCAGAACCTGCTACAAAGGCAAACCACGACATATTGTGGGGTGCGCCTTGTCCATTGCACAATGGATTGGGTACACTACCTACTGATATTTCAGTTGGCATCCTGCTACAGAAAATTTCAAGCAGGGCAAGGTCACAAATGGTATCTGCATCTTCGCACAAAGGTGCTGCCAGCGGATTGGGAAGGCCGCAATCTGCCGTAAAGCAAAAATCAATGGTAAGGTTTTCAACACCCATGTTGCCGGGTTCTGTACCACAGTATAACTGTAAAGACACCGATTCTACACCATTGGCCCCTCCTTCTCCATTATCATCGTTGTCAATATCATCATCACCGCCCTGACCATCACATGAAATCAGACCATATAAAGGTCCTCCAGAATCAAAATTGGATGATGCAATTACTACTTTATAATCGCCTGGAATTACATCTGTAAATTGATAATTTCCATTAACATCTGCTGTTGTTGTTGCTACCAAATTTCCAGCAGCATCATATAATTCAACTACTACAAGGTTACCTCCTGTTTCACCTGGATCAAGCATAGAATTTCCTCCATCTTCTTCACCCCATATAGTACCTCCAACTGTAATCAACTTATAGTAACCGGCGCTTCTGCCGCTTATGTTAATTCCCGATCCAAGTTGTATATCATTAACCAGGTTACCCCCCGCATCAAAGTCGCTGTCGTCAGTGGCATCTGGATTGTCATCGGGTGCTCCTGTAACGTTGTCTGCTGTTGGTATCCAACCCGGGAAGGCTGAGGTCATGGTATAAATGCCAGGTCTGAGGTTGGAAAAGTTATAAAATCCACCTGCAGACACTTGGGGTGTCAATGGGTTACCAAAAACATCATTGCTTGGGCCAATGGTGTTGATAAGTGTAAAAGTAACCCCATCCAATAAGGGTTCTACACCATCATAAATACCATCGCCATTGGAATCATGCCATGCCAAACCTTCAATGCTGCCAGCTTCAAAGAAACCAGCATCAACATCTTCAATGATATCTTCTGAATTGCATGTAATATTAACTGTCATGCCGCTCATCACATCTGCATCGGAATCCTTATCATCGGTAGTAGCATCGGGTTCAGTTAAATAAAATCCTCCAGGTGCAGTAAAAGTGAGTTTATATTCACCCGGTGGAAGATCATCGAATATATAATCACCTCCACCACCACTGTTGATATTTGAGAGTACAAATGGGGTCCCATCCACTTTTAAGGTAGGTGGAGCACCAGTCGCAACATCAATAATTTCAATCTGAACACCACCTAAACCAGGCTCACCGCCCTGAGCTCCATCTCCATCGAGATCTTCCCAGGTAAAATCGCCAATTGAACATTTGGTGAAAAATCCGGCATCGATATCTTCAATTACATCACCTGAATTACATGTTAAGTTGACGGTCATTCCGGTCAGTCGGTCAGGATCTGAATCGGTAGCACCGCTTCCAATATTTTGTAACGTAATGTAATAATCTGTTGGGGCTGTAAATGTCAGCTTATAGGTACCCGGAGGTAGGTTATCAAAGATATAATTGCCACCAGAAGATGTGATGTTACCCGTGTAAGGGGTAGTGCCGTCTACTTCAAACAATGGATTGCCACCCGTAGCAATATCTGTAATTTCTATATCCACATCGATATCCGGCTCCCCGCCATCCTGGATACCATTGCCATTTAAATCATGCCAGGTGAAATCACCTATGGTACATTTCTGATAGTAACCGGCATCAATGGATAGATCTTCAGGATCTCCGGATTGAATGGTAAAATCTGCTGTTTCACCGGTAGCCACATCAGCATCGCTGTCGATGTTGTCATCTCCACCTGCATCTTGTTGGGTAAAATAATAGTTACCCCCTGGATTGACTTCAAAGGCTATTTTATAATCTCCCGGTGGAATTTCATCAAATAAATAATCTCCTGCGCCACCGGTAACCTGAGCTGGATACGC
>Ga0075163_10014639_pt1 | contig 10113 bp, 10 predicted proteins | sample JI1023141ADNA_FD_71478 | JGI IMG/M metagenome (GOLD analysis project Ga0075163, IMG submission 71478) | Wastewater effluent complex algal communities from Wisconsin, to seasonally profile nutrient transformation and Carbon sequestration -... | ecosystem: Engineered > WWTP > Effluent > Algae... | reverse complement strand
GGCCATGCCTGCAACACTTGCCAGGTCTGCCATTCGTCGGCGCTCACCCATGAAGCTGCGCCGCAGTCGGCCACGCAGCGGCCTGTGGTGCCGCCCTGTGCCGGCGATGTCCACTTTGCCACCCTGCCGGTGGCCCCTGGCTTCAAGCCGCCCATTTCCTGATCTTCACACCCGTAGTCCGTCCGCAGTGGCCCGTTGAGGCGGCTGTGGCCCGCGTTGCAGTGTCTGGAGAACAGAATGAAGTCCCTATGGATCGGAACAGCCGTCGCTGGCGCAGCTGCGCTGGCGGCGGCCACCCCCAACCCCGCAGATCCGGCAGTTGCTGTACCTGCCGTGCAGTACCGCTCGGTATTTGTCGACACGCCCAAAGGCATAGAAAAGGAAACCGCAGATTGGCGCAAGGCCAACGCCGAAGTGGGCCAGCTTCGCCGGGGACATGTCGACATCCTGAAGTGGGAGGCTGAGCAGGAACGGCTGAAGCGCGCGTCGCGCGCCGTACCGGCACCCACCGGACGGGGAAGCCAACCATGAAAGCCTGGCTGCGCTTCCTGGTCCCGCGGGTTGTGCTGGCGGCAGCGGCCACCACAGCGGGCTGCGCATCGCTGGAACCCGATGCAGGCTTGGGCGAAGTTCAAAAGCTGGTCGCGGGCAAAGCCGGGACATCCGACGTCACCCTGACCCGGGAACCGACTGCCGACACCCAGAAGGCGGTGGACGCCCTGCTCGGCACGCCCTTGAGCGCGGATGCTGCGGTACGGATTGCGCTGTTGAACAACCCGGGCCTCCAGTCTTCACTGGCAGGCCTGGGGGCCAGCGACGCGCAGCGCGTGCAGGCGGGCCGCCTTCCAATTCCGCACTTCTCCGTAGGGCGCTTCGTGGAAGGTGACAAGATCGAAATCGAACGCTTCCTGAAGCTGGACGTGCTGGGGCTGCTCACACTGCCCTGGCGTGCAGAGTACGCCAGCCAGCAAGCTGCTCTGTCCCGCCGGCAAGCTGCTGAAGAGGTGGTGAAGCTCGCGGCCGCTACGCGCAAGTCCTGGGTCCAGGCGGTCGCGGCCCAACAGACAGCAGCGTATATGCGGGATGTCAAGGAGGCTGCCGAAGCGGGGGCGGAGCTGGCGCGTCGAATGACACGCGTGGGCAACTGGAGCAGGCTGAACCAGGCCAGGGAACAAAGCGTACTTGCAGATGCCACAGCGCAGCTCGCACGCGCCGAGCAGGCCGCCTTTGCCAGCCGTGAGCAACTCACACGCTTGATGGGCCTCTGGGGCCGGCAAACCCTGTTCACCTTGCCGGATCGCCTGCCTGACCTGCCAAAGACACCGCAGGACATCCAGAACGTCGAAGCCATGGCGCTTCAACAGCGTCTGGACGTGCAGAACGCCCAAGCCGAAAGCGTTTATGTGGCGCAGTCGATGGGTCTGACCCGTGCGACCGGCTTCATGAATGCCCTGGACATCGGGTACGGCCGGGACACGACCTTCAACAACTCCAATGGCGAGCGGGAAACCAAACGCGGCTTCGAGCTGGAGCTTCCCTTGCCCGTTTTTGATTGGGGCCAGGCTGGCAACGCACGCGCACAGGCGCTGTACATGCAGTCTGCGGCGCGGGTCCGCCAGGTGGCCGTGAATGCCCGCAGCGAAGCGCGCGAGGCGTACCACGGCTATCGCACTGCCTACGATCTCGCGCGGCATTACCGTGACGAAGTGGTCCCGCTGCGCAAGTTCATCGCCGACGAAATGGTGTTGCGCTACAACGGCATGCTGTCCAGTGTGTTCGAGCTGCTGGCCGACACCCGCGCCCATGTGCTGGCGGTCAATGCCAGCATCGATGCATTGCGCGACTACTGGCTGGCTGATGCCGACCTGCAAACCGCCCTGAGCGGCACCTCCCCCGGCGGCATGACCGCCATGAAGCCTGTCACCGGCAGCGCCGGCGGCGAGGCCAAAGGACACTGACATGGACCGACGCAAATTTTTTGCGGGCGCTGCCACCGCCATGGCCGCCACCGCTGTCAGCAAGGTGGCCATGGCAGCCCTGCCCGAACCGGTGATCCAGGCCCGGCCGGACACCATGCCCCCGCTGGTGCCCAACTCGGGCCAGCCCTACAACCCCGTGGTCACACTCAACGGGTGGACACTGCCTTGGCGAATGAACAACGGCGTCAAGGAATTTCACCTGGTGGCTGAGCCAGTGGTGCGCGAGATGTCGCCCGGCTTCAAGGTCAATATGTGGGGCTACAACGGCCAGAGTCCGGGCCCGACGATCGAAGTCGTCGAGGGAGACCGGGTGCGTCTGTTTGTCACCAACAAGCTGCCCGAGCACACCACCATCCACTGGCATGGCCAGCGCCTTCCCAATGGCATGGACGGCGTGGGCGGGCTGAACCAGAAGCAGATCCCGGTCGGCAAGACCTTTGTCTATGAGTTCGTGGCGCGGCGGCCAGGAACCTTCATGTACCACCCCAATGCGGACGAAATGACGCAGATGGCGATGGGCATGATGGGCTTTTGGGTGACCCACCCCAAGGGCAGGCACCCGCTGATTGACGAGGTGCAGCGCGACTTCTGCTTCCTGCTGAATGCCTACGACATTGACCCGGGCAGCATGACTCCAAAGATCATGACCATGCTGGACTTCAACATCTGGAGCTGGAACAGTCGCGTCTTTCCGGGAATCGACACGCTGAACGTCCGGTTGAACGACAAGGTGCGCATCCGGGTTGGCAACCTGACCATGACCAACCACCCGATCCATCTGCACGGGCACGAGTTTCTGGTTACCGGCACGGACGGCGGACCGACGCCAAAGTCCACCCGCTGGTACGAAGTCACCACCGACGTGGCGGTGGGCCAGATGCGGCAAATCGAGTTTCTTGCCGATGAGGAAGGTGACTGGGCCTTCCATTGCCACAAGAGCCACCACACGATGAATGCGATGGGTCACGGTGTTCCCACCATGATCGGCGTGGACCATCGCGGCCTGGTGAACAAGATGATGAAGGTGGTCCCCGATTACATGGTCATGGGCGAGAGGGGCATGGCGGACATGGGCGAGATGGAAATGCCGCTGCCCGACAACACGGCCCCCATGATGACAGGCACAGGCCCGTATGGACCCGTCGAGATGGGGGGCATGTTCACCCTGCTGAAAGTACGGCAGGACCAGAAACCTGGCGACTACAAGGACCCGGGCTGGTACCAGCAACCGCCCGGCACCCAGGCCTTTGAATGGACCGGTGCGCTGCCCGAGCCGGCTCGCTTCAAGGCCGAGGTGGCCAACAACGGCCTCGTGCCAGGCCTGAACAACCCGGTGGCAAGGCCGGTCGAAGTCAACGTGCGCAAACCCAAAGGCCACTCGGGCCACTGAGGAGACTGTCATGAAACACTCATTTGCCATCAAATCCATAGCGCTATGCGCAGCACTGACGGGGGCTGGCGTCTGTTTTGCCCAACATTCGGGGCATGGCGGGCACACCGGGCACGGCGGTACAGGCGCCACCGCCGCGCCTTACGCGGGCCAGCAGGCGCGCGCCATCAAGGCCCTGCCGGAGCGCGACGTGCAGGGCCTGCTCGAAGGCAACGGCATGGGCCTGGCCCTGGCGGCCGAGCTCAACAGCTACCCCGGCCCGCTGCATGTGCTGGAACACGCGCAGGCCCTGGGCCTGAGCGAAGCACAGCGCGACAGCACCGCCCGCCTGATGGCCACGCACAAGGAAGAAGCACGCGCCCTGGGCCGCCAGCTGGTGGAGGCCGAACGCGAACTCGACCAGGCCTTCGCCTCCCGCCAGCTCGATGCAGCGTCGCTCAGTGCCCGGATGCAGCGCATTGGCGCGCTGCAGGCCGCCATCCGCAACGCCCACCTGCAGACGCACCTGACGCAAACCGCGCTGCTCACCCCGGCCCAGATCGCCCGCTATAACCAGCTGCGCGGCTATGGCACGGCAGGCGTCACACACAGGCACTGAGCCCTACCACCCAAGGAGCCCCCCCATGAACAAGAGATCCCTGACACTGGGCCTGACACTGCTGCCCCTGCTGGCCGGACGCGCCCTGGCGCACGGCGACGCCCACGGAAAGAAGCCAGCGGCTGTCAAGAAGGAACAGAAGCCCTGGGGCATTGCCGGCGACCCGAGAGCCGTGAAGCGCACCATCGAGATCGGAATGACCGATGCCATGCGCTTTGTGCCCGACCGCCTGACAGTACGCCAGAACGAGACGGTGCGCCTGGTGATCCGCAACAAGGGCAAGATGCTGCACGAGCTGGTGATCGGTACCCGCAAGGAGCTGGACGACCATGCTGCGCTGATGCTCAAGTTCCCGAACATGGAACACGACGAGCCTTACATGGCCCACGTCAACCCCGGCAAGACGGGCGAAATCCTCTGGAACTTCAACCGCGCCGGCGAGTTCGAGTTCGCATGCCTGATCGCCAGCCACTACCAGGCGGGCATGGTGGGCAAAGTCACAGTCACACCCGCTTGAACCCCAAGGAAACACCATGAAACGACGCTCCCTGCTGGCCGCTGCGCTGGCCACGGCCACCCTGAACCTGCAGGCCCAAAGCCTGCCGCTGGTGGAAGTCTGGAAGGACCCCAACTGTGGTTGTTGCAAGGACTGGGTCAAACACCTGAAGGTCAACGGTTTCCGGGTGAAGGTCTATGACGAGGGCAACACCGCGGCGCGCAAACGCCTGGGCCTGCCCGACAAGCTGGGTTCCTGCCACACTGCCAAGGTGGCCCACTACGTGGTGGAAGGTCACGTGCCGGCGTCCGACATCCAGCGCCTGCTGCGCGAAAGGCCGCAGGCCATCGGCCTGGCGGTGCCCGGCATGCCGGTGGGCTCACCCGGCATGGACGGGCCCGAATACGGGGGCCGCAAGGACCGCTACGACGTGCTGCTGGTGGCCCTCAATGGCAGCACCCGCGTTTACCAGCGCTACAACGGTTGAACATTTCATCTATCAAAGGAAACACCATGAACAAGCTCATCACTGCCACGCTGATTGCCCTGTCGTCCACGCTGGCGCTGGCCCAGGTGCCCGTTCCCGAGAGGTCCACTGCCGAAGTCCGCAAGGTGGACCGTGATGCCCGCAAGATCACACTGAAACACGGCCCGATCAAGAGCCTGGACATGCCAGCCATGACCATGGTCTTCCAGGTCCGCGATGCGGCCTTGCTGGGCAAAGTCGCCGAAGGCGACAAGGTCACCTTCACCGCCGAGCAGCAGCAAGGGGCCTACGTGCTCACCAGTCTGGAGAAGGCTGCACCCTGAGGCAACACGCGGCCGATAATGGCCGCACCATGAAACGCTCATCGCCCCAGCCGGTACCACCGATCCAGCGCGCCAGGCCCACGACCTGGCGCAACAGCCTGCGCCGTGCCGGCGCCATTACTGATGTGCCGGGCATCGAGGTGGGGCATTTCACCGACCCGCGCCGCCCCACCGGCTGCACGGTGGTCATGGCACGAGAGGGCGCGGTCGGCGGCGTGGACGTTCGCGGTGCGGCACCAGGCACCCGCGAGACCGACCTTCTGCACCCGCTGAACCTGGTGGAGAAGGTCCAGGCCATCACACTGGCCGGCGGCAGCGCCTGGGGCTTGGACGCAGCCACGGGGGTGGTCCGCTGGCTGGAGGAGCGCGGCCTGGGTTACGACGTCAAGGTAGGTCGGCTGCCGATCGTGCCGGCCGCTGTGCTGTTTGACCTGCTGGTGGGTGACGCGCGCATCCGCCCCGATGCGGCGGCTGGCTATGCGGCCTGTGAGGCGGCCTCATCACGCAGGCCGGCCGAGGGCAATGTGGGCGCCGGCGCCGGGGCGGTGATCGGCAAGATTTTCGGCATCGACCGCGCCATGAAAGGCGGGATCGGCACTGCGTCAGTCACCGTTGGAGGCGTCACCGTCGGTGCATTGATCGCCTGCAACGCACTGGGGGATGTCGTGGACCCGGATACAGCCGCCGTGGTCGCCGGAGCCCGCACCCTCAATGGCCGGCGACTGCTGGATACCCGCCAGGCCCTGTTGCGTGGCGATGCCACCCGGCCTTTGCTGGCCGGCACCAACACCACCATTGGTGTGATCGCCACCGATGCGGTCATCTCCAAGGTTCAGGCCACCAAGCTGGCCCAGATGGCCCATGACGGACTGGCCCGCAGCATCAACCCGGTGCACACCATGTCTGATGGCGACACACTGTTCACCCTGGGCACCGGCCGCAGCGGCCAGAACCCGGGGATGATGGTTCTGGGCACCATGGTGGCCGAGGTGACGGCCCGCGCCGTCGTGCGCGCTGCGCTGTCGGCCCGTCGCCTGGTGGCCGGTGACCTGGTGCTGCCTTCTGCGCTCGACCTGCAAGCACCCTGACATGTCCGCCGCTCTGCGCTACACCCTGGTATCCCTGCGCGCGCTCCTCTTGACGGCTGGGCCATTCGCACTTCTGGCCCTGGCATTGCTGGCCTTGGCCTACTGGTGGCTGGACCCCGCTCCGCCGCGCCGCGTGGTGCTGGCTACTGGTCCAGCCCAGAGTGCCTACGACGAGTTTGGCAAGCGTTACCAGAAAGCCCTGGCAGTCAATGGCATTGAAGTGGTCCTGCGCCCCAGCGAAGGTTCCTCGGCCAACTTGGAGCTGCTGCGTTCCGGACAGGCCGACCTGGGCTTTGTGCAGGCCGGCAGCGATGCCGAGTCGGTCATTGAAGACAGCCCGGTCGAATCGCTGGGCAAGCTCTTCCTGGAGCCGGTCTGGCTGTTCTACCGCAGCCCGCAGGGCCGCAAGGCGCCGCTGACTTCTTTGACCCAACTGACCGGACTGCGGGTCAATGTGGGCACACCAGGCAGTGGCGTCCCGGCGCTGATCCAGAGGCTGCTGGAGGTTAACCGGATCGATCCGGCCAGCTTGCAATTGCACCGTCTGGACCAGACTCCGGCGACGGTGGCGTTTCTGGCCGGCGAGCTGGACGCCATCGTATTTGCGTCAGCGCCCGAATCACTGATGGTCCAGATGCTGCTTCAAACGCCGGGTGTGCAGCTGATGGACTTTGCACTGAGTGAAGCCTACGCCCGACGCTTGCCGTTTCTGAGCCCGGTGGTACTCCCGCGCGGTGTGGTGGACATCGCACGCGACTGGCCGCCTCAGGACGTCAGGCTTGTCGCATCCACAACATCGCTACTGACCCGCGACGCCACCCACCCAGCCCTGCAGCAGTTGTTTGCCATGGCCTCGCGTGACCTGCATGGCAAGGGCGGCTGGTTTCACCGCGCCCATGCATTTCCGTCGGCCGAAGCGGGTGAGTTCCCACTGTCGCGCGAAGCCGAACGGACTCTGCGCTCGGGCCCGCCGCTGCTCCAGCGCTGGCTACCATTCTGGCTGGCCAATCTGGTCGAACGCATGTGGCTGGCGCTGGGCCTGATCCTGGCCATCCTGTTGCCGCTGTCTAGGGTGGTACCACCGCTGTACCAGTTCCGCATCCGCTCGCGGGTGTTTCGCTGGTATGCACAGCTGCAGGCTATTGAACAGGGTCTCGCACAATCACCAGACGAAGCCCCGAAGTGGCGCGACAAGCTGGATCAGCTGGAGCAGACGGTCGCGCGCATCGAAGTGCCGCTGTCGTATTCGGACGAGCTTTTTGCACTGCGCAGCAACATCGAGCTGGTGCGCCGCAAATGGGTCAGAGGTTGACGTCCAGCGTGTTGCGCAGGGCCGTCTGGGCCACGGCATCCAGCGCACCCGCTACAACGGCTTGATCGGCCAGCAGGCGCAGGTGCCCAGCCGCCGCCAGATGGTCGAGGGACTGGCGTGTCATGGAATGGGGTACGCCGTCGGCACTGGTGAACATGAAGAGCGTTCCGTGCGGGCTGGCCCAGGTCAACTGGGTACGCACCCAGCGGTCGTCCATGTAGATCTCCGTCCACGCGCCAGGCTGCAGGTTCAACGTCGGGGCAGCTTCGGCGGCTTGGGCGACCATTGGATGGGCCGGTTCTTCAACCATGGTTTCGCTGAAGTCCTGCTGGGTGGCTTCAAACAGGGGTGGCGCCACCGAGGTAGGCGCCTGGGTTTCCAGAAAGCCGGACTGGGCTGCTTCCGACGGCGCCAGCCACAAGCGGGAATCACCCTCACGGAATTCGGCCTCCAGACGCTCGCGCGGTGACAGCTTGTCTGCGCCGGGCACCAGCTTGGTCGCGCGTGCGTGCAACGCCATCAATTCATCAAAGAACCGCTGCGATTTGGACCGTGAAAACCCGATGCTGTTCAACCCTTCGCGCAAGGTATCAAGCAAGCCCGGAATCATGCGTGTGAGCCGCGCCGGGTTGGCGGCGGCCGCCTCGGGGATACAGCTCCACAGCAAGTCAGTGACAGCCGCTTCGTAACCACAAGGGTCCGGCTTGCCAGACACATCGGACAACCGGGCCTGAGCAATCACCTGCGACCACGGCCCCGCCACAAAGTAGACAATCCCACGCGGAACGCCCGAGGTCTCAGCACGAAGCTTGAGGTCTTTGGTGATCTTCTCGGCCAGCAGGTTGCGCTGTTCGGCCTGCAGCAGTGCCTTGACAGCCTTCTCGCGCTTGCGCTTTTCGCGTCGCTGCTGTTCCCTCAAGACCTCATCGAGTGACTCCATCGCAAACGCAAACGGAGCAGCTCCACTGGCACGGGTGTCGCGCACGATGCCCACAGCGCGATGAGCGGCCTTGTAGAACACCTTGAATCCGTCCGACGCCTCTGAAGTCCAGGCCAGACTCCGCTCTGTCACGGCCTCCAGCAGGGCTCGCCCGGGATGCACTTTGTCGCTGAAAAAGCGGGGGTCCACCAGGGCCAGGCGCAGCAACGGCATCTCCAGCTCGGTCACCAGCTTGCGCACGGATGGAAGCAGGCGTGCGTCGTTCTTGATGTTTTCCATCATCACGCTCACCACTTCCAGCGCCAGTGCCTGACCCGGATTGCGGGCAGCGCGCCTGAGTTCCGCGCGCTCGGGTGACTCGGTCACCTCCGCAGGAACGTCAGTCTGGCGGCGTGAGATGCGGTCCACCACTGCGTCGACCTTGTTCATGGCCTGCAACGCCTCCCAGGCGTTGGGCAACGTGGGCGAGAAGTCTGCGGGTGGCTCGTCGCGGGGTTCGGACTCGAACTGGCGCGCAAACTGCACGTCGAACGAGCCGCTGTCCTCGTCCAGCTCTCCAGCGAGCAGCTTGCGCAACCGGTTGAGCGTCAGCATGCCCTTGTTGGCATTCGACACCGGCGATTTGACAGGCCCGCCAGAAGAGTTGCGTCCGGCGCCAGGCACCGACCCCTTGTAAGTGGTCTGCGTGACGGTAAAACTGGCCGCCGTGACACCATGTTCGCGCAGGAGGCTGGAAAGCTCCCGGTACACCGCACCGAGTTCGCCTCCCAGGGACTCGCCAAAGTGCTGCATCCAGCGCACCCGCACCGGTGTGGGGACGTCCATTTCGCCCGCCACTTTGCGCAGGCTGCGGACATAGACTTCCGGACGCAAAGGGTTGCGATCGGCTTGAACCGAACGCAATCCTTGCGCCGCGCAGATCAGGGAGTTGAGTTCGCCCAGTGAAGCCTCGACCTGGTCGGCAGCCGCCTGCTGGGCGCGGACCATCTCAACGCGCTCCTGCATCTGCTCGTCGCCCATCAGCTCCAGCGCGCCAAAGCTCAGGTCGCCGGAGCTGCGGGCGCCCTGCCCGCCATCGACCAACTGACCGATGCATTCGAGCAAGGCATGGGGAAACGCTTCCTCCAGGGCATTGCGGTGCTTGAGCAGCAGGCGAAGGGCGTCGTGCTGCAGATCGCGCTCGTGCCGGTTGGTGGCCTGATCGGCCCGCAGGGGCATGCTCTTGCGCGCCTGTTCGATCAGGCGCGACATGAGGAACCGGCCACGCTGTGCTGCGTCGGAAATGCACGCCTGGAACGGCTGGCTTTGTTCGGCGCGATGGTGCAGATCAGGCATGAGCGATGCAACGACCGTGGATTACTTCAGTGCTTTATAGCGCACCCGCTTCGGCTTGGCACCTTCTTCGCCCAGACGCTTGCGCTTGTCGGCTTCATATTCTTGGTAGTTGCCATCAAAGAAGGTCCACTGACTGTCGCCCTCGGCAGCGAGGATGTGGGTGGC
>Ga0075163_10014638_pt1 | contig 10114 bp, 5 predicted proteins | sample JI1023141ADNA_FD_71478 | JGI IMG/M metagenome (GOLD analysis project Ga0075163, IMG submission 71478) | Wastewater effluent complex algal communities from Wisconsin, to seasonally profile nutrient transformation and Carbon sequestration -... | ecosystem: Engineered > WWTP > Effluent > Algae... | reverse complement strand
CGCCGACGAGGATCACGTCGGGGTCCTGGCGCAGGATCGAACGCAACGCGCCGGCGAACGTCAGGCCGCGCTTGGGGTTCACCGGCACCTGGTTGATGCCGTCCATGCGGTATTCGACCGGGTCTTCGACCGTGACCACGTTGATGTCGGGCTGCGCGACTTCGTGCACGCACGAGTACAGCGTCGTCGACTTGCCCGAGCCGGTCGGGCCCGTGATCAGGAGCATGCCGTACGCGGCGTTGATCGCACGGCGGATGTGCTCGAGCGACTGCGGCTCGTAGCCCATCGTCTCGAGCTTCAACGCCAGGTTGCCGCCGTCGAGGATACGCATGACCGCCTTCTCGCCGCCCACGACGGGCAGGATCGAGAGACGGAAGTCGATGGTGCGACCCTCGTAGCGGATCTGGAACTTGCCGTCCTGCGGGTGGAAGCGCTCGGCGATGTCGAGCTGCGCCAGGATCTTCAAGCGCGAGATCAACGCGTTGAGGATGCCCTTGGGCGGCGTCATCACCTGGTGCATCGAACCGTCGACGCGGTAGCGGACGCGCAGCGCCTTGTCGCCGGGTTCGATGTGGATGTCGCTGGCCTTCTCCTTGAGCGCCTTGAGGAGGATCAGGTTCACGAGCTTGACGGCCGGCGCGTCCTCGGAGTTGCCGTCGGACGCGACCGTTTCGAGGTCCTGGGTCTCGTCGACCTTGACCTCGAGCTCGCCGTTGCCGGCGTTCACCTCGCCGAGCAGCGATTCGACCTGCTTCGCGCCGGTCTGGAATTGCTTCTCGAGCGCGCGCTTGATCGAACCGGGATGGCTGACGACCTGGCGGACGTGACAGCCCGCGCGACGCCGCAGGTCGTCGAGCAAGAGCACGTCGAACGGGTCACTGACGCACACGGTCAGGACGTCGCCGTTCTTCGTGAGCGGCAAGATGCCGTACTCGAGACACGTCTCCTGCGGCAGGCGCTCGACCGCGGCCGGATCGGGCGTCACGCGTTGGAGATCCACGGGCGCGACGCCGGCGGCGCGCCCCACGGCTTCGAGCAGCGCGTTCTCGTTGAGCGTGCCGCTCGACAGCAACGTCTCGATGACGTTGCCGCCGCGATCGCGTGCCGAGTTCCAGTCGGCCTCGGTGACGAGGCCGGCGTCGACGAGCAGGCGACGGATCTTGCCGGAGACGCGAGCCATCTCAGGCCACGCCGCGAGCCAACGTGCGGAGTTCGGACGGATCGCCGATGTAGCGCTCGGCCGCTTGCAGCGACACGCGTCCGCTGCGGACGAGGTCGGCCAGCGACATCGACATGGTGCGCATGCCCATGCGGCCGCCGGTCTGGATCTGCGAGTAGATCTGGTGGTTCTTGCCGTCGCGGATCAGCGCGCGGATGGCGGGCGTCGCGAGCATGATCTCGGCCGCGAGGCAGCGACCGCGACCGCTCTGGTGCGGCAGGAGCTGCTGACTGAACACGGCCTCGAGCGAGAAGCTCAACTGCGTCCGGACCTGGGCTTGCTGGTGCGACGGGAACACGTCGATGATGCGGTTGACCGACTGGACGGCGTCGCTCGTGTGCAACGTTCCGAACGTCAAGTGGCCCGTCTCGGCCAGCGTGAGCGCCGCTTCGATCGTCTCGTGGTCGCGCAACTCGCCGACGAGCACGTAGTCGGGGTCCTGGCGGAGCACGCTGCGCAAGGCCTTGTTGAAGCCGTGCGTGTCGGTCCCGATCTCGCGCTGCGTCACCAGGCACTTCTGGTGGCGGTGCGTGAACTCGACCGGGTCTTCGATCGTCACGATGTGACCGGCCTGGGTCTTGTTGATGTAGTCGATCATCGCGGCCAGCGACGTCGACTTGCCCGAGCCCGTGGCGCCCGTCACGAGGATCAGGCCCGCGTTCATGTTGCAGATCTTCTCGCACACGGCGCGCGGCATCCCGAGCTTCTCGAAGTCGGGCGTGGCGTTCGGGATCGCGCGCATGACCGACGCGACGGCGCCCTGTTGGTAGAAGACGTTCGCGCGGAAACGACCGTTGCCTTCGAGGCCGAAGGAGCAGTCGAGCTCCATGTCGCGGTCGAGCTTGGCGATCTGGTCGGACGTCAACACGCTCGTCGCGAGTCGTCGCGTCTCGTCGGCCGTCAGCGGCGCGTGTTCGACGGGGAGCAACTCTCCGTCGATGCGGATGCGCGGCGGCGTACCGATCGAAATGTGAAGGTCCGAACCGCCTTGGCGCACCATCAGCGCCAACAACTCTTCCATGGTGATCATGACACGTGTCCTCTCGACGTAGGGGCGAGCTTGGATCGACCCGATCGAGGCGCCGACTGGAGGCGCATCGGCCCGGAACACGGCGTTTCTTGCGCGGACTCGACGTGATCACGGGGCGAGAGCGCACCCGGCGCGCTACGAAGGCCCACCGGGGCTCGTCCGTGCGTCGTGGACGGCCACGACGCCGTCGCGGCGACGCGACGTGACCCGGAAAGAACTTCGCGGCCCCCGTCCGCCGGTGAGGCGAACGGGGGCCGCGACGAACGCGCGTCTCCGTGGGGTCTCGAGACCGTGAACGAGTCACGGTCGGGGCGTCCGCGTCGCAACACGGGCGCGACGCCGGATCCTCCGAGGGTTCGTGCCCTCGACGTCTCGAGGGACTCTCAGTCCTCTTCGTGCTTCTTGCCGTACGTCGCGAGGACCTTGGCCTGCTCGGCCGCAGGGACCTGCGCGAAGTGCGTGACCTTCATGCCGAAGCTGCCCTCGCCCGCCGTCTGCGACTTGAGGTCGCGGTGGTAGGTCAACACGGTCGAGAGCGGCGCCGTGCAGCGGATCATCGTCACGTTGCCGTCGGCTTCGGTCTCCTGGTCGGTCACGTGACCGCGGCGATGGCTCGTGATGTCGGAGAAGATCGTGCCGGCCGCGTGCGTCGGCGCGTGGATCTCCATCTCGACGATCGGCTCGAGCAGCACCGGGTGCGCCTTGGTGAACCCGTCGCGGAACGCGCGCGCGCCCGCGACCTTGAAGCTGGCCTCGTCGGAGTCGACGTCGTGGAACTTGCCGTCGTACAGCTCGACCTCGACGTCGACGACTTCGCCGTTCGTCAGGACGCCTTGCGCCACGATCTCGCGGATCCCCTTCTCGACCGCCGGGATCAGGTTGCGCGGAATCGCGCCCCCCACGACCGCGTCGGTGAAGACGAAACCGGTGCCGGGCGGCAGCGGCTTCACGCGCAGGTAGCACTCGCCGAACTGCCCGCGTCCGCCCGTCTGCTTCTTGTGGCGGTGGTGGCCTTCGGCCGCGCGCTGCACCGTCTCCTTGTAGGCGATGCGCGGCAGCCGCGTGACGATCTCGACGCCGTAGCGTCGCTTGAGTCGGCTCTCGACGATCTGCAGGTGCAGGTCGCTCATGCCGCGCATGACCATCTCGTGCGTGCTGGCGACGTGCTCGATCTTGAACGTCGGGTCCTCGGCCTCGAGCTTGTGCAACGCCTCGCCGATCTTCTGTTCGTCGGCGCGCGACTTGGGTTCGACGGCCAACGTGACCATGGGCGTCGCGAGCGGCGGCATCGGCACGGCGACGATCTTCTTGCCCGCGGTGGTGAAGCTGGCGCCGAACGGAATCGACTCGACCTTCGAGAACGCGACGATCTCGCCCGGCCCCGCGGCTTCGATCGGTTCACGCTTCTTGCCGACGAGGCGGAAGAGACCACCGAGCTTCTCGCCCTTGTCGGGCGTCTTGGGCCCCACGATCGAGTGGGCCGCGTTCAACGTGCCGCGGTAGATGCGTGCCAGGCAGATCTTGCCGACGTGCGGGTCGCTCTTCACGTTGAAGACGGTCGCGACGAGGTCGCCGTTCGGGTCGGGCTTGACCTCGATGCCGTCGTTCGTCTTGAAGTGGATCTCGTCCGCGCCGGGCGCGTAGTGCTCGAAGAACTCGAGGACTTCCTTCACGCCCAGTCCCGACTGCGGATTGCAGACGAGGATCGGCGTCACCGTGCCCGCGACCATCGCGTGCGGCAGGAGCTTGTGCATCGCCGCGTCGTCGATCTGCTGCGTCTCGAGGTAGCGGTTCATCAGGTCCTCGTCCTCGCACGAGTCCATGACCTCGTCCATCAAGGTCTGACGCCACTCGCTCTCGGGATCGGCCATCGTGCGGCGCACGCGCGCGAAGTGCGGTCCCGACTGGTCGGGCAGCAGATACGGCACGCACGTGGGACCGAAGGAGGCGCGCAGTTCCTCGACGACCTCCTCGAAGTTCGTGTTCTCGGCGTCGAGGTGCGTGATGACGATCGCACGACCGCGACCGAGGAAGCCCGCGGCCTCGAACTTCTTCTTGAGGTTGTAGGGCACGGCGCCCGAGGCGCTGACCACGCCCACCACCAGATCCGCGCCGAAGAGCGCCCCGTTCGTCTCGGCGATGAACTCGGGGTAGCCCGGCGAGTCCATGAACGTCCACAATTCGTCGTGCCACAGGGCCGAGACGACGGCCATGTGCAGCGAGTGCTGCTTTTCCTGCTCTTCGGGCTCGGTGTCGCAGATGCTCGTGCGTTCCTGCACGGATCCCTTGCGCGGCGACGCGCCGACGAGATGGGCCAACGCGTCGACCAACGTCGTCTTGCCCGACGACGGATGGCCCACGAAGGCGATGTTCCGAATCTGGGAGGGGGCAATGGTCATGGACGGTGCAACTCCGGCAAAGAACCTCGCAGGCGGCGAAGCGACGTGTGTCGCTTCCCCCGTCGGCGCGCGCGAGCGCGCGGCGCCGGTCGGACTCGCGATCTTACCGGCGTCGCGCGCCTGCGCGAAGGGATTGACGCGCAGGATCGCGTCGTCGGCGCACACGACGCGACTTCCGATTCCCCACTCGTGAAAACGACGAGGAGTGCGCCGGTTCTCCCGTGCGCACTCCTGCGTATTGCGGTCCGTCGAGCGCCGCGGTTCGTCGTCGTGTTCCGAACGGCTGGGCGAGAGGTGTGTCGATCGGCGGCGCGATGTCCGTCGAGCGGCGGCGCACGGCGATCCGACCGGCCCCACGGCGCGTGATCACGCCGTCGCCGACCGGTGTCGGGGCACGCGCCTCACTTCGCGTGGACGACGATCTCGACGCGACGGTTCTTGCTCTTGTCCTTCTCGTTCGAGTTCGAGGCCACGGGCGAGTACTCGCCGTGTCCCACCACGATGCAGCGTTCGTCGGGCACGCTGCACTCGACGACCAGGAACGTGTGCACCGCGCGCGCGCGCGCGATCGAGAGATCGCGATTCGAGCCGTACTTCGACTTCTTGACCGGATCGCTGTCCGTGTGCCCCTCGATCGAGTAGTGCGCCTTGCCGTACTTCTTCTTGAGTTGCACGGCGACTTCACGCAGCGCCTTCTCGCCGTCCTTCGACAACGTCGCCTCGCCCGAGGCGAACGTGATCGACGACGGAATCGAGATCACCATGTTCCCGTCGCGCATGCCGTAGGTGACGCCCACGCCGTCGAGTTCGGGGATCTTCTCGACGCGCGTCTCGGCGGCCGGCACCGGCGCGGGAGCGCTCATTTGCGCACCGGCGTTGGCCAACTCGCCGTGAGCGGTCTCGAGGTTCGCCTTCAGGTTCTCGATCTGCTGTTTGAGGTTGGCGCGTTCCTCGCGCAGTTCCCGGATCTCCGTGTCGCGGTCTTCCATCGCCGCTTGATGCGAGCGATTCGTCATGCAACCGCCCAACATGGGCAGCGCGCACACGGCCACGAGCCCGCCACGGCTCCGGAGCCAACCCGTCGTCTTCGTCCACACGTCGTTCACGTTCATCGCTGCCACTTCCCCTCGTCGTGTCGCGCGGGCAAGGCCCGCGTCCTTGGATCTCGGATCGGTTCCCCGAAGCCGCGACCGATCGCACCGATCGAGCTCGCGCGCGTCCCGACGCTCAGTGAGCGCCGAAGACGTTCCAGGGCAACCACGCTTGGACATCCTTCCACGCGACGAGGACGATTCCAATGCCGAGCGCGAGGTACGGTCCGAAGGGCAAGTACCGTCCCGCGACGCGCGCGAGCTGCGCGTGGCGGCCCCACCCGACCGAACGCCGGCGCGCGCTCGCCCGCGACCGCAGGACGACGAAGAAGCGCAGCATGTTGAGCAGCCCGACGACCGAAGCGAACAGCGATCCGATCATCAGGGCCAGGAGGACCGCGCCCGGTCCCACGAACCCGCCGCCCGCGGCCAAGAGCTTGACGTCACCGAACCCCATCGCGTCCCGGCCGTACAAGACCGAGCCGACCTTGCCGATGAGCCACAAGATCCCCCCGCCCACCACCATGCCCGCGAAGCACGACAGGAGTGCCGCCACGCGCGAGGGTTCGGCCGCGGAACCGCCGTCGTACCAGCCGACCACGACGCCGCCCTGGTGCAGGCCGGGCACGAGCAGCGACGCGACGGGCGCGAGCACCATGCCCCCGATGGAGACCTCGTCGGGGATCTCGAAACAGGCGAAGTCGACGAACGTGGCCACGATCAGGGCCGACGCGACGAGCGTGTAGACCAGGCACAGCTCGGGGTGAGCGGGCAGGGTCCGCCACGCCAGGAAGGTCCACACCGCGGCCGTCAGTGCCTCGACCAACGGATAGCGCCACGGGATCCGCCACCCGCACGTGCGGCAGCGTCCCATCTGGACCAGCCAGGACAGGAGCGGGACGTTCTCCTTCCACGTGAGCGTCGTCTTGCAGCTCGGGCAACGCGAGCGACGCGGCTTGTTCACCGTCTCGTTCTCGAGCGGCAGTCGGTGGATCGCCACGTTGAGGAACGATCCCACGAACAAGCCCAGGATCCCCCACGCCACGATCGCACCCGGCATGGGCAGGTCGGGAAGGCTCAACGGCCACCTCCGTCGCTCGAGCGCTCGCCCGAGCGCGCGGGTTTGGGATCCCAGCGCATCTGCACGTCGTCCACGAACGGAACCTCCAGCCGGTCACCCGGCGCGATCCACATCTCGATCAGCATCCGCAAGGTCGACGCGCCGTCGAGGAGCCGCGGATCGTCCACGGGACCCAAGTCCTCGATGCGGGTCGGCGCGCCTTCGAACTCGCGCACGAATCGCACGGACCAGCGGCTCGCGCCGCGCGTCTCGGAGCTCGAGCGCGGTGAACCCCGCGCTTCGAACCACAACCAGTTCGCCGCCAGTCCGCGCGGCGGGATCGGGCCCGAGAGGATCGCGTAGTGCAACTCCTCGCGCAGCGGATTGCCCTCGACCACCGGATCGATCGCCAGCGCGTCGGCCCAGGCCGCGGGCGGGTCGATGTCGCCGCCGCCGTCGCCCAGGACGAACACGGTGCTGCGACTGCTGTCCTGCGGACCGCGCACCGCGCCGTTGATCCGCACGACGCCGCCCGCGACCAACACGAGCGGCGTGTTGACGCGCACTTCGGCGTCGGCGTCGACGACGAGGTCACCGCCCGCGACGAGGACGGTGACGCTGGCCCCTTGCGCGGCGACGCGCGCGAGCCACGTCGAGAGGTTCGTCGCGCGACGCGGCGCGTCCTTGCGCGCCGACAGGTCGATCGCCTGCGCACGGATCGCCTCGGGCGCGAGGTCGACCGCGCGCTCGAGCCGTCCGCGGACCGTCAGGCGACCTTGGGAGCGCAGCACCACGAGGCCGGGCGCGTTCGAGAGGGTCGCGGTCGCCCCGTGCGGGATCTCGAGCGTCTGCGCGCGCACGTCCGTGTCGAGCACGCTGCCGCTCATCGTCAAACGTCCGGCCGCGCCGTCGCCCGCCGCGGCCGGGAATCGCACTTCGGCGCGACCCGTCTCGCCCCAGAACACGGTGCCGTCGGTGCCCGGCACCTCGACGGGCGACGCGAGCCGTCGGTCGAGGAATTCCTCGAGCATCACGCCCTGCCCCGCGTCGGGACCGCGGAATCCCACGACGAAGCGCGGCAACGTCAACGCGTTCACGCGCCACAGCGCGTGTCCGCTGAAGTCGCGCGGTCCGGAGTGCTTGTCCTCCAACGTCAACCACCATCGTCCGGGAGCGAGGCGCGTGACCGGCGAGAGTTCGAGCAACGCGGCGCGCGGCTCGCGCGCCCACGCGGCTTCGGGCGCGACCGACACGACGCGTCCGGGCTTCTTGCGCGGGCGCGCCTTGGGTTCGTTCTCGATCAGGCGCGCGCGCACGGCGACGCGCTCGCGCGCGCCGTCCTCGGCCGACACGAGCGTGAAATCGCCGTCGCGCACGCTCGCGGGGTCGATGGGCTTGTCGCTGTCGAGGTAGATCGAGTCGAGCGCGCCGATCTGCGGCAGGCTCCAACCGTCCGACGGCGGAGGGAAGAAGTTCAGCGGCGCCGTGCGGTCGGGCAACGGATCGACGAAGGCCACGACGCTCGAGGACGAGCTCGCGCCGCCGCCGGATGACGCGCCGCCGTCCTTGGGCGGGGTCGGCACGTCGATCGACACCGTGCGGAATCGATAGGCCAGAGGATGGGCCAACGGGGCTCCGCTCGTGCTGCGCAAGCCGTCGACGGCCGGGAACCCGCGGATCTCGACGTCGTACTCGGTGCCCGGGCGATAGCCGCCGTCGCTCAGGTCCGGGGCCAACACGGGCACGGGCGAGAACCGCAGCGCGGTGCCTTCGACGGAGAGCGTGCCGCGCGCGGCGGTCCCGTCTCGGGCGACGATGCGCACGCTCTCGCGCGTGACCGAGGCGCGGTCGACTTCGTCGTCGAAGAAGAACACCAGGTCTTCGTTCAGAAAGACACCGTCGGGGTTCTTGGGCAGGATCAACGTCGGCTGGAGGAAGCGTGGAGCCGTGTCGACGGGCCGGCACGCGCCGACGAAGGTGGCGGCGACGACGAGGATCGTGGACCGGAAACGACTCACGCCCGCATGGAAGCAAGTCGCGCCCCGCAAGGGAAGCACGCGCGCCTCTCCCCGCGCGGATCGCGGGCACCGACTCGCAGGACGAGCGCGTGTCCGCCGGTGACGGCCCGTGGCGTCGCCGACGAACACCGGCGTGAGCGTGGAATCGCCGACGCGGCGCTCGACCGATGGCGGCGACTCGCATGCGCCGCCGAGGAGGTCGGGGGGCGCCGATCCCTCCGCGCGGTCGCGCCTCGGCGGCACGCGCCACGTTCCACGTGCCACCCCACGTTCGTGAGACGCTCCGTGTCCAAGGTCAGCCGGGAGCGGACGTTCGAAACGACCGAGGCCGCGTCGCCGCGGCCTCGGTGCGTTCCTCGGCCGCATGCGGCCGAGACGTGCGCGTCGATCAGAACTTGAAGGGCACCTTCAAGAAGTCGAGGCTCGGGATCGGCGTGCTGAAGTCCAGCGACGGCTGACCGATGCCGATGTTGAACGCGACGCGGAAGCGGAAGAAACGCAGGCTCGTGTTCGCCGGGTTCACCGACGTGTTGAGGGCGTTGATGTCCGTCACCCACGGCGTCGCGGCCGTTTCGTTCGGCAGACCCGAGGTCGCGACCGGAGCGGCTTGGAACTCGATCTTGATCGAGCTCGCGGCCGTCAGGGCGTCGACCACGCCGTCTTGCGCGACGCGGAAGAAGCGCGGGTGCACCGCGGCGGTGCCGGTGAGGCCGTCGAGCGGGATGCCCGAGGTCGCGACCGTCACGCGCAGCGTGTTCAGGGTCGAGTCGTAGGTGGCCGACGAGATGTCGAACTGGCTGGTGCCGATCTTCAGGGCGAAGTTCGTCAGCAGCGCCGCGTTGCGGACGTAGATGTCGTCCGTCAGGGTCGTCGCGTCGAACACGACCGAACGCTTGTCGGCCGTGATGTAGGGCAGAGTCGGCTGCGAAGCCAACGTGCCCGTCACGATCGGCGCGAGTTCCGTCACCGTGCCGCCCGAAGCCGTCACGAAGCCGGTGGTGGTGTTCGTGCCACCGAAGAAGAACGAGATGTTCTTCGGAGTGTTGCCGGTCGGCGGAACGCTGGTGTTGCCCAGCGGGATCCACTTCGAGACGGCCTTCGAGTCACGGCCGAAGATCGGCAGCAGGCGCTTCCAGGAAGCCGGCGTGTCCGAGTTCAGCGGCGTCGAGCCGACCGGGTTCGGGCGCAGGATGTTCGACAAGCGGTTGCCGACGCCGAAGTTGCCGGTCGTGGGCAAGGTGGTCGGACGAATGATCTTGGTCGGATCCGAGACGTGCAGCTGGATCAGACCCGGACC
>Ga0075163_10014637_pt1 | contig 10114 bp, 4 predicted proteins | sample JI1023141ADNA_FD_71478 | JGI IMG/M metagenome (GOLD analysis project Ga0075163, IMG submission 71478) | Wastewater effluent complex algal communities from Wisconsin, to seasonally profile nutrient transformation and Carbon sequestration -... | ecosystem: Engineered > WWTP > Effluent > Algae... | reverse complement strand
GGATTTGCTACCACGACTTCAGCTTGTTGAATACGCCCGCAGCGCGTGGCGTGGTCAGCGTTGAGGATACGGGGTCGGAGCTTGCGGAGCCCGCCATGACCGCCTTCGAGCGCGTCATCACCGAAGCCTGTGCGTATTCGGAGTCGGATCGCTGCTTGCTGATCGTGGATCAGCTACAGGCGGCGGGTTTTGTCGATCAGATGCGTTTGACCGGTTTTTTGCGCAATGCCGAGTGGTCGAGTCAGGCGGGGACGGTGATCGCGCATCGCGGCAATTTGCTGGTGGTGCTGATTTGCGAGGGTGAGTTGTATCACTCGTTGGCCAAGCTGTGTTTTCGGGTGTGGACGGATGCCGAGCTGACCATGCCGGACTACCGACCCGAGGACTATGGCTGGTCGCTTGATGCACAGCCTGTCTTCACGGCGCTCGCCCAGCTTTTCGCGGCACTGCCTTTCAGCCCGACGCCGAGCGAGTTTTCCGCAGTGCTGGATGATCTCGCGCATCGCGTGCATGGCGAAGAGCAGCTGCGCCAAAGTTTGTTTGGACGCTGCGAGGGCTTGGCGCGAACGGCACTGCATGTCGATGCCATGGCTCCCATGCTGTCTGAAATTCTGGATAGACTGCAGACATGGCGCGGCGTGGATCACATTGAGTTGTAGACAGTGCTCCGCTGCTGGGAGGTGCCAAATCCCTGCGCGTGCATGGACGCTGCAACAATGTCTGTGTCGCAATGGTGTGGGCCGTTGATCGGTCGCTCATTGCGAGCTGGAGTGATTACCTCCGGCAATCGCATCGCGTAACTGGGCAAGGCTCATCGGCTTACGTAGAAATACGGCGAATCCTGCGGCCAGAGCCCGTTGTTCGGTATCGGCTTCGGCGCGAGCGGTGAGTGCGATCAGGCGCAAACCTGGGCGTTGCTTGTGCAGCATGGCTGCCAAGGTCAGGCCATCGATACCCGGCAGGTCCAAGTCCAGTACCGCCTGCGAGTAGTTGTGTTGAGTGAGCAGACTAAGTGCCTGCAGCGCGTGTTCGGCATGGTCTACGTGATGCCCCATTTGCCTCAACAGGCCACTGACTGCGGCGGCGACATCGGCCTCGTCTTCAACCAGCAACAGTGATTCGGTCGTGCTTGTTGGGGATTCGAAGGGCATGGTGTTGGCAATTGCCTGCGCTTTAGCCAAGTCCGCGGCCAAGCTGAGACGGAAGGTGCTGCCCTGTCCGGGCGTGCTTTCTGCGGCGACTTCACCGTGCATGGCATTCGCCAGTTGGCGGCTGATCAGCAGCCCGAGGCCGCTGCCGCCAAATTGCTGCGCGGTCTGTGTCCTGTGGGCCTGCTCAAAGGGCTGGAACAGCCGACTCAGGGTCTCGGCATCCATACCTGCGCCGCTGTCGCTGACAGCAAAATAGAGCCTGACAGACGTGCTGTCGATGGTTTGCGCGCTGGCATGCAGCCGCACCCAGCCTTGCGCGGTGAACTTGATTGCATTGCCGCTCAAGTTGAGCAGAATCTGCTGCAGGCGGAGTGGATCAACGCATACCCACTGCGGCAAGTCGGCATCGATGTCGAGCTCAAAGCGTAGGCCCTTGCGTTGCGCCGGGGCCGCTTGCAGTTCGGCGGTGTCACGCAACAGTTGATTCAGGTCGGTTGGCTGCGGCTCGATTTGCAGCTTTCCAGCTTCTACCCGTGCAATATCCAGTGATTCGTTGAGCAGTCGCAACATCATCTGACCGCTGCGCCGCACGGCCTCGGCTTGCAGCCGTTGCTGCGGCTGCAGTTCGCTTTGCAGCAGCAATTCATTCATGCCCAACAGGCCGGTCATCGGGGTACGGATTTCGTGCCCCAAGGTGGAAAGGAAACGCCCCTTGGCTTGCGAAGCGTGTTCTGCCAACTGCTTGGCTTGTTCGGCCATCGCCAGTTGGTGACGCTCCGCCAGACGCTTGCGCCAAGCGAGAAATGCTTGCAGCGCGCCCAGCAGCAGCAGGCCGGCGTAGCTGAGTTGCGCAGGCAGACTCGACCACCAGGCAGGATGCATCACGATGTGCAGCTGAAGAGGAGAGCTCCACTGACCATCCGCGTTTGCCGCAGAGACCTCTAACGCGTACTCACCTGCCGCTAAGCGAGGGTAGCTGCGTTCAGGCGTATTGCCGGTTTCCACCCAGCCCGCATCGACACCGTGCAGACGGAAACGATAGCGATTGGCAGAGGGGTCGGCGAAGGACAGCAAGCGCACGGCAATGCGCAGATCGCTATCGGTGTGCTGAAGGTCGATGATGTCATCACTGGCGAGATCAATGCGTGAACCTGCGCGGGAGACCGACAGCGACTCCCACTGCAGGGATGACTTGCCTTCAATCGACTGTAGTCGACTGGGGTCAAAGGCGATAACGCCTTCCAGCGTTGAGGCAACCAGAATCCCCTCTGCGGTCATGGTAGGAGGGCGCTTATGAAACTCGATACTGGGCAAGCCATCGCGCACGCCGAAAATGCGCAGCTCTGCGGCGCGCATGTCATTTGCGGGCCGATAGCGAACAAGGCCGCGTGCAGTGGTTAGCCAGACTGATTGCTCTGCATCGACGATCACACCGCCAGACTCGACTACCGGCAAACCGCTGGTTTGATCAATACGCTCCTGCAGGCTGAGGCTATTACCATCAATTCGGTAGCGTTCGAGTGCTTCCAGGCGATGCAGCCAAATTTCGCCATCGTCCGTAAAGTCGAATCCGAAGATGCGCTCCGAAGGCGCGCCGATAAGCGTCTCAAAATGGCCGTCCTCCGTGGCTCGGCGCAAGAGTCCGGTCGCCCCGGACCACCACAACCGGCCAGTGCGATCCAGTCCAATCTGCTCGGTATCAGCACTTTCAAGGCCGTGTTGTCCGGGGCGAATATCTTCAAGAACATCGCCGCTCAAGGCGCGATGTTGCAGGCCTCCGCCTTGGGCGGAAAGCCACAAGCCGCCGGGAACTTCCAATAGTTGGTCGACGAAGCCCGCAGGGGTCGAATGGGCTCCTTCTTGTCCATAAATTGTCGTCTTGCCGAGACTAGGCACATAGCGGATCAAGCCACTACTGTGACCGACCCACACATTGCCCAAGGCATCCTCCAGAACCGAGTGCAGTCGCTCGTCAGGAAACCCGCCTGTGGCGTCAAGATGTGCGCTCACGGCCCCTGTCTGAAGGTCAATCCTGTCGAGCCCTCCAGGGAGGCTGACAACCCACACAGCATGAATCGCCGATTTTCCGATGCCACGCGGTACGCTGGTTGCGGTTCGACCGACTTGGAACGCGCTGAAGTTTCGCCATTGTGGATTCAGCCTGCTGAGGCCACCACCAACGGTCGCAATCCAGAGACCGCCTTCATGGTCCTCTAGCATCGCATTGATGACATCCCCGCTCAGAGCTCCCCTGTGCCCAATGGCCGCCGGATGACGGCGCCAGACTTCACCGGGGCGTTGGCTCCAGAGGCCGTCACGCATACCCAGCCAGCGAAGCTGGTTTCGGTCCACCAGAGAAGTCATGACGGCGGAATTTGGTGCGGTATTGTCCGCATGGATATCGCCGTTATGATCTCTTAGAAACAGACCTGCACGGGTGCCAATCTGCAGCAGCCCTTGTTCACCCTTGGACAAACTGGCGATCAGTCTTTGTGGACGAGCGGCGTCGGGTAGTTCAATGGTGTGGAAAGTACTGCCGCGCAGTTGCTGAAAGCCATCCAGCGTCCCGATCCACAAGCCGTCAGGATCGTTGAGCAGTGAAAGAATGGTGTCGTTGATCAACGAGTTTTGATCAGTAGCGCCGTGTTTGAATGCACGCAGCGTATTCTGTTCGTGGTCGAAAAGGTAAAGGCCTGCATCGTAGCCACCCAGCCAAAGGCGGTCTTGTCGATCCGATGCGATGGCATAGACATCCACCATTGTGAAGTCCGACAAACGTGATGAGTTGAAATGCTCAAAATGGGTCTGACTGGCATCTCGCAACACACTCAAACCGCCACCCTCGCAGGCGATCCACAGGCGCTGTCTGGCATCGACATGCAGAGCTTGCACGACGTTGGAGGGTAGTGAGCTTGGGTCGGACGGGTCGTGGCGATAGACGCGGAATCCCACACCGTCGTAGCGCGCCAAGCCATCCGCGGTGCCAATCCATAGATAGCCCCGGGCATCTTGTGCCAGCGAATACACGGTGCTGGAGGGCAGGCCATGTTCGGGGCCAAAATGTTCAAATTGCGGTGTTTCGGGTAAACGTGCTGTGGCCGCGTAAGCAGTGGACAGGAGTTGCAGGAGCGCGCAGAACAGTACGTTCAGCCCTCGTGTTTTGAGTAGCCGTGGCAGCCAAGCAGCGATCGGTTTGCGCGTGACTCGGTATGCTGCGTTACGGCTCATGGGGATTTTTGCGCAGTGGTATGGATGCGATCCTGCCACAGTGCGTTTGCCATGTGCGGCAGGCATGCATTGGAAGCGAGGGAATATGGCATTGGCTGCTTCAATCATTCGACGCGGGTTGGCGGTGCTGGCTGTGCTTGGCACACTAATGGGTGGCTACTTCCTGTTGCAGGTTGGGCGAGAGCTGCTGGCGTTTTGGGCGCAACTGCAAGCCTTGCCGGGCTGGCTGCAATGGCTGGCAGGACTGTTGATGGCCGTGCTGGCAGGCGTCGGGGCGATGCTGCTGTGGGTTTTGCTCACACCGGCCAAGCAACGTATCGCGCCATCCCAAGTCTTGGATCGCAAGGCCATTGAGGGCCGACTGGCGCAATTGGAGGCAATGGGATCCGACACCTCGGCGTGGCGTCACGAGCTGACCGAGTTGGACAAACGGGCAAGCAGCGGGCGCTTGTACGTGGCGTTTCATGGCGATATTTCCAGCGGAAAAACGCGTTTGCTGAAGGCACTCGTGCCGTCTCACGAAGGCACCGTTGACGTGCGTGGCGGTTCGACTGAGCGTGTCCACTACGCCGAGGCATTGATCGCCGCGCAGCCGGTGTTGCTGGCCGATGTGCCGGGTCGTCAACAGGTCCATGGCGAGCGCCACGCTGTCCTGGCTGAGGACGAAGCCGCCCGCGCCCATGTGTTGGTCTATGTGGCTGATGCCGATTTGACGCGCACGCAAGATGCCGATTTACGCATATTGGCGCGATTTGATCGCCCTCTTCTTTTGGTGCTGAACAAGCAGGACCGCTACGACCGCAATGAGCGGGAAGCACTGCGGAGAAACCTGCAAGTGCGCTATGCCCCCTTGGGCATCGAGACGCTGGCGGTCAGTGCAGGGTTCACTGAGCAGGTGACCAAGGAGTGGCCGGATGGTCGTCGCAGCGTGGTCGAGCGGCAACAGCCCGCCGAGGTCAGCGAACTGCAGCGAGCCCTGCTGGCGATAGCGGGTGAGGGGCCGCAGCGCTTCGAAGTCGGCCGCCAACACGCCACTGTGGCGCAATTGGATTCACACATTGTGGCTCAGGAACGCGAAGTGCGCGACCAAGCGGCAGAGCGCATCGTCAGTCGCTACACACGGCGTGCGATGGTGGCGGCGATGGCGAGCGTCGCGCCAGGTACGGATTTGTTGTTGCAGGGCGCGCTCGCCACCGCTCTGGCCAAGGAGCTTGCCGCCCTGCATCGCCTGCGTCTGCGTGACTTGGACGTGGATGCGCTGATGAGTCAGGCGAGCCGTATTGTCAGGACCCGTACCGGCATTGTGCTGGCCATTGCTGGCAATGCCCTGAAGGCATTTCCGGGCATCGGTACGCTGGGTGGTGGCGTGATGCATGCCGTTGCCTACGGACTGATTTTCGACAGTCTTGGCAGGTCCATGAACCGCGCCTTTGCCGACACCGGGGAATGCGACCGCAGCGCCACGCTGGCTGCGTTCGAGGCGTCTTTGGGCCAGGATTCGGGTGCGCAGCTCACGCGTGTCACGGGCATGGTGCGGCAGTTGCTGGATGCCGAACCACCTTCCCCGGCCAGTCGTCTCGGCGGGAAGTCATGACGCGACAGCTGTTCAGATGCCTGCTGATTGGTGGCCTGATTGGTTTGGCGCACGCTGCGGCCAGCGCGGATGAGGTCCCGCGCTGGCGGATCGACCCGGTACATTCGCGCGTGGTTTTGCGCGTTTCGCATGCGGGGTTTTCGAGTGCGTTGGCGACACTTTCGGCACCCTCCGGAGAACTGCACTACGACCCGGAAGACTGGCGTAGTGCGGAAGCACAGGTGGTCCTGGCGTTGTCCAGACTCGACTTTGGCGACGCGGATTGGAACCGACGAATGGCAAAATCGGACTTCTTTGACGTCCGTCGCCACCCGCTGGCGCAGTTCGAATCCACGCGAATTGTGGTGCTTGACTCGACACGCGCCGAGGTGCACGGGCTGTTGACGCTGCGCGGTGTGCAGGTGCCGGTCAGCTTGTCCGTGCAGCGCAACGCCGTGGGTCGCAAATTGCCATGGCTGGTTCGTGAGCGGGTCGGGTTTTCCGCCCGCGCAACACTGCAACGCGCGGATTTCGGGATGGATCGCTACCCCACAATGATCGGTGACGATGTGCAGATCGAAGTGGAGATCGAAGCAGAGCGCGCACGCGAGTGAGCGCTGTGTTCGGCATGGTCTGCACAAGCCCATCTCGGATTCGTCAAATTCGCCGAGTCCGGCACCCTTCCGGGCTTTGGCCCGCCGGATCAATCACTGGCGTGATTGATCCGCTTGCTTGCGATCCATGGCCTGCGGAAACGTGGTGTCCATGGCTCCGCGGGTTCAGATCGTCATTGCTCGTCGTGCGCTTCGCGGGACGCGCTGCGCGCTGGCGATTCGCTGCGCGAGACAGGTGCTGACTGGCGCGCAGGTTCATTGGTAAAGCTCCGCTCGACACGCGGCGCTGGCGCATATCGGGGGCTGGGTGTTGGTAGCGGGCGAGACGACTCAGGACGTTCAAATTGGGCGGGTCTTCCCTGAAGATTGTTGCGAGTCGAGGCTGCGGGAAGCGAAGGCGCCGAGCGCAGGAATGGTTCGGTCGGACGCATGCCGCGTGAGGTCGCGGCGTCAGTTGATCTTGTGGTTGGTTGGGAAAAATAGGGCCTACGCTGATCCGTGGCCGCTTCGCGGGAAGGCCTAGGCACGTATATCGAACCGCGCTGTTCCGAAGCGGCCGGACGAGCCGGGACCGCACGTTGGTTTGCGATAGCGCTGTTGTCTCCCCTGCCGTCACTTGCCGCACGCGATGGTGCGATTTGGCGGCCGCCCAAACCCATGCGGGTCGATGTGCCGATAGCTTGATCCGATCGCAGGGCACGGTTGAACGCGCCGCCTTGCTGGTAAGCGCTCACACGCTCCGCCTCGTTGCGTGCATGTCCAAAGCGAGGTGCAGGATTCACCGAGGCAACTTGCGGTCTCGAGCGGTGCCAGTACCACGCGTAGTGATTGTCCGGCCAGCTATACCGATAGGGTGCGTACCAATGCTGGTAACCCCGGTACGGCCGGTAAGGACCCCAGACGCCACCCCAGCCGACGTGGAAATAGTCACGCGGAAAATAGGTGATGCCGTAGTAGAAATCGGGGTACCAGTAGCTGTCCCAGTACAGGCGATGGATCGGCCAATACAGGCTGTAGTAGGCCGAGTAGCGCCATGGGTCGTCGTCACTGGCGTAGTAATCGCCATAGCCGTTGCCCGCCTCAACGTAGTAGGTGGCGTCGTCGACATACTGGACGTTACGGCCATCGTCGTAGGTGTAGGTGGGATAGGTCACGCAGCCGGACAACAACAGGGCGGCGCAACTCAGAACTATCCGACGCAACATGGCTGAATCTCCTCGCAATGGTTGTGTCCGGCAGAGATCGCAGTCACGCGCCGGGCTGACGCTGGACACTATCGCGCAAAGCATGACGCAGGTTGACATCGGCGTCATGCATCGGTTGCCTTGAATTCAGCCCTCTATTCGAAGCCGTTTGCGAACAAGGCTGTGGGCAGGTTGAGTCCGGTGATGGTGAACTGGTCACGTTCATTGCCGAGGATCTGTTCAACGCCACTGCCCTGTACCCGGACACCCAGAACGACGTCGTGTGTCGGCATGCTGAAACTGACAGCGCAGACAATACGGCTGCCAGCCGCAAGGCTGGACACCGGGAGGTTTTGATCGCAGTGCACGATGCTATCCGCCGGGAGCCCGAGTGGCGTGCAATTCACCGATACCGCTGGATCCGGGCCGTTGTTGACGCAATGCAGCGTTCCCGCAATGGTGTCGCCTGGCTCGGCGAAGGACGGAAAGTCGCGAACTTCAGCTTGCAGCTCGACTTCAGGTGGCAACGGCGATGAGGCAATGAGAACTTGCGCTGTCTCGTTGCCAAGCGCTGGGTCTGCAGTGGTACTCGTGGCGGTGACGCTGATACTGATGTCATTGCCGCTGGTGGGCATCACGAAGTCGAGGTCACAACTGATGCTGGCATTCGCGGCCAGACTCGCCACAGTGTCGCCGGGAAGGCACACGATGTTGGTGCCTGGCGGTGGTCCGACAAACTGGCAAGTCGCGTTGATGGCGATGTTTGGACCTTGGTTGCCGCACAGCACGTGCAGGTGAACGGTGTCGCCAGGACGGGCACTCGCAGTGCCTTCCACGAAACGGACTTCCATGTCTGCCATCGCAGGCGGGTTGTTGAGACTGATGGTCTGCGTGGCGCCGTTATTGTTGATGATCGCGTCGTGACCATTCGCCGATGTGCTGGCCGTCAGAGTGGTGTTGCCACTGCCCGGCATGGGGAAACTGAAGTCGCAGGTGACCATGGTGCTGGCCGCAAGGTTTGCAGGCAGGCTCGGGGTGCAGGTTGGCGCGACGCCAGCTGGCAGGCCGGTGATGAGACAAACGGCTTGTTCCGCGGCGTCCGGTCCATTGTTGCGACAACGCGCCTGACCGCTGATCAGCGCGCCCACATTGGCGTTGATGGGCAGTCCGAACAGACCCGCCTGCATATCGTTTTCGATAACGACAGGCGGTGTAGTCGGCAGAATGGTCACGACATCCGTATCGTTGTCGTGTTCCGGGTCAGCTAAAGCCTGTGAAGTTGAGGCCGTCAGTTCGAGGTCGCCCACTGCAGGCATGTCGGTATCAATACTGCATACGATGGACGCACCGCTGGCGAGTGTCGCGGCCGGGGAATCGGGTACGCACACGGTGTCGATGTCCGCCGCTCCGCTGATATCACAGTGTACCCAGAGGGCTTCATCGGGCCCGGTGTTGATGCAGGTCTCGGTGCCGCTGATCGGATTGCCCGCATCCGCGTTGAGCGGAAAGCCCGTCAGACTAACTTGGATGTCTGCGCTGCTGGGCTCGGTGGTGGACTCGAACACGACGTAGACCGTGCTTGCAAAACTGAAATCCTCGACCGTGCAGGTGAGTTGATCCGACGACACCGAACTGCATCCGCCCCAACTGGCGACACTGCTTTCGCCATTCGGGATGGCCGTCAGTACGATGTTGCTGCTGGGGGTATAGCTTTCGACGCAATCCACACCGCAGTCGATACCCGTGGCTGTAACCCGACCGCCGCCGCTGCCAGACTTGCTGACTGACAGGGTGGGGTTGCTGCTGAATTCGAAAGCGCCAAGATCACAATCGGCAAGCCCATCGCCACGGTTGAGGATGTCCTGCGGGCGTGACAGATAGCGTTGATCCGCCGTGATACTCAGCCCGCTGCTGTTGCGGCAGGTCGCGGCGTCGATCGCTACGCTGTCGGCTCTTAGTGCGATGGTCTGGGTCTTGCCACCGTTGTCGGCAAGGGCGAGCAGCGATGCCGGCGTGTTTGGCAGGGTGAAACCACTGCACGACGCATCGCTCGAGAGATTGCCGCCGAAGGCAATGAGGCTGCCACTGCCAGCGCAGTGATCATAGCCGCTGGGTGCGGCGCCGATGGCGTCGCTGACGATACTGTTGGCGATTTTCAGATCGCCTGACACGCTTGTGTAGAAGCTCATTCCGTCGTGGGTGACCGCACCGTTGCCGACAAAGGTGCTGTGCGAAATGTCGGTGCGCGGCGAACTACCGCCTAAGGTATCAATCGTGGCGATCGCGCCACCCGTAGTCGCGCTGTTTTCGATGACTTTGTTGCCAACAAAGCTACTGTTGTAGATCGTGGTGTTGGCAGCATTG
>Ga0075163_10014636_pt1 | contig 10115 bp, 7 predicted proteins | sample JI1023141ADNA_FD_71478 | JGI IMG/M metagenome (GOLD analysis project Ga0075163, IMG submission 71478) | Wastewater effluent complex algal communities from Wisconsin, to seasonally profile nutrient transformation and Carbon sequestration -... | ecosystem: Engineered > WWTP > Effluent > Algae... | reverse complement strand
TTGCCCGTCCGCCGGGGTCCTGGCCCGCGTGTTCGGCGGGGGCGTCCACAGGAAGTCCGGGTGCTTGTTGGTGTACCACTCGCCGCCGATGATGGCTCCGTCGGCGTCGAGCTCGAGGTCGTACAAATAACGGACCGTGCGCAGCTGGTCGCGGGCCGGGCTGTCCTCGACGGTGTGGCTCGGCCGCGTCTCGACGACGTACGTCAGCTGCATCATCACCCCGACGAACGCCGTCGCCGCGGCCGACCGGTGGCCGCGGAAGTGGTCGCGCGTATAGTCGGCGCGGCCGACCCGCGCCGCCGCGACGGTCGGCGCGTAGCGGCGGGTCTGCGGGTTGAACAGCGCGTAGCGATAGGCGTGCAGCGGCTGGTTCCACACCTCGTAGTCGTAGGTCGCGTCCATCACGAGGCTGCGGCGGCACGCGCCGAGCTGGTTGACGACGCTCAGGTGGAACGTGCCGGGGTTGGTGTCGAAGCAGCGCTCGGACGACAGGCGGCCCGACGAGTCGAGCGCGGGGTCCTTGTCGTTGCAGCGGCCGCCGACGAACCGCGAGACCGTGTCCGCGTTGGCCCACAGCAGGGTGGCCAGGCCCTTGATGTCCGACGGGTAGAACCGCAGGCGCGTGCGCCCGTCGGCCGCGAGCACGTCGACGGCGCGGCGCGGGCGCGGCAGGCAGTACGACGCGGGCGCCCAGCCGTGGCAGATGCCCATCCACGACTCGACCTCGCCGCTCGCGTCGTAATAGTACTTGCCCTCGGCCCACATCCGCTGCGTGAGGCCCATGTCCGCGTCGCCCACGAGGATGTCGTACTTCTCCGCGGGCGCCAGGCGATCGATCGCGTCGCTGTCGCCGCGGGCCACGATGTCGCGCGCCGGGTGGCGCTGGATATGTTCGTAGTTGAGGCGCCAGTCGGCGGCGCCGGGGAACTGCTCGTCGGCGTAGCGCTTGCCGAGCACGCCGGTGTACAGCGCCCAGTAATCGTCGGACCACGGCGACTCGGCGAGCGTGGCGGCGGCGAGGCCGGCGGCCTGCATCGCCTCGAGGGTGCGGTGCTCGAGGCGATCGACGAGGCCCTCCGCGCGGTCGGAGTCGGCGCAGGGCGCCCGCCCGGGCAGGATGTCGCCGAGGCGGATCAGGACCCCGTTGTCGAGGGTCGACAGCGTCTTGCGCAGCGTGTCGCGCCCGGACACGTCGCGGCCGGCGCGGATGTCCCCCGGCGAGAACGCGGTCTCCACGGCGAGCATCTGGCCGTCGACGTCGTACTTGGCGGGGACGCGGGCGAGGGTGGCGGCCGGATCGCGGTCGAACTCCTCCAGCATGGCTTCGACGAGTGGTTGCATATGGTGTCTCGCTCAGCAATCCGCGTGCCATTCGTCGGACCCGCGGGAGGGTGTGATTCACGGGGTGGACATCGGCGCGGGCGCGGGGCAGATGCAGCGATTGCGGGGACCTGCAGGCGCTTCACGCCGGAGATTCAGGGGCCGGCGTGCTCGACCGAGACCACGCAGGTCGTCGACCCGACGTCGACGCTCACGATCACCGGGAACCCGTCGCGGGCGGCGAACACCGTCGTCACCTCGGCGTCGTCGAGCACGCGGTCGACGACGAAGCTCTGGTCGGTCAGGCCGGCTTGCAGCGGACCCCCGTCCGCGCGGGTGTGGGCGCGCCCGAGGCCGTACTCGAGCGTGAACACCACGCTCCCGGGGCCGACCTCCCGCCGCCACCCGGTGCGCCGGGCCTGGCCGTAGACCTGGCCGAGCACGCCCGTGATCCTGCGGTCGAGCTCGGCGACGCCGGTGTCGTCGATGTCCCCCGCCGTCCCGACGCCGGTCGTGACGCCGGTCGTGACGCCGGTCGTGACGCCGGTCGCGGGGCTCGTCGGGGAGGTGGTCGTGGTGTCGTCGTCGGGGCGACAGTCGCGTCCGCCGGTCGACGCGCAGGCGACCAGAGCCAGCAGCAGCGCCGGCTGCAGGCCCCGGCGGGGGCGCCGGGGCGAAGGAACGACAGGGGCAGCGGTCATGGTCACCTTGCAGCTTTCTCGGCGGTCCGTCGGGGGCGACGCGCGTCGCATCAGAGCTTCGTCTCGAACACGACCTTGACCCGCTCGATCACCTCGAGCTCCCCGGCCATGATCGGCGTCGGGCTCGCGGTCTTGCGGGTCAGCTCGCGCGGCTGGGCGCCGACGCCGTCGAGGATCTCGACCTGGAGCGGCCCGCCGAGCTCCACCCGGAGCCGCTTGGCCACCATTTCGGCGTGCTCGTGCGCCTGGGTGGTCGCCAGCTTGAGCGCCCTGTGGCGCGCCTCGACGTCGTTGTGCAGCCCGAAGGACACGTCGCCGCCCTCGTTCGCGCCGGCGGCCACGCCCGCGTCGAACACCGCGGCGACCTTGTCGAGCGGCGAGCGGACGTGGACGCTGTTGTTGACGCGGTAGCCGACGAGCACGTTCGACTTGGTGGCCTCGACCCATTCATACACGTGCTCGAGCGTCAGCGAGTCGGTCTGGATCGCCTGCTCGGGGATGCCCAGGAGGCGGACCGCCGCGATGACGCGGCCCGCGACCGCGGCGTTGGCCGACGCGGCGTCCTGCGCCGTCGTGGCCTGCGCGCGCACGCCGAGGCGCACGTTGGCGACATCGGGGCGGGCCGTCACGCTGCCCTCGCCGATGATGGTGATGGTCCCGAAGTGTTGCTTGTGGTCGTCGCTCATGGTCGAGGCGAAGAGCAAGGGCCATGCCACGGCGGAGCTGCTGTGCTCGCCGGGAGATCCGCGCCGCGCCGTCGGCACGTCCTGCACACGCCCGCAAACCCCGGGTCCGCGGGCGAGCGGCCTGCACACCGCCGTGGATATGCAGCGATTGCATCGACACGCACCGGCGGGCGAACGCCCCGCGGATTTGCCCCGACAGACCGGCGCGCCGGCGTTGGTACGGTCCTTGCTGCTCGATCGGTCAGACGATCGAGCAGCGCAGGCGCTGACGGAGGTTCATGCCCATCATCCCCAAAGAGTCACTGTTCCGCGAGATCCGCCGCGTGTCCGCGGCCTGGGTGCCGGAGGCGTCCTGGTTCAGCATCCTCAACGACACGCAGCGACGTGCGCTGCTCGGGCTGCGGATCCAGAGCAACGAGCTGACGACCCTGCGCATGATCCAGGCGGCGCGCCGGAGCGTGGGGGCGCGGACGGAGGCGGTGCCGTCGCGGGTCGACTGGCGCGCGTGCGACTGTGTCAGCCCGGTGAAGAATCAGGGGTGCCTCCCGGCGTCGGTGACGTTCGCGACGATGGCCGTGATCGAGTCGATGGCCGCGATCGAGAAGGGCGAATTGCTCGAGCTGTCCGCGGCCGATCTGGCGTTCGGTCCGGTGCACGACAAATTGCACGAGTCGACGTGGCCGTCGACGGCGCTCGAGGAGGTCAAGCGCCGCGGCGTGGTCGAGGAGGCCGCGTTCCCCGCGTGCGCCATGTTCGGGGCGACCGGCGCGTTCACCTGCGGCGTGCTGGCGGAGCGCGAGCACCGCGTGGTGCGGGTCCGGGAGTCCTCGCTGTTGTTCGGCATGGCCGAGCGCAAGCGCTGGCTCGCCGAGGTCGGGCCGGTGCTGGCGGGCTTCAAGGTGTACGACGACTTCTTCTCGTATCGCAGCGGCGTGTACACGCACGTGATGGGCGCGATGGCTGGTTATCACCTCGTCGCGGTCGTCGGCTACGACGACGACGAGGGCTGCTGGATCTGCAAGAACTCGTGGGGCGAGGCGTGGGGCGAGCAGGGGTTCTTCTCGATCGCCTATGGCCAGTGCGGCATCGACGAGACGAGCGCCGAGACCGACGACGCCGACGAGCCGCTGCACCTCCCGTTCTGGGGCGTGCGCGGCGTGACCCTGCCGACGCGGCCGGCCCCGCGCGTCGAGGCGGTGCACGCCGCCCGCCGCCCGGATGGTCGCGTGGACGTGTTCGCGGTCTCGGCCGGCGGCTCGGTCGCCCACGCCCAGCCGCCGCGCGAGAAGGGTGAGCCGTGGCGCCACGCCGACCTCGGCGGGAAGTTCGTCGAGGTGATCGCCGCGAACGACGCCGAGGGTCGCCGCGAGCTGTTCGCGGTCGACACGGACCGCCGCGTGTGGGTCAATGCACAGTCCAGGTCGCGCGCGGGCGAGTGGCGGGGCTGGCGACGGATCGGCGGGAACGCGCTGCAGATCGCGGCGGCGCAGAACGATGACGGTCGCCTCGAGGTGTTCGCCGTCGGCGACGACGGCAAGCTCCGCCACGCCCGCAAGCTCCCGCTCCTCGACAACAGCTGGGGCGCGTGGCAGGAGCTCGGCAGCGGGTTCCGCGACATCGTCGTGCTGCCCGATCGCCACGGGCAGCTCACGCTCCTCGCGGTCGGGCTCGACGGTGCGCTGTGGATCCGCGCCCAGACCGGGACGGAGCCGGACCGCTGGAGCCCGTGGAGCAGCGTCCACGGCGGAGTGAAGCGCATCGCGGCGGTGCCCGACGCAGACGGCGACCTCGTCGTGTTCGCCATCCATAACGATGACAGGCTGTATCAGCTGACGCGGACCCGGCCCGACGGGGCGTGGGGTCCGTGGCGAGTCGTCGGCGGGATCTGCCACGAGGTCCGCGCGGTGCGGGCGAGCGACGGTCTCATCTCGGTGGTCGCGCGCACGGACGAGGGGGTGGCGCTCATGCGGCAGGCGTCGACGCGGACCGACGCCTGGGATCCATGGCGACTGCTGACCGGCCTGGTCAGGCGAATGGACGCGGCGAGCGAGCGAGGCGGCGAGATCACCGTGGTCACCGTCGATCTGGACGGACACCTGCGCAGCATCGTCGACGAACCTTCGCCGACCGCCTCCTGAGGCCCGCGGCCGCCGTGAGGGACGGCGCCCACAGCCATCCCCGCGTGTGGAACCGGAGTGCCTACGACATCACCAATATTTCGGCTCTCCGAGAGCCTGAACACCGTTTATTTGTCACCCGCGCATCAAATACAAATAGTGCGAGCGGAATGGTTCCAGCCCGTGAGAGCCAGTCCTCAGCCCAGGCCCAAGGCCGCCACGCCCCCCGGCTCCTTCGCTACGGACCGCTCGCCGGCGAGACTGGCTATCTTCGCCGCAGGTGGCGAACACCTCGCCCTCGGCGCCGCCAGGCTCGGGGAACTACCCGTTCGGTTCCACCTCGTACGCGGCGCAGGTGCCCTCCGGCGTGCTCGGCCCTGGCTCTCGCTGCCGATGGCGAGTTCGCCGACGGCGTCGGTGTCATCGGCGTCGACTGCGGGCTGCCAGCCGTGCTGCGCCGACTGCGCGGCACGGATTGTAGCTCGGAACAGCGCGTTTTTGTTATACTGGCGCCGGAAAGTCGAGCCAGCACCCTGACAACGCCGTCCGCCATTGTCAAATCCGCCGAAATCGAGTCGAAGCTACGTGAGCTGGCCGCCAAGTACGCTCAGCAACTGAGCCGAGTCACGGGAGTGCGAATGGCGGCGATGACGGACGACGACACGTCTCATTTCCTAGTATATCGCGTCCTCGGGGTCGGTCACGAGGAGGGCCGGCTCATTGACCAGTATCAGAATAAGGGGCGTTTTCTCTACAAGTATGCCGGCGCGCTCTTAGAGGAATCCGCGAAGCTCTGTCTTCAGGAACGTTTCCCGGACGCCAAATCTCTCCGCCTTCCGAATAGTCTTGGTAAGAGCCCAAAAAATTCGAGATCGATTGCCTTATCGAGAATGATGCGATCGAGATCAAGTGGCGAGACGCGACCACCGACGGAGACCACATCTTAAAAGAGCATACGCGGCTTCGAGTCATTGCGGCGGCGGGATATCGGCCCGTGCGGGTCATGTTTTTTTACCCTAACAGGGATCAGGCTAAGAAGGTACAGGTTGCGTTGGAGGCGCTGTATGGAACCGTTTCCGGGCTCTACTTCCATGGCGACGCGGCATGGAAGTACGTCCATGAACACAGCGGGGTCGATCTAAAGGCGATCTTCGAGCGGATTGCGAAGGAGCGTGATACATGACGTGGGAACTGCACCTCGGGGACTGTCTTGCGGTGGCGGGTCGCCTCCCCGCCGACAGTTGTGCGTTGATCTACCTCGATCCCCCGTTCTTTACGAAGAAGCGCCACTCCATGGTCACGCGTGGGCGGGACAGGTCGTTCTCATTCGACGACCTCTGGGCTTCAACGGCCGAGTATGGCGACTTTTTGCTTGCCCGGATCAGACAATTTCATCGTGCGCTGGCGGATCGAGGCTCGATCTTCTTTCACTGTGATCGGACCGCATCCCACATCGCACGAGCGGTCTTGGACGCTGTCTTCGGTGAGCGGTTCTTCCGCTCCGAGATCATCTGGCATTATCGCCGGTGGTCGAACGCGCAGCGCGGCCTGCTTCCGCAGCATCAGACGGTCCTTTGGTACTCCAAGACCGATTCGTATGTCTTCAACCCGATCTATGAGGCGTACTCCCCCTCGACCAATGTTGATCAGTTACTCGCCCGTCGGGAGCGAGACGAGCACGGGAAATCCATCTACGCCAGGGACGAGGGCGGACGCATTGTCCCAAGTCGAGCGAAGCAGGGGGTTCCGATGGGGGATGTGTGGGATATCCCCTATTTAAATCCGAAGGCCAACGAACGCGTTGGGTACCCGACACAGAAGCCCATTTTGCTGCTCGAGCGGATCATTCAGCTGGCATCCTCGCCCGGTGACGTGATCTTGGACCCGTTCTGCGGGAGTGGGACTACGCTGGTCGCCGCGAAGTTGCAGGGGCGTCGGGCCATCGGCGTCGACGTCTCGCAGGATGCGATCGACCTGTCGCGGGCGCGCTTAGAGAACCCGACGAGGACCGAGTCCAGGCTGACGCTGGTAGGGCGTGATACGTACGAAGAGGCGGATGGTGACGCGCTCGCATGCCTGCGAGGGGTGGACGCGATCCCTGTGCAGCGCAATAGGGGTATCGACGCGATCGTCCCGTGTCGAGATGGTGCAGGGAATGCGCTTGTACGAGTTCAGCGCAGCCACGAGACGATCCCCGAGGCGGTCGGGGCGCTGCAACGCGCGGCCGTTCGGAAGGAAGCGGCTCGCCTCATCGTCGTGGTGACCTCGAACAGGCCGAAAGACTATCGCCCTCCCGCTGGATGCGAGCTCGTTATGACCGCCGGCGCCGCGATCCAGGCGGTCTTAGACACACCGGCGGATGTCCAGCCTGCTCCTCAAAAATCGTTAGGTGAGTCAAACGCTCGCCAGAAACAGCTCCGGCTGTTGGGTGGCGACTGAAGGACTCCTGTTAGACGAGTTCTCAAGCGCGAGGAACGCACCCTAATATTGGGTCTTGCATCACTAAGACCCGGAGGTTGTCCCTTGCCTGACTTCCTGGGGTAGATATTTGTCGTAAGTTCGCCGCAGATAACTCAGAGCGGAGTCCTCGGATGCAGAATACTCCAATTGCTTTCGGAAAAACTCCAGTCGACCCCGACAATTCTCGATGATCTGAGACCACGTCATTGCCCAGATCGTAATCCCATTGTCTGAATCGTGAATCATCCCAGGGGGACGGTTCGCCTGCTTGATTTCATGGCGTGCAAAGGCATCCATCTCGTTCGAGACTACCCAAAATGACCAGCGCGTAGATGTGTCGCGAAACCGCTCGTCCTCGGCAACGGCGAATGCGTAATGCTTAATTTGAGTTATTACACCGGCATCAATCTTCTTGTTTGGTCTCTTTAATTCTACAACAAGGTGATGCCGAAGTTCCTCTCTTGGTTGCGGTACGCGCTGAGAAAGCATTAGGTCAACAATTCTCCTGCGCCCATCGACATCGGTTACCTCCTCAAGAGGCTCTGAAGACTCCGACTCGCTTCGTTCTCCAAGAGACTCAAGATGCTTCTCAAGCACCGTAGTCAGACTCTGGTCGTCCACGGCGAGGTTGAATTCTTCACCAAAAACCCACGTGTTCTCCGCGAGAAGCCGATGTAATTGGGAGCGTTCTAGCAATACATCGCGAGTCCGGCCGAACACTAGAACTTCAAGTCCCTTGAGAAACTCAAGCCGGTCTGCAATATTCTTTGACGCATTAATCACCGCTGACAACGTCGTATGTTCGAGCAACTGCGAAAGTTCTAGCCGCTTCTGAAATGGAAGATCAAGAACTTCCGACAGGATTTTCTGAGTCTCAGCGGGACCATGCTCGATGGCTTGGCGAAGCAAACGAAATGTCAGTTTCTTAGCTTTTTGTTCTTCGCTCTCAAAATCGGGCAAGTATTCACCAACATGAAGCGCGCAGACGTCAAATACTTGACGCTGTACTCGTTCCACTGCTGATGCTGGATCATTTTGATAAGGGTAAATATTCTGGGCTCGCCATTGCTGCACCTTTTCGGATGCTAGAGAAGCGGCTCGTTCGCGAAAGTGTCGCCGCATTTCATCTCGCGCCTTTCCAACAAGGGCGCGCACTTTCGGGTTCATTTCGTCGAGTTCAAGCGCTCCAGACTCGTGGAGAGGACGAAATGCACTTGCTTTTAGATAGGCTGTAAAGTGAAATCCCGGCGCTTGGATCGAAGGGGCTATTTCCTTCAATGTGAAACCGCCCTCATCACAGAGACATAGCGCTCGTGTTGTCGGGCGAGACCATTCAATGATAAGAAGCTTTGCAGTGAAGGGCTCTCCATCTGTAGATGTATCAAGATCTAGTTCTATTTTATTCAGACAAAGAGCATGAGGGTTCAGTCGCTCTCCCTCATATATCACGACAACATTGGGATACTCCAGAAGATACGGAGCAAAGTGCTCTGTGATTTCCGCTCTTGCCTTATCCCCCTCAAGCCCGCTGAGATTATGATACAACGCCGAAATCTGGGTGCGAGTGCCAGTCTTCTCGCCTTCAACTTTATAAGGTTCATGCAATTGGAATCGATCCATTTGGGCATTGTCCCCAATCACTTTGCACTCATACGTTGCACCTTCCTTCTTGTACCGGCTCTGCCATTCAACGCGTGCTCCTAGCGCGAACGCCTTAAATCGGCCTTTGCCGTCTTTCCCGTGAAGGATGCGGCCGGTTCTCGTTCGTCGTGCTTCCCGTTTCCAGGATCCACCCAAAGAGGAGAAACGGCTCTTAACTTCCTCCGGGGATAGGCCATCACCATCATCCGCTACTTGGATCGTCTCAATCCCTTCCAGGGGATTTCTAATAAACGAAACCTCAATTTGGGATGCATCAGCATCGAGGGCATTCCAAATGAGTTCTGCGACAGCTAGAGTCGGTTTTCGCGTCTTAGCCAGATCGCGAAGATGATCTGGCTTGACAGCAACCGGGACCAGTTCGAGGGTCGACATGGCCGGGAGTCCATACCATGTGACTGGTCTCGGTTCCAGAAGGGAGCTAGCTGATGAATAACTACTGCGCCGAGTGCGGCATCTTTATTTTACGAACTTAACCGTGTTTTATCCGACGTCTTGTGGCCGATCTACAGTAGCTGAACCCGTCTGGCGCGGGGAACCGGCGGCTCTCCGCGTCGCCCGCGCGCCACTCCGGCTCCCCCGGCCTGTTTCGCTGAGCAGGCGGTGGAGGCACTGGACGCTGCGCGGGCGATGACCGGCGGTCGGAAGAACTGGCTCTTCCTGCAAAAGAAGGCCGCGACGCGGACGCGACGCGACAACGATGACGAGGGATGACGCGACGACGACAACGACGAGCCAAGATTGGCAGCGGCGACGGCGACGTGAGCAGTGAGGCGATATCGACGTCGCTCACTGGGCGTGTCGTCATCGCTCGCCACGTTGACGTTGCGCGAATCGTTGCGCATCGCGTCGTCGCGACCTTGTGCCGATCGAGGAAGCTGATCGGCTCGGGGGCTTGGGATGCAGACCCTTCCCTCTCTTCTCCTGGCCCCGATGCGCACAGACGCGATCTCGTCTTCGTCTCGAAAATTCGTCCCGATTTTGTCGCGAATCTGGCGGTTTCCGAAACATTCTTTTGTAAAACGCTCCGTAGATGGCTTTAGCACATGCAATACACGATATCACCAATATCCCGTCTAATCGCCATTTGAATCGCAAGCTGGTCCCGGAAGATCGGTGTTCTGCCTGCCGATGCCCAGCGCGTCCCGGCCACAGGTAAATCTGGTCCGAAG
>Ga0075163_10014635_pt1 | contig 10115 bp, 5 predicted proteins | sample JI1023141ADNA_FD_71478 | JGI IMG/M metagenome (GOLD analysis project Ga0075163, IMG submission 71478) | Wastewater effluent complex algal communities from Wisconsin, to seasonally profile nutrient transformation and Carbon sequestration -... | ecosystem: Engineered > WWTP > Effluent > Algae... | reverse complement strand
TAGCCACCGAAGATGGCACCCAGGTCAGGATCACGCCTTCCGTCGCTACGGGTGATGGGCGTCCTGCGAACGTTCCCTACACGGTGGACCTCGACCAAGGCGAGAGTTATCAGGTACAGGCCCTTTCCGATGCTGCCGACCTGACCGGTACGTTGATCGAGGCCACAGAGGCTAGCGGTAGCTGCCGTCCTTTTGCAGTACTAGGAGGCTCCACCTGTGCTTCCGTGCCTGCGGGATGCTCAGCCTGTGACGCCATATTCGACCAGATGCTACCCATATCCGCCTGGGGTGAGCGTTACTACACGGTGCCGATCAATGGGGTGAACACAGCGACCTTCAGGGTCCTTGCCCATACAAACAACACTTCCGTTACCATCGGCAGTGCCCCTGCGGTAGTGCTGCAGGCCGGCCAAACGCATGAGGTGAATGGCAGCAACGCGGCAGTATGTATCAATGCATCGCAACCGGTGAGCGTGGTGCAACTGATGGAAGGGTACGCATGTGCGGCGGTCGGCGATCCATCCATGCTCGTACTTTCTCCGGCCGACCGGATCTCCTACCAAGCTTCCTTCCATTCCGTCAATTCACCACAGGTCAACCAACACAGCGTCTCGTTGGTAGTGCCCACTGCGGCTATCGGACAGCTCACACTCGACGGACTTCCGGTCAACAACGCACTCTTCCAGCCCTATCCGGCTTGTCCGGAGCGCTCCTTTGCTCGTGTGCCGGTGGGTTCAGGCGTACATCGCTTGGCATCGCCTGCGGGCTTCCAGGCCTATATGTTCGGAATTGGATGGGGTGAGAGCTATGCAAGTTCCGTGAACGGTATCGGTCAGGTCCAGGTCCAAGAGGATTCCCTGGTCTGTGGAGGAGGCACCATCACCCTTCAAGCTCCTTTCCCGCTCAACAACGCGGAATGGACCACCGCGACCGATCCCGACAACCCGTTCGCGTCCGGTCCTGCGATAACGATAACACCGAACGGGAGCGAATCCTATACCGTTACGGGCACCCTCGCTGTAAGTGGTTGTCCGCGGTCATTCACCTTCCATGTCGGCGTACCACTCACCATTCCGACGCTGCTGACCGCCAATGGCCAACCCGCGATCAATGTCTGTCAGTATGAGCCTCTTCAATTGGCTTTGGTGCCTCCGCCTGATACGGCCTGGTTCGATATCGACTGGAGTCCTTCGAACCTCTTGAACCATCCCAATATTGCCGAGCCTTTGGCAAGTCCACAAGCCGATACATGGTTCAAAGTGTCCGTTTCCAGCCCTTCGGGTTGCGGTGACATGGTGGATAGCATCCTGGTGAACGTTACGCCGGCCCAGATCCTGGACATGTCGGTCTTCAGTGAACCGACCACAGTATGCGCCGGTGCGACGGTGCAGTTGGCGAGTAGCGCATTGCGTGTGGTGGCAATGGACAACTTCGACGGTAATGCCAGTACGATGTGGACCGCCATCCAAGGGGGATCCCCATCCAATGCTTGCGGAGCTCTAAGTGGGATGGCCTTGCGCTTCGGCGGGAACGGTACACGATCCGCCCAAACGATCGGCCTGAACACCACCAACGGAGGTGAGATCCGGTTCAGATTGAAGATCGCGCAAGGATTGGCTCCTTGTGAGGCAGCAGATAGCGGGGAAGACGTGGTCTTGGAGTATTCGATGAACAATGGGCTCAATTGGAACAACCTGCACACCTATGGTGCTTTCGATCATTCGGAACTGGCCGCGATCGAACAGGTCATCCCGGCCCCTGCTCAAGGCCCGAACACCATGTTCCGGATCCGGCAGCTAGCCAATTCAGGCACGGAACAGGATATCTGGCTCATTGACGAATTCTTCATTGGTAGGTATGACGATTCCTGGTTGGACTATACGTGGAGCGGATCGAACGTATCCACCCCTGACGCCCCGCAATCGTCAGCAACTCCCACCACCAGTGGTTGGTATGTGCTGAACGGCGTTGACCCCACGGCAGGCTGCACCTATACGGACTCTGTCCAGGTCACGGTGGAACCCGTGTTCACCATTGCCCTTGGCAATGACACCACGCTTTGCGACCCGGGCGATCTGGTCCTTACCAGTACACCTTCCTACCAAGGGGCGATCTCCTATGTATGGACACCGGACGATGGCACGCTCAGCGCCACGAACACGCCCTCACCCTTGGCCACGCCCACGGCGACCACCACGTATACTGTACATGCGACAACAGCCAGCGGATGTACCGATAGCGCTGATATCACCATCACGATGGGCACCCTTGAAGGACTGACGATCCAGTCGAGCAGCACCTCCATCTGTCAGGGACAGTCCGTGGAGTTGAACGCTATGCCTGTGGGCGGATCAGGGCTCAGCTATGCCTGGACCGGGGCAGGGCTGAACAACACGACGACCGCAGGTCCAATAGCAACCCCGACCGTGACCACCACCTACACATGCACCGTGTCGGAAGCTGCCAGTGGGTGCACCCGGTCGGCCAGCATCACCATTCAAGTCACCACAGGGTACACCGTGAGTGTCGGTCCGGACCTGGACCTGTGTACTGTTCTGGGAGAAGAGTTGTTCGCCACGCACAACATACCCAACCCGACGTACACTTGGGTACCTGCCGCCAACTTGAACGCCGCGAACATCCAAGGACCCGAGATCCTGATCGACGCCAGTGCCACGTTCGTTGTCACCGTATCCGATGCGAATGGCTGCTCAGCGACCGATACGGTGGTGGTGGCCCGCGCCTTGGAAGGTGTGCCAAGTGAAGTGACCGTGATGAGTTGCGCGGACAGCGCACCAGTACTCGCCGCACCCCTCACCGATGTAGCCTACGAATGGAGCACCGGCGCGAACACCGCAACCATCACTGTGCAGGCCTCTGGGTCCTACACGGTGACCATGACCGATGTCGACGGATGCGAGGCCCACACCACCTTCCAGGTCGCACTTGACCCTTTGCCCATCGTTGACCTGGGACCCGACCTTTCGCTTTGCGGCGTCACATCGCATCCGTTGAGCACTGGCAACCCTGAGGCCACGACCACTTGGAGCCACGGCCCCACATCGGCTGATATCACGATCACCGCTTCAGGCACCTATGCGGTGACGGTCACTGATGCGAATGGTTGTACCGCTTCCGATAGCATCTCGATCGCACTCCATGCCGGTCCGATCGATGTATTACAGGATGTGACCGCTTGTAGTACTACCTCGGTATCGCTCGATGCCGGCAACCCGGGAGCTTCCTTCCTGTGGAATACCGGAAGCACGGAACAGGTTCTGGACCCGAACACCAGTGGGACCTATAGCGTGACCATCACCACCCCTGAGCAATGCAGCGCCACGTTCGATGCGGAGGTGTTGTTGACCGAACCACCCATCGTTGACCTAGGCCCCGATACCAGTATCTGTGAAGGTGAACAGATCACCTTGACCGTAGGAGCGCAAGCCGGGAACATAGCGTGGTCCAACGGGTCGACACTTCCAGCTATCGAAGTGGACCAGTCAGGAACCTTCACGGTAACGATCACCAACGGAACATGTATCGCTAGTGATGCGATCCAAGTGAGCCTCTTGGACCTGCCCGCGGATTTGCTCCAGGACATCACCCAGTGCATCGACCAACCCACCATTCTCAACGCGGGTGGACCCGAAGCCACCTATCTCTGGAACACCGGGGCCACCACGCCCGGTATCACCGCTACCAACAGCGGCAATTATTCCGTGCAGGTCATCGGAGAGAATGGATGTCCCGCGACCTTCAACGCCAATGTGCAACTCATCCAGCCACCAACGGTCGACCTTGGCGCCGATACGGTCCTCTGCGAGGGGCAATTGCTCCGTCTCGACGCCGGTAACCCAGGAGCCTCCTTTCTTTGGAACAATGGGGCCACTACACGCCGCATGACTGTGAGCGGGACCGGCACCTACTCAGTGACCGTGAACAATGGATGCGTGCGCTCCGACGACTTGTCGGTACGATTCGACCCATCGCCAGCCAGCATGGCAGTGAAGGAGTTCCACACCTGCCTGGACGATGAGCCGAAGTACGTGGTCCTGGATGCCGGCAACTCCGGTGCTTCCTTCGATTGGTCGACGGGGGAGTCCTCCCAGGTGATCATGGCTGGAGCCTATGGCATCTATTATGTGCAGATCACCAACCAATTCAACTGCTCGGTCAGGGATTCCGCCCAGGTCTTCGAATTCTGTCCAGCGACCATCTTCGTCCCGAACACCTTCACTCCCAACGGGGACGGCTTGAACGATGTGTTCATACCCGTTGGCAAGAACATCGCCGAGCTCCAGTTGCGCGTCTTCGATCGCTGGGGTGGACTGTTGTTCGAAACAACGGACCTGACGATGGGGTGGGACGGCACTTATGCTGGCGAGCTGGTGAAGAACGACATGTACGTTTGGCGGATGACCTACAAGTTCTTCACCGATGAGGTTGGTTCTGTGGGTTTCGAGCAGAACCAGATGGGAGCGATCCAGGTGCTCTATTGAGCCTTGATCTCGAAATCGTCAGCATCCAACCCTACCGGGAACTTCTCCCTGAAGTCTGCCAAAGCGGTCGCATCCAACACAACGGTCGTGCACCCTTCCGCTCCGGGGGATACACTCCCGATCACCGCTCCACGCGGGTCGATCATCACGGAATCACCGGTGTAGTGGTTGCCCTTACCGTCCATTCCCACTCGGTTCACGCCCGCTACATAGCACTGGTTCTCGATGGCCCGGGCGATCAGTAGCTGGCTCCACGGATACCGGCGTGCTTCAGGCCAGTTGGCCACATAGAGGATGGCATCGTAATCACCGCGATTGCGCGCGAACACCGGGAAACGAAGGTCGAAGCAGATCTGTAACAGGAGGCGCCAACCACGCCACGCCACGACCAAACGCTTGGTCCCGGCTGAATAGTGATCGTTCTCACCGGCGAAGCGGAACAAATGACGTTTGTCGTAATGAATGATCCCACCATCGGGCTTCACGAACAGCCCACGGTTGTAAAACGCACCGTTCTCCTTGATGATCACACTTCCGTAGATCGCTGCATCGATCTTCTTCGCTTGATCGATCATCCACTGCACCGTTGCCCCGTTCATGTCCTCCGCCAGCTCGATGCTCCGCATGTTGAAGCCCGTGGTGAACATCTCCGGCAGGATGATAAGGTCCGTGGCACCCTTCAGCGGAAGAAGCACCTGCGCGAACATGCCCCGGTTCGCCACCGCATCCTCCCAATGGAGCATGCGCTGTACCAGCGTCACCCTCAGATCTTGCATAGTTTTTCGATGGCTGCGTCCAAGGTAGCGTCCTGCTTGGCAAAACAGAAGCGGAGCAGGTGCTGGTCCGCAGGGGGGGCTTTGTAGAACGGCGACAAGGGTATGGCCGCCACTCCGAACTCCCGCGCCACCCGCTCGGCAAAGGCACGGTCCGCTTCGTTGCTGATGGCGCTGTAGTCCGCCACCTGAAAGTAGGACCCTTCGCAGGGCAACAAGGTGAAGCGCGAACCCTTCATGCCGGACGCGAAACGGTCCCGCTTGGTCTGGTAGAAGGAGGGCACGTTCTCGTAGTTCGCAGGGTCCTTCATGTACGTGGCCAGCGCATGCTGCATCGGCGTGTTCGCGCTGAAGACATTGAACTGGTGCACCTTTCGGAACTCCGCCATCAATGCTTTGGGCGCGAGCGCATAGCCCATCTTCCAACCGGTGGTGTGGAAGACCTTTCCGAAACTGAATATCACGAAGGCGCGATCGCGCAGGTCCGGGTAGTTGATCACCGAGGCATGGGGCTCACCATCGAAGACGAGATGCTCGTACACCTCGTCGCTCAAGAGGAGGATGTCCGTCCCCCGCAACATGTCCGCGATGTGCTTCATGTCCGCATCACGCAGGATGGTCCCAGCCGGATTGTGCGGCGTATTGATCATGAGCATGCGCGTCCGTGGCGTGATGGCCTGCCTTACCGCATCAGCATCGAACTGCATGTCACTGCCCAAACGCACATGCACCGGCCTTCCACCGAAGAGCTCCACCGTGGGCGAATAGCAGTCGTATGCGGGATCCACGATGATCACTTCATCGCCTGGATTCACCACCGCTCCGATCGCCGTGAAGATGGCCTGAGTACCTCCGGCGGTCACGGTGACCTCCGTTTCCGGATCATAGCTGAACCCGTAGAGCCGCTTCACCTTGGACACGATCACCTCGCGCAATACGGGAAGGCCCGGCATCGGCGCGTACTGGTTGTGGCCCGCGCGCATCGCCTGTTCCACCAGGTCGATAAGCTTGCCATCGATGGGAAAGTCGGGAAAGCCCTGGCTGAGGTTGATGGCGCCGCACTCCTGAGCGAGCTTGCTCATCACCGTGAAGATGGTGGTGCCGACGTGGGGGAGTTTGCTATTTTGATGCATTCGGAGCGAAACTAGGCTAGTGTGTGAAGATGGTCGAACTTAGCAGTACTCATGAGCATTCAGACGACCGAACTGCGCGACACACTTATCAGTGCCTTTAATGAGCACTTCGCCTTTCTGAGACTGCTGGGCTATGCTCCACCACAAGTCCAGGTAGAGGACTCCAAGGTGTTTCATCAGTGGATCCAAGTCTCTAGCACGAACAGTCTTAACAAGCGAGAGATAACTCTGTCACTATCCACCGATCTACCCACTGGGGATAGCGGAAGTATTGGCATCCACATCAACGCCGACCCTGGATCGCACCAAGGAGACCTGCTTTTTGCGAACCTCTATCTGGAAGACATCACAGGGACTGCTCCCGATTGGAGAATTGACCTTTCCCACTCAAGCGCTGGTATTGATGGATTGCTCCAGCGATGCGCACTCCAAATTCAAAAGCACTGCACGAAGCTCATAGACGGCAGGGATTGGGAGATGGGCTACTACTATCCGAAGGACTAGCACGTTACTCCTTCGTCACACTCGCCGCCAGGTACTCCCGGTTCATCCGCGCGATGTGCTCCAGGCTGATGCCTTTGGGGCATTCCACTTCGCAGGCACCGGTGTTGCTGCAGTTGCCGAAACCTTCCTTGTCCATCTGCTCCACCATGGCCTGTACGCGGCGCTTGGCCTCTGGGCGGCCTTGGGGCAACAGTGCGAACTGGCTCACCTTGGCGGCAACGAACAGCATGGCGCTGCTGTTCACGCAGGTAGCCACGCAGGCACCACAACCGATGCAGGTGGCAGCGTCGAAGGCCTTGTCGGCATCGTCCTTCGGAATGGGCACTGCGTTACCGTCGACCAGGTTGCCACTGGTGTTCACGCTCACGAACCCACCTGCAGCTTGAATGCGGTCGAATGCACCTCGGTCCGTCGCAAGGTCCTTGATCACGGGGAATGCTTCGGCACGCCAAGGCTCCACGTGGATGGTGTCGCCATCGTTGAACTTGCGCATGTGCAGTTGGCAGGTGGTGATCAACCGGCCGGGGCCGTGCGCCTCGCCATTGATGAACAGGCTGCAAGATCCACAGATGCCTTCGCGGCAGTCGTGGTCGAATGCGATCGGGTCCTCACCCTTGCGCACGAGGTCGTCGTTCAGCACGTCCAGCATCTCCAGGAACGACATGTCCTCGGAGACGTTGTTGACCGGGTAGGTCACCATCTGGCCTTTGTCGTTGGGGCCTTTCTGGCGCCAGATCTTCAGGTTCAGCTTCATGTTGCCCATCTGCCTTCAGTTTCATGTGTCGACCGAAGGGGTCGACGGTACAGGTGCATTGATCGTTCGTGATGGCTATTTGTAGCTACGCTGGGTGAGTTTCACCTCCTCGAAAGTCAGCGGCTCCTTGTGCAGTTCGGCCTTGCCGGCCTCGCCCAACCACTCCCATGCGGCGACATACGCGAAGTTCTCGTCATCGCGCTTGGCCTCGCCTTTTTGCGGGCCATCGGTCTCGGCGTATTCCTCCCGGAAGTGGCCACCACAGCTTTCATTGCGGTCCAGTGCGTCCATGCACATCAGCTCCCCCAACTCGAGAAAATCGGCCACACGACCGGCTTTTTCCAGCTCTTGGTTGAAGGCATTGCCGCTGCCGGGTACGCGTACGTTCTGCCAGAAATCCTCGCGGATGGCCCGGATCTCCTGGATCGCTTGTTTCAAGCCTTCGGCGTTGCGAGCCATGCCGCACTTGTCCCACATCACCTTGCCCAAAGCCCGGTGAAAATCATCCACTGGCTTGGTGCCCTTGTTGTTCAGGAAGTGGTTGATACGGTCCTTCACATCCTTCTCGGCAGCATCGAATTCCGGACGCTTGGTATCGATCGGTCCGGTACGGATGTCATCGGCGAGGTAGTCGCCCACGGTGTAGGGGATCACGAAGTAGCCATCGGCCAGACCCTGCATCAGGGCTGAGGCACCGAGGCGGTTGGCGCCGTGATCACTGAAGTTGGCCTCCCCCAACGCAAAGAGGCCGGGGACCGTGGTCTGCAGGTTGTAATCCACCCACAGGCCGCCCATGGTATAGTGCACGGCCGGGTAGATCTTCATGGCGTGGTCGTAGGGGTTCTCGCCGACGATGTTCTCGTACATGTCGAAGAGGTTGCCGTACTTCTCGCTAACAACAGCGCGACCCAACTCGATGATCTTCTCCTTGCTCGGGTTGTCGATCTTCTTCACGTTGGCCTCCAGTTTCCCGTAACGCTCAATGGCCGCACTGAAATCCAGGTACACGGCCTCTCCGGTCTTGTTCACCCCGAAACCTGCATCGCAACGCTCCTTTGCTGCACGGCTGGCCACGTCGCGCGGTACCAGGTTCCCGAAGGCCGGGTAGCGGCGCTCCAAGTAATAGTCGCGATCCGATTCCGGGATGTCGCTTCCTTTTTTCTTGCCCTCGCGGATCGCCTTGGCGTCCTCGAGTTTGGCGGGCACCCAGATTCGCCCGTCGTTGCGCAAGGACTCTGACATCAGCGTGAGCTTGCTCTGGTGCGTGCCGCTCACCGGGATGCACGTGGGGTGGATCTGCGTATAGCAGGGGTTGCCGAAGAAGGCCCCGCGCTTGTGTGCTTTCCACGCCGCTGTGACGTTGCTGCCCATGGCATTCGTGCTCAGGAAGAACACGTTGCCGTAGCCGCCGGTGCAAAGCAGAACCGCGTGCGCGCCGTGCCGTTCGATCTCGCCGGTGATCAGGTTGCGAGCGATGATGCCGCGCGCCTTACCGTCAACGACAACAACATCGAGCATCTCGTGACGGTCGTACATCTTCACCGCGCCTTTGCCCACTTGGCGCATCAACGCGCTGTAGGCACCGAGCAGAAGCTGCTGACCGGTCTGTCCACGGGCATAGAACGTGCGGCTCACTTGCACACCACCGAACGAACGGTTATCCAACAATCCACCGTAATCGCGGGCGAAAGGAACACCCTGTGCCACGCACTGATCGATGATGTTCGCGCTCACTTCCGCGAGGCGGTATACGTTGGCTTCGCGGGCGCGATAGTCACCGCCTTTCACGGTGTCGTAGAACAGACGATAGGTGCTGTCGCCGTCGTTCTGGTAGTTCTTCGCAGCATTGATCCCGCCCTGTGCAGCGATGCTGTGCGCGCGACGCGCACTGTCCTGGAAGCAGAAGGCCTTCACGTTGTAACCCATCTCCGCCAACGATGCCGCGGCGGCACCACCGGCCAGGCCCGTGCCGACCACGATGATGTCGATACGGCGCTTGTTGGCAGGCGCTACGATACGGATATGGCCCTTGTGGTCGGTCCACTTCTTGTCGATGGGGCCGGGTGGGATCTTGCTATCGAGAGTACTCATTGCTCAGGTCAGGCGTTGATGAACATCCACACCGGGATGAGGGCGAAGAAGATGGGGACGATCACGGCGAAGAAGACGCCCACGTTCTTGATGATAGGCGTGTAGCGCGGGTGGTTCAGGCCCAGCGACTGGAAGGAACTGGCAAAGCCATGCATCAGGTGGAAGGCAAGAACGCCCATCATCACCACGTACAGCGCCACGTACCACAACTGGGTGAAGGCAGCGGCTACCACCGTATACAGGTCCTTCAGTGGCGCTCCGTCCTTGTCGACCGTCATGGGCAGGTCACCGAAGTGCATCTCGTACCAGAAGTGCTTCATGTGGATCACCAGGAACACCAGGATAAGGGTACCCAGCA
>Ga0075163_10014634_pt1 | contig 10115 bp, 9 predicted proteins | sample JI1023141ADNA_FD_71478 | JGI IMG/M metagenome (GOLD analysis project Ga0075163, IMG submission 71478) | Wastewater effluent complex algal communities from Wisconsin, to seasonally profile nutrient transformation and Carbon sequestration -... | ecosystem: Engineered > WWTP > Effluent > Algae... | reverse complement strand
CCTGGGTTACAAAGTGAGGTACGTACGTAATATAACCGATGCCGGCCATTTGGAAGGAGACCGTGATGAAGGCGATGATAAATTCAGTAAACTGGCACGCCTGCAGAAGGTAGAGCCGATGGAAATTGTGCAGAAATATACACTGGGCTTCCATCATGTAATGGACATGTTTAACTGCAAACCTCCATCCATTGAACCTACAGCAACCGGGCATATTGCCGAGCAGATTGAAATTGCCAAACAGATACTGGCCAATGGATATGCTTACGAAGTAAATGGCACTATTTATTTTGATGTAGAAAAATATAATAAAGAGCAACCCTATGGCATTCTTACCAACCGAAAAATGGAAGATCTGCTGGAAGGTACCCGTGAACTGGGCGGACAGGATGAAAAACGCGGCCGGCTGGATTTTGCCTTGTGGATTAAAGCAAAGCCCGAACATTTAATGCAATGGCCAAGCCCATGGGGAATGGGTTTTCCGGGCTGGCATATTGAGTGCTCGGCCATGAGTGAGAAATACCTGGGAAAGAAGTTTGACATACACGGCGGCGGTATGGACCTGGCCGCAACGCATCATACCAATGAAATTGCACAAAGCCAGGCCTGTTACCATACCAGCCCGGCAAATTTTTGGATGCATACCAATATGCTTACCGTAAATGGCACCAGGATGAGTAAATCTTTAGGTAATGGATTTTTACCCGGAGAATTATTTACCGGTAATCATCCTTTACTTGAGAAAGCCTATGCTCCTATGACGGTACGATTCTTTATGCTGCAGACACATTACAGAAGCACATTGGATTTTAGTAATGAAGCATTGCAGGCATCGGAAAAAGGATTGAAGCGGCTTTGGGATGCGTATGAAACACTGCAAAAACTTTCATCAACCAGTGAACAGGCAGCAGATGCCGAACTGGATGCAAAAGTGAACAAACTGGTGAATGAGTTTGACGAGTATATGAATGATGATTTTAACACGGCAAAAGTGCTGGGCAGTATGTTTGAACTGGTGCCTGTTATCAATTCCATAAAAGACGGGTTGATACAGGCTGATGCAATTACTGCTGCAACATTAATATTACTGCAGCAAAAGTTCAAATCTTACCTGGAGGATGTTTTTGGTTTGCAAAATAACGCTGCAAACAACGAAGTGCTAGGTGGCGTGATGGATCTTTTGATCGAGATCAGAAAAGAAGCTAAGACCAAAAGAGATTTTGCCACCAGCGATAAAATAAGAAACCAGCTTGCTGCACTGGGCATTAATTTAAAAGATGAGAAAGGCGGAGAAATGAGCTGGGATATAAGTTAAAAGCAAACTGTTTAAACGTTAAAAGCTGCTCCAACAAGAGCAGCTTTTTTATTTACAGGTAAAAATTGCGCAGTTCACTCCTTAATTAATACAGTTTACTCCTTGTAGCCAATCCGTGGCTATTTTCTTTTGTTGATAATGAATAACCTAAAAATAATTAACATGAAAACAAGATTCAACAAGATTCTATTTGCTGCCCTGTCTGGTGCAGCCATCATCTTATCGTCGTGCAATAAAGACGATGATCCCGTAGTTACCAATACCATCACCGATGTGGTAAGTAATTCTTCCAGCTTCAGTGTATTGAAAGAAGCGGTTGTAAAAGCAAACCTGGCAACAACACTAAGCGGGGCTGGCCCGTTTACGGTTTTTGCACCTGATAATGCAGCTTTCGCCAGTGCAGGTATTACGTCAGCCACGGTAGCATCTCTTACTTCAACACAGTTGAGCGACCTGCTGCTGTATCACACCATTGGTTCAAAAATTCTGGCAGCCGATGTTCCTGCCGGTCCTAATGCCAAAGTTGTTACGGCCGGAGGCGATTCTGTTTTTGTTACCAGGAATGCATCCGGTGTGTATGTAAACGGTATTAAAGTGGCAGCAGCCGATATTGCTGCAGATAATGGCGTAATACACCAGTTATCAAAAGCATTAAACAAACCATCCGGCAATGTTGTGGCTACTGCACAAGCAGCTGGTTCAGGCCTGGATTCATTGGTAAAAGCCATTGTACGTGCAAATAATGCTCCCGGTGGAGATCCTACTTTGATAAACACATTAAGTACGGCAACCATTACTGTTTTTGCACCAACCAATGCCGCTTTTACACAATTGCTTGGGGCATTGGGTACCAATGATATCAATAATATTCCTGTGGCTACTTTACTGGCCGTATTAAGATATCATGTTGTTGGTGGCAGGGCTTTCTCATCCGATCTTGCCAACGGTAATCTGGCTATGTTAGCCGGAGGTAATACTACCATTAACTTAACCAATGGCTCTGGCGGCGGGCCAACCATTAAAGGAAATGGAAACGGTGCCAACCTTTCAAATATAGTGGGTACCAACCTGATGTGTCGCAACGGCGTGGTACACGTGATAGACAGGGTTTTGCTACCATAAAAGACCATTGAAATACCATAATTACATCAACGGTGAACAATTTTTAATTTTCACCGTTGATGTTCTATAACCAAACGCCGCTATGTTCACACATAAGTTCAGGTATTTATTCATATTAGGCCTGTCGCTTTATACTTATATAAACACAGTGCTTTGTGAAGTGTATAAATACTTTAATATTGATATTGAGTGGTATTATGCACTGGGAACCATTACCCTGGTAACGCTCTGCAGCTGGGAGAGCAGCCGTTTGCTGGAACCGCTGTTTGGCAAACTGCTTGGCACTGCAAAGAATAAGATCAAAATATTGATATTGTTCTTTGCTGCAGGTGCTTTATTAACCACGATATTTACCAGTGCCATAGTCCTTTTGGTAAGTATGGTTTTGCACAAACACAGTTTTACCGAAGCATTGATGCCGCTTAAGCTAAACCTCATCTATGCCTGGCTGGCAAACCTGCTTTTTCATTTGCTGAATGCTGTTCTGTTTTATTTTACCGAGTACAAAACCAAATTACTGGAAGCCGAGGAATTAAAAAGAATGACTGCCCAGGCTGAACTGCAACTGGTAAAAAGCCAGATAAATCCTCACTTTCTGTTCAATAACCTCAATGTGCTTTCTGCCCTGGTTATGAAAAACAACAGCGAGGCAAACCGCTTTATAGAAGAGTTTTCGAAAGTATTCAGGTATATATTAAATAACCACGATAAAGAACTGGTAGACCTTAAAACCGAACTGAATTATATAAAACCCTATATTTTTTTACTGCAGAAAAGATTTGCGGATGGCCTGCATATTGAAGTAAATATCCCGGAAGACAAAGAGCGGTTTTACATCATTCCTGCATCGCTGCAAATGCTTATTGAAAATGCCATCAAACATAACATTGTAAGCAAAACCCGGCCTTTACATATTGATGTGCATGTAAATGGCAACAACACTATCATTGTTTCCAATAATCTGCAACCCAGGGAATCGGTTGAGGGCTCAACAAAGATTGGCCTTACAAATATTATTAAACGCTATTTACTGGTAAGTGGAAGAGAGGTAGAGGTTCTTAAAAACAATGGTGCATTTACTGTTACACTGCCATTGCTTACTTTAAATTAAAGCAGGTGATGAATATTTTAATAATTGAAGACGAACAACTGGCGCAGGAAAGGCTGCAGATAATAATAAAAGAATATGATCCATCCATTAATATAGTGGGCTGTCTCGAAAGTGTGGAAGAAACCGTTAACTGGCTCAATACAAAACCACACCCCGACCTGATACTGCTGGATATACATTTATCGGACGGACAAAGCTTTGAGATATTTAAACGCACCCAAACACAAAAGCCCATCATCTTTATTACGGCTTACGAAAACTATGCGGTGGATGCATTTCGCCTGTTTAGCATTGATTATATTTTAAAACCAGTTACAGCTGAAGCTTTGGCTGCTGCTATTAATAAATACAAAAGCCTGTCGCACATTTTTACTCCGGCCGATTACAGGTTGTTAATGGAGCAGCTGAAAGATGCCTCATCCAATAATTACCGAAACCGTTTTCTGGCAAAAGTAGGGCAGCGCTTATTTTTTATTGCTGCCGCCGATGTTGCCTATTTTGCTGCTGATAATAAGATCGTTTTTTTAATTGACCGTGAAGGCAACCGGTTCGTGATCAACAACACCATAGAAAAGCTGGAAACAGAATTAAACCCAAAAGATTTCTTCAGGCTCAACCGCAAAATAATCATACACGCCGATGCCATTGACCAGGTAAAACCATATCACAGCAACCGGCTTAAGCTGCAGGTAAAAGGCGCAGCGGCATCTGAAGAGATCATTATCAGCCGGGAAAGGGTGCAGGAATTTAAACAATGGGCGGATAGCTAAATTCTTCTGTGAACATTCATTTTTTTACAGACCTTAGGGCAAAATAATTACTATGCAGCATATTGCCCATTTGGTTAAGGATAAAAAGCTTAAGAAGATCATTGAGCTTCAGGAGCCCTATGTATTGTTTAAAAGAAAAAATGTACACCTGCATTTGTGCAACTCTATCATGAGTCAGCAGCTGAGTACCAAAGTGGCGGATGTTTTTCAGAAAAGATTTTTAAACCTGTACAATGGAAAAACTCCTTCTGCAGCGCAGATTGCTGCAACTCCTTTTGAAACACTGAGAGGCATAGGGCTGAGCAATGCGAAAGCGAATTATGTGCTGAATGTTTGTAATTTTTTTATTGAAGAAAAGATTACCGATGCAAAGCTGCATAAAATGAGCAACGAAGAACTGATCAAATATCTTAGCCAGATAAAAGGTGTTGGACAATGGACGGTTGAGATGGTTTTAATGTTCACGCTGGGCAGGGAAGATGTTTTTGCACTGGACGACCTGGGTATTCAACAGGCAATTTGTAAACTATATAAGATAGATGCAGCTGATAAAAAAGCCATGAAGGAAAAGATGCTCGACATTTCAAAAAAATGGAGCCCATACAGAACCTACGCCTGCAGGTATTTGTGGGGTTGGAAAGATAATACCCCAACTCCCTAAAGTAGGAACTTTTGAGTTCATAACTTCAAATCTCTCTTCTCTTGTTATAAATAATTAAGCCTCCTGATTTTCAGGAGGCTCTCTAATATTTTGATAAAAGCGTTTTAATAATCCTGACTTAAAGGATGGATCATCAGCTCGTCAATAACCACATGCTTTGGTTGAGAAATAATGTACTGTATTGCATTTGCCATGTCTTCATTCTTCAACCAGTCATCATGATTGATACTTCCCTGCGGATCGGCATGAAAATATGAATCTACCAAGCCGCTGTAAACAACGCTTACTTTTATTTCAAAGGGACGTAATTCCTTTCTGATAGCAGAACTGAATGCCTCCTGGGCAAATTTGCTGGCGCAGTATAATGATCCTCCGGCAAAAGTACGTTTGGCAACATCGCTTGCAATGTTTACAATATGGCCGTCTTTTCTTGCTTTCATGCCAGGTATTACAGCCTTACAAAAAAGAAATGTTCCTTTGGTATTAGTGGCAAATAATTCATCCCAGTCTGTTGCGCTAATTTCTTCTGCATTGCCAAATACGCCATAGCCTGCGTTGTTGATCATCACATCAATTTTTTCAAAATGCTGTTGCATGGTTTGTACCGTAGCGTTTACAAAATTTTCGTCAGCCACACTGCCAATAAAAATTTCTGCTTTGCTGCCCAGCTTTATAATTTCGGCCTGCAGAGCTTCCAGCTCATTTTTGCTTCGTGCCACCAAACCCAGGTTAGTTTGTAAACCGGCAAGTGATAATGCAATGGCTTCACCAATACCTTTGGAGGCACCTGTTATTAAGATCGTTTTTCCGGAAAGAGTAGTCATAAATTTTTTTAAAAATTAAGTAGTTCAATTATCTGCTCCAGGTATTTTTTGTCCGTTTCATCAAACTGATCAGGTTCTGTTGCGTCCACATCCAGCACAGCAATCACGTCTCCATTAACAATAATCGGCAATACAATTTCCGACCTTGATAAACTGCTGCAGGCAATATGGCCGGGAAATTTTTCTACATCGGGTACAATTAAGGTTTTGGCCTGTTGCCAGGCAGCACCGCAAACGCCTCGTCCTTTTTTAATTCTTGTACAGGCTACAGGCCCCTGAAAAGGGCCAAGCACCAATTTCGTTTCTTCGTCCTGAGCGGAGCCGAAGGATTTTGAATCAGGCTTTACCAAATAAAATCCTACCCAAAGCCAGCCAAACTGTTCTTTTAGTGCAGCACAAACATTTCCCAGGTTGGCAACCAGGTCGGGCTCACCTTCAAGCAGGCCTTTTATTTGTGGAATAAGAGATTGATAAATTTCGGCTTTGCTGCCACTGATAATTGTTAAATCTTCTGCCATAGGGTAAAGGTACAAAAGAAGAATCGGAGGTTTTACCACAAAGGGCACAAAGTTTTTTCACGAAGAACACAAAATAAAATCTTAGTGCTCTTTGTGGTTAGATAATATCATATCGCTATAAGAAACTGAACAGAAATCTTCTGAAGCAATGCCAAACAAAGCCGCATATTCATCGCATTGTGACTGTAGTTTTTCTTTTCCGATGCTTCCATCGGCATCAATGGCTTCCACTTCCACAAAGGTTCCCAATCCTTCAACTGTATCAAAATGAAATTTTACGTTATTGATGAAATAGATATTTCTTCTTTTATCAACAACCGCTTTAATGCCGAGGGTTTTTATCAAAATATCTTTCAGGGTCTTATCGGGTTGATGCTGGTATAAAAGAACATGACTCGATTTGGCTCCGGCAAAGTCTTCCCGCTCATAATGTATCAGGGCATTTTCAATATTGCCTTCACGCAATTTTAAACGGCCACGCTCCACATTGAAATACGTATCCAGCTGGTGATCTTCGCCAATAAAGCGGGGGTTTTGCTGCTGTAATATTGTTTCCAATGCTGTAATATCTTTTGCCCTGGCTTTAAATTCTATATTGAGTATCGGCATAAAAAAAATTGAGTTTTATCAAAAATAAATTCTTTATTCGTTATCAAATAAATTAAAAGATATGGCATTGGAACAGATACCCCTTAAAAAACGCCCGGTTGATATTGCATTGGTCGTTTTCTTTATCATCAATTTTATTTTTATCACCTACATGATAGATATTGAGCAGCTGGTGATTGCCGATGCCAGTAATTTTCAATACCCTGTATGGCCACCACGCTGGTTGGTAGACCTGGTGCACTGGTACGGTAAGAATTTCGATCCGGTACTTATGGCCCGCCCGGCCTGGTGGCGTGCTACTATCTGGATAGACAGTTTATTCTTTGGGCCATTTTACCTGGTAGCCATTTACGCATTTATAAAAGGAAAGAACTGGATACGCTTTGGCGCCATCATCTGGGCATCGGTAATGCTTACCAACGTGAGTATTATTTTGTTTGAAGAAATAAACGGAGAACACGCTACGCCCGAACTGGCGAGGGTACTAATGGCCAATGCCGCCTGGGTTATTTTTCCGGTGATCGTTTTATACCGTATGTGGAGATCTGTTCATCCTTTTACAAAAGAATAATTTTTCTACTTGCAAATACTGTAATAAGTTTAGATATTACACAAAACTAATCATATGCTCTCCCGGAGAAAATTTATACGTAATGTAGCTCTTGGTGGTGGTGGCCTCTTGCTGGGGGCTGAGGCTTTTGGTAATTTATATATTACCAAGAAACCAAAAGTTATCATCATTGGCGCTGGCTTTGCTGGCCTGGCTGCAGCCTGGCAGCTGAAGCAGCGAAAAATTGATTTTGTGATACTGGAAGCCAGGAACCGCATTGGTGGCCGTGTTTTCAGTCATACAATTGATGAAGAAGAAAAACTGGTGATAGAACTCGGCGGGGAATGGGTTGGTAAATCGCATAAAAGAATGCGCAGCCTGTGTGATGAATTTAAGCTGACACTATTGGATAATCATTTTGACAGCAGGCTCATCCGCAACGGCACTTTTTTCGACAAAGGCAAATGGGATTTTTCAGCAACCTGGAAAACAAAATTTGAGCAACTGAAAGCCGATTATAAAAAATTAACCAACGATGGTGCCAGGAAACTGGATAAAATAGATTGGTGGCGTTACCTGGTAAATAACGGCTGCGATGGTGCAGACCTTGAACTGCGGGAACTGATGGACAGTACCGATTTTGGTGAAAGCCTGCGGCATGTAAGCGCCTATGCAGCCCTGGGCGAATATGCCGAAAGCAATGCAACCAACGAAATGGACCTGAAGATTGCCGGCGGAAACAGCCAGCTGGCCTATGCTTTACAAAATGCTATTGGTGCAGAAAATATATTGCTGCAGCATAAGGTGGAAAAAATAGAACAAGGAGATGCAAAGGTTAAAGTTACCTGCGACCAGGGCCGTGAGTTTGAAGGAGACCAGATCATTTGCACCATTCCCACATTCAGCGCCAAACAAATAAACTGGCTACCGGCATTGCCCATCGAAATGAGAAATGCTATGAACGAATTGCAATATGCCAGGATAAATAAAAATGCATTGTTATACTCAAATCGTTTTTGGAAGGATGAGAGTTTTGATATGGTGACAGATATGCCGGGGCATTATTTTTATCACGCTACTAAAAACCAGTCATCAAAGAAAGGAGTATTGATATCTTATGCTATTGGTGATAAGGCCCCTGTGATACAGGCGCAAAGCGATGACTGGAAAGCCGAAATGATAAACATGAGCCTGAAGCCGGCTTTTGGCAACACCAAAAAAATGCTAAAAAAGCAACAGAATTATTACTGGGGAGATGATGCTTATTCCAAAGGGGCTTATGCCCTGTACGGCGTCGGGCAATGGTTTGGAGTGCTGCCGGTTTTGCAAAGATCATTTATGCAAACGCATTTTGCCGGTGAACATTTATCGGATGCATGGCAGGGGTTTATGGAAGGAGCGATACAGACGGGAGAGGCGGCGGCTAAAAAAATATCCTAATAAAAAAGTCGTCCCGTTTTTAGCGGGACGACTTCAAAAATTATGTTCTAAATCTTACCTCACCAACTTCAACTCATCAATAATATTTTTTGCACCACCCAATTTATCTATGCACCAAAGTACATACCGAACATCCACATTAATGGTGCGGTTCAGGTCTTTATCAAATGCAATTTTATGGCTAAGGGCTTCGTAGTTGCCGTCGAAAGCAAGTCCTATCAAATTACCATTGGCATCAATAACCGGAGAGCCCGAGTTACCACCGGTAATATCGTTGGTGGTAATAAAAGAAACAACCAGGTCATTTCTTCCTTTATCAATATACTGGCCAAAATCTTTTTTCCTGAACAGTTCAACCTGTTTTGCAGGAAGATCAAATTCATAATCGCCGGGTACATATTTTTCCAGGATACCTTTCCCTGTACATACATAATCGTAATGCACCGCATCACGTGGGTTGTAGCTTTTTACATTGCCATAGCTTACACGCATGCTAAAGTTGGCATCGGGATACATTTTATTAACGGCAGCCGGGTTCATTTCCATAATACCTTTCAGGTAAGCCCTGCCCAGTTCATCATTCTTATTACGAAAATCGGCAAACAGGGTTGAGTATTTGCTGGTATAGTTTTTAGAGAATGCAGCTGCATAGGCAAAAGCAGGATCTTCCTGCAGTGCAGTAGCAGTAGGCGCATCTGTAAAAGCTTTCCATTTTGCATCATCCAGCAACATGGTTTTTGCAAACACATCACGTGCCCAGGCTTTAAAAGTAGCTTCATCATTCAGGCTGCCGTAGGCGGCTTTCATGCCTTCGTAAAAACCAATAGGGTGCAGGTTCTTATCTACATCGTTATAAAACATCATGGCCGTTGCAGCCAATATCTTTTCATCGCTGGGCAGGTCTTCACTTTCCTTAAAGGCAGCACGTGCAGCTGTTGCTGCATCAACTGCTTTTTTAAGATCAGCAGCAGGCGTGTTTGTTTTTATCAGTTTATCTTCCAAAGAAATTAACCTGGATGCATTGGCTGCTAACGGCGAACCGAGGATACCTTCGTTTAAATACTGGCGCATTTTGCTGTAGGGGGTCCAGGCGGCATAATTCTTTGCATAATCGGCCATTACATTTTCATACTCTGGTTTTCCTTTTGCCCATGCATTGAACTTGTTTTCAAAATCCTGTTTCTGTTCGTACACT